>Ga0180434_10000648_pt1 | contig 50872 bp, 49 predicted proteins | sample SS_ome_7_FD_132453 | JGI IMG/M metagenome (GOLD analysis project Ga0180434, IMG submission 132453) | Hypersaline lake sediment archaeal communities from the Salton Sea, California, USA - SS_1_D_2 metaG | ecosystem: Environmental > Aquatic > Non-marine Saline and Alkaline > Hypersaline >... | reverse complement strand
GAGATTGTCGTGTGCTCCACTATCGTGAACCGCCCGGTGCGGACCCGCATGCCGTGGTGGTGTGGGGGCTGGGGGTTAGAGACCCCCGGCTACCCGATTAGCCCATAGTGCTATATCCGGAAGGTTGGCATGTACCTCAGCCACATCCGAATAGCGCTCAAGAACTTCAGTAACTACCGGCAAGGGTTCAGCCCAGATTTCCGGCAAATCACACTCCTCAGGCTCCCGAATTGGGAATGCAAGAGCCTCATGTGGTGGGGTGAACTGAGCATTGACACCGGTCTTATTACCACGCGAATCACATCGATACCAACCATAATCCTCCAGATAAACGGCATTAAGGCTGATGGGGTCAAGTCTGGACATAGGACAGTCCCTGGCCTGACAGGAAACAGACTTTCCCAACGTCATGAACTGCAGGACGGCTGTCCATTGTCAAGACTTGACCCCTTTCGGTTTCATGGAGGTGATGACCGAATAGCTGAACCCGGTTGGAAAAATTGAGCGGAGGTACTTCTGCCTTTACTGTAGGAAATGGAGTCGCTCGTTTCCTTGACTTAGACCGAGAATTTGAGAAGCTCTCAAGACAGAAAGAATCCTTTGAATCCAAGCAGTTTCGAGCCTTCTCCGTCGCTGCAGGCGTCTATACATCGGGCGCAGTTCGTGCAGAGAAGGTCTGGGCCCTCCCGGTATGGCGCCAGGCCCATGGGGCAGGCGGCGGAGCAAGCGTCTTCCTTGCAGCAGCGGGCTTTCGGGTTTTTTGCATTTGAGAGGATTCTCAACGTAAAAGGGGCGCGGATGAGGGAGAGACATGCACCGGTGGGACAGAACAGGCGGCACCAGAACCGGGGGAAGAAAAGCAACTCCAAGAGAATGATCGTTGCGATGAACCCGAACTCTATGGACAGTGCATGTTGTCTCACGAGGATCATCGCCTCGGTGCTGAGGATCCCGGGGGCACTGACGAAGTTGAGAACCGGAATCCCGATCACCCCCGCGGCAGCCGTTCCTCCCAGCAGGAAGGCGTAGCGACAGAAGTTCGCCTTCAGGGGACTCGGCACGGCCAGGATCTCCGTCTCATGCCTGCCCAACAGCTTCGCACGAAACAGGGTGCGAAGCCGAAAGGCCCCGTCGGACAGAAGATGATAGGGACACATCCAGCCGCACCACACCCTCCCAAGGATCAGGGCAAGCAGCAAGGGAAACAGCAAAGCGCTCAGAATGGGAAGAGCGAACTCGCCCGAGGCAAAGACCGCCTGGAGGATGGCGGCCGGATCCGCGGCCTCGAGACCGCCCACCTGAAGAGCGTAATAGGTGCCGGTAATCGTATAGTTCTCATACATATTCAGCACGGGGATCGCGAACATGAGGGCAAAGAACGCGACCTGTACTGTCCGCCTGTAGGGCCTGAACATCATTCTCAATCTTCCGTTTCGTCTCCCAGCTCATAGGGAAAGTCGAAGTCGGTCGCAGGGGCGGAGGCATCGATCTTCTGCTTCCGTTCCAGGAGGTCGGTACCCTTCAGGGCCTCTTTCGGATCCGTCTCTCCTTGCACTGAGACCTCTTCATAGTGCTTGCGAGCCTTGCGGAAATGAAACCCGGTCTCGTCGGTCTTGCCCATCCCGGCCGGAAGAACGTTTATGGCCCGTCGGGGTCGTGTAGGGCACCTCTCCACACATATGCCGCACCCCACACATCCTTCGAGAACGATGGGTAACAGGTTGTTCTTCAGCGTGATCGCCTGGTTCGGCAGGGGACAGACGTTGTAGCAGGTGTTGCAGAGGGCGCCGATCCTGTCGCCGGCATCCTCGGGCACTACATCCATATCGAAGAAGAGGTGACTGTAGCATATGTCCGGATCGATCTTCGCCCTGCCCATCCTTACCGCGTCAGGATCCGTAAGCTCGTTGTCGAGAGCGCCGGTGGGGCACAGACCGGTGCACGCCATGCAAAGATAGCAGGCCTTGGAATCGGGCAGAACGAAAGGGGTTCCGAGGGTGAGGCCCCACCCCGCCCGCCTGATGGACCCGTACGGGCACACCTCCAGGCAGCGGTTGCAGCGGATGCAGAGCGCCATGAAACGTTCTTCTTCCACGGCGCCGGGGGGGCGAAGACGATTCTCGAGGAAGGTGAGGCCCAGACGAGTCAATCCGTCTCTCCTGAGAGGGCCTTCTCCACCTCCTCTTCAAAGTTCACGTAGATGTGGGTGATGTCGATGATCTGAGGGCTCTGCTCCTTGAGTCTTTCGCAAATGCCCCCCAGGGCCTCATGGTCATCTGCTTCGAAGTTGACCACCAGCTCGGCACCCGACTCGGACTTCACTTGGAAGGTCACTTCCGGGAAGCCTTCGAGGGCCCGCAGGACCTCATCGTCGGAACCAGGCTCTATCAGGATCGCGCTGCCCGTTATGATCACGAATTCGTCCTCCGGGCGATCACACTTCCTTGGGGAAGGCCGTATCCAGGTTGGAGATGACCATCATGTCCGCCACGTCCTTGGGATCGCCGGCCCTTTCGATCTTCACGGCGCAGATCTTGAATTCGGGTTGTTTGGATCCGGGATCAAAGGCGTCGATGGTGACGCGGTTGATCATCCGGTCCCAGTCCTGATCGAACCACGGGACAAAAAGGATCCCGGGCAGGGACCTCTTGACCACGCGGGCCGGCAGGAGATTGAACCCCCTGCGGCTCGTCATCTTGACCATGTCCCCGTTCCGAATCCCGTATTCCTTCGCATCCTCCGGGTTGATCTCCACATAGGCGTTCGGCTGGGAGCGGGCGATCTCCGGGACCCGCATGGTCATCGTACCGGAGTGCCACTGCTCGATGACCCTTCCGGTGGTCAGGAAGAAAGGGTATTCCTTGTCCGGAGGCTCTTCCGGTCCCTTGTACGGGCGGAGGAAGACGTTTGCCTTTCCCTCGTGTTTCTTGTCCGCGTAGAAGTAGATCATCGCTTGGGACGGAACCTTCACGATGTGCGGCATGTCCATGATCGGGTCCTTGCCCCGAACATATCGCTTCTCCGTGCCCGGGCTCTTTTCGTCGGGGCAGGGCCACTGGAGCCCACCGTCGAGTTCTGCGAGCCTTTCGCGCGTTATTCCGTAGATCGTGTGCTCTGTCTCCTTCACGCATTCCCGGTAGTCATCCCAGGCCATGGCGTAGGCCCGTTCAGGATCGCTCATGTTCCAGGGGATGAGCCTCTCGAAGCCCATTCGCTTGGCGATCTGGGCCGCAATCCACAGGTCGGACTTTGCTTCTCCCGGCGGGTCCACGCATTTAGATGTCAGCTGACTGCGCCGCTCGGAACACCCGTACACACCACCCTTCTCGAAAATGAAGGCGGCGGGAAGCACCACGTCGGCGAACTGCGTGGTTCGGGTGGGGAAGATCTCGAGCACGACCAGGTACGCATCCTTCATGCCCTTGAGGTACTTGTTCACATTGGGCAGGGACTGGGCCGGGTTGGTGGTGCACACCAGCATCCCCTTGATCGGCTTGTTCTTGTCCTGCTCGGCCCCCATGCTGTCGAACATCTTCATGGTGTGAAACCCGGGCTTCGGATCGATAGCCCCCTGGGGGATCTTCCACGCCTTCTCGACTTGCTTCCGTACCGCTTCGCTTTTGACGGGCCGGGTTCCCGGCAGTAGGTGGCAAAGGGTGCCCGTCTCACGAACACCGCCGCACGCGTTGGGCTGTCCCGTGAGCGAGAAAGAGTCTGCCCCTTCCTTGCAGATATTGCCCGTGATGAGATGAAGGTTGTGCACCAGGTTGTTTGCCCACACGCCCCGGGTTCGCTGGTTGAGGCCCATGGTCCACAGGCTCATGGTCGGGCCCTGCGAGCCGAAGAGCCTGGCCGCTTCCAGGATATTCGCTGCCGGGACACGGGAGAGCTTTTCGACCTTTTCCGGCGTGAACTGGTCCAGGAACTTCTTGTACTCCTCGAAGCTCACGGCTTCCTTCCCTGTGTTGAATCGGCACAGATTGTCCACGAAGTAGCTGTCCGTCCAGCCGTTCTTGATGATTTCCCGTGCCATGCAGTGGAACACGGCCAGGTCCGTGCCCGGGTCTGTGGGCAGCCAGACGTCTGCAATCCTCGATGTGGAGGTGTACCGGGGTTCGCAGACGATGATGTTGATCTGGTCGGGATTCTTGAGCTTCCGCCTCGCGATGCGACGGAAGATGATCGGATGGCATTCCGACATGTTCGAGCCCACGAGGAAGAAGGTCTTCGCGTTCTCGATGTCGGCATAGGACCCGGCCGGTTCGTCCGTGCCGAAGGTGGATACGTACCCGCCCACTGCGGAAGCCATGCACAGACGGGGGTTGCCTTCGACCATATTGGAACGCAAGCCGCCTTTCCAGAGCTTGTTGAATGTGTAGCTCTCCTCCGTCATGGCCTGCCCCGACCCGTAGTAGGCCACCGCATCCTTGCCGTGATCCTCTCGGAGCTGTTTGAACTTGCTCGTGACCGTGTCGAGGGCCTTGTCCCACGAGACCTTCTCGAACGTTCCGTCCGACTGCCGGATCATCGGGTGCTTGAGCCGGTCCGGATGGTACATGCTCAGGAAGCCCTTGAACCCTTTCACGCAGAGGAATCCGTAGTTGGTCGGCGCCTTCGGATTTCCCCTGATGCCGACCAGCTTACCGCCGCGGACGCCCAGGAAGATGCCGCAACCGGTTCCGCAGAACCTGCAGGCTCCCTTGATCCACTTGTCGACCACCACATCCTGCTCCCCCGCCCTCAAAGAACCGGCAAAAGGAATGCCGAGGGCACTTGCCGCAAAAGCAGCAGCAGAAGCCTTGATCATCTCTCTTCGGGTCATCTTCATGGTATCCTCCAACGTTCCGGGTACGCCGTCGGCTCGTCGTAGAAAGACTCGGCCGCGCTAGAATCCGGGCACCTTGAACTGCAATTCCCTGTCAGGAGCAAAGGCCTTGTACTTGTCGATGCTGTGGACCGTAAAATAGTGAACCTTGTGACAGAAGGAGCAGTTCGTAATCAGGCTGTCCGCCGGCATGTTGTCCACCTGTTGCGAGTGGCACCCGATGCAAACCGCCTTGTCCGGCATGGCCCTGTAGTTGACCGCATCTCCGTGGCAGATGCCGCACTTCACGTTGTTGATCCCGTGCTTGGATGCCACCCACTGCTCGTAGACTTTCGGGGTGTCCTTCTTGTGGCAATCCATGCAGTTCTGCTTGCCGAACTGAACGCGGTGGCAATCCGGCGTCTCCCCCGGTGCCAGCGGAGGGGGCCGGAAATCCTTCCAGTTCGGATCCAGGGGGCTCGACAGCGGCGTCTTGGGGCAATCCGGACATTCCTCGGCGAAGGTGCCGAATGCGACGCCAAGGGCCAGAGCCAGCGCGATAGACGAAAAGGCTATCTTCCTCATCCTTTTCCCTCCTGGAGGCTGTCGACAGCCTCTGAGAAAGGTGTTCTTCGACACCGCCTCCTGATGCGAAGAGGCTTATAATACTACTTCTCCTTGAGCGATTCGACGAGAGCGGGTACCGCCGGGGCCCCGATCTCGGAAAGCGCGTCACCCGCCAGTTTGGCTGCTTCTTCGTTGCCTCGAAGAACCAGATGGATCAACGGCTTCACCGCCGGCTCCCCGATCTTCACCAGCGCCTCGGAAGCGGCCGGTGCGGCAACCGAATCTCCCTCTTTGAGAACCTCGATGAGTGCGCCCACGACCGGCTCTCCCATCCTGCTCAGGGCCTCTGCAGCGCCCAGCCGTGTGCGCTCATCTTCGCGGCTCAAGGCCTCGACCAACGGGGGTACGGACGCCTTGCCGATCTTCACGACGGCCAGGATGGCAGCGTCCCTCACCGGTCGGCTCCGATCCCCCAGGCAGGCGATCAGCCCCGGAATCGCGGGCTTGCTCTGATCCCCCACGCTGAACAGGGCCAGGGCGGCCGCCTCCCTGACCAGTGGGTCCTTGTCCTCGAGGGCCTCGGTAAGGGCCGGAACCGCCGGGGCCGCATCTGCGCCTATTTCCGAGAGAGCGCCCACGACCGAAAGGCGTACCATTTCGTTCGGATGCTTAATGGCTCCGGCAAGGGCCCTGACCAGTGCCTCTTCAGCCTTTCCTCTATCCCTGATTTCCTCGGCTGCCTGGATGGCCGCGAGCGGATCGGAGCCCTCGAGACGCTTCTTCAGGGAAGAGGCATCCCCGGATGAATCGGAGGCCTCACCGGTCCCCCCCGCAACCGGGCACAAGGTCAGGCTCAATGCAAGGACGGTGATCATGGAACGGCCAACATGACTCATGCGGTCACCTGGTTGTCTACGGTGAACTCGCCTGTCTCGATGGGAATGATGATCTTCAGGAGCAGCGTGAAGACCAAAATGCCCACGCCCCATATCCCCACCATCACCAGAATCTCGGTAATCGTGGGTGCGTACTCCCATACCTCGCCCAGGGGCGCGGGGATGAATCCGGGAACCACGAGGCCCAGCCCCTTCTCGATCCATATGCCCACGATCATGAGCAGGCACCCCAGGTTCAAGGTCTTGAAGTTCTTCCGTGAGGTGGGCACCAGGAAGAGAAGGAAAGCGATGACGTTGAACACCAGGGCCGTCCACATCCAGGGCACCAGGGCGTCCTTCCCGTGCAGGCCTGAATAGAGATACTTCAGTGGGGCCAGGTGAAGTGTGTCCGAATAGATCTCCTTGAACAGCTCCGCACCGAGCAGGAACAGATTGATCGCCATGGCGTAGCAGATGAGCTCCGCGATCTTGAAAAGGGCCTCGTTCGTTACGTGGAATTTCGTGTACCTGCGCACGATCTGGTAGATCAGAATGATCAGGGCCGGTCCGGAACAGAAGGCGGAGGCAAGGAACCGCGGCGCCAGAATCGACGCGTTCCAGAAGGGGCGTGCCGGCAGCCCGTTGTAAAGGAAGGCCGTGACCGTGTGAATGCTCACCGCCCAGGGGATCGACAGGAGGATGAAGGGAAGGATGAGGGACATGTTCGGCTCTTGCCTCTGATAGGCCTTGTAGAGCAGGTATCCGGCGATCGTGAGGCTCAGAACGAGGTAGCCGTTCACCACCACGAGGTCCCAGCTCAGCATCGATCTGGGAATGTTCAGCATGCCCAGGAACGGGATGAGGTGCCAGAATCGGTCGGGACGGCCCAGGTCTGCGGTCACGAACATGAGGACCATGAGAATGGCGCTCACCGCCAGGGCCTCGGCAACGATGACGACCTCCTTGATGGGCCCGAAATCGTACAGATAGGCCGGGATGATCAACAACACCGCGGCCGCTGCCACCCCAACGAGAAATGTGAAGTTCCCTATGTACAGGCCCCAGGACACGTAGCTCGTCATGCCGGTGACCACGAGCCCGTTCTTCAACTGCCAGGCGTAAGCGAGAACCCCGACGGAAACCAGGACCGACAGGAAGGCGAGCCACGCATAGTAGAGGGGCGGCCCTTTCAGCAGTCTCTCGATTGCCCCTGAAACGAAACCGGATCTCAACACGCGTCGCCTCTCGTGTCAGGTTGAGAAGAAGTAGTAGAATTTCGGCTGTGTGTTCAGGTCCTCCTTCAATCGGAAGACCCTCTTGTTCTTCAGGATCCAGCTTATTTCACTGTTCGGGTCCAGGAGGTTCCCGAACTTGCGGGCCCCCACCGGACAGGCTTCCACACAGGCCGGGTAGAGCCCCTTGCGCACCCGATGGATGCAGAAGGTACATTTCTCCATCACATTGCGCATCCGCGGCCTATTCCCGAGATAGTGGGTGTCCGTGTTGAGCTTGTCCTCCGGGATGACCGGGTCGGTCCAGTTGAACCAGCGGGCCATGTACGGACAGGCGGCCAGGCAGTAGCGGCAGCCGATGCACCAGTTGTAGTCTACCACCACGATCCCGTCCGGCTCCTTCCATGTGGCCCCTATTGGGCAGGCCTGTTCGCAGCGTGAATTTTCGCAGTGCTGACACTGCACCGGTATGTAGTAGTAGCCTTCCTGAGGAACCCGGTCCGCGTCATAGTAGATGTCCGACTCCTCCAGATCCATGGTCCCGTTCTCGAAACGAAGCACGCGGATATATTGTATCTCTGGATCCCGGGTCAGGTTGTTTTCCTCTACGCAGGCGTGCACGCACTTGCGGCAGCCGATGCATCGCTGGATGTCCAACGCATACCCATACAACGTTCCTTCTATGGGTCCCTCGGCTCCTACCACGAAGTTCTTTCCGTATTTCGCCTTGTAGTCCGCCTCGAGCCTTTGCAGTGTGTCCTTGATCTGCTCCGGACTCATCCTCGTGAAATGCTGCTGAACAAAGGCTTGCCAGTCACAGGCACTGACCGCAAGCATTCCGGCCATGCCGACCGTCCCGGTCAGGAAGCTCCGCCGGTTCAGGTGCAGCCCTTCTCGGTCTCTTGAATCACCTTTTCTCTCGCTCATTTCACAGCACCTTCAATGCCTTGCATCGGAAGTCTTTGGTGTTCTCGGTTTCTCCGGGGGCGGCATCGGTTTGATCGGCCTGAACAGCGGCCGGTGAGGGTTGTGGCAGTGTGTGCACAAGTGGTAGGTCTTCGGCCCGTTCCAGTACCCGATTCTCTTGCCGTGAATCCCGTTCCGCCAATCCCGGTACTTTGTCCCGTGGCATTTCCCGCACAACTCATAGGAGTGTTCAAAGGTGATCGGCGTCCCGTCACTCAGGGGAACCAGGTACTCCCTTTCCTTGGCGCTGTGGCAGTCCAGGCACCACACGCGGACTCCACCATGGTGGAGCTGGATGTTGGTGTGAACCCGCAGCACCTCTTCCCGGGTCCAGTTGATCTTGAAATCCTTCTCCGGACCGTGGCAGGCGCGGCAGGGCGTTATCGTCTTGGGCAGAGGCTCGAAGGGCGCAGGAAACTCCTCGGCACCTTCGCCGGGGAGGGCCTTCGGGACAGGTTCGGCGGATTCAGCTCCCAAGCCGCCCGCCCACGCGAAGAAAGCGACCGCGCCTGTCACGACGACCGCCAGGAAGAGAGCGTTACGCCCGGTTCGTTTGTTCTCTGTCATGAATGCGCTCTTGTATATGTGATCGGATCCGGGCTACTTGGCGACTTCGCCCCCGTACCTCTGATCGTAGAACGTCTCAAGTTTGTCCAGCTCCTCCTTGCTCATGCCGTCTTTGTGCCATTTGTGCCGAGGGTCACTGTAAACGTGCTTGTTCAGGAACCCGTCCGCCTTCCAGCCGAGGAGGTGCTTCACTTCCGGGATGTAGTAGCTATAGAAATGCTTGGCCACTTCGTACAGGCCGTGCCACCAGGCGTAATCCGGGCCGCTCATGGAAGCGCCGTGCCTGGCCCGACGTCCCTCGTGATGCCACAGCTCCCAGAAGATCCAGTCGAGCTCGTCGTCGAAGTTCGCCTGGGTGAGCTTGCCCATTTCGATCAGCTCCTGTCGCATGTTCTGGGCCGGAATCGCGAACTTCGTGTTGTAGAGCTCCACCAGGTTGTCGAACTGCAGGTAGAAGCCTTCGATCATCGGCTCGCCGTGGCACTGGCGGCACACGTCCTTCATCGATTCCCGCCGCTCTTTCCAGTTCTCCAGCTTCTTGGACACCACGGGCCGAAGGGTCCATGAGATCCTGTCCCCCACATCGTGGGTGGCCTTCTGATTCGGCGTGGCGCTGATGTGGCACGTGGCGCACGTTGCTGCATCTTCGTAGTCCACCCCAACGACCCACTCGACATTGTCCACGTTCAACTGGTCCCGGTGGGCCTGGTAGAGGATGCCGTGCTTGGACTCGTTGTAGACCTCGATCTGCGGGTGGTCCGGCCCCAGGTGGCACTTGCCGCACGCGTCGGGCCTACGGGCCTGGCCCACCGAGAACCGGTGCCGGGTGTGGCATGCCGAGCAACTCCCCTTGCTCCCGTCCGGGTTGATGCGCCCTATCCCCGTGTTCGGCCAGGTGACCGGGTCCAGCTTTCCGTTTTCGAGCACCTTGATGTTCGAGCCGTGACATTGACGGCAACCCGTGGCGACCGCGGCGCCCCCGCCGAGCACCGTGCCCAGGTAGTTGTCCAGGGAGTTCAAGATGTTGGCGCCATTCGCATGGTGAGAGGGCTGCTGCTGCTCGAACTGCTCCTTGTGGCACTGGGAACAGTCCTTCGGCGTGACGAGCTGGGCGATCCAGAAGCCCCGGTGGTCGTAACCGTCCGGGTCTCCGGGCCCCTTGGCCGTCTCCTTCTCCGCCCGGTGGCAGTCGTAACAGTTCACACCGGCCTGGCCCATCCTCCCCTGCCGCCACATCTTGTACAGGCCGGGCGTCTTCAGCTCGTGGCACTTCATGCACACCTGACCCTCCGGCGAACCGTACAGCTTGGGGTCCACCTCTTTCTTGGCCTCTGCCGAAGACGAGTAGACAAAAGCCGCCAGTGTGACCAGGAAGAGAATGCGTCTCATAACGTGCACTCCTGCATCTGTGATCGTTGTTTCAGAATGTGACCACTGTTTGAAGGAAGAACCAGTCCCCGTTGTTGTTCTCCGAGAAGACCGCTTCGGCGCCGGCAGCCCCGAAGAAATGGGCGTATGCACCGGAAAAGCTGACGTGCTTGGACGCCTTGTATTTCACCGACAGATCCAGCTCGCCCCCGATGAAGCCCTCGCCGTCCGTGAGCCTGCCGGTCGTACCGCTCGTGAAGTTGTACCCACCCGCATATCCGAAGACGTCGTTTCTCGTGGCCCCGGATCCTGCGTACCAGCTGTCGCTCGTGTCGTGCAGCCAGAAGAGGTGGCCGTCCATCTGGACCACGATCTTCTCCGCGGGCTTCAAGATGATCTGCTGGTAGAAGTTGATGATGTTCGAAAAGGCGGTGGTGTCCATGTACCCGTACCACTTGTGGTTCGTGGGCGACATGTTGAAGAAGCTCTCGTGAGTCCCTCCTGACGGGTCGTCGTCCCCGGATGCGTGGGCCACGCCCAGGCGGAACCAGGGCTGGAGGCGAACGTCTGCGAGCTTGTAGCCGATCTCGGCAATCAAGGCATAGGCGGAATGGTTGCTTGCTCCCCAGTCGCCCCACTGGTAGCAGCCCCACAGGAGAGCATCGAGCGTTCCCGGTCCGAGTCCCGGATATGCCCCGGCCCAGCTTGCGCCGACGGCCGGAATCTCGAGGGTGCCCCCTGTCACGGTCTTGGCCACGTCCCGGTCGTCCCGGTAGAAGATGCCGTAGATCCTGATATCCGTGTGGTCTATCAGAAAATCGTCCTTCAGGGTCATGGTCCCGCCGAAGATGTTCACGTCCTTCAGCTCCCTGAAGGCCGTATCGTATTCGAACCCTCCGGCGAGGAGCTTGGAGGCAAAGGCATCCACCCGAAACCACTCGGTGTCATAGAAGCCCGCGACCGCATGGTATCTCCTGCCGATGTTCGTCCAATCGAAGGTGCCCAATAGCCTCTCCGAGAGCCTGACCTTTTTGACCCAATTGAGCGCCTTGTCCTCGTAGAGTTGCTCCGCCCCGCCCTTCAAGCCCAGCCTGCCGACCTTGAATCCGAGGCCGTCCACCAGCAGATCCTGGGCCTGCATCCAGAACTCCAGGACGTCGGTGGCCTGAGGGTGATCATCCGGCTGGCTCAAGTCGTAATAAAGCCTGCCCGGCCCGGAAACGGCATCTTCCGGCAGGTTGAAAGCGCCCGCGTACTGGAACTGGAAGAAGAAGGTAAAATGCTCTCCCGGATACTTGACGTAGGGCCGCACCCGGAGATTGATGAAATTGTAGCTGGACTGGGAATTCGGTCCGCCCTCGAGGCCGCTCCAGTATTCCCACCTCAATCTTCCCGGGCACCCGAGTTCGAGCTTTTTCAGCTCCTCGAGCAGATCGTCCCACTGCATCGCGCTGCCCGCGTCGGGCAAGAGGAAAAGAAGAAGCGCGAGAACAAACAGAAGGGAGCTTCTTGAGAACGAACGATTCTCCTGCACATGCGGGACCGGGTTCGTGGGCATCTCATTTCCCCCTGGGATCCATTTGGATTCCCATAGCCCTACCACTATAATAGGACTAGCGCAACATTATTCTGTGTGCCGCATCCAATCCTTGACATAGATCAAGAAAACCCGGGAAAACACAGGAAGACCAACAATTTCTGCCGAGGGCCCCTCCTCGAACGAAAGGAATGAAACAGATGGCGGAAAAGGAAGGAAAGAGCCACGAAACATCGGACGGGACCCTGCCTCCGGCCGAAGCGCTGCGTCTCGACGAGCTGCTTGCCTACGTGCCCGGCTCGGTTGTGAGCCGCACGCTGATCAAGCGCCCCGTGGGCACGGTCTCGCTGTTCAGCTTTGACAAGGGACAGGGCTTGAGCGAGCACACAGCGCCCTTTGATGCCCTTGTTCAAGTGCTGGACGGACAGGCAGAGTTGACCATTGGAGGGGAGCTGGTGAAGGCCGGGGCAGGGGAGACCGTGCTCATGCCGGCGGACGTGCCCCATTCCCTGCACGCCCCGGAGCCTTTCAAGATGCTCCTTACCATGATTCGAGGCTGATTCGGACATGCTGCCCGTCAAGAGTCTCCACACGGTCCTGCTGTGCGAGAAGTGGGAGGATTGCGTCTCTTTCTACAAGGAAGTCCTGGGTTTTCCGGTCCTCTACGAGAGGGAGCGATTCGTGGAATTCCAGGTCACGGCCGACGCCCGCATCGGCATCCTCAAGCCCTTGCACCCCTATGCCCCCAGGCCGAGCCACGAGCATGTGATCCTTTCGATCAGTGTCGAAGATATCGAGGAAGCTCACTCGGAGCTCAAAGCCCGATTTCCGGGCCTGCCTCCGATAAGCAAGCATCCCTGGGGCCCGAGGGTCTTCGAGTTCCGGGACCCGGAAGGCTGGCGTATAGAATTCTGGTCCCCCGGTGGAGGGGGACAATGACTCCGCTCCGGGTGAAAACCGGTGCCTTTCGGGCGATGGATGGGTAACAGCTTGATCCTCGTAGGTTTTTGAAGACATGGCACCGGAATCCGGCAATTCTGCGGAATCAAACGGCTGCATCGGTTCATCAGATACTGGGAAATGTTATTCGGCAGTCTGCGAATGTGGGCAGACCGAGCAACCGATCCGAACAAAAGAAATGAGGAGGGGATGGGATGAAACGATTTGAGATGGTTCTTGTCGTGCTTTCGGTGCTTGCGCTTGGCCTCCATGGATGCGGGGACGAGGAAAAGGGCGATGCAGCGGCGAAGTGGGCGGCCTTCCAGGCCGAACAGATCGAGAGGATTCAGGTCTCATGCGGCGGGGAGGGTTTGACGCCTCATGATTTTGAAAGCAGCTTTCTCGAAGTGAAGGATCTCCCTTACAGGTTCAAGGGGCTGATCCGTTTCAAGAAAGGCAACGTCTTCCAGGAGCACTTCTACGCGTTCGTCGATGGAAGTTGGCAAGCCGCCAAGTATGTGGGCCCCAGGGACAAGAAGGCCGAGAAGGAAAGACTCCAGAAGATCGAGAGAATTGAAGAGAAGATCAGGGAACTGAACAAGAAGATCGCCAGAGACGAAAAAGACCTCCTCGAATACAAGGAGCGTCTCGAGCGCCTCGAGGAGAAGAAGACAGAAGTGGAGACACTCCAGGCTACGTTGGAAGAGTTGACGGGAGATATGTAGAGAAGCAGCCTTATCGTATAGCCCATTGGTGCCGCTGCCGGCCCCACAAGAGGGGACGGCAGCCGGGACCATTTTCAGAAGTGCCGGAAGTTCTGCTCTTGCTCATCATCACCGCGCCCCCAACCGGGTCCTAGAACCCTGCGAATTACGCCCCTCAGGGGTGCATAAATGCCCCATATGAAATAGAATGCGACAAGACGTGGGGTCCGGGAACGCACGTTGCCGAACAGGTTCGTGGTCAACTCCGATGCTCGGAGAAACAAGGTGAGAAGGGAGGCAACCAAGCCATGCGAATCGCCCTGATGGGACAGGCGGCCTTTGGAGCGAGTTCTCTGGAGGCCTTGTTGAAAGAGGGAGAGGAGGTTGTGGCTGTCTATGCACCGCCGGATCGCCCTGACGGGAAGGCGGACCCCCTGGCAAGCCTTGCCAAGGAGCAGGAACTGCCCGTCCTGCAACCGCATTCCTACAAGGACACCGGCGTCATTGCTTCTCTTGAGCAGTTCTCACCGGACCTGCTGGTCATGGCCTTTGTCACGGCCATTCTTCCCAGGCCGTTCCTGGAAGTCCCGACCTACGGCTCCATCTGCTATCATCCTTCTCTGTTGCCCCGCCACCGAGGCGCCAGCGCCATCAACTGGGCGATCATGATGGGGGACGAAGAAACCGGCCTGAGCATCTTCTGGGCGGACGGGGGTATCGACACGGGTCCCGTCCTGCTTCAGAAGAAGGTGCCTGTCCGTCCCGAAGACACCACGGGCAGCCTGTACTTTGAGAGCCTCTTCCCCATGGGCATCGATGCGATCCTGGAAAGCGTGCAACGGATCAAGGCGGGAAACGCACAACGCATCCCACAAGATGAAAGCCTGGCGACCTATGAGCCCCCATGCAATGACAAGGTCGCAAAGATCGATTGGAGCCGGCCCGGGCAGGATATCTACAATTTGATCAGGGGTTGCGATCCTCAACCCGGGGCCTATTGCACCTGCAAGGGTGAGAAGACCCGGCTCTACAGTGCCCGGTTCCACGCGGACAGAAACGAAGGGCCGTCGGGGGAGATCCTGGGCCTCGAACAGAATCATCTGGTGGTTTCGACGGGCGAGGGTGCTCTTGAGATCTCAAAAATGAAGACGCGTGATCTCGGGAAAGTGGAGGCATCGAGATTCGTGGCCGAGTCGGGAGTGAAGAACGGGGACCGGCTCCAATAAGGCGTAGATGTTCAAACAGGCTCAACAAATCGACCCGAGGGTGACGAAGAGATCTCGTTCATGAGGGTCTCGTGCCTTTTGACCGAGTAATGTGCTATATTCACGCGGCAACCAGGTGTTCTCGACCCTCTGCGATTGTTGAAAGGATGCAAGAATGCAGCCCACCCAGACGTATCGCGCCTTGGCGGAAAAGGTCATCGGCACAGAGAAGTACCCGGAGATCACCGTGCCGGAATCCCTCTATCCTTTGCTTGCCCATATGTACACCGAGGAGGAAGCAGAGATTGTTTTGAGCCTGCAAGGGGGGATGAAGACCCCGAAAGCCGTCGCCAAGAAGGTCCGCAGGCCGGTGGGGGAGGTCAGGCCAATTCTGGAGTCCCTTGCCGAGAGAATCCTGATTCTCGGCATCGGCCCCAAGGGGTATGCCGTGTATGGACCCCTGGCCCTGTATCCTTTCATATATGATGCCCAGATGCTTCGTTGCGACAAGGAGATGCGCGAGGGTTCGGCTGATGAAGCATGGTTCAGGGAATACGTCATCCTGTCCAAGGATTTCATGGACGAATTCTATGACTGGTTGGCGCCTCGCGAGGTGCTCTCGAAATACCAGATCATGGGCATGCCCTTTGGTCGGGTCATCTCGGTTGAGCAGGCCATCGACGCCACGCCGGGCCTGGGCATTGTTGCTCTCGATTCCGACATCTACTCCGAGACAGTCGAACGATCCAAGAAGAGCCTCGCCCTTGTGAGCACCTGCACCTGCCGGCTGGGTAAACACCTGGTGGGCGAGGGGTGCGGCCGGCTCAGAAACACCTGCTCGACCATGGGACTGCCTGCAGAAGGAGCGATCAAGTCCGGGATGGGCAGACGGGTGTCCAAGGAGGAATTCCTCGATGCCAAGCTCGCAGCGACTGAGGCCGGCCTGGTCCACATGACGGAGAACGTGCTGGATCCCATGCTCGTCTGTTCCTGCTGCGACTGCTGCTGTGAAATCCTGGGCATCCTGAAACGGTTTGAGAGCCCGGCCACCTTTACCAAGAGCCACTTCGAAGCGGTGATCATCGAGGAGAACTGCACGGGCTGCAAGAAGTGCGTCGACATGTGCCCCATGGACGCCATCACCATGGTGAAGCGACCCGGTACGGATGGTAAGAAGGCCCCCGCCAAGAAGAAGACAGTAACGAAGAAGACGGCAACGAAGAAAGTCGCAACGAAGAAGGTGGCGGCAAAGAAGAAGGCCACCACAAAGAAGGCGGCCCCAAAGATGGCGGTCATCGATTACAAGCGATGCATCGGGTGTGGCGTATGCGTCACCAAGTGCGACAAATTCCAGGCCATCATCCTCCGGGAACGGAAGATCTTCAGGCCCCCTGCCGACAACATGGCCGAGGCGTTCGCCCGCCGGTATTTCGAACTCAAGGGTCAGCAGGACAACCTTCTACCCAAACTGACGCTGGGAGTCACCCGTTTCCTCTCCAGTGTGAACCCGGTCCATATGACCGGCCCCAGAGCCATGTCCTTCAACAAGGACTGAGTTGTTCAGGTTCTGGCCTTCCCCGGGCGGGCGCTCAACCGTCCGAGGTCGAAGCGGACCGCGCCGATGACCAGGAGCAGAGCAAACAGGAGGGACGCTGGAAGGGAGTAGCCTTTCTTCTGAACGGTTCTTCTGAAGATCAGCGTCCTTTCGGCGTAGCTCAACGATCTCGCGGATCTGACCTGCCGGTAACATTCATAGCTCTTCCCATAGATGGCCCGCTTCTGATAGTAGTCCCGTAGACGGCTTATCTCCATGTGTCGAACACACACGTGGGGAACATAGCGTACGGATTCACAACCGAAATGATCCACAACCTTACGCACGAAGATCGAGTCCGCGCCTCGGGCCATCTCGAGGAACAGGCCGCATTGGTCAAACAGGGCCCTTCGCACCGCCATGTTGTTGGTATAGCCGTAGTAGATGTGCCTGTCGCTGCTGGCGCAAACATAGTCGATCTTCTCTGCCTCGTATTCCGCCAGCATGGAAAGACCCAGGGAAGGGGATGCGTACTCCCGCTTGCCGAGCACGATGTGCACGTCGGCGTCTGACATGGTTTCCTGAATACGGCTGAGCCAGGTGCTCTCGGGCAAACAGTCCGCATCGGTAAAGGCGATGATCTCGCCCGTCCCTTCTCTGATTCCTCGATTTCGCGCTGCATAGGCACCCTGTTTCGTCTCTGACAACAGTTTCACGGGAGGGCACTGTTTGACGATGTCAGCGGACCCGTCTGTGGAGTTGTTGTCGATCAGGATGACTTCAACCTGCCCCTGCGGGTAGTCCTGGGAGAGCAACGCGTCGATACAGCCCCGGATGTGCTGCCGGTCTTCATAGAAGGGGACAACCACCGAAATGCTCGCGTCCTGTTTCCCCATCCCGTTTCTCTCTCCCGCCATTACCCGAGTTTGTCCAGAAGTCCCCGCCACCGTTGGGGATCTCTGACTTTCCGGAACGCATCCGCCGTTGCGACAAGCAGCCCGTCCACAAAATGGTTGGGCCGGCCCTGAAACTCGAAGACAACATACTTGGCCGTGACCTCGCCCGGATTGACCATGCCGTGGGGTTCGCCCACGGCGTAGAAGATGAGATCGTGCGGGCCCACGCGACGGCCCAGGGTTTCCACTTCCCCCTCCAGAACGAGGATGGCCACGTCATAGGGATCTCTGTGCGGCGGATAGCCTGCCCCGGGCGTGAGCGTGGAGGTGTGGCACTGCAACCTCTGCAGGCACCGCGTGGGCCCCTCGAAGACCTTCCTGGGCACGAAGCCTTGCCGGACCCGTTCATCCCGGAGAAAGTCGCGGACGCTGAAGTGACCGAAAGGGAGCTCGTCGTTGCACCGCTTTTCTTCGTCGTGCCACTTGAACATCAGGTAGTTGGCCGCCTGGTCACCGACGCACGTGAGTGTATGCCCGAAGTAGGCCGGATAGTAAACGAAATCGCCCGGATTCAACCGCCGGGCGCAGGTCCCGTCGGATGAGGGCTGATCCGGGAGAGTAATCTCGACCTCGCCGGAGAGGAGCATCAGGATCTCCTCTTCCTTGTGCCGGTGGGGAGGATGGGGCGTGTGGTCTTGATTCAGAACGGAAACGTGACAGGACAGATGGCGTATCCGCCTCGCCACGCCCTTGAATTGGGGGTAGGGTTTCCACCCCTTTTCATCGTCGGATCCCAGAGGGAGGCTCAACGGATGAACCCGGCTCTCGAGCCTGGGCATCTTTCGCCTCCTGAATTCTGAGATAAGGCCTGTGGTGTAGGTGGGCGCTGCCTGCTGCAACGCGTCGTCCCCTGCCGAGGCGTGCTTCACGTCCGACCAGAGATCCAGGATACGGGAGGTTGCCCCGTGCGCGAGCATCCTGTTCTCGAGGGATACGAGGGCCCGGCTCTTGGCAGGCTCTTTACGAATCTCCTCTTCGGCCATCCAGGCCCCGGTTTCTTTCATCCTTTGATAGATCTTGCACCGCGTGCAAGGGATGTCGGCCCTGCTTTCTTTCTTCCCCAGCAGCATCTGCCGGGCGTAATCGATCTTTTCGCTGTTCAGGGAGTTCTCGAGCCCCTCCTGGAAAGCGTTTCCATAGTCGTCCCAGAAGTTCACACAGCATCCGAGCACGCGGCCGTCGTAATTGACTTGAGGACTGACCCACATCTTTGCACACTGATTCTCTCGAAAATAGTCTCTCCCGAACTTGTCTCTGAACTCTTCCCGGGTGACCACCCCGAGACCGGTGCGTTGTCGAATCAAGCGTGAGTCCGTGACCGGCGAGAAGGGGGTCGTGTAGAGGTCCTCCCACGAGAGCTTTACAGCAAAGGCCATGCCGAGCTGTTCGGCCATGCCCCTGGCCGCATCGATCTCCCGGGCGTTGTGGTCGAACAGGATGAACTGCCACTTCAATCTGGGATACGAACTGCGAACCTGGGCCTTGAATCGGTTGATGGCCTTCACGTTCTCGATGACCTGCCGAAAATCGCCCTTCACCCGGTAGAGCGAGTAGGTCTCCTGGCAGGCACCGTCGATGGAGCAGGTTAGGCTGCGGAGCCGGTATTTTACCAGGGCCTCGAGCACCGATGGGTCGACTCGATTGAGATTGGCGCCGGTACTCGCATACAAGGCGACGCTGCGCGTGTGGGCATACCGCATCATCTCCGTCAGCTCGGGATTGAGGAAGATCTCTCCCCAATTGGCGAGTTCGATGGCGGAGACCCATGGGTGATCGTCGATGATCTTCTTGAAGTCACGGAAGCGCAGAAAGCCGACGCCCAGGCTTTGTCCGGTGGCACCGTTGGCCGTCGGACAAGACGGGCATGCGAGCTGGCAGGCCGTCGAAGCGTCCAGCCGTATCTTTCCGGGCCTCACGAGCCTGCTGTCGCCGCGTTTCATCCATCACTCTTGTCCATCCCTCCGAACAACCGCCGGGGGTTGTCCACCAGGATGGTCTGGACCTGCTCGTCGGTTACGCCGCCCTGCTTCAGGACCGGAATCACGTTCTTGAACAGGTGGGTCGGATGCCAGTTCGCGATGAAGGGAAGGGCCGCTTCCGGGACGTTCAGAGGCCTTCCCAGCCAGTGAGCGATGTAGTCGTGGGAGATCATCATCTGGTCTGCATGGCCGGTTCCGATGAGGCCCACGAGGACGCTGTAACGCTCCTCGTCCATCGGGCAGCCCGCGAGCACCTGGATCCCCATTCGGTCGAAGGCCACGTACACCCCGTGCTTCATGGTTTCGAGCTGGTAGCGGATGTCCGTGTTGTCGCTCATGTGTCCGATCTGAATCCTCTTCGGGTCGGCCCCGGCCGAGACGAGAAGCTCAGCCTGCTCGGGCCCCAGGGTGCCTTCCTGGGTGTGGGTGATGATCGGCACGCCCGTGTCCTTCTGGACCCTGGCGGCAACCTGGAACATCATTCTCTCGTAGTCGGTGATCTTGCCCTTGCCGGTGCCGACCTTGATCGCCCCGGCCTTGATCCCCGTGTCGCGGATCCCCTGGGTGATCTCCCTGGAGAAGAGTTCGTAGATCTCACCGCTTATGTCGCCCAGGCTGCTCCGGAACTTCCAGTAGGCGGGCATGCCTTCCTCTTCGTAGTAATAGCCGGTGGAACAGATGATGTTCACGCCGCTCTTCTCGGACACCTCCCTGAGAATCTCCGGGAATCGTCCGCCGTCGTTCGGCGTGGCATCGACAAAGGTCTTCACGCCGAAGGCCTTGAGCTCGCCCATCATTTCCAGTGAGTCTTTCACGACCTGCTCCCGGTCGAGAGGCGCCACGGTCTGATCGCCCTCCCAGCCGGGGTACCCGTAGGTGATGTGCTCGTGTGGAAGGGTCACGCCCATTTCGCTGGGAGAGATGGGCCCCAGGACGGTGTTCACCTTGACGTCGCTCATTGGATTTTCCTCCTCTATTCCATCCCTACGGGCTTGCCGTCGATGATCTGGTCCAGGTACTCGGATATGCCGTAGCCCACCCTGCCGTCGCACCGATATTCGGTCATGCCCTCGGTGATCCGGGTCTCGAGATCCTCGCCGTCCGGCGTCTTCCTCCTGTTTCGAAGGGGAATCAGATTGAGGACCTTCCCCTCGACCTTGTATTCCCGCTCCGCGGTCTTTGCCCAAGCGGTGAGGCTCGTCTGGAAGTGGTTCTCGTCCCACTCCGTCTCGATCCCTGCCTCTTCGACCATCACATACTCGCCGTCGCGAAGGACCATTCCACCTATGATCTGGCTGTCGTCCTGTTTCGTAATGATGGCGATCATCATGCCGAAGTCCTTACCGAAACTCATGGGCAGCCACCGGTACCACTTGATGTTCTGCCAGTATCTCGGTCCCCAGGAATGGTCCCGGAGCCCGTACCCGTCCACCGAGAACTCCTGGTCGGCCACGCGGATCGTGCCGCGGCCCGTCACGTGCTGCTCATAGTGTGCGCGTGCAAAGGCCTCTTCCGCCTTCTCCTTGAAGGGCGTGCCGTCCTCATGGACCCGTTCGCCTCCGGACACGGGGGCCACCCCCTCGTAGTCCAGGTCGACCTTGCAGTCTACAAGGGGATTTTCGGTAAAGGCCTTTCTCGGCTTCGCCATTTCAAGGGGGTTCGTGAGGAGGAGCATCTTTCCGTCATAGGTGAGCCGGAGTTTCTTCAGGGGCTCCACGATCTCGAACTTGAGCCCCCCCGCGTCCAGGGCATCGTTGTTCGATATCTCGGGGCGGCCGAAGATGAACCCGACCCGTCCGTCCGGCAGATAGAGGCAGCAGGTCATCTCCGCGTACCCCTCGTTCGGCCGGTTCCCGACCCGGAACCACCCGCCGAGCCGGCTCGAGGGGTCGAAGATGTTGATGTACATGCTCTCGTTGAAGTTCTTCTCCTCCTCGATCGGATGGGTATACTCGTCCTCCGGGTCCATTCGGAATTTCACTTCTTTTGTTACGAGCATGCCGGACTCCCCCTATTCCTTCAGGTTTCTGATCTCGTCGAGTGTCTTCTTGTAGTGCTCGCTGTCCTCGCTCCACACGCAGCACGTGTTCTTCACGTACTCGAGCATCTTCTCCCGGGCCTCGGACGGTGGAGGCGTTTTGCCTTGGTGGGCGGCCATCCCCTGAACAGCGACCGATCCCATGATCAGCATCAGGCTGGTCAGGTGATTGCATCCCTCCGTGCTGGTCAGCCTGTCCTTTACGGCTTTGGTGAAGCCGTACACGATCGGCATGCCGATCAGTCCCTTCACCGAATCGACCGCCTGTGTGCAACCCTCCACCGGAACGGTGGGCATCTCCGCTTCAGCGTCCAGGATCTCGGTGGGCATGCCACCGAGCAGGAGGCGGACCACCATGTGGTGCACCTTGCCGGCATCGCGGCGTTGCTTTGCGATGGTGTAGATCGGCTGCGGGCGCGTATCCTCCAGGGTGCCCTCCACGATCACACGGTCCTTGTCCACCGAAAACGTTTCGATTCGAATCGATCTCGTGTGTACCTTCTCGCCCTTGAGCTTCTCCAGTGGTGTCATTGAGCGTCTCCTTTAGTATTCGTCCTTGAAGCGGGGAGGGCGTTTCTCCATCATGGCCTGCACGCCCTCCCGCATGTCGTCCGTCAGGTGGCACATCCCCTGGTAGGCCGCCTCCCGGTTCAGCGTTGCCTCCAGATCCGAGGCGATGGCGGCGTCGATCGATTCCTTGAGCATCCGGATGGTCAGGGTGGGCATGGCGGCAAGCCGCTCGGCCAGACCCATGGCGCGGTCCATGAGTTCCTCCGGGGGCACGACGTGATTGAGCAGGCCGATCTGCAGGGCTTCGTCCGCTCCGATGATGTCACCGGTCATCAGTAGCTCGCAGGTCTTCGCTCTCCCCACGATTCGAGGAAGAAAGTACTCCGCGCCCATCCCGGGATGCAGGCCGATGCGGGCAAAGGTGAAACCGATCCGGGCTTCGGTCGACGCGATTCGTATGTCGCACGCCAGGGCTACGCAGGCGCCTGCACCCATGGCCGGGCCGTTTACGGCCGCGATGGTCGGGATCTTGAGTTCCATGATACTCAGGAAGGATCTGTAGAACCTGTAGATGTTACCCTTGTACACCCCCGGGTCCTGCCCGAGCATCTCTTTCATGAGGTTCAGGTTTCCTCCCGCGCTGAAGGCCCTGCCCGCGCCCGTCAGCACCAGCGCCTTGGCCTCGGAGGAGTCTTTGAGGCCGTGAATTGCCTCCTGGAAGTCGGCTGCCATCTCTTCGTTCATGGCGTTCAAGTTTTCCGGCTGATTCAGAGTCAACAGGCCGATCCGATTGCTGATCTCGAGTGTTACGGTTCCGGGCGCCACGCGGAGTCCTCCTTTTCGTGTCCTAAACGGGCGGGTCGAGAAAGCCATGAGGATCATATGGGAAATCGTAGGCCATGCGCAACATCCCGCCGATCTCACCCATGGTTGCGCCTGCCCTCCATGCCTGCAGGATCGGCGGCATCAGGTCCTTGCCCTCGGTCCCGGCCTCCTTTCGGAGGTGTTGCAGAACCTCCCTGATCTCGCCTGGGTTCCGGGAATCCTTGTACGCCTTGATCTTGTCGATTCTTTCCCGGTAGGGCTCGATCTTCTCCTCGGCCACGTCCTTGAGGAGGGTGTCCTCTTCATCCGGGATCTCGAGGCAGTTCAGGCCGACCTTCTTCACCCGGCCCTCCACGATCTGCTTGGAATACCGGGTCATGGCGGTCTGGAAGAACTCCCGGAACCAGCCCTTGTCCGCGAGGTCGGCCGGGTCTCCCCTGGACTCGATGTCGAGGACCATGTCCCGGATGCGGTTCTCCATTTCATCGGTCAGGGACTCTATGTAATAGGACCCGCCCAGGGGGTCGGCCACGTTTGCTACGCCCGTCTCGAGGTGGAGCACCTGCTGGGTTCGCAGGCCCACGAGATGTGACGCGGCGCTCGGGGTTCGGTACGCCTCGTCGAAGGCGGAGATCTCGATGGCGTGCACGCCCGCCAGGACCAGGGCCATGGCCTGGACCGTTCCCCGGACGATATTGTTGAAAGGCTGCTGGGCCGTGAGGGAAAGGCCGGAGGTGTGGCAGGTGATGACCACGGCCCACGAGCGTGGGTCCCTGGCGCCGAACTCATCCCTCATCATCCTTGCGAACAGGCGCCTCGTGGCGCGGATCTTGGCGATCTCCTCGAAGAAGTCCATGCTGCAGTTGACGAGGACCGCGATCCTGGGCGCGAAACTGTCCACGTCCAGCCCTCGTTCGATGAGCTTCTGTACGAGGTGCCGGATTTCCACCAGGCCGAGGGCCATCTCTTCCACGGCATTCAGCCCGGCCTCGCTGAAGAAGTAGGTGTCCTCCAGAAATCCGTGGAACTTCGGCATCTCACGGGTGCAGAACTCGATGCAGTCCAGGGCGAGGCGAAGTCGGAGGGACATGGGCATGTGCGCGGCGTACCCGCAGTCCTCGGCGTAGAAGGGCCACTGGAGGACCGAGCCACGGAGTTGCTCTGTGGGGAAGTCGTTTTCCTTTGCCGCGAGACAGAGGCTTGCCACGGCCAGGGGGGGCGGCAAGGAGGCCGAAACCGTAATCGACTCGAGGGGGAGGCCTTGGTAAAGATCCCTGTAATCCTGCAGGCAGCAAAGGGAGACTCCCTGGGTTCCGACCGAGTGGGTGGCCAGGGGGTGGTCCGGGTCCAGCCAAGCCATGGTCGGGCTGTCGCCGATCACGTCGATTCCCATCTGCCCCTGGTCGATCAGATACTTCAGCTGCCTGTTCGATTCGTGTGGATCCCCTTCTCCGGACAACTCCCGGTGAATCCATCCCCGGCCCGTGCCTGCCCGCTGTCCCCGGGTGAACGGATAGGACCCGGGCGCGTTGAGATCCTTCTCGTAGTCGAGGTCTTCCACGTGGCCGGGCGTGTAGGTCGGCTCGAGCGGAACGCCTGACCGCGAGTGTCTGTCGGTCGTCATGTTCCCCAACTCCCCTTCTAACCAAGGTATATGGGAAGGGTGAATCGGGTGTCAATCAAACCGGCCTCCCCAGGCCCTGACGGGGGCGGCTCCGAGGCGCCTTCATTCTCAGAAGGGCTTAATGCTCCAGTATGCAGGCAGATGGTTCGTCTCGATCGCTTGCAGAGCTTCATGGAAGCCGTAAATGAGCAGGCCTACCCCCAGGAGTGCCGTGAGCGTGGCTACAAATATAAACGTCTGTTCCCGAGGGGTTTTGCGGTTCGTCCACTCGGCTACGGTCTCCCACAAACCCTGAAACGGGACAACCTCGTGGCCTTGTAGGGTATCTCCGTGCGCCCTCATGATGTTGGCCTCCTCTTTGCGGGTTTGCTGCCTGACCCAAAGTGGGAGCAAGGCGTGTGCCAGACAGTCCGTTCCCTGTAACTGTCCGAAATACAAATAGATTGCATTCCGGGGAGGTTTCTTGTGAAGCGGTATGTGTTAAAGTCTCTTACACTTCGAAAAAGAACCCTTTCAACCCGAAAGGAGACCGAGATCATGAAGAGGATGGAGGCTTGGGTAGCCCTGTGCGGCGTGGCCTGTCTCGTATGGCTCTTCTCGTGCACCGACAAGGACCAGGCTGAAGTGATTCACCGCCTGATCAAGAAGGGGGCCAAGCTCGCCGAGGCGCATAACGTGGGCGGTCTCATGGAGCTGACTTCAGAGGGCTTCTCTGCCATGCCTGGAAACCGGGATCGGGCCGAGGTGAGGAGTATCTTGTTCATGGCCTTCCGGCACTACCGGGAGTTCAGGATCCTCTATCCGCAGCCCGGGGTAGATCTGGAAGGGACGGGAGACGCCGCAACCGCGAGCGTCTATTTCCTGATCGTCCGAGAAGACCGGTCCTATCCCCAGCTGAAGGACCTCTACGGGGACCCGGGTGGATGGCTCGAGGAAGTGGGCGACAACGCGGACCTGTACCGGCTCACGCTCGACTTGATCAAGAAAGAGGGCGATTGGCTGGCCACGGGGGCCCGTCTCGAGCCCTTCAAGGGCTACGGATTTGGAGAACGGCCCTGACCCGAACCCTACAGGCACACGAGACAGGTGCACTCCTCCATTCCTTCCGGGCAGGCAGGCCCCGAGTCGGGGCAGGGCCCAAAGCCGCACTTCTCGCTCTCGCAATCCTGGTCGGACGCGCAGAGCTCGCCCGCATCCTTTCCGTCCCCGCATGCCGCGAAGGTGAGACAAAAGAAAATCAGGAGGAAAACACAGAACATCCGCTTCATATCGACGGGCTCCCGGAGAGAGTGATCTGGGTTCAGGTATCCTACCGAAAGAGGCCCGGTTTTGGAAGCTCGCGGATTGTAGTGTGATCGGGGGCTGACGCATTGATCGTGGACCACCTCATGGTCCTCTATGCCAGGCCGTGACGGCCCACCGATCAACGCGTCAGGTTTGTGGTTCGGGTTCCCGTGAGGGATCCCGGATTATTCGATGCCTACGGCGATCTCGACCCGCCGGTTGAGCGTCCGGCCTTCCGGCGTGTCGTTGGGTGCGGTCGGATTGAGCGACCCGAACCACATGACGACCATTCTGTCCGGCTCGATACCGAAGTTGCCGGCCAGGTAATTGGAGACGGCCTCGGCCCTCCTGTGCGACAGCTTCATGTTGTATTCGGAGGACCCCGTATTGTCGGCGTACCCGTGCATGACCACATAGCTGCTCGGGTTCTCCTGCATGAATCCGCCGATCTTGTTTAACTGTTCCTGGTATTCCGGCAGGATCGTTTCGTTGTCAAAGCCGAACAGGATGTCTCCGCCTCTCGCGCCAACGACCTTCTGCTCCGTTACCGTCACGAGTTCCGTGCCTGCCTTGGCAACGAAGAGAGCCCCTGAGTTGTAAGAAGGCCTGTTCATGTAAGTGGCGAATTCGATGAGCCTCGAGCATTCGTTCACGTCCGCGATTTCCTGCAGAGTTTTTTCGTGCTGCTTTGTCGCTGCAGTGCTGATTACGTAAAAGCAGACATTGTACTTCCGGGCCAGCTCACGGGCTACACCGGCAGGCCTTTTCAATTCCTTGTAGCGGGTGTACTGGCCGTCCGAGAAGAGAAACACCACAGTCTTGCCCGAGAGCCCCGACAGGATCGGGTCCAGCCGCTCGAGCGCCTTGATCAGCAGCGTGTCCCCGCTTGCTTCTGTCGGCAACTGTTGGAGCGCATTCGCAAAGGCCGCCTTGTCAAAGAGCTGCATGGGATAGATTTCCGTCCAGGGCGTATACAAGTACAGGCCGAAGTTGTACCCCAGGTCGGGGAGCCACGTCAGTCGCGTGGCGAGCATTTCCTTGAGTGCTTCCAGTCTCGGTGTCTCGGAGCCTTTCAGGGGCTTGGCCATGGAACGGGAGCTGTCGAACAAGATGATTGCGTTGTCCGCGGTCTTCACGAGGTGAACGGTTGTGACGATTTTCTTCTTGACGTCCTCTTCGGTGATGATCTCGATCGCGGCAGCCTCCTTCGCGATCCACCCGAAGAGAGCCATCCCGACAAGCAGGCTCACAAGGACCCATTTGTACCCGGGTCGGGCGACCACATCCTCGAACGGTCTCGAACGAAAACCTTTTGCAGGCATCTTCTCTCTCCTTTTCAATGAAATAGTGTTCTCTAACCCATCACGGAAAAGATGCAGGAAAGGATCGAGAAGTTTCGAATCGAGGGATTAGCGGTTCGTTGTGACCTTGGTCTGGTCAAATTGACCCGAATACTTCCCGGTGATATTGGCGTAGAAGGCTTGAATCGTCTCCATATCGGCCTCGATATCGCCGGTCGGGACCACCGTCGGCCCAAAACCTCCCACCTTGCGCCGATAATCGAGAAAACCAAGCAGGATCGGCACATTAGCCTTCTCCGCGATGCGGTAAAACCCCGTCTTCCAGTACCGGACCTTCTGACGGGTTCCTTCGGGGGGAACCAACATGACCAGGCTCTCTGCCTTCTGAAAGTGTTCCGCCGATTGTTGCACCACGTCGTTGGATTTGCTCCGGTCGATGGGTATGCCCCCTAACCACCTCATGATTGTGCCGAAGGGCCGGCGGAAAAGGGTGTCTTTCCCCATCCAGTACAGCTTGGTTCTAAAGGCAAAGGCCAAGCACAAGGTGACGGGCAGGTCCCAGTTGGAGGTGTGAGGCGCGGCAATCAGGACATACTTTGGGGTGTCCGGGAGCCGGCCTTCCATTCTCCATCGAAAAAGCCACATGAGAGACAAGGCCAGCCGACGGAGCAGGACATTGAGTATTGGGGTGTCGAACATCGTGTGGTGCACTTGGTGTACCTCGTGGCGGGACAGGATTCCCGCATTGTGATCGATCTTCAGGATGAGAAGAATTGTGTGATTTGTTCAGGTCATTCCGAATCCAGCCCGGTCCGGATGATCTGTCTTGTGGCGGCCATCAGCTCTCCAAGCCTTTCCGTGCCGTATCCGGATACGTCGATGGGCTCGTGAACCACCATGCTTGCTCGACCCGGGAATAGATCCAGGGTCCTGGAAGGGAGGATCTTGTCCGTGTGGAGAACCGTTACAGGAAGGATCGGTATGCCCAGGTCCAGGGCCATGACGAAGGCACCCTTCTTGAATTGCCCCATTTCGCCCGACGCGCTTCGCGTGCCCTCGGGGAAGAACAGAACGCTCGTCCCGTTCACGATTCGCTTCTTTGCCTCCTTGAGAGAGGCAATCGCGGTTTCCCTGTTGGATCGATCAATGTAGATATGCCCCAGTTTTTCGCAGGCGGCCCCAAGTGCCGGCAGATTTCGCAGTTCCTTCTTCATCACCCATTTGAAATCGATCCCCAGCCAGCCGTAGAGCACGAAGATGTCATAGTGGCTCAGGTGGTTCGACACGATTACATAGGATTGTCTCTCATCGATGTGGCGCCTGCCTCGCACGGAAACGAACATGGGCGTCATGAAGCTATTGAACCGTGACCACCAGACACCGCACGTCTTGCTCGCAAGCTTGGGGCTTACGGTGGTTGCGATAACGATCGCTACCCCACCCAAGAATAAGGTAGAAAGTAGCAGAAATGGAATGACAATGAGCCATTTGTAAGGTTGATACAGGAGATAGAGAAAGTGTCTCATGGTTGGCGCTCTGTTCTGATCAAAGAAAATTCTGCCACCCCTACCATCCATTTCAATGCCCGCCCGATCTTGCAGTACCGTGATAACCCAACAACCCCCTTATAACAGATTCCTGCCAGGATGAAAAATGGAACCGTGGGCAATATTGGGAAGACTGTAACGTCGTTCTTGTGTTGACAAAGCCATCTGTTTGCTCTATCTTGCGCCATACCCATGGCCCCCTTCAATGAACCCTGTATGACTCCTTTGCGGAGGTTTGAGGATTTTATGAAAGGCTTTCGTCTGATCCCGATTGTTTCATTGAGTCTGCTGATTGCGATCTGCAGTGGCTGCGCAACCGTGGAAAAGCGTCCCGAGCCGGTGCCGATGGCGGTGCCGGTCGAGGTACAGCGTGAGGCCCAAAAGGAGGCCCTGAGCCCCGACCAGAAGATCTACAAACGAAAGGTGGCCGTCGGCCGGTTCAGCAACGAGTCCACCTACGGCCGGGGAATCCTGCTGGATACGGACCTGGATCCGCTCGGAAAGCAGGCCTCCGACATCCTCGTGACCATGCTGCAGAAGTCGAATCGCTTCATGATCTTCGAGCGGCCCGACCTGACCAAGATCGAACGTGAGCAGGAGATCACGGGCGAAGGAAAGATGGTCGGCACGGATGCGCTGATCCTGGGCTCCATATCCGAATTCGGCCGCGCCACAGAAGGCAAGAGCGGCTTCTTGAGTTCCACCAAGAAGCAGCGCGTGAGGGCTGTGGTCAACCTTCGACTCGTCGAGGTGTCGACGGGGAGGGTCTTCTTTGCGGCGGATGGAGTGGGCGAGGCCATTACGGAGACGGGCGAGATCGCGGGATTCGGATCGAGTGCCGCCTACGATGCCACACTCAACGAAAAGGCGATTACAGCGGCCATCGGAGAGGTGCTGGACGAGGTGATGAAGGAGTTGGAGGCCCGTCCGTGGCGCACATATCTCCTCGACGTGGACCAGGACGTGGTCTACGTGAGCGGAGGGTCCCGTCAGGGCTTGGAGGTCGGGGACGAACTCGTGGTCATGCGGGCCGGCAAGACGGTCCTATCCAAGCAGACCGGGCTCCCCATAGAACTGCCCGGCACCGAGATCGCCCGGCTCCGTGTTCAATCTCAATTCGGGGACAACGAAGTGAACGAAGGTTCCTCGTGCGCTCTTATCGCCGGCTCTCTTGCCGGACAGGATTTGAACGAACTCTATGTTCTGGAAGGCAAGGAGTAGCGAAGTGAACATGCAGAGGCTTGTGCCCATATTCGTGGTTGTCGTCTCGATACTGCTCGCGACCTCATGCTCCTATCCCAAGACGGGCGTAAGGGCGACGGAGGAGAATTCGGCACTTGTTTTCAAGGGCGCGCCGCCGACGGCACAGGTGCGCATAGACGGCATAGACGCCGGACGGGCGGATGACTTTTCAGGAGAACAGTCACTGGGCGTGATTCCCGGCCGACACATCGTGGAAGTGGTCGACAACGGCAAGGTTCTCCTGCGGGAGGACGTTTTTCTGAGTGCCGGTTCCACGAAAACCCTAACGGTGAGCGCTTCGGAACCATGAGAACTTGGATCGTAATACTGGCGTTTCTGGTTGTCTGCACGGGCTGTGCCACGCAGAAACCCCTCTATCAATGGGGAGACTACGAAGATGACCTCTACGGAATGTACAAGAAGCCGGAAAGCGCCAAGGAGTACCAGGAGACGTTGCGAATCATCATCGAGAGGTGCGATGAAACAGGACAGAAAGCACCCCCGGGAGTTCGCGCCGAGTACGGTTACGGTCTCTATAAGGAGGGAAAGCTCGAGGAAGCGATTGCGTCCTTCAAGAAAGAACGCGAGCTTTGGCCCGAGTCCTATGTTCTGATGAATACCCTGATTACCAACGTAGAGAAGCTCATGGCTGCCAAGCAGGTCGATGATGAAGAGGCCGCCGCGACGGAGCCCGCCGCCCCTGCTGTCTCGGAGGAATGACCCTATGATTCTGCCTTTCAAGGGGGCCAAAGGGCCGATCGTTGTGGCCCTGTGCCTTCTCCTTGGGGCCTGTGCACCCAAGTTGACGCCCCCGGACTACAGCCTCTTCATCGAAGAGAACCCCGGTTCTATCCTCGTCGTGCCCGTGCTGAACAGCTCTCCGCAGGTTGGGGCTGCGGATTACTTTCTCGCCACCATCACCGTTCCGCTCGCCGAACGAGGCTACTATGTGTTTCCCGTCAATCTCGTCAAAGAGTTGCTTGCGGATGCCGGATTGTCCGATCCGGGTTACGTGCACACCACGGATACGGTCAAGCTGGGGAAGCTCTTCGGCACAGACGCCGTGCTCTACGTGACCATCATGAACTGGGAGGCCAAGTACGTGGTTCTTACGACCACGGTCATTGTGGGCTTTGAATACGAGCTGCGGAGCGCCAAGAGCGGGGAAACCCTCTGGAGGACCGCAGAGACGATGAAGTACGACCCGGATTACTCCTCCGGAGGCGGCCTTGCCGACCTCATCGTAGACGTGGTGGAAGCGGCGATCACGAAGGCAAAGCCCAGCTACCTGCCCCTTGCCCGTCAAGCGAACTGGATGGCCATCTCCGCCAAACACGTCGGACCGGGACAGCCGACAGTGAGGTGCTTTCCTATGTTGATCGGTCCCTACCATCCTCTCTATGGGTCGGACCGAGTCGGCGTCGCAGCCCAGACGGCTAGCCCCGGCAAGCCGGTGACCGGTGCGGAAGGACTCGAAAAGGCTCCCTGAGGTTCACCTACCCCATAAGCTCCAGCAGTCGACTCCGGGCCAGCCAGAATCCCAGCCCCAACGATATTCCAAAGAAGGGCGAGGCGACCAGGACCACGATCACGATGTTTCGGCTGCCCCCCCACAGTTCCTCTTCCCTCGCGCCGGCCTTCAGGGCTGCGGAGCGGCGGAGCACGATATAGATCCCGGCAAAACAGGCGAGAACCGGTATCAGCCCGCTGGCGATCTTCAGGATGTGAAGAAGGTCCAGGCTCGCATTCAGGAAGATGAGGAGGATCCCGGAGCCGAGCAACAGGAGAACGAGGGGCAGCTCGACCAGGAGATCGATCCAGTAGTGAAAGTGTATGGTCGAAAGGTGCAGCCCGCGGTTCTTGTAAGGATAGACCTCGATTACCAGCTCGGTCATCACGACCCCGAGCCAGGCGGCCACGGAAAACAGGTGGATCATGGAAACATAGTTGATGAGCGGAAGTTCTTGCACGCTTCTCTCCTTTGCGGGTGATCGGCCTGCTGTTTTTCCCAGCCCGCATATTCCGTGCTTCCACCACTCTCGTTTCTAAGTCTCGTGCAATGTGCGGGCTTAGAAGTCGTTCGCCTCCATCTTGGCTGCCAGGTTGAACACGACCCACGACCCACACAGATCACAGTCCACATCATTTCCCATACAACAGAAGGGACGAGTGAACCGGTCGCCGTCCAGATACAGGGGCATGACGAGCTCTTTGGCATAGCACTTGTCGGTAACGGCCCTGGCATTTTGAGAGAGAGTCAGCTCCAGGGCGCGATGCCGGTTCCAGACGAATTCGGGATACAGCTCCTTTAGCCGCATGGCTTCCCGAACCGCCTTGTCGCGTCGCTGGAGGGAGCCCCAGGTCAGACTCGACGTGTCGTTCCTTGGCGGAACATAGAAGGAGAACGTCATGCCCTGAGCGTTGGTCTCTCTCAGGATATGCAATGTCTCCTCCATGCCGACCTCGTTCTCCTTGGTCACCACGTACTGGATCATGACCGTAGGCTCGAAGTCATCCGGCAACCGCGAAAGGGTCTTCATGACCCGCCGGAAGGAACCCTTGCCGCGGATCGCGTCGTTGATCTCCCGAGGCCCGTCGAGGGAGACAACGTAGGTGCATCGGGGCAGATCGATCAAGTCGATGGTTCCGTTGGTGGTGACGGTATTCTTCGGGAACAGTTTCGTCCCCTCCCGAAGCACGTCCTGGCGGATCAGCGGCTCGCCCCCCATCCAGAGCATGGTTTGAATGCCATGGCGGACCTGGAGCTCTCCCAGTCGTTTGACCATGGTCGCCGTGTCCATCTCTCCCTTGATATCCGTGGGGTTCTCATCCCGAAAGACGAAGCAATGACGGCACTTGAGATTGCAGCGATTGGTGATGTTCACCATGGCCGCCGGCCATTGGCGTGCAGTTTCGGTTTCCTGACTCATTTCTTCGGCTCTCCCGGAACGACCATTCCTTGTAGTATTAAAATACTTGCAGTTGATGTCAATATCTGTAATCTTTCTGGACAGGCGATGACTGTGTGCCGCTTCGATTGGCCGAAAGAGGAAGGTCGATTATGTCGAAACATGATGAGGAAATGCCGAGTGCCCAGGATTGGGTGGAAGTCGATACCGAGCCGAATCATGGGGAGATATTCAAGAACGAGCAGATCCGTGCGTATATTGCCGTCATCCGTCCCGGGGAGGAGACCTTGTATCATCGCCACGACAGGGACACATTGTACGTGGTGCTCGAAGGCGGCAAGAACTACTCGACCACCTTGCCCGGGACCAAGGGCGTCAAGTACGTTCTTCCAAAATCGATCGGCTTGAAGCAGAAGGTCAAATGGCTGCTTACCCGTTCGATCTACGGCTGGACCTATCTACCCAAATCCGTCTGCGTGCTCATGCACAATGAAGGGAATCCGGTCATACACAAGGTGCGTGGAGCCGAGGACAATCCAACCGACATGAGGATGTTGGGGATCGAGTTTCTCAACCCCGGGGGACGCCATGGATGCGGGTCGGCAGGTATGCAGTCCCTGAAGGTTGACTATGAAGACAATACGATCCGTGTCTTTCGTTTGAAATTCCCGTCGGATCTGCACCAGATGACAGAAGCATTGTGCTTCATGGGAATCGTGATCGTATTGAAGGGGGATATCCGAATCGAGGCATCTTCACCGGACGATTCAGAACCTGTACCCCATGATCTGAATGAAGGGGACCTCGTCTGGAACGACGGGGGAACGAAGTTCACGTTTGCGATACCGGTGAGAACCGAAGCGGAAGCGTTGGTCGTTCTCATGAAATGACTACGGGATGCGTCTGGGGGGGCGCGCCCGACGCTTGGTAAGAACGCTCTTCTGTTTTTCCCTTCCCCGGGTCGTCTTCTCTACGAAGCATCGCTTTCCGGTAAAGGGGTCCCGCTCCGTCCAATACATGAGCGAAGAATACGTAGCCGGTGTGGGCGTGAACACCTGGACCTGCTCGGGAAGCAGGCGGAGTTCGCGAAGGGCGAAGGACCGAAGGCGCGCCATGTCCCGCTCCGTGCATCCCGGGTGGGCGGCTATCATGTAATAGGTGAGGAACTGCTCCTTGCCTTCTTGTGAAGTGAGTTTGTAGAAGAGGTCCCTGAAGGCCAGAAGGGTGTCGGGGCCCGGCTTGCCCATCTTGGCCAGCACGGACGGCTCGGAATGCTCCGGGGCCACCTTCATTTGCCCTGACACGTGGTGCCGCACAAGTTCTTGCAGGTATTGGGTGCCCTTTGCCTTGTCGGCCAGGATCATGTCATAGCGGACGCCCGAGGCAACCACGACCTTTTTGACACCCTCGATAGAGCGAATCGCCTTCAAGAGGGACAGCTGTTTGCCGTGGTCGACAGGGAGATCGGCGCACACCTTGGGGAACAGGCATCGTTTCCTGGGGCAGGCCCCCTTCTCGTGCTTCCGTCGGCACTCGAATCCGTACATGTTCGCTGTCGGGCCGCCCACATCATGAATGGTTCCCTTGAACAGCGGATGCTTGGTCATGCGGCGCGCTTCATCGAGAATCGATCGTCGGCTGCGCCATCTGACGGTCCTCCCCTGGTGGATCGCGATAGCGCAGAAGTTGCATTCCCCGTAGCATCCGCGGTGGGTCGTGATGGAGAAGCGGATGGTCTCCAGGGCCTTGACGTCGCCCTGGCGTTGGTAGAAAGGGTGCTGGTCGTTCTCAAACTCCAGGTCATACACCGCATCGAGTTCCGGCCCTGAGAGATAGCGGGGCGGCGGATTCTGTACCAGGTAGCGCGTGTCCTGCTTCTGGGCCAGTCCCTTGGCCGTTGTCGGGTCGTTGTTGCGATAGAAGAGATGAAACATCCGGGTGAAGGTTTCTTTGTCTTCGGCCGACTCGGCAAAGGAGGGTAACTCGAGATATCCCTCCGGGATATCTCGGGATATGTAGCAGAGCCCCCATACCCGTTCCGCTTCGCCCTCTCCCGCGAGACAGCCGGCCAGCTCGACCACGGAACGCTCGGCCATGCCGTAGAGAAGGTAATCCGCCTTCGCATCAAACAGAATCGACCGCTTGATCTTGTCGGACCAGAAGTCATAGTGGGCAATACGCCTCAAACTGGCCTCGAGGCCTCCGAGCACGATGGGCACGGTGGCTTTGAAGCGTCTCCTGATCAGGTTGGAGTAGACCGTCGCAGCCCGGTCGGGACGACGATTGTTGATGTTGCCGGGCGTGTAGTCGTCACGCTTGCGCTTGCGACCGGAAGCGGTGCGGTTGGCGACCATGGAATCGATACACCCGCCGGTGACCCCCCAGAACAGTCGCGGCTCACCCAACCTCGCAATGTCCCGGGTAGTGGAAACGCCGGGCTGGGCAATGATACCCACCCGGTAGCCTGCCTCGAGGAGCACCCTGCCGATAACCGCAACGCCCACCAGGGGCGAGTCTATGTAACTGTCCCCGGTAACCAGAACGACATCCAGTTCGTCCCAGCCAAGATTCTTTACTTCCTTCTTGGTTGTAGGTAGAAACACCCTGTTCCCCTAAGAGCCGGATGCCGCTGAGAGCCCTGCAAGCCACCCGGTCGAGAAGGCGGCCTGAAGATTGTACCCACCGGTATCCCCATGAACATCGAGTAACTCCCCTGCGATATAGAGTCCTCTTGTCAGGCGGGACTCCATGGTCTTGTGATCGACCTCGCACGTGTCCACGCCGCCCGCGGTGACGATGGCCTCGCTGAATGGTCGGTGTCCCGTTATTTCCAGGCGAAAATCCTTGAGCCACCCTCGCAGGCGAGTTCTTTCCTTTGTCGAGACCTGGCTCGCGAGGCGGTCCGGTGGGATTCTGGTCAGGTCGAGGCAGACAGGCACCATCTGTCGAGGGAGCAGTCCACGCAAGACACTCGAAATCTCCTCCTTGCCGCGGGACGCAAAGTCACGCAGAATCCGGGCATCCAGCTTCTTCTCACCCAGGGCAGGCTTGAGATCGATGGAGAGAACGACTCTTTTCCCTTCCCCAATGGCATCAACAGCCCTGCCGCTCAGGGTGAGAACCACAGGACCGGTTACGCCGAAGTCGGAAAACTCCAGCTCTCCGAAGGCCTCCGCCGCTTTCCTGCCGTTCACAATCATGGCCACCTTGATGTTCCGAAGCCTCAATTCGGCCATTCTGGCGGCCGAATGGCCGGCCGTCTCCAGGGGGACGAGGGCCGGACGGACGGAGACTATGGTGTGTCCCGCCGATTCTGCCAGCAGGTAGCCATCTCCGGTTGATCCCGTTGCCGGGTACGACGCGCCGCCGGTGGCAAGGACAACAGAGTGGCAGGGAAACTCCTTGCCGTGGACCACGACACCGCTGATCCGGCCTTTCTTGAGCACCAGGCTGTCCACTGCCGATGAAGATTGGATGCTCACGCCACACCTTTTGAGCCACTTGAGCAAGACAGCCACAACGTCCGGGGCGTGGCCGCTGGCAGGAAAGACACGTCCTCCCCTTTCCGTTACCGTCTCGAGCCCGAGCCCTTCCAGAAAATCCAGGAGCTCCCGGGAGAAGAAGCGGGAAAAGGCATGTCGAAGAAACCTGCCCTCTCTACCGAAATGCTCCAGAAAATCGGTCAGCTCCGCAATATTGGTTAGATTGCAGCGCCCTTTGCCGGTGATGGAGAGCTTGCGGCCGCATCGTGTCATCTTCTCCAGTAACAGCGATTCGGCCCCGGCCTCTGCGGCTTTCCCGGCGGCCATCAGACCGGCCGCCCCGCCACCGACCACGATGATTTTCCTGCCCTTCATTCGAACCCTCTTCGGTGAGTCCTCTCCAGTCAGTGTCGAGTATAGGAGGAAATCATGACCTGTTCAACAAACAGGATGGTTGTCCTTTGACACCCCAGGGCCTGCCTACTAGACTGATTCGACACCGAAACAAGATCCTGTCTCAAGAATTCGGAAAGGAGAACGAACATGGCGGACGAGGCGATGCTGGCTATGATCAAGGAAATGATGGGCTACACCGATGCTCAGTGGGAAACATGGAAGAGCAACCCCCGCAATCTGAGAGTGGCGGACAACCTGATGGATGTCATGAAGTACAAGGTCGTGGCGGAGGTGACCATGTCGTCCGGATGTGGGGCGGGGCACAAGGTGGGTGACCGGATCGTCTTCGGGGGCGACGGGACCCTCCTGTGCAAGGAGAGCCCGGACAGAGTCTGTGTTGGGTTGCTCTCCCCTGTCAACCCGATCGTCGGGGGGGTTTTGGACAAGATCTGCGAGGGGGAAGACCCGACCCGAATGGCCTTCAACAAGGTCCATTGCATCGATGTTGGCGTGGACCACGGCGGCTGGGGCGAGGTCGTGGTGGAAGTGAAGGTGGAAAAGACGCAAGAATAGTCTCCCCTCCACCCCCTCAGGAATTCATGGAGAAGAAGATGTCTTTCAAAGTCGGTGTATATGTTGATGCAGAGAATATCCGCCTGAGTGGTGGTTTCAAGATGAGGTACGATGTCCTGAGAAGATTCGCAGAAAGAGACACAGGTCTTGTCCAAAGACTGAACACGTATATTGCGATTGACCGAACCAGGTGGGACCAGGACCCGTCGTACAAGGAGAAGCAGACCAATTACTTGAAACGGCTCAGAGAATTCGGCTGGTACATTGACGAAAAAGAGGTGAAACGATTCCGTGACGAGGAAGGCAACACCGTCACAAAAGCCAATGCGGATATGGAGCTTGCTATCGACGCCCTGATTCAATCCGACAAGCTGGATCACGTCTATCTTGTAACAGGAGACGGGGATTTCTGCCGGCTGGTTCGTGCCCTTCAAGACAAGGGTTGTCGGGTGCACGTGATCGGCTTTCAGAATGTGTCTCGTGATCTACGAAGAGCGGCTGACTTCTACATATCCGGATTTCTTATCCCCGGCCTGCTGCCCATAGAAGATGGCGGAACCTGGGGGGAGGTAGGATCAAGGGTAAGAGGAAGCCTGCGATTCCACCTTCCGGAAAAGAAGATTGGATTCATAAGCATCATCGGCACAATCGATAGGTATCTATGGGTGAGTGATGATCGCGCACCGGATTCCCCCTATATCAAATCAGTGATCCTGGAGGCAGATCTCCCGGCCGGGATCGATTTCCAAACCCTTGACTCTGAAAACATGGGCCTGGAATTCAGACTGGAAGAGAATACGTATTCCGATCCTCCGTTTATAGCGAAGGACTGCAAGGTCATCAGTTTGTGAATTGGCTTGGTCGGCCCGGCAGAAAGGCTCACGCAGAAAAGAAGAGACTATTCATTTTTGTCAAAGCATAATAGGCGTATATCCCGGTTGGCGGATAGGGCGGAATTTGATGGGTTGAGATCTAGTTCTATGCCGAATCCGTTCTCAGGGAAGCACAAAGTGTGATTCGAGCGACCTCATGTGCCTTCCACTAGATCCACGCTCCGATTCATTTTTTTAGAAATAGCATTAAATATTAGGCGCTTATGTCATTTACAATCCCTCCCCCCACTCTCTTTGTTGTCTGGCACCTTAATTGCTCTTCAAGAGGGGATCGGCAAATCTTGAGAGACCTGGGGTTGGTATTCTTTCTATTTGCAACATCTTAGAAGGAGGAGCATCAAGATGAAAGTCCGGAGACGTTCACGACGTGCTTATCTACTCATGTCAGGCCTGCTTTGTGTACTCCTGGGCCTGGCCACGTCATGTGCGGATCAGATTCTGAAGAAGAAGGAGCTTCAACGGGAGGCGGCGTCACCCTGCTTCTGGTGGATGACCCAATAGACACCGTGACAAGCTTGAATGTCACCATTGAGTCCATTGAGGTCCACGGAAACGGACCGCCCAGGGAACTTACCCTCAATGAGGATGTTGAGCAACCGGTTAACATTCTAGAGTTGGAAAACGGGATCTTTGCCACTTTGGTTGATGGAAATGAAAATGAACTCCCGCCAGGCACTTATGGTAATCTCAAGATTCACATCAGCTCTGCGGGTATAACCTTTGACGATCCCCCAGAGGACGACCCGACTCCGGCCACCGTTCCTCCGGACAAGTTCAACGTCGGGGGGCCATTGACCCTAAGTGAAGGAGAAATCACCGAGCTTTACCTGGTATTCCAGGCAAACAATGCGCTCCACGAAACACGAAACGGTGAATACATCATACATCCTTCCCTGAAGCTGGTATCTAAGACGGTAAGTGGCTCTATCTCAGGTCTTGTGTTTCCTCTCCCAGAGGACAGTGGGGAGGAACTGACGCGGGTGAAGGTTTTCGCGAATCGGGGCACGGACAACGAGGTTTCTACATTTGCCAATCCAGACGGTTCCTTCGAACTCGTTCCTTTACGGGAAGGAACTCATGCCGTAAGTGCGGAATGGATAACTCTGGTAGACACAACGGTGACAGGATGTCTGATCCATGTACACGGAGATGTGGATGTAGTTGCAGAGCAGGTAAAGGATATTGGGACCATCACTCTTCCTGGGGATGCTCCGGAGTGTTTCTGCATTTCTTCCGGGGGGATAGGGAATAGCCGGATTTCAGGATTTGTCGATTTGAGGGGTACGTAGGACACTGATGTGGAGGTACTGATCCATGCAGGACGTAATGAGTATGTCACGCTTCGTAGGCATCTTGATGGTAGCCATTGTTGTCACGGTCGTTTCACCTGCCTTCAGTGGCGAGAAAAAGTTCAATGGGCAAGGAAGGGAAACGATTGAGAAGTTCAAAAAGGCAGATCCTGAAATGACAAAGTTCTTCAAAAGCGCATACGGATACGCCGTCTTTCCGACCGTGGGTAAGGGTGGCATCGGGATCGGTGCCGCTCGTGGGAGGGGGTTGGTCTACGAGAGGGGAACGGTGGTGGGAGAAACAATCCTGACCCAGGTCACGATAGGTGTTCAGTTCGGAGGTCAAACCTACGCAGAGGTGGTCTTCCTGGAGGACAAGGCAACAATGAACAGCTTCAAAAGGGGGAATTTTGCCCTGAGCGCACAGGCCAGTGCTGTTGCCGCTGCGTCTGGTGCCTCCGCGAATGCAAAATACAAGCAGGGTGTTGCGGTCTTCACCATGGCAAAAAGCGGCCTGATGTATGAAGCCAGCGTAGGAGGGCAACAGTTCCATTTCCTTCCCGCCGAGAAGTAAGTCTTCCAATTTTGATGCATGCAGGGGACGGGTTGGTTGGTCTGGCTTGAAAAGGAAGGTGAGGGGTGCTTTTTGGAATGAACGGGCGAGTCCGGCTTTGTCTGATGTTTGTGGCTCTAGCCCTCGGAGGCTGCGCAAGCTGCGAGAACGACGATGTCACACCTTCGTTTCCCGCGGACCTCGTCCTAAGTCTGGATCAGGCCGTGGACGACATGATGAGGGAAAAGAATCTGCCGGGTGTACTCGTGGGGGTGTGGGTGCCCGATGAAGGTGTGTACGTAAGGGCAAAGGGTTTGGCGGATCTAACAACGGGCTCTTCAAGGAGCCTCGAACATCCGTTCAGGATTGCCAGCATCACGAAGACGTACACTGCGCTGACCGTACTCAAGCTCCATGACGAACAGCGGCTGGATATTGATGATTTCCTTTCGGAGTACACCCCCGATTTTCCCCTCGCCGATTCCATACGAATCAAGCATTTGCTGAACATGAACAGTGGTATCACCGATTTCGCCGACGAGAGTTTCTTGAAGGCCTGGTACGAGAATCCTCTCCTGGAGTTGACCATGGAGCATGAGATGCGGATCTCAGCCGACAAGAAAGAGACGTTCTATCCTGCGGGCCAGAAGGTGGTCTACTCCAATATCAACTATGTGATCCTAGGTTGGATAATCAGGCAGGTGACCGGAACCACGATTCAGGAGGCATTCCGGACACACATTTTCGACCCGTTGTCGCTGGAGAACACATTCTATCCGTACAACGGTGCTCTTCCCGGAACATGCAGGGGATACTCGTGGAACGAAACGACGGAAAACTTCGATGATACGACAGTCCTCAATCCTTTGATACCCAATACCGGTGGAGGAGTGATATCCACGCTTGCGGATTTGCGACGATTCGCACGGGCACTGTACAGGGGCGAACTGCTTTCCGAGGAAACTCACGAGAAACAGCTAAAAGCGATTCCGATGGATGGAGGTCCTCAATGGATTCGCTACGGGCTCGGGATCATCGAATTCGGCGGTTTCTGGGGGCACAACGGAACGATATTCGGATTCAGCTCGGAGATGTTCTACCTCCCGCAGAAGGATGCGACAATTGTCGTCAACGTGAACCGCCTCGACGTGGACGACCATAGCCAGTCCACCGACCTTTTTCTGTTGATCACGAGAATCCTGTTCCCCGACTTCGTCACGTGGTGAACGCCGGTTCGTCCTGTTCGTAAAGATTCGGAACAAAGTCCCGGATCTCTACCGTAAAGGGGGAAAAGCTGGCGAGATGGACACCGGACAAAAGGAAAGGGCTACGGAAGCTCCGTAGCCCCTTGTTTTCCCTGGCGCGCCCAAGAGGATTCGAACCTCTGACCTTCGGATTCGTAGTCGGGCCTTCCCCCAAAGGCAAAGGTAGCAGGAAGTAGAAAAAAGGAATTAATTCCAAGAGGTTAACCCAAGAATGACCATTAGCCTTTCCACTGGTTTTTCACCATGAATACCGATTCTTACCGTTGTGTTACACCGATTATGGCAAGATTTTGGCAAAACTAGCTTAATAGAACTGAGGCCTGTGTCCGAATGTGAGTTGTCGCATTTCTCGGCCAAGTTTCTTGCGAACCTCAGTGATTCTTATGAACCTTGAATACCCAGAAAACCCTTGACATGTCCTTACAATAAGGATACATTGCTCAGCAGGTATCCTCCTGAGAAGGCGATATGCGTGATTTAATCCGGCAGAAAATCGTGGATTCACTTGTGGCTGCCCCGCCTGCACTCACGCGGCGAGATGTACGATTGCCTGCTGTGGCCGGAAAGGCCAAGGCAATCATCGGACCTCGTCGGGCAGGCAAGACCACCTTTCTTTGGCAGTTGCTAGCGGAGAAACTCACAACCGGTGTGAACCGTGAGGGACTTCTCTACTTCAACTTCGAGGATGAGCGCCTGGCCGGCATGGGCGCGGACGACCTGCATATCGTCATCGAAGAGTTCTACCTCCTGCATCCTGAATTGCGGGACCGGCGTGAAGCCGTTCTTTTCCTTGATGAAGTCCAGGTCGTACCGGGCTGGGAAACCTTCGTGCGTCGACTTCTCGACACAGAGAATCTGGAGATCTTCCTGTCCGGTTCATCAGCACGACTGTTGAGCCGGGAGGTCGCGACCAGCATGCGAGGCCGCGCCATGGAAGCCCTTGTGTATCCATTCAGTTTCCGCGAGTCTCTGCGTCACCGGGGGCAAGAGCCGGACAAGCCCTTCGACCGATTGCCTAAGGCCGCGCGGTCTATGGTCGACCGGGCATTGCGGGACTACCTCGTCGAAGGCGGCTTCCCGGAGGCACAGGGCATCGACTGGCGTACTCGCTTCGAACTGCTAAATAGCTATGTAGACGCTGCCATGCTTCGTGATGTTGTGGAACGCCATTCGGTTTCTCAGCCGGTCGCCCTGCGTTGGATGGTGAGACATCTGTTGGGCAATGCAGGCGGGGCATTCAGCATTCACAAGTTCCACGGCGACTTGCGTGCTCAAGGGATACCCGTTGCCAAGGACACGCTGCACGCCTTTCTTTCGTATACGGAAGACGCCTTTCTCGTACGCACGGTCTCGATTGCGGCCGAGTCCGAGCGGCGTCGAATGGCCAACCCGCGCAAGGCGTATCCAATCGACCCGGGCCTGATCCCAGTTTTCGACAGGTCGGGACGCGCGAATCTGGGGCACGCGCTGGAGACAGCCGTGGCTCTCGAACTCGACAGGCGTGGTGCGGAGATCACCTATGTTCGAGTTGCCAGCGGGCGCGAAGTGGATTTCCTTGCACGTTATGCCGAAGGTAGGGAAGAGCTCATACAGGTGTGTGCGGACCTGGGCGACCCGAAGACACTCGAGCGCGAGGTACGGGTGCTCGTTGAGGCCGCGGAAGCGCATCCCCGGGCCGAGAAACACCTCCTCACACTTGCGCCGGAAGGGGTTCGAGGACTGCCAGATGACATAAGCATCCATGGCGCCGCAGCCTGGCTACTTGCGGATCCTTCGCTTCCGCGCCCACGACCTTAAGCTCATGCCCTCGACTACTGTCTATATGCGTTGGGGCAAGGGGCCGAAGAAACGTCTTCGTTTCACCAAGACCGGCGACCCGAAGCTCGAGGAGGCCTACTCCAGGCACTTCGTCTGGCCGGGCAAGGGCCCATTTCACCCTCCCGCGTCTCAGCGAAAGAGCCAACCGCACTCAGGGCAAGGCTGCCGATGACAGAACTTTCCCTCACAACCGGTCCAGAAGTGGGCAAGACCCTCGTTTGCGGATTAACACCGAGTGGGCGGATCGATGTCCGATCTGGCACCCCGGAGGATGGCCCCCAGATGTCTGCCGCAGTTGCTGGCGGCATCCTAGATGCGTTCAACGCCGGCCGCGGACACGGAGTTCTGCACCTGGGCGCGCGGGAAGTAGGAACTGACCTCCACCCCACGCTCTCGTACTGGCGCGACATCGGTCAGATCCTGGTGGCCAGGATGTGCGGCGCGTTCGACCCGACCGAGCCGAAGTCCCTGGTTGTCCCCGACCCGGATCCCGACGAGATCTCGGCTTTCGCCCAGGCCGTGCCTCCCATGCAAGGTGCCGAGGTGATCACTCCCGAGCTGCTCGAAAACCTGTGGTCCGAGATCGGCAAGACCTTGGCCGCTCAGGCAGAAAAGTTCAAAGACGGGGTTCAGGGCTACCTGAAGAGGCAGAGCTCGGTATGGAACGTAGTCGGCCGGGTCTGTTTTCACCTTGCCGAGAACAAACGCGATCCGGATTATCCCTTCGCCTTCATCGCGACTTACGTCCACAAGGTTTCCAAACAGGCCAAACCTCAGCACTTGCCGCTCAGCCAAGCGCTCAAGGAATACGCCGGGGCCAAGAATCGTCGGAAGCTGCTCGCACTGCTTTCTCCGTTGTCGCGGGCTGCCGAGAAAAGCTCCTTCGTACGCGAGCTGGTCGATTCGGGAGACCTTTACCACCCGATGTCTTGGACACCTAAGGAAGCGCATCGCTTTCTTTGCGAGATGGAATTGTACGAACAGGCCGGCCTGGTCGTGCGTATGCCCGACTGGTGGAGCGCGAAGAACCGGCCCCGCCCCAAGGTCTCGGTGTCGGTGGGGGCCGAGGCGCCATCCAAGCTGGGCATGGAGGCCTTGCTGGATTTCGACGTCAAGCTGACCATCGACGGCAAGGCTCTGTCTCGCAGGGAGATCGAAGAGCTTCTTGCCTCCACCGAAGGCCTGGTGCTGATCAAGGGCAAATGGGTCGAGGTTGATCGCGACAAGCTCTCGGAACTCCTCAACCAGTGGCGCGATGTTCAGAATCAGGCGCAGGCCGGTGGAGTCAGCTTCGGCGAGGCCATGCGGATGCTGGCCGGGGTCCGGCTCGATGGCAGCGAAAAGGACGGCGCCGGAGACGCCCGGCCGGGATGGTCGGAGGTCATCGCCGGCAAGTGGCTTTCATCGAGGCTCGACGATCTCCGTTCGCCCGGTTTACTTTCTGAGATCGACGCGAATGCCGGCCTTAAGACCGAGCTTCGGCCCTACCAGAAGCTGGGCGTGCAATGGCTCTCTGCACTGCACGGGCTGGAACTCGGCGGCTGCCTGGCCGACGACATGGGACTCGGCAAGACCATTCAGGTGCTGGCGCTTCTCTCCCTGGGTCTGCGAAAAAAGGAAAAGGGCACAGATCTGCTGGTGGTTCCTGCATCGATCATCGACAACTGGCGCATGGAGATCGAGCGATTTGCCCCGAAGCTCAAGGTACTGATCGCCCATCCGTCGCGTATCCCCTCGACTGAATTGAAAAAGCTATCGAGCAAGAAAATAGAGGCGCACGATGCGGTGATCACCACCTATGGCACAGCTATGCGGACTGATTGGATGAAAGCGCATTCGTGGCGGAAGGTGATCCTGGACGAGGCCCAGGCCATCAAGAACCCAGGTGCCAAACAGACCAAGGCGGTCAAGGCGATGAAATCGAGGTGGCGTCTGGCCCTGACTGGCACACCGGTAGAGAACCGTCTCGGCGACTTGTGGTCGATTTTTGACTTCTTGAACCCGGGTCTTCTCGGTTCAGCCAAGGCGTTCAACGGCCTCTGCAAGTCCATGGCGTCAGGCAAGCAGGGCTATGCGCCGTTGCGTAGGCTGGTACAGCCTTACATCCTACGAAGGCTCAAAACCGACAAGAGCGTCATCTCCGATCTGCCCGACAAGACCGAGGTCAACGCCTATTGTATGCTGAGCAAACGACAGGCTGCTCTTTACCAGCAGTCAGTCGACGAGATGAAGAAGGCCATCGAGAAGCTCGACGGCATCGAGAGGCGTGGGGTGGTTTTGGCCTTCTTGATGCGGTTCAAGCAGATCTGCAACCATCCGTCCCAGTGGTTGGGCGATGGGAGCTACGAGGCGGCGGACAGCGGCAAGTTCTCGCGGCTGCACGAGCTTGTCGAGTCCGTGGCCGCGCGGCAGGACAAGGTGCTGGTCTTCACCCAATTCCGGGAGATGACGGAGCCGCTGGCCGGATTCCTGGCCGGAGTGTTCGGGCACACCGGTCTGGTACTGCACGGCGGTACGCCGATTAAGAAGCGTCAGAAATTGGTGGAGAGTTTCCAGAACGACGACCGGGTGCCGTTCATGATACTCTCGCTCAAGGCCGGAGGCACGGGGCTCAACCTGACAGCGGCCTCGCACGTGATCCACTTTGACCGATGGTGGAACCCGGCGGTGGAGAACCAGGCCACGGACCGCGCGTTCCGTATCGGCCAGAAGAAGAACGTGCTCGTCCACAAGTTCGTTTGCCGCGGCACGGTGGAGGAGCGTATCGACGAGCTGATCGCCGGCAAACAGAAGCTGTCCGACGAGATCTTGTCGGTGGGGGCCGAGTCGGCCTTGACCGAGATGAGCAACGAGGAATTGATCGCGATGGTGTCGCTCGACCTAAGCAATGCCGTCGAAGGATAACAGGCACGAGCAATGCACGAGTGAGGTAATCGAATGGGCTGGTACTCTTATCACGAATGGCGTCCCTACGTTTCGGTAGCCGAGCGCCGCCGTCAGGCCGCGAAGAAGGTCGCCAAGATGCAAAAGGCTGGCCGGAAGGTCTCGCCGGTCGAGATCGCCGGACGCAAGATCGCCGCCACCTTCTGGGGCGACGCCTGGTGCACCAACCTCGAGGCGTACAGCGATTATGCCAATCGCCTACCCCGAGGACGCACGTATGTGCGAAACGGCTCGGTGATCGATCTGCAGATAGAGGCCGGGCGTGTGCGCTCTCTGGTCGGCGGATCGGACATCTACGAGGTGGATATCAAGATCAAGCCGCTGGCGAAGAAGCGGTGGGTCGATATCAAGGGCCAGTGCGCGGGCCAGATCGATTCGTTGGTAGAGTTGCTGCGAGGCTCCATATCCAAGGGCGTGATGGAGATCGTGACCCGCAAGGGCGAGGGACTGTTCCCTTCACCAAAGGAGATCACGTTGAGCTGCTCGTGCCCGGATTGGGCCACCATGTGTAAACATGTAGCGGCAACACTCTACGGCGTTGGTGCCCGCCTCGACCACGAGCCCGAGATGCTTTTCACACTGAGGGGAGTCGATCCGACCGAGATGGTGGAGGCTGCCGTCGACCAGCCGCTGACCACGGGCAGACCCAGGAAGGGCCGGATCCTTGCTTCTGACGATCTGTCCTCGGTATTCGGCGTGGATATCGAGAAAGCCGAAGCAACCTCGGAAGACTCATCAGTCCCGTCCAAGCCAGCCAGGAGGGCAAGGCGCACCGCGCAAACCACAAAGAAGGCAACCCCCAGGAAGGAGAAGAAGACCAAGGCACCGCCAGCTGCGAAGAAACCGGCTACCAAGAAATCGGCCAACAAGGCCACTGTAAGGGAAGCGGCTGCCAAGAAGAGACGTGCAAGGACCAGGAACAGGACCGCCCAACCACCCCTGTCTTCTGTGATCGTTGAGATCCTCAAGACGAGGAAGAAACCCCTCAGGGTCAATGAAATCCACGATGCCCTTTTGAATGAGAAGAAATACAAAACGAAGGCGAAGAACTTCAAGGCAATTGTGCGAAACATCCTTTACAAGAATGAGAAGGAGTTGTTCGAAAAAGCGGGACCGGGGGCGTTTACCCTGGCAAAGACTAAGAGCAAGTGACCTCTAAATGTTTGACAATCTCCGCTGGGAATACTCTTCCTCAACCAACCTACGACGATTTTCAGCTGATGCAATCAGAAGTGTTCCGCACTCACTATATTATGAAATGAAATGAGGGAGTGATTGATTTGGAGTAGTCACGAAGACCACAGGCTTGTTTCTCGGCTCCAATCGGGGGGGTGTCTGTTATTCACCCGTTCTCAAATCCACCACACGCTGGGCCTTGAGGGATGTTGCGGGGTCAAAGATGTCTGCCATTCTTACGAATTGAACCTTGGGACTTATTTCGGCGGCAAGTCTTACCTTGTCCGTAACCACTTGCCTCAACGAGTCCAAGTCGGCGCCCGCCGTCGGCGCTATTTTGATGATCAACTCATCCATCGAGTACGGGTCCTTCGCGTCCTTCTTGGAGACCACAATCTGGTATTCGGTGACGTCCTCGATGTTTGCCAGTTCGTTCTTCATGATCTCCGGGTTGATCAGAGTCCCTTTCACCTTCAGCAGTTCCTTCGTTCTCGTCGCATAAGTGCTGCCTGCCTTGATCACTAGCCTGCCCCCACTCCTTCCACAATGAGGGCAGACGCCATAATCCATCGCACCGATGTCGCCCAGGAGATAACGCAGAAGGACCGTACCTCTTCGGTTCAGATGGGTGATCGCAACCATTCCCGTTTCCCCTTCGGGCTTCCGTTTGCCCGTTTCTTCATCCACGATCTCGATGAAGAGCAAATCCGGAGACGGGTTGTGAGACCCACCGAATTCCGTACACTCCGGCATGGCTCCCTGCATTTCCGTGAACCCGAAGGCATTGCTGATGAAGACTTCTTTCGCGCCCATATCGGCAAGGCGTGTTTTCATGTCGACTCGCATTCCCCATGGCACAGCCTCCCCCAGGCACAGAACCACCCTCACACCTGAGAGATCCCGTTGCTGCTCCTGCGCCTCCATGAGAAAGCGTCGCTCATAGCTCCCGATACCACTGATGACGGTTGTTCCCGATTGCTCGGCCAACGCTAAGGCCTTGTTCATGGAGTTGTGGACCGGAAACTCAGGGAACCCACTGCCGGTAAGGGCGAACACAAGCTTCATTCCTGTGGCGGCGGCGTACCAAATGGTTCTGTAGAACCCGATGTGAGGGACGATGCCGAAGGGAAAAAGGTTCAGTACTACATCCTCGGGCGTGAGCCAGCTGATTTCACACATGCGTTTCAGTTGGAGGGCGATGGCAAACATGTCGTGGGTGGTATTGAAGAACGGTGTAGGTTTGCCTGTGGTCGTTCCGGTCGTGTAGGTCACTTCGTACAGAATGTCGCGAGGACTGATCGGAGAAATCTTCAGTCGAAAGTCGTCCGCCCTTTCCATGTAGTCAGCTTTTCGTGTAATGGGTAACCTCTCGAGATCCTCCAGGGTCTGAATATCGCTTCCCTTGATGCCGTGCCGTCTGAAGAGCTCTTGATAGAATGGGTGGTGCTTCGTTACGAGGTCGATCTGCTTGCGCAGGTTGTGATTCTGGATCTCCAAGACTTCCTCAGGTGACTTCCAACATGGATTCTCCTGATCCTCACGATAGATGGGCCAGCGATCCCTGAATTCATTTGCGCTCTTGCGTGTGGTCTCCATCGAGCAGATCCCCCTTCCTGCAATGGGTCAAACGATACGGATGGCTTGGCACACGGTCCGTCTCATGAGCTCCGATCACGTTCTAAATTGCGCTAGACAAGACCATCTTTCCTCAGACACTCTGCCAGGTTTCGCCCAGCCTCTGCAGGGGTTCCCCCCTCGATTAGCCGACATTGCCCCTTCCCTATTTCCGGGACGAAGAGCCTCTCCAAGATCAGTTTGTTCCGCGGTTGACCTTGCAGCCCAACATCGGCAACTTGCCAAGATGTCACCGGCTTCTTCTTTGCCTCCCGCCTCTGGATGATCGTGGGGTAGCGCATCACCCCCAGTTCGTTGCTCGTCACGATCAACGCAGGCAGGGGCGTCTTCACGACCTCGTAGCCAGTGGCCGTTACCCGGTCCAGGATCGCATGCTCCCCCGTAATTTCCGCCTTTTTCACGAGCGTGACGGCGGGAATTCCCAGGAGATGGGCAATCCCGATGCCGACCTGACCCGCATTCCAGTCCGCCGCCTGTCTGCCGGCAAGAATGAGATCATATTTGCCCACCTTCTTTATGGCAGAGGCAAGGATAAAGGCGGTGGCATAGCTGTCGACAGCTCCGGATTCAAAGGCATCATCCTCTACCTTCACGAGCTCATCCGCCCCTACCGCAAGGGCCTTCTGCAGCACTGCATTGGCGATCTTCTTCCCGACGCTCACCACCGTGATCTTCACATCCTGATCCTTGTGGGCATCTTTGATCCGAAGGGCCGCCTCCAGCCCGTTCTCGTCGAACAGGCTCAACACGGGGGGTATCCCTCTCGGTTCGACACGTAACGTCTCGGGATTGATCACGAAGCAGTCCTGAGGCCCTTCAGGGTCAGGAACCTGTTTGATGCACACCATGATGTCCATCGGAATCTCCCTATATTCTTATCTTTGAAAGAGCTTCCTGAAAAGCGGGAACCACTTCCTCACAGTCACCGACAACCCCGTAATCGGCTATCCTGAAGATGTTCGCCTTCCGATCCCTGTTGATGGCAACGATTTTCTTCGAGCTCTGCATTCCAGCGATGTGCTGTGTGGCTCCCGATATGCCGGCCGCTATGTACAGGGAAGGCGCGACCTTTTCCCCTGTCTGTCCAACCTGTGTCTTTGAAGGTACCCATCCCAGGTCGCAGGGCGGCCTGCTTGCTCCCACCGCTGCGCCCAAGACCTCTGCGAGTTGGGCGAGTTGCTCGAAGCCTTCCGGGCTGCCTATTCCCCTCCCTCCCGAGACGATGATGTCGGCCTCTGTGAGCTTGATCCCCTCGTCCTCTTCAATCACTCTTTGCATAACCTCCGTCGCTACGGCCGGAACGTCAAGCTCCACCTCAACCGACGTAACATCCGCATGCGCCCCGTGCCGTCTTCTCGCAGCCTCTCCCGCTCTCGAGCGCAGGGTGACTATGTAGGGTTCGGAGGCGAATGTGTAGGCTGCCATCACGTTGCCGCTGTATACAGGTTTGATGAAGGAGACATGTGGTTTGTCAACCTCGATGGCTACGCAGTCTGTGACCAGGCCCGTGTTCAAGGCAAAAGCCACCCTCGGAGCCATGTCAATGGATGTGAGGGTATCGCCCATGAGAATGGCTCTGGGCTTCACCTTCTCACACACTTGCAGGAAGGCAGAAACGTAGAGCTCAGGGTGATAGTCCTCCAGATCCGGATGATCGACCAGAAGGACCTCGCCAACTCCGTAGTGGGCCATCTCCTGAGCGGCGTCCGCAACACCGTTACCCATGATCAGCGCAACCTGTCTTCCTCCGCTTGTTTGCGCGAGTTTCCTGCCCGCGGTGACGGACTCGAGTGAAACGGGCAGGATCCTCTTGTCCGCACACAGTTCGGCGAAAACCAGAACCTTATCTTCTGGACTCATTCCTGCCCTCCCTAGTTGAGAAGATAGCTGATCACGAAGCTGATTTGGTCCCGGTCCCGGAAGAACCCGAAGTTCGTGAAAGACCCGTAGATGCCGCTGTACTGGACCAGGAACCGGAAGGGCTCCCGCAGATAGCCGATCTGGGGCTGGAACATCCAGGCCCCGCGCGCGTCGTAGGCCAGCACGAGCTGTGGGGTGAGCTGCCCGCTCATGTACGAGGTGTTCAGCATGAACGTGAACGTGCTCTCCACCTCCTTCAGGCTCGCGTAGTTCGAGGCGTCCGGATAGATCATCACCGCCTGCTTGATCCGGTCGTCATAGTTGGTAATACACTGGCCGAAGTACTGCATGGACAGGAAGAAGGTCTGTGTCTTGTTCAATTTCCGGACCCAGAAGTTCTTGTCGAACCCGATCATCCACCGCACGATGTCCCGCTCCGTCTTGTGCCCCTGCGCCGGCAACGCCTCCAGCCCCGG
>Ga0180434_10000647_pt1 | contig 50951 bp, 39 predicted proteins | sample SS_ome_7_FD_132453 | JGI IMG/M metagenome (GOLD analysis project Ga0180434, IMG submission 132453) | Hypersaline lake sediment archaeal communities from the Salton Sea, California, USA - SS_1_D_2 metaG | ecosystem: Environmental > Aquatic > Non-marine Saline and Alkaline > Hypersaline >... | reverse complement strand
TCTCAAGGATATGCATACTTTTTTAAAAAAATGACAACTGAAATATTTTTGTTTGTTTTTACTTTCATTTTAATCGCCATTTTTTTACTATATAGGCAAGCTGATCTCACTGCATCTGCTTCGTTACAGGGTACTCCCGGTGAAGGACCACAGCTTCGCACCCTGTGCCTCGCATCTGTAGCAACCTCGGCTTGTGAATAATCCAGGTTAATATATATGATATAATGGTGCGGAAATAAAATGATTACTTTAAAAAAAGCAATAAAGGAAAGCCTTTACCAGGTTCTGAAGGAAAGATATCCTTTGGAGAGAGATGACCTTGATTTATCCTATCCTCCGGATATAAAAATGGGGGATCTGGCTCTCTCCTTTCCCTTCAAACTGGCTAAAAAACTAAAAAAGAATCCCAGGACAATCGCCCAAGAAACCTCTTCCCTTCTTTCCTCAATTGAAAGCATTTATAAAGTGGAAGTAGCAGGTGGAGGATATATCAATCTTTTTATCAATCGGGAAAATTTTTTCTTCAAAAGGCTTTCTACTTTGGAAGAATCTGAGCTGAATCCGGAAGAAGAAAAGGTCATCATTGAACACACCTCCATCAATCCCAACAAGGCCGCACATATCGGTCATCTCAGAAATTCCTGCCTGGGTGACACTCTAGTCCGGTGTCAAAAATACAAGGGAGAAAATGTCGAAATTCAAAATTATATTGATGACACCGGAGTTCAGGTTGCTGATGTGGTGTTCGGATTTCTAGAGATCGAAAAAAAGGATTTAAAAGAAATCAAAAAAATAAAAGGAAAATTTGACTACTTTTGCTGGGATTTATACTCCAAAACAACCCAATTCCTTCATCAAAATCCTGAAGCACAAGAAAGAAAAGCAGAAATACTAAAGAGAATTGAACAGGGAAAAAATCCTGAAAAAGACATGGCTTTTTACATATCCAGAAGGATCCTCAAAGACCATCTGCAGACCATGCACCGGATGGGGATTGTTTATGATTTACAGGTATGTGAAAGTGATATTATTCACCTTAAATTCTGGGCGAATGCATTTGAGCTTCTTAAAGAAAAAGGAGCGGCTTATTTTGTCGACCAAGGAAAACACCAGGGATGTTGGGTCATAAAACTGAAAGGAAAAAACGATCAGGAAAAAATCCTAGTCCGTTCCAACAACACGATCACTTATGTGGGAAAAGATATCGCCTATCAGCTCTGGAAATTCGGTTTGCTTGACATTGATTTCTTTTACAAGCCGTTCGTCAAACAGAATAAAAAAACAGTATGGATAACCTCTTCCATCAAAACAACCCATAAACCTGATTTTGGGAATGCCAGCCGGGTTTATAACGTGATCGACATCCGACAGTCTTACCCTCAAAAAGTAGTAGTTCAGGGATTGAGGTCCCTTAAATTTGAAAAACAGGCCGAGAAATCAACCCACTTCTCCTATGAAATGGTGGCTCTTTCTTCCAACAGCCTCAAAGAAATGGGATATGAAGTCTCAGAAGATGAGAAAAAGAAAGATTTTCTTGAAGTCTCTGGAAGGAAAGGACTGGGAATCAAAGCCGACGATCTTATTGACAAACTGGAACAAAAAGCCTTGAATGAGGTTAAAAAACGAAACCCAGATTGGACCCATCAAAAGAAAACAGAAACCGCAAAAAAAATAGCTTGTGGTGCGCTCAGATATTTTATGATGAAGTTTGCCAGAAATTCCTTGATCGTGTTTGATTTTGAGGATGTGCTGAATTTTGAAGGAGAGACAGGTCCTTATCTTCAGTACTCTTTAGTACGTATAAACAGTATATTCAGCAACTTGGAAAAAAGGAAAGACATCAGCAAACAAGACATCCTCTCAAACATAACAACTCATGAAATATCTCTTGATTTGATGACAGATAAAGAACAGAATGACTTCTGGGAACTTATTCTTTATGCTTCCAAACTGGATGAAGAAGTGCTTCATTCCATAAATTCCCTTGAGTTTCTCCATCTGGCTAAATTTACCTTCAATCTCTGTCAAAAATTCAATACCTATTATCACAAGTACTCCATAATAAAGGAAAAGAACAAATCTCTAAGAAACATAAGAATCCTCACCATCCATTATATATACAAACAATTAACCAAAGCATTAGAATTGATGGGCATCCCTCGACTCGAACGCATGTAAAAGAGGGATAATGGTGAAAGGTGAAAGGTGAAATGGGAATGGTGAAAGGTGAAATGGGAATGGTGAAAGGTGAAATGGGAATGGTTTGTTGGAGATTAAAATGAATATCCTAGAAGAATTAAAGCAGCGAATTTTAATCCTGGATGGAGCTATGGGAACAGAGATCTTCAAAAAAACAGGGAAAAAAAATGACTTTCCAGAACCATTGAACATTGAAAAACCAGAAGTGATAATCCGCATTCATAAAGCTTATGTTGATTCAGGAGCTGACATCATCGAGACCAATACATTAGGGGCAAACAGTATAAAGCTCTCTGAATACAGCATGGAAAATGAATGTAAAAATCTCAATCTATCTGCATTAGAACTGGCAAAAAAAGCAGTCACAAACCATAAAGTCTTTATTGCCGGGTCCATCGGAGCTATGGGAAAACTCATCGAACCCCTGGGAGACATTCCTTTTAGCAAGGCTTATGATGTTTTTGCGGAACAAGCCAGTTTTTTAGAGCAAGGTGGAGCGGATCTCTTGCTTATTGAAACCCAGATAGACATCTTGGAAGCAAAAACAGCTTATCTGGCTGCTAAAGAATCCACCTCTTTACCCATTGCTGTATCACTCACCTTTCCCCTTGAAAACGACCTCACTGTAACCGGAACAGATCCTGAAACAGCGGCAGTCACCCTATCTGCCATAGATGCGGATATTATAGGTATCAACTGTGGAAGGCATCCTCGATATTTTGAACAAGCCATAAAACAATACAGATCTTTTACAAGAAAGCCTATCATTGCTTATGCTAATGCTGGAGAGCCAGAGAAAAAAAATAATCAGACCATCTTTCCCTTAAGTCCATCAGGGTATTTAAAATACGCTCTCAAATACTATAATGCTGGTGCTCATATTATCGGCGGATGCTGTGGCACAACTCCTGAACACATAAAACTTATTGCAGGCCGACTTAAAGGAAAAAAGCCCCAAAAAAACACAGCCCCCGATCCATTTTTCTCCAGTTCCAGCAGAAATTCCTCTATTTTTATAGGGGAACCTCATCCATTTAAAATAGTGGGAGAAAACATCAATCCTTTTTCCAGAAAAGAACTAGACAAAGAGTTCAAATCTGGAAAGCTCCATTTAGCAAGAAACTATGCCCGCAGACAGGAAAAAGCAGGAGCTCATGCTCTTGACCTGAATCTGGGAAAAGCAGGGGATAAAAATCCAGATTTCTTTTCATCTGCTGTTTTGGAAATACAGTCTGCTTCAAAACTGCCTGTTTTCCTCGATAACAACAATCCCTTATCCATTGAAAAAGCACTCCAGAATTACGCAGGAAAAGCTGTCATAAACAGCATTAACGGAGAAAGGAAAAACTATGAAAAATTATTCCCTATCGCCAAAAAATACGGAGCAGGAGTCATCCTATTAGCTATGGATGAAAACGGAATTCCAGAAAAATCAGAACAACGCATCTCTATTATTGAGAATCTGGTTAAAATAGCCTATGAATGCGGCCTTTCTCAAAACGATATTCTTATAGATCCCATTGTTCTCTCTCTTTCCTCATCTCAAAAAAATTCAATGGTAACCCTCAACACCATTGAAAAAATAAAAAAGTTAAACCTTCCCTCTATCTTAGGGCTTTCTAACCTTTCATACGGTCTTCCTAATCCAAGGCTTCTGAACAGAACTTTTCTTTCTATGGCTGTGCAAAAAGGACTGGCTTCAGCAATACTTAATCCTTTTGACAAAGACCTTTTGGAAACTATAAAAGCCTGCGACTCCATAACAGGAAGAGATACAGGACTTCACACGTTCATCAAAGCTTTTGGGAACCAAAAAGAAATTCAAGAATGGGAAGAAGAAAAGCAGGAATTCAAATCCAACCAAGAAGCTCTGTTTCACGCTGTGTTAGAGGGAGAAAAAATTGATGCGGGTCGGCTGACCAAACAACTGATTGAGGAAGGAGAAAATCCTTTGGATATCCTTGAAAAAACACTTTCCCCGGCTCTTGAATTAGTGGGAGAATACTATGAAAATAAAAAATATTTTCTCCCTCAGCTTATTCTTTCTGCTGAAGCCATGGAAAACGCCGCCCAAATTATTGAAAAAACTTTTTCCTCCAAAAACAGAGCAAAAAAAACCTCCAAAATCGTATTAGCCACTGTCAAGGGAGACCTTCATGACATAGGCAAAAATATTGTGGCCCTAGTGCTCAGAAATTCAGGTTACGAAATCATAGACCTCGGGAAAAATGTGAACTCAGAAAAAATAATTGACACAGCTAAAGAAAATAAATCTGAATTTATTGGCCTCTCAGCTCTGATGACCACATCTTTAGACAATATAGAGGAGGTTATCCGAGTAAAAAATAAAAAAGCACCTGAAATAAAAGTGATTATTGGAGGAGCAGCGGTATCTTCAAGTTTTGCCAAGAAATGTGGAGCTGACGCTTATGCCAAAGATGCCATGGATGCCCTCAAAAAACTCAAAAAATGGGGTTAATCTTTTGTCACCAGGTCCATGAGTTCGGAGGCATTTTCAGGTCCCACTGACCTGAGATCAATATCCAAAGAATTGCTTATTTCTTTCTTGTTTTTTATCTTAACTTTTTTCTTGGTCAGCTTGATCACTCTCTGTCTAACGTTTTCTGCTTCATGCTTTTTTGTATTGGGCATGACAATCATAAATTGATTCCCGCTGTACCGGGACACATTGTCAATTTTTCTTATATTCTTTTTCAAAATATCTGCGAGATTCTTGAGCAGTTTGTCTCCGGTAAAAGATCCGTGTTGTTTGTTGATGTCTTTCAAGTTCTTTATATTTATAATCATCACTGTCAGAGGTCGGCCGTAACGCTGACACCGTTCGATTTCTCTTTCTATCACCTTCACCAAGTACTTTGGGTTGAGCAGTCCTGTCAAAGGGTCAATCCTTGCCATGTTCTCAATAGCCCCTAAATAATATATCTTTTCCACAGCCAAAACAGCATAGTCGGTGATGGTCTGAAGTATCTTTAAGTCATTTTTGGTGAATCTTTCCCTATCTTTTCGGTTTATTAATGCAATGACTCCTATCACATCATTATTCAATTTGAGCGGAACTCCCAAAACAGTCCGGGCTTTAAACCCACTGAGCTTATCAATATAATTATGAAACCTGGATTCTTTGTTGACATCCCGCACCACTAAAGGCTTTTTGTTTTCAAATATCCAGTTAGCCAGTCCTTTTCTTTTTGGAATGTCTTTTCCCTCTAATTCTTCTCCGCCCTTTCCTCTGGATTTTTTAAAATAAAGCACATCTCTTTCTGAATCTTTAAGGATAAGAGACCAACTAAGAGGAGAAAGCATTTCCCCTATTTTTTCCATAACCTGATCCATGGCTTCATCTATTTTATTAGCTGCAGCCAATCCCAGTTCCACATCTGCAAACAGGGAAAGCTCCAAATATTCATCCAAGATCTTATATTCGTTTTCTTTTATCATCAAACCCTCGTTCTTATTTATATCTTCATTATCTCTGTATTGGCAAAATAATCAAATGCAAATGAAGTCATATCACCATAAGTCTTGTATGGTACTGGCATTAACCTTGCCGACAAAGGCTTATCTAATTTGATGGAAAGTGAGGCAATGTCTAGCAAAAGGGCATACAATTTTTCTTCGGATACATCACCGGGGAGGGGAATGGTATCAAGCCCTGTTCCGCAAACAGCAGAATAAAGGAGTATATGGATCAAGTCAAATGCTTTTTCCTTATTCCTTAGGGCCAAACCAAAGTCTTCCAGCACCGGAAGCATCAAGCCTGAGTATCCGCATTTTTTGACATCCAGTCCACTCAAACAATCTGTCAAGCATTTTGCTACAGCCAATGTCCCGACATCTCCAAATCTTCCCAACCCCAATTTTTCAAAGGCAAAGGCAGTGCTTTCATTCTTTTTCACTGAGCTGGCAACAGAGACATCTATTCCGTTGTAAGCGATGTGTTCGTTCTTACTAATTTTTTCGGCTAATTTTTCAATCTTTTTAAACTCATCCTCCAGGATCTTCTTTAGGATCTTTGGAGCCTTCTGGATACTTCCTGCTTGAGAAAAAGCTTTGTTGACCAGGTCGCTGTTTTCAGTCCCGATCCCAAATGATACAGGTCCTCTATGATAAGCCGCAGGATAAAAAGGACTTCCAGGTTCTGTATTGAACAATGCCGCGAATCTCAAGTTGGCAAATCCATCTTTTTCTACAAATGCCAATTTTTTCATGAGTCCTGCAGTTTTTTGGGCTGCTTCATAATTTATATTTTCACTATCAGCGACCATCACAGTACAGAATCCAGTAGAGGTTGATTTGATGAGGTCATATATGAGGGGAATGTTCTTGGGATAGAAAGTGGTCCCGATGTTGAAATAATCCATACCTCCGGCCAGAGATAATTCCTCAATTTTTTTTACCAATCTTTTGATTTGCCGAGGTGAGGTGAAGTATTCTTCCCATGGCTGGGTGGCCAGTCGAACAGTCTGAACATCAAATCCATTGCTGACAAATTCTTTTTTAGCCCGATGGGAAAAATCAGCCACTGATTTGATTTGTTTCTCAGATACAGGGACTTTAAGGTCAAAGCCAGTGGTAATCGTTCTAATCTTCATCTTTTCCTCTGAAATAAAAAAGGCAAAAGGGATTTTGAATAAAGAAATATGGCGGAGAGGGTGGGATTCGAACCCACGGTACCGATATTCTTCGGTACAGTCGCTTAGCAGGCGACCCTGATAAGCCACTCCAGCACCTCTCCGTCAGTTCCATGAAAACGTAGGTATTTTAACATTTTTTCACCCAATAATTAAATAATAATCCTGAATTATTCACGAGTCGAGGTTGCTGCAGATGCAAGGCGCAGGCCATGAATAATAAAAGCATCGCCATTTTTTTATGAATAGGTCAGATAATATGGGAATGCATGATTGACCATTAAATGACCTTAATAAAATTAAAATCCCACACAAACACAGCAAAATGAAAATAGCATATAAAAATACAATAAACATCGTCCTTGTTATTGCGTTTGTTGCGTCTGTTTGGCTTTAGCCACATTTGAATTGTATTGCATTTTTATTTCTTCTCTGTATAATGAGTTCCAGGAGTCAAACATGCCAAAGTCAACTCGGAGAATTGATGTCATAGATCATACTCGGACTGTATTCAAATCAATCAGTTGGCGGATTGTGGCTACCTTAACCACCATGACTATTGTCTATGTTTTCACCAAAGAAATATTCCTTTCCATAGGAGTGGGTGTGGTAGAAGTTATGGCAAAAATTCTATTCTACTATCTTCATGAAAGAATATGGAATAGGATCAAATGGGGGAAAAAAGACCATCCCTTATCTGATATTCCTGTCAACCGCAAACTCGAGCCCAAGGATAGAGAAATCATAATAAGAAAATTAAAGGATATGGGTTACATAGATTAACCTAGTTATTCATAAAAAACGCTGATACCTTTGTTCTAAAATTACGGCAATCGTTTAGGTTAATAGGTCCCATTTTAGTAATTCATGAAAAAAGCCCTGTTCCTTATAGCTATTAAGAATACAGGGCTTTTCAAGATCGAAATAATATGAATGAGCCTTTTTACATCATGCTCAGGATCTCATAATACAACCCTCTGAACAATGGGCCACTCTCGGTAATGTGAACCGTTTCATTTTTCCTCCTCTTTCAATTTGATACTTATTGTATAGTAATTATAGGAATAAGTCAACATTCTTATATTTTCCTTTTTTTCATATACCAGGTTTTTTTGGGCCCAGTTTAAACTGTGATATAATCATGGGTCATTATGGATAAAGTCGCTATTTTGTTCAATCCCTCATCGGGACGGGGATTGTCTCTGAGAAAAAAGGATGACATCAAAGACTGGCTCAAAAATAATTCCATATCCTTTAACTGGTATAATTCCAAATCAGAACTTCATCTCAGACGGCTTGCCAGAGAAAAAGCAGGGTCTTTTCAGGTCATCATGGTGGTAGGAGGAGATACTTCTTTCCAAATCGTAGCTTCAGAAATCTTTAAGAGTCATTATAATCCCGCCCTTTGTATGGTTCCTACTGGTTCAGCTAATGATATTGCTTTATCGCTAGGCTTCAAATCCATTAAGTGCATTCTTGAATCTATAAAGGATTTGAAAACCCGAATGATGGATATTGGTCTTCTTGAAATAAAAGGAATTCCTGAAAAAATATATTTTGTGGGTTCAGTAAGCCTTGGTTTGGGGGTTTCTATAAACAAATTTGTCTCCCGATACTGGAAACGCCACGCTTTTCAGGCTAAATTAGGAAAACTTTTCCAGATTATGGCTGGATTTTTAGGAGCCAAAGATTCTTTCAAACAAAAGAAAATTCCCTTTAGAGTCAGATTATCAAGCGAAACATTTGATCATGATTTGAAATTTTCAATCATTGTCTTTTCCAACGTTCCCTCCTATGCTGGAGGACTGAAAATTTGTCCTAAAACCTCCCCTTTTGACGGAAAAATCAACGTCTGCAACATCAACACAACATCTCTGGCAAACACCACTCAACTCGCCTACTCTGTTTGGAGACAAAAACATCACAAAAAAAGCGAAGTGCAATTTTTTGGAGGGAAAAGCTTTGTTGTCTTTTCAGAGAATCCCATAAACCTCCAATACGACGGCAAGGTCATTTCTGGAGTCAGAGAATTCAGAATATCAGTCCTTCCATCAGCTATAAAAGTTCTGGTCTAAAACGCCCTGTATTTGTTTTTCCCAAAATCTCAAAAGAACATAAAGTTGTGTTTGCAAAAAAATATCAAAAGAAAAAACATTCAAAACATGGTTCTTTATAAAAACTTGTATATCGCTGAAAATAGATTAGTAATGAAAACATCGCCATTTTTTTATGAATAGGTCAGGTTAATTTCGAATATTACCAAACTGTTTTTTTCAACCAGTTAAATGCGACTAGACAGAAACAAACTTTGATAATTGGAAGCAGTGGAATGAAGTATCCGACTACTTTTTTAGATATCTGAAGTGATTTGAGATGACAAAAACGGAGGGAGAGGGATTCGAACCCCCGTCACGATTTCTCGTGATGCGGTTTTCAAGACCGCCGCCTTCAACCACTCGGCCATCCCTCCACAAGAAAAACCAGTCTAACATTTTTACTTCTGGTTGGCAAAAAATCAGCTTATTTCTGTGGCTCCATCCATGTACGAGTGAAGAACTTCCGGGATTCGAACACTTCCATCTTCCTGCTGAAAAGATTCCAAAATTGAGCTGACCGTTCTTCCAACAGCCACTCCCGAACCATTAAGGGTGTGAACATATTCAGGCTTGGATTTTGGATGCCGTCTAAACCGAATATTGGAACGTCTTGCCTGAAAGTCCTCGCAATTAGTGCAGGATGAAATCTCCACATAATCATTTCGTTGGGGCATCCAGAGCTCCAGATCATATGTTTTTGCTCCAGCAAAACCCAGTTCTGCTGTACACAAGCTGACTACCCGATAATGCAGCCCAAGCTCCTTCAAGACCTTCTCAGCATTTGAGGTAATTTTTTCCAGCTCCTGAAAAGAGTTCTCTGGCTTTGTAAAACTCATCAGCTCTACTTTATTGAACTGGTGCTGTCGAATAAGTCCTCGTATATCTTTTCCATAAGACCCTGCCTCACTTCTGAAACAGGGAGTATAGGCGGCAAATCTCTTGGGCAGAGATTCTGCCTCCAGTATTTCATCCCGGTACATATTGGTTAAGGGGACTTCTGCGGTTGGGACAAGATACCAATCATATCCTTTGAGCTTAAACAGGTCTTCTTCAAATTTGGGAAGATTTCCTGTCCCCAGTAAACTCTCTTTATTAGCGATAAAAGGAGGAAGAATCTCTTCAAATTCATTATCTTTGACATGGATGTCGACCATAAAGTTTATCAGGGCTCTTTCCAATCTTGCCCCTAATCCTTTGTAAACCGCAAATCTGGAGCCAGCTATTTTGGCGGCTCTTTTAAAGTCAAGAATTTTGAGTCTTTCTCCGATCTCCCAGTGAGGCTTAGGGTCAAAACTGAAATGGGGTTTTTCCCCAAATTCCCTCATTTTTTCATTGCAAGAAGCATCTTCTCCTACAGGCACAGATTCATGAGGAACATTAGGAATGTTCAGTAATATATAGTTAATTTTTTCTTCTATTTCTTTGAATTCATCTTCATCTTTCTTTATTTCATCAGAAACATCTTTCATCTCTCTGATCAGCGATGAGGCGTCCTTTCCTTCCCTTTTCATCTTACCGATTAACTTTGAGTTTTTATTCAGTTTGTGTCTCAAGTTCTCAATCTTAACCAAATATTCCTTTTTCTGTTCAGTCAGTCTTATAAACTCAGAAAGGTCAAGGTCTATCCCTCGTGTGAGAGTCTTTTCCCTTACCATATCCGTATTTTCCTGTACAAATTTATGATCTAACATGTGGAGGATTATATTATAAAAATGGGGAAATGTGAATTAATAATGGGGAAAGGGGAAAGGGGAAAGGTGAAAAGTCAAAAATATTGTGTTTTTACATTTCACCTTTCCCCTTTTACATTTCACCTTTCCCCTTTTACATTTCACCTTTCCCCTTTCCCCATTTATCTAATTGACTATAAGGGCATAATAAAATATTATAACAAAAGCTGAGTAAAGTGATTTTGTGATGAAAGAATTTAAGGGCTACATCCAGATTTACACGGGTCACGGCAAAGGAAAAACAACCGCTGCTCTGGGACTTGCCTTAAGAGCAGCAGGTCATGGATACAAGACTTTTATCGGTCAGTTCATCAAAGGACAAAAATACGGAGAACTGGAATCCGTCCAGAAATTAAAACCTCTGATACAGGTGAAACAGTTTGGCAGAAGTGCTTTTATTCACATGGATAAAAATCCGGATCCAAAAGATATTGATAAAGCGAATGATGGATTGACTACTTGTCTGAAAGCCATGCTGTCAGGCCTCTTTCAAATCATTATCTTGGATGAAATCAATGTAGCTATCTATTTTAATCTTATCAAGGAAGAAAAAGTTCATGAATTTCTTGATAAAAAGCCAGACAACATTGAGGTTATTTTAACAGGGAGGAATGCTCCGGAATCTCTCATAAAAAGAGCGGATCTGGTCACTGAAATGAAAGAAATCAAACACTATTACACAAAAAATGTCCTTGCCCGTGATGGAATCGAAAGATAACCATCGATCAAAAAGCAGTGAAGGGTGAATGGTAAAAAGTGAAATATGGATAAAAGAAAATTTGAACAACTGGTAGAAGAAGCCTTGTCTGAAATACATAAGGAGTTTAAAAAATACCTCAAAAATATCACCATTATTGTTGAAGACAACCCTCCTCTGGATGTTTTTGACAGACTCGGGGTAAACCGCAGAGGTCTCATACTAGGATTATACCATGGAGTCCCATTAAAACACCGGGGACCTTATTATGGAAATATTCCTCCTGATGTCATCTCTATCTACCAAAAACCCATAGAAAAAATATGTTCCACAGAAGAAGAAATCAAACACAAAGTCAGGGAGGTAGTCAGACATGAAATCGGGCATTATTTTGGAAAAAGTGATAAGGAATTAAAAGAAATCGAAAATGAAGTGGATTAAGAGGAGAATAACTGTATGAAAAAACAATATTCTGGAATCATCGCCGCTCTTACCACTCCTTTTAAGGAAGAGCAGATATACCCTGAAAAATTGAAAGAAAATATTTTTAAATACAATGAAACAGAATTATTCGGATATGTCATTGCTGGTTCTACAGGAGAAGGCCCCTATCTTTCAGATGAGGAATGTCTCACTTTGGTGGAAACCGCAAAAAAATCTTCCTCCAAAGACAAAGAAATTATCGCGGGAACTGCCCGTGAGTCTGTAAAAAATACCATTGATCTCACCAACAGGGCTGCGGACATTGGAGCTGATTCCGCCCTGATATGCACCCCCCATTACTTCAAATCCAGAATGACCCATGATGCTCTAAAAAAATATTATCTTTCAGTGGCAGAAAAATCTCGAATCCCTATTATTATCTACAATATCCCTCAAAACACTGGAGTACGTGTGGACCCAAAGCTTATTATAGACCTTCTCAAACACCCTCGCATCTTAGGCTTAAAGGACAGTTCAGGGGATTTGGTCCTTTCTGAACAAGCCATCCCCTCCCTCAACTCAGAGAGCTCCCTTCTCTTGGGAGCTGGAAGCTTGATCCTCCCTGGACTCATCATGGGAGTGAATGGGGGGATATTAAGAGTCGCCTGTATGGTTCCTGAACTCTGCACAAAACTATATGATTTCTACAAAGAAAAAAAATGGGAGAAAGCAAAAAAGCTCCAACTGGATTTAGTCCCTCTCAATCAAGCTGTGACCAAAGACTATGGAATGGCTGCCACCAAATACGGCCTGGATCTTCTGGGTTATTATGGAGGCCCCTGCAGACTTCCCCTTCTTGGTCCCAGCCCCTTTATCAAAAATGAGATCAAAGATAAACTCACAAAACTAAACTTATTATAAAAGGAGCCGCTATGTCAAAAAACAACAGACGTTTATTCTTAAAAGAAATGATACTCAGCTCCCTCTCAGTTCCTCTGCTCAGTTTTGGTGTATTCTCTTCTCCACCCCAAAGAATACAAAAAGGAGACATGTATTACCGCCGTTTAGGCAGGACAGGGCTCCTTATATCTGAGATCTCACTGGGAGGAAGCCCTCTTCCTGATTGGGCTATTATGCGGCAAGTTATAGACAGAGGAGTCAACTACATCGATACTTCACACACCTATATGAATGGAAACAGTGAAAGACAAATCGGCAAACTCCTCAAAGAAGTGGGGAGAGACAAAGTTTACGTGGGGACCAAATTTCATTTGAGAAGCCACTGGAGTGAAGAATCCATTATTTCTTCTGTAGAAGGCAGCCTCAAAAGGCTTCAAACCGATACTATTGATGTCCTGCTCATCCACGGAGCCTCCAACCCAAAAAACCTGACGGATGTACGGGTGCTGTCTGCTTTTGAGAAGATGAAAAAGGATGGAAAATTCCGATTCAATGGACTTTCCTGTCATTCCCATCATCATGAGGTTATCACTGAAGCGGTCAAATGCGGCCAGTATGACATGGTTCAGTTGGGATATAATGTGTTTGATATAGAAGACACCCAACAAGATATAAAGACCTATTCCGATTACCTGGGAACCAGCGGAATACGCCGTGTCATTAATATGGCTTATGACCGTGATATAGGTGTTATCGCCATGAAAGTCCTTAAAGTAGGAGGAAAACGCCAGAACCTGGATCGATACAGGACAGGATCCGCTTCTCTTTATCAAGCCATGCTGAAATGGGCTTTGGAAAATAGACAGGTTACCTCTATAGTGACTGAAATGCTGAACCGGACGCAATTAGAAGAAGACCTCTCTGTAGTCAACAGCCCGCTTTTACCAAAAGAACGAAAGAAGCTCTTCCAGTACGCTGCAGAAAACTGTGGGGACTACTGTCATATGTGCGGAACCTGTAAAAACCACTGTCCTCAAGGTATTGAAACAACCTCTATACTAAGATATCTTGCTTATTTTGAGGGATACGGGAAAAAGGAAAGAGCCAGGACTCTTTATTCCCGGCTGTCACCGGAAAAAACAGCTAAAGCCTGTACAGAATGCGGACAATGTGATCAATCCTGTCCTTATGGAGTATCTGTGAACCAACGCATCCATGAGGCGGATTCTCTTTTGGCATAAAAAAAGGACCGTGCACCCTACCTTGACAAAACTTTCCCTGCGTATCCCATGCAGTTAGCTCAGGCAAGGCATACCTGCAGCACAAGCCACAACTCTGCTACCGCTGCTACCTCCCGGTCCTGACGGGGTTCACAAAGAGGACTTTGCACAGGGCCCGTACCTTCAACACCACTTACACAAGTACCGGCCAGAAAAAGTTAGCTGCCTCAGCAAGGAGTTCGATCTCACTGTAGCGGATTGTGAGTGACAGGGCACCGCTAGCTCCCCATCTAGCACGGTCCAATGATTCAAAAATTAATCTTCATAAAAATCCTAACTCCAATCCTCTCATTTGTCAACCACCACATTTCATTTATGAAATGTGGTGAAAAGTGAAATGTGAAATGTGAAAGGCACCTCCTTTCACCTTTCACTTTTTACATTTTACTTTTTACATTTTACTTTTTACATTTTACTTTTTACATTTTACTTTTTACATTTTACCTTTTATTCTTCATATTCTTGACATGCATGAGACAAAGTGATAGAAAAATAGTTTCTATTTACACTATGAGTAATCAAATCCAACTCATTCATATATTCAAAAATTTATTTTATGGAGGAATGTATTATGAATAAAAAATTACTTGTCTCTATCTGTATTTCTTTACTTCTTATTCCGTTTCTGTTATCTGCACAAACACACCCCGAAGAATTTCTGGGGCATAAAGTGGGAGCAGACAGAAAACTCGCCGATTACACCCAAATAACCGATTACTTTAAAAAGCTGGATCAGGAATCAAGTAAGCTCAAATTGCTCACTATCGGAGAATCCACTCTTGGCAAACCTATTATAATGGCGGTGATCACCACTGAAGAAAACATGGATAAGCTGGAGACCTACACCCAAATAACCAAACAGCTCAGAAACGCCCGAGGATTGAGCACAGAAGAGGCAAAGAATCTTGCGGCACAAGGAAAAGCCATCCTGCTCATCACATGCAACATCCATTCTACGGAAATCGCTTCTTCTCAAATGGCTATGGAGTTTGCCTATGACCTGGTTACTGGAAAAACTTCTTTTGATGCGGAAACAGCCCTCAAAGATGTGATCGTGCTTCTGGTTCCCTCTACCAATCCTGACGGAGAGCAAATGGTTACGGAATGGTACAGAAAATACGTGGGAACCAAATATGAAGGATCAAGCATGCCCTGGCTTTATCACCATTATGCAGGTCACGACGACAACCGTGACTGGTTTATGTTCAATCTAAAAGAAACCAGAGCCGTCACAAAAGTGCTTTACCATGATTGGATTCCCCAAATCCATATAGATGAGCACCAAATGGGATCCACAGGCGCCCGTTTGTTTATTCCACCGTTTAAGGATCCTCCGGTTCCCACCATCAATCCCTTGGTCTGGAGAGGCGTGGCTCTGTGTGGAATGAATATGGCTTATGACCTTCAGAAAAACGGATTCAAAGGCGTGGTGCACGGAAGAAGCTTCACCGGATGGTGGATTGGAGCTTGTGATGATACTTCCTGGCTTCACAACTGCATCGGACTGCTGAGTGAAATGGCTTCTGTTCGGGTGGCCTCCCCTATTTATATAGAACCCAATGAGATTCCTGACTCCTATGTAGAAAAGAGACTTCAGTTTCCCGATCCCTGGCTTGGAGGATGGTGGAGATTGAGAGATCTAGTGGAATATGAACTCACTTTATCCAAGAGTCTGGTGAAAACAGCTTATCTTCATAAAGAAGATCTTTTGCTAAATTTTTACAAAACGTGTAAGGATGAAATCGAAACCAGGGATCCCGGACAACCCTTTGCCTTTGTGATCTCCAAAGATCAGAGGGATTTTCCCACTACTCTGCGAATGCTTGAAATCTTAAAATTCGGAGGTGTGGAAATCCATCAAGCCAAAAAGGAATTTGTGGCGGATGGCAAATTATTCCCTGCTGGCTCTTTTGTGGTCCTGATGTCTCAACCTTACAGGCCCTATGCTCAGTCCCTTCTGGAAAAACAAGAATACCCGGACATCAGGCAATATCCAGGAGGCCCCCCAGAACCTCCTTACGATAATGCGGGCTGGACCCTTCCGCTCCAAATGGGAGTGGACTGTGAGCAAATTGATGTTCCCTTTGAAACCGAACTTGTGAAACTGGATCAGATCCCTGACCCGGAAGTTCAACAACCTTCCGAGGAAGCCGGATATATTGTTCTTGATTCCAAAAAGAATGCCTCCTATTCGGTGGTGTTTGCTCTTCTCAAGAACAATCCCAATATTTTCCGCTCACAACAGCCAGTCAACGGAGAGGGGTTTCATGCTTGCTTCGGAAGTTTTCTTATTGAAAACACTCCCCAGGTTCAAAAAGAACTTCCTTCTCTCCTTGAAAAATGGAATGTCAGGGCTTTTTCCATAGATGATATTTCAGGCATAAAAAAGAATCCCTTAAAAAATCCAAGTATCGCGCTTTACCAGTCATGGAATTCAAACATGGATGAAGGATGGACCCGCTATGTTCTTGATGACTTTGAAATTCCCTTTACCACTATCCACAACAAAGACTTTAAAGACAAAAAGGATAAACCCGCAGACCTGAAAGAAAAATTTGATGTGATCATATTTGCCAGCGAAGATCCCAACATGATAAAAACAGGAAAACCAGATCCCAAATCCAGGTATGCCCGATACTACACAGAAGGACCCCCGGAGTATGAAGGAGGGATAGGCAAACAAGGAGTGGAAGCTCTGAAGAACTTTGTCTCAGAGGGAGGAATCCTGGTTACATTAAATGATGCCTGCGGCTTGGTGATTGATGAATTCAATCCTCCTGTAACAAACACTCTAGAAGACGTATCCAGGGACAAATTCTTCTGTCCCACTTCAATACTCAAATTGAATGTCAACCGGAGATCTCCTATTGGTTATGGACTGAGTCAAGAAACCGCAGCGGTTTTTTCCCGAAGCAAGGCTTTCCAGACCAGTATCCCTGATATGGAATGGGACAGAACTGTGGTGGCCAACTATCCCAAAAAAGATATTCTTATAAGCGGGTGGCTGCTGGGTGAAGAAACCATTAGCCGGAAAGCTGCTGTAGTGGATGTGACTCATAAAAAAGGTCACATCATCATGATCGGTGTCCGATGCCAGCATAGAGCTCAATCCCACGGAACCTATAAATTCCTGCTGAACGCCATGCTATACCCTGAAATCGATTAAAAAAATACGATAAAAGCAATAAGAGACACGGATTTACGCAGAAACAGTTTTTTCAGCGTAAATCCGTGTCAATACTTAATCATCTCAGGAACAAGCAGAAGAGGAACATTATTTTTTGAAAAAACCTTATTGATCTGTTTGGCTCTTTCACCCAGGTATGTATTAATGGTATCCATCCCTGCTTCAAACTCTTGTTTCAATTCTTCAAAATAGGCTATTTGTGCTTTGGTAGGAGCCTTATTCACACTGTCTATGGACTGAAATAAACCGTTCAACCGCTCAATTAGCCGGGGTCCCTCACTCCAGTAAGGAGTCCCTTCTGGTCGGGTCAATACACCCTGTATGAGTTTGATCTCTTTCATATGACTGTTAATGGCTTCCATGACTTCTTCCGGGAACCTTTCAGCTTGCATGGAGATGGTTTTCTTTCTTTCTTTCAGCTGTTCCATAAGTGCATCAAAGACCCTGAGTCCGTCATTTATATAAGACTGCATCTGGCACAAATCAGAGGCATATCTGTACTGAAGCTCAAGGTCACTCTCACTTACCCTCACTGTGGGATCAACCTCCACTGTTAATTCCTCTTTATAAACTTGCTCATTCATGACCAGTCTTACATTATAGACTCCGGGAAGAACTTGAGGTCCTTGAGGCCCTGTAGAGAAAAAATCCTCTTCCTGTTCTTGTTTACGTCTTTGGCGGGGAGGAGTACTCCGCAAATCCCATGCTACTCTATTGATTCCATTCTCAGCAGACAAATCATTTAGGGTCCGGACCAAATTCTTGTCCTCATCATAAATTTCTAATTTCAAATCCTTGTTATCCTCGAGTTTGTTTTTCAGATAAAAAGTAATAAGAGCTCCATAAGGCGGGTTCTCTGCTGTGTATTCTCTATCTCCGATTCCATAGCGGGTCGGCTTGATAGCATGGCGCATGGCCGGTCTTATCCTAAAAAGATGAGCTTCTTTTTCCAGCATTTCATTATGAATTTCCCTTATAAAACTGATGTCATCAAAAATCCATATGCCTCTGCCGTGAGTGCCTAATATCAAATCATTTTCTCTGGGATGAACTAAAATATCATGAACAGCTACGGTGGGAAGATTTTTCATATGGAGTTTTATCCAGCGGGTTCCCCGATTGAATGAAACAAAAATACCCCTTTCTGTTCCTGCATATATGATTTGGGGTCGAACCGGATCTTCCCTGACCACCCATACATAGGCATTATCCGGAATGTTTCCTGTCACATCCACCCATGTTCTGCCAAAATCAGATGTTCTGTACACAAAAGGTCTGAAGTCATTCAACATATGTCGGTCAAAAGCTGCGTAAGCCATTCCCGCTGAAGATATGGAAGGCTCCACATGAGAAACAGGGGTATAAGAGGGCAAATCAGGAATACTGTTAACCACATTTTCCCAATCATCTCCCCCGTTCATGGTCACATGGAGCTGGCCGTCATCCGTCCCTGCCCAGATCACTCCTGGCTGGACCGGGGATTCAGCCAGACTTATAATGGTACAGTAGTATTCAGCTGTGGTATTCTCTGGCCAGGCAGGGCCACCGGCTGTCTTTTGTTTTTCCGGGTCATCTGTGGTCAGGTCAGGGCTAATGACTTCCCATGTCAGGCCAAAATCCAGCGACTCAAATACAACGTTCCCTCCCACATAAATGGTCTTTTTATCATGAGGAGAGGGAATGATGGGGGTATTCCAGTTAAAACGGTATTCGAGTTCAGAAACAGGAGCACCGTCCGCCCTTCGAGGTTGAGGACTGATATCCTGCTGTTCCCTGGTCTTCATGTTGGTCCTGACAATACCTCCTGCTTGGCTTTCACTGATAAAAAGTTCTGGATTATCAGGATGACAAGTAACATGAAACCCGTCCCCAAAACTTATCATCCTCCAGTCATCTTTTAGAATGCCAAACCGCTCTTTACTTCTGCTGGGGCCATACCATGTTCCATTATCCTGAAGTCCTCCCCCTACATAATAAAACGGCTCCCTGCTGTCCGCATATATCTGGTAGAATTGAGCCGCACAGATATCATTGACGTAATCCCACTGATCTCCTCTATCATAGGAAACACAAATTCCTCCGTCCTGTCCCTGCCACATTCTATTCGGGTTGGTAGGGTCTATCCAAAGGGAATGAAAGTCAACATGTGTCGATTGAGAAATGCGTTCAAATGTCTTGCCCCCGTCAATAGACACATAAAGATTTGAAGACACCGCATAAACCCGGTTTTCATCAGTAGGATCTATTCGTAAATCCGTATAGTAAAATCCTCGGGACACAATCTTCACGTCTACTGAAACACGAATGAAACTTTTTCCTCCATCCTCAGATCGGTACAGCGTCCCTTCAGGAGATTCTGTCATGGCATAGACCACATCTGTATTGCTGGGAGCTACTTTTATTCCGATCCGGCCCACCAGTTCAGGAAGTCCATCTGTGACCTTATTCCAAGTCCTTCCTCCATCCACTGACCTGAACACTCCTCCTTCTTTGTCTCCACTTTCAAAAGTCCATGGTTTTCTTATAAACCTCCACAAGCCAGCATAAATGATGTTTGGATTCTTGGGATTGATATCCATGTCTGAAATTCCATGCCATTCATCCTTATAAAGTGTCTTTTCCCAATTCTGTCCTCCATCTCTGGAAACATAAACCCCTCTAGCTGAATTTGGCCCAAAAGCCCCTCCTAAGGCTCCCACATACACCTTATCAGGATTATGAGGATTGATGACGATTCGGGATATATGTTTGGTATTTTTAAGGCCGAGAAAACTCCATGTATTCCCACCGTCTGTGGTCTTATAAACTCCATTTCCGAATGACACACTGTTCCTGACATTGGACTCCCCTGTTCCCACATAAACAACATCATGGTTACCTGGTTCTAGAGCTATATCTCCAATGGAAGATACAGGCTGTTGATCAAAAATGGGCTCCCAGGTAGTCCCTCCATTGGTGGTTTTCCATACGCCACCTGAAGCGGTTCCCACATAAACGATATTAGGATCTCCAGGGACTCCTTCCACATCACTTACCCGACCGACCATATTTGCCGGTCCGATGTTTCTCCATGACAAATTCCCAAAAAGATAAGAAGAAAGCCCTTTCTCTTCATCTTGAGTTGAAGCCTTGGCGGCTTCAGGTAAAAAAGCGTGTGTCAATCCTGAAAACATAAAAAAAACAAAAATCCATAATAAAAACAAACGAAGGGTTTTCATTATTTCCTCCACAATTTATCCAGATCTAGAGAAATCCGATCATCTCATCCGAGCTTATTGGATAATATAATAGAATGCCAAAAAGTTCAATCAAATATCTTCTGAGGATTCAAAATATTGTAGGGATCAAAATTCTTTTTTATCCCTTTCATAAGAGAAATCTGTTCTTTATCCACCACGTAGGAAAGAAAAGGCTTTTTTACGATCCCAATCCCGTGTTCCCCGGATATAGAACCTCCTCTCTTCCTGCAGTCTTTATAAAGTTCTTCCCTTACTTTATCTAGTTTTCCCTTCCATTCCTTCTCAGGCAATGGGGTGGTTTTTCCGTCTTTAAACAGGACCTTCATGATATGGGTATGGACATTCCCATCAGCCGCATGTCCGTATGTAGGAAGCCACATCCCATATTTTTCCTGGACTTCCATTACTTTTTTGACATGTTGAGCTATTTCAGCTCTTGGAACCGCGATGTCCAGAGTCTCCACATTATCCTCTTTGATGGATTCATAAATCTTGCTTCTTATATCCAAAACCTGCTTTTGTTTCTGGGGACTATCTGCCACAAAAACATCTAAAGCCCCTTTTTCAAGACTGACCTCAGCCACTCTTTCTGAGAGTTTGTCGATTTCATCTTCGCTGGACGCATCCAGTATCACCAAAAGATAGGTGTTTCCCATTTTGCTGGGCCACCTTTTTTTTAGTAATTTTTCGGTCCTGATAATAACTTCCTTGGGAATAAACTCCACAGCCATAGGAAGTATCTTCTTTTTTATCATAAGGGGAACCGTTTCTATAGCCTGCTCAAGGTTATCATAAGGGATGATGAGAGAACGAGTGGTTTCCGGAGGCGACATGAGTTGAATCACTGCTGAAGTGATTATCCCCAGAGTTCCTTCAGCCCCGATGAACAGATTGAGGAGATTATACCCCGCACTGCTTTTCATGACCTTTCCCCCAGGATGTATTATCTTCCCTGAAGCCAGTACCACTTCAAGGCCTCTTATGTAATTCCTGATCACTCCATATTTTACAGCTCTGGCTCCCCCAGCATTTGCCGCTATCAAGCCACCAATCATCGCGCTTTCATCCCCAGGATGGGGAGGAAAAAAAAGCCCTGCCTTTTCTACGGCTTCATAAAACCCCATTAAAGTGACTCCTGCCTCCACCACAGCCATCTGGTTATCTGTATCCAATTCTATGATCCGGTTCATTTTTTCAACAGAAAGCACAATCCCCCCCAATGAGGGGACACAACCCCCACACAGTCCCGTGGCACCACCTCTGGGAGTGACGGGTATTATTGTTTCTTGGGCATATTTCAGGACTTTTGATACCTGTTTGGCATTCTCTGGTTTCACCACCACTTCGGGCATATGAGAAATCTCAGAAAGAGTAAACTCATCATGACTGTAGTTAATCATGTTTGTTTCATCAGTGATCACATTTTTTTCTCCCACCATATCCTTCAGGTCCTTGATCACCTTCTGGTCAACTTTTTTATATTCAGCCATTGTTATCTGTCTCCTTGTGCCTAAAATCTTAATACTTACTTAGAAAAGAAACCAAAAAATCCAAGTCAGCAAAAATGGCGTTAAAAATCTGAAGTAAGTAAAAACCGGATCCAAATTTCACTTTATTTGATGATCACAGCCGGGATATCTTCTTTTTTCACTAATCTGTTAAAGTTTTTAAGGTCACGCTCAAGATACAGGTCTAAAAGTCCCAACTGAGAGTCAGCTTTTGAAGAAAGTTCCTGGAAAACTTTATAAGACTGTTCAGTAGGACGAAAGTCAGCGCTGGATACATATGAAGCAAGAGCTGCTATTTTATTATCAAGTTTAATGGGATAATTCAAGGGATCCTGACCGCTTTTGGATTTTGATTGAATGAGTTCATCCTCGATTTCATTTAATTTTTTGATGATTTCTTTTCCGGCTTCTACCATCTCTTTTTTGTTGTCATAGTCCTTTGTCTTCTCAAAAAGGTCATTAATCTGTTGTTTCACATTTCTCAGCTTTTGTATCCCCTGATTCACTTGTGTGACCTTATCCCTGATCTTGATCAAGAAATCAAACTGCTCTTGGAGGTCTTTCTGAGTGACATCAAGCCGGGGATCCTTTTTCCATTTCCAAGACTTGGTCGATGTTTCTTCTCCTTTTCTAAGCCTGACTCTATATTCTCCGGGAACCGCAATAGGGCCTCTTAGAGAAGCTCCCCAATAAACAGCTTCGGGAACTCTTTCCGCATCTGGATAACGCATATTCCATACAAATCGGTTCATTCCCTGTTCAACCGAAACATTCTGACCGCCTGAGTCTCTCCAAGGCAAAGAAGATTCAGAGGATATTTCTTCTTGTTTTTCAGATTGAAACTCTTTTATTAAATTTCCTTGACTGTCTAAGAATTCCAAACTGACTTCTTCTTCAGGTGTTTCCTTGAAATAATAATAGATGACACTTCCGCTGGGAGGATTTTCTCCAGTATCTGAACGAGAGTATCCACTTCCTTGCATTCGATAAGCATCTCTTGGCTTGAACAGGAAATAATCCAATTCGGGAATATCTTCTGTTAATTGGTGCAAAGGAGTCAGGTCATCAAGGATCCAAAAAGCTCTTCCATGAGTGGCTGCCACCAGATCATCCTCCTTGACCACCATATCACGGATTGGTACTACGGGCAGGTTTAACTGAAGCGACTGCCAGTTTTTTCCTTCATCAAAAGACACAAAAACCCCGGTCTCTGAACCGGCATAAAGCAGTCCTTTCCTCTCCGGATCTTCTCTCACCACTCGAACAAATGTATTATTGGGGATTCCATGGGTTATCTTTTCCCATGTTTTTCCGAAATCATCGGTTTTATATATATAAGGAGAAAAATCATCCAATTTATGCCGGTCTACAGCCATGAAAGCTCTTCCCGCTTTAAAAGTGGATGTTTCTATCATGCTGATCATACTCCATTTGGGCATGTTTTTAGGAGTGATCTCTTTCCAGGTCTTTCCTCCGTTTCTGGTGATATGCACCAATCCATCATCAGAACCTACCCATAAAGTATCCGGGTCATACACAGATTCAGCAAGGGCAAAAATAGTGCAGTAGTATTCCACACTGGTATCATCCTTGGTGATAGGCCCACCGGATTGTTTCTGCTTGAATTTGTCATTGGTGGTCAGGTCCGGACTGATGACTTCCCAACTGTGCCCCTCATCTGTGGATTTGAACAGAACTTGGGCGGCATGGTAGAGAACATCTGAATCAAATCGGGAAACCAGTATAGGAGCGGTCCACTGAAACCGGTATTTAAGGTCTTTGGCTCCCCAGCCCATGGGATTTTCCGGCCAGGGATTTATGGCTCTGGATTGCCGGGTTTCATAGTCCCAACGGGTGATCAACCCGCCGTAGCTTCCTGCGTACACAATGTCAGGATTGTCACGCCGGGGTGCGATATGTCCGCTCTCCCCTCCACCCACTGAATGCCAGTATTCCCGGCCTATTCCTGAGCCTGGGCTTCGGGAGGCGATGCGGACTGTTGAATTATCCTGCTGTGCTCCATAAACCCAGTAAGGGAACTGGTCATCGGTAGTCACATGGTAAAACTGAGCCGTGGGCTGATTATCTTGAGGAGTCCAGGAAACTCCTCCATCGTAAGAGACATTAGCTCCTCCGTCATTACTGTTTATCATTCGGTCTGGATTATGGGGATCTATCCACAGATCATGGTTGTCCCCGTGAGGCACTCTTATATAAGAGAAATTATGTCCCCCATCCGTAGAACGATAAAATCCTGTATTAAGGACATACACGGTTTCCGGGTTTTGGGGATCCGCATAGATCCTGGAGTAATACCAAGCCCTCTGACGAAGTCTTCTTTCTTTATTCACTCGAGTCCAGCTCTCTCCTCCATCATCAGAACAGAACACACCTCCTTGTTCCGCTTCTATAATAGCCCAAACTCTACCCTCCTTGGCACCAGAGGCAGCCACGCCTACTTTGCCCCATACTCCCTGGGGCATTCCTGGATGTCGGGTCAACTCTTTCCATGTATCACCGCTGTCCGTTGATTTGTAAAGGCCGCTTCCAGGTCCTCCGCTTACCAAACTATAGGGTGTGCGGTGAGCATGCCAAAAACCTGCGTAAATCACTCTTGGGTTAAATGGATCCAGAATAAGGTCTATGGCTCCTGCTTTGTCGCTGACATAGAGTATTTTTTCCCAGGTCTTTCCCCCATCCTTTGACCTGAAAACACCTCTCTGCTCATTGGGGCCATACACATGTCCTAATGCTGCCACATAAACCAAGTCAGGGTTTCTGGGGTGAATTCTGACTCTGGAAATCTGATAAGTATCTTTCAAACCAATGTGCTCCCAGGTCTTTCCTCTATCCACAGATTTATACATCCCATCTCCATGGGATACGTTTCCTCTTATGGGAGCTTCTCCCATACCCACATAAACCACATTGGGGTCCCATTCAGAAACAGCAACAGCTCCCACGGAGCCGGTATTAAAATAACCGTCAGAAACCGGTCTCCAGTTCAGGCCTCCGTCTTCAGTCTTCCAGACTCCCCCTCCGCATGCACCAAAATAATAGGTATAGGGCTTGGAAGGAATACCTGCGACTGCGGTCACTCTTCCACCTCTGTAAGGTCCTATACACCGCCATTTCACGGCCTTATAGGCACTCGGATCAATCTTATTTATCTCTTCTGAATCTTGATTTCCTTGTGAAAACAAAGGATAAATACTGAGAATAAGAGATAAGCTGAAAACCAATACAAAAAACTTTCTCAAATTCATATGCTTCATAGGTCACCTCTTTCATTTAAAAGTATATAAAATATAAAAGGTAAAATGTAAAAGGTGAAATGTAAAATGTAAAAAACCTTTCTTCCTTTGTCTTTTCACTTTTCACATTTCCCATTTCACCTCTCCCATTTCACCGATCTTATCCTTTTTGTTGTTTTTTTCTTTCCCACAAGTTCCAGCACCTCAAATATTCCGGGACTGACCTTCATGCCCAGCACTATAACCCGGATTGCATGAATAAAAAGAGCGGCTTTGACTCCTTCTTTTTCAGCTCTCTGCCGGACGATTTTTTCAATGTTTTCTTTTGAAAAATCACGGCATTCTGAAAAATCCTTGTTTAGTTTGGGCAAAAGTATTTTGAGACGTTCGTCCTTCAGATATTTCTCTGCAGCTTCCTCTTCTAATGGGTAGTTGTCAGAGAGAAAAGGTCTGGCTCTCGGCGTAAAATCAGAGATACGCCTATTTCTTGCCTTTAAAAGGTCTATAAGGTTTAAAAACCATTTTCTTTTCTTATTTTCAAGCTCATCCTTCCACAATCCTGCTTTTTTAAGCTCTTCTTTGACATAAGGGAGTAATTTTTGGGCTTTCATCTGAGATATGAGCTGTCCGTTCAGCCACTCCAGCTTATCCAGGTCAAATATGGGATTGCCGCGGCTTCGTCTGTCCAGATAAAACCTATCTTTCATCTCTTCCATGGAATATAACCTTTTTCTGCCGGGAACCCAGCTCATCTGAACCAGAAAATTCAACACAGCCAGCGGAAGAAAACCTTTATCACGAAATTCCATCACAGAGGTCTCGCCATGTCTTTTACTCAGCTTTTTCTTATCTTTTCCCAATATGAGAGACATATGAGCAAACCGGGGAGTATCTGCCCCCAGAGCTTGGTAAACAAGAATCTGTTTGGGAGTATTGGATATATGGTCATCTCCCCTTATGACATGGGTAATTTTTTGATCTATGTCATCCACCACCACAGAGAGATGATAAGTGGGAAGACGGTCTCTTCTCAGAAGCACAAAATTTTCAATGTTATCCAATTCAGTAATGATGTTTCCATGGATCATATCCTTGAATTTGACTTTTCCTTTAGGAACTTTGAATCGAATAGCTCTTGGCCGGCCCTGTTGTTCATATTTTTTTATCTCATCCTCAGAAAGATGAAAGCAGTTGCAACGAGATTGCCATTGTTTGGGAGTCTGTCCGGTTTTTGGAGAGCAGTAACAGTAATAGGCAGCGCCTTTTTTGACCAGTTCTTCAGCTCTTTTTTGATAAAGCGGGATTCTCTTGGATTGGAATACAGGTCCTTCATCCCAATCCAAACCCAACCATTGGAGTCCTTTTATGATGCCAGCGCTCATTTCTTGAGAGGAACGGGATACATCGGTATCCTCCATCCGAAGGACGAACGTTCCCTGGTTTTGACGGGCATAAAGCCAATTGTAAACAGCTGTCCGGGCAGCACCGATGTGCAGATGTCCTGTAGGGCTGGGAGCAAATCTTACACGAACCATTCTTCCCAATGAATATAGCAGAAAGGAGAACAACAGTAAATGTTGAAATACGGTGAAAGGGGAAAGGTGAAATGGGAAAGGTGAAATGCTTAGAATAAAATATTATTTGCTGAATTTTACTTTTCGTGACAATCCATATAATTGTCTTGATATAATTTTGACTTCTTCCAATAAATCATTATAAATACTTTTATTTATATAATTGAATTTATGGCTTATTTCTATTTGAGTATCTAACTCGCTTAATGATCCTTGTGCTATATTAAAGAAATGAAGCTTCTCTTGCTTACCCAATCTTGCTGCTCCTTCGGCAATATTACTAGGAACAGAAATTGCAGAATTCATTAGTTGAGAAGATAAGTTATAATGTGCCTTTGTTGGAAATTTATTTGATATTTCGTGTATTTTCCTTGCTAATAAAATAGATCTTTTCCAAACATCTAGTTTTCTATGTAACCGTTCTTCCATATATTTAATATGACGTAACTTAAAGATCACTTTCTCACTCCTTTCACCTTTCACCTCTCCCCTTTCACATTTCACATTTCACCATACTTTAGAATTAATGATTGTGAAGCGTTCATGAAGATAATATAATGATTTGTTCTTTATCTCATATTTAAAAAAAGGAGTGTACATAATGGATAAAAAAGAAGCTCTACAAAAAATTGCCCAAAGATTACGGATTCATTCCATAAAAACAACATCAGCGGCTGGTTCGGGCCATCCCACAACTTGCCTTTCCATGGCCGAGATAGCCGCCTGTTTGTTTTTTGATGAGATGAGATACAATATCAAAGACCCCTTTGACTGGTCTAATGATGAATTTGTCCTGTCCAAAGGACATGCCGCACCTATATTGTGGGCTTGTTATGCGGAAGCAGGCATTATTCCTCTCCAAAGCCTTATGGATTTGAGAAAAATATCAAGCCCTTTGGAAGGACATCCCACTCCCCGGATGAACTGGGTCAAATCAGCCACAGGCTCTTTAGGCCAGGGACTCTCCATAGGAGTGGGGATGGCAGCCGCGATCAAACTGGCAAATTCAGATCGAAGAGTATATGTGGTTTTGGGAGACGGGGAATGCGCTGAAGGAGCTACCTGGGAAGCGGCAAACAGCGCCGCTGATTTAGGACTTGATAATCTCTGCGCTGTAGTGGATGTCAACCGTCTTTCTCAATCAGGTCCCACCATGCACGGCCATGACATCCATACTTATTCCCAAAAATTCAAAGCTTTTGGCTGGGAAGCCATAGAAATTAACGGCCATAATATTGAACAGATCCTTCAAGCTTTCCAAAAAGCAAAAGGAGCTGAAAAACCTGTGGCTGTCCTGGCACGAACCATCAAAGGAAAAGGAGTTTCTTTTCTGGAGGATAAAAACGGATGGCACGGCAAACCTTTAAAAGGAGACCATGAAAAAAAGGCCCTTGAAGAAATAGGTCCTATGCCAGAAATCAATGCCAAAAAGTGTGTGAAGAAACCAAATAAAGGGAAAGCCCCCAAACTCCATAAAAAACTTGACTTTGAAAAGACGGACTATAAAAAAGATACAGCTACCCGAAGAGGGTATGGAAATGCCTTGGTGAATTTAGGTAAAGTCAATGATGCAGTCGTCTCCCTTGACGGTGACGTAAAAAATTCCACTTATGCAGAGGATTTTTTTGATTCTTTTCCTGAAAGGTCCTTTCAATCCTACATTGCTGAGCAAAATATGATCGGGATGGGCATAGGCATGGCGGCAAAAGGGTATATTCCCTTTATGGCAACTTTTTCAGCCTTTCTGGGAAGAGCCCATGACCAGATCCGGATGGCCGCTTATTCTTTATCCAATATCAAAATGGCTGGCTCCCATGCGGGTGTCAGTATAGGAGCTGACGGCCCCTCTCAAATGGGACTGGAAGATTTAGCCATATTCACTCCTATCCCAGGATGCATAGTGCTTTATCCCTGCGACGCTCCCTCTGCCGAAGCCTGTGTGGAAACCATGGCTCAGCATAACGGCATGTCTTATATAAGGACTTCTCGGCCCGCTACCCCGGTTTTATACAAAAAAGGAGAAACATTTCCTGTAGGAGGGTCTAAAGTCATCAAGAAAAGCAGTGAAGACAAAGCTTTGGTGGTGGCTGCAGGTATCACGGTTTTTGAAGCGCTAAAAGCCTATGAAGAATCAAAACAAAAGGGAATCTCAATCAGAGTTTTGGATGCTTATTGTATAAAGCCAATTGACAGGGCCAGTTTGATCAAAAATGCTGAAGAAGTGGGAGGAAAAGTAGTGGTAGCAGAAGATCATTATCCCAGCGGAGGATTGGGATGCGCGGTGAGTCAGGCTCTGGCTGGAAAAGCTGATGTCATACATCTCGCCATAAAATCTCTCCCCCGTTCCGGAAAACCAGAGGAGCTTCTGGATAAATACGGAATATCCGCCAAACACATCATAGAATCTGTGGAAAAACTGCAGTAAGAATAGAGCGGGGAAAGGAGAATGGTGAAAGGGGATAGGACTGCGTTTGGTCCCAAAGAAAATGCTCAAACTAAAGAAATACCTTGTTGTTATCCTTCTCTGTCTGCTGGTTCAGTGCTCATCTCAGGCAGACATAGGCACAGTGATGGTTGTTTATGACGGAGACACCATAGAAGTCCAGCTCACGTCAGGTGAAAAAGAAAAAATAAGACTGATTGGAGTAGATGCGCCTGAGACAGATTCCGAGAATCATGAAACCCGGCTCAAAGCGCTTTTTTCTAAAAGATTTGCTTTTAAATTTTTATATAAAAAACGAGTCAGGATACAATATGACTGGGAAAAACGAGATACATACGGCAGACTTCTGGCTTATATTTGGACGGAGGACGGAACTTTTTTTAATGAATTTGTGATAAATAAAGGCTTTGCTGCTGCGTACACTCGATTCAAATACAAGCCAGAATACAGAGAAAGATTTTTACAAGCTGAAGAATACGCCAAAAAAAGAGGAAACGGCATCTGGAAAAAAGAGCCTTTTCCATTGATCCACTACAAAGCCATTCCAGAACATATGAACCAGCTGGTTTCCTGTGAATTTGTGTGCCAAAGGATCGAAGATAAAGGAAACCTGCTTCTTCTTGTTTCCAAAGAAGAAAATTTTGGGGTTCCTGTGTATAAAAAATACCTTCACTTTTTCCCGGAGATACATTCTTGGATAGGAAAAACAGTCATCATCTCCGGTCTCTTGGAGGAATACAAAGGCCAGCCCCAAATCATGCTCTTTCACCCCTCCCAACTCCAGCATCACTGAAATTGATATGATTTTTATCGCCCATGCTTTAGATTGACATGACAATATTTACCTAATATATTATTTTTGAATCCTAGATTTGAATACATCAAAACTAGATTAATCATAAAGGAGTATTATATGAAAAAAATTTTTAATCCCTATAATCTCAAGGATTTCATGAAAATGATTACTATGGGAACATTATTAGTGAGCCTCATTCCTCTATTTTCCTCAACTTATGTAGAAAAAAAGGAAGACTTAGGTGAAACCAAAACAAGAAATTCTCTTGATTCACTTGGAACTCAAGCCCGTGAATTGGTATTGGATTCCTTAAGTTGGACCGACCATTATTGGGATGAACGGGCTGGCTTGATTTGGTCTGCAGAAACAAAGATACGCATTCCTTCTGAAAAGCAAGAGCTAAGCAGACATCAGAAAGATAAAATAAATCGATTGAGATCGCACCGAACCCATGATGTTCGACAAACAAGCTTTTATGCCCTGGGTCTTTTACTGCGAAATCAACAAGGAGACAATGAGCGTGCCTTTAAAGCGTTAAATGCTGTTCTCGACGAGCAGATAGATCAACCTGGTATGCTTTATCACGGCACCTTTTATCGGAATCCTGAAGAAACACCTCCTCCCACAAATCCACAAGATTTGGTGTGGACTCACTATGATCCCAATTGGCGCCAGTTTATAGGAACGACTTTTGCGATTATTCTCGAGGAATATGAAAAAAGGCTGCCTCAGCAACTCCAGAAGAAAATGGAAAATTCTATCCAGAAAGCTGTGGAAGGAGAACAAAATGAATTTCGAACTCAACATCGAGGAAGAAGCGGTGGGCCGATGGATAAGGGTTTGGAGCACTATACCAATATTGCCCTCATGCACGCCTTTTTATGGACCTATGCAGGAGATCGACTGAAAAAACCAGAATGGATCAAAGAGGGTGAAGAATTCGCAACCACAATTTATAATAATTTCAAACGCTACGGAACATTTGAAGAATACAACTGCCCTTCCTATTATGGAGTCGATCTGTTTGGCTTAGCTCTCTGGAGAGCCTATGGACCCACCCCACTTCTCCAGAGAATGGGATCTGAACTGGAGGCCGAGCTGTGGAAAGACATCGCTCTCCATTATCATGCCGGACTCAAAAACCTTGCGGGTCCCTATTCCCGTGCATCTGGGATGGATATGCAGAAATATGTGAGTCTGACAGGTTTGTGGCTTTATTCGGTCTTAGGGCCTAAATTGGCTCCGCTACCCCAAGATGGAAACTTTGATTATGCCCCTCATTTCGCCATACTAGGAGCAAAAATACCCCAAGAAGCCATGAAACATTTCAAAAGCTTTTTGGGGGAACGCCTCGTAAAACGGGTGATCACTCCCAAACGGGTAGCCTATTCTTGGATTGGGAAAGACTTTATGCTGGGAGCTGAAACCACCCACAGAACCAGGCTAGTGGCAACTAGAGGGGAAACTGTGGCAACGCAGTTCTATCCTGTCACGGTGCATTGGAAAACCCCTCAAGGAAACACTAGCTGGATAAAACTGATTGATTCCCCTCGACTCGATGCCCGCGCCGAGAAAAATATGTTATATATTTACTGCATTGGAGATGCCATATTTCGCATCGCTGCCCCGGATATTGATCCAAAATCCGTGCAATACGATCTGTGGAAGCTTCCGGGGTTATCTGTTCAAGTCAAAACAGATGCCCTGGACTCGATAATCTCCCCAGGTGATGGTTACATTGATATCCATTATATTGCAGCAACGCATTTTACGCTTCAGATGACATCTTTAATTCATGATTAGATCAAAACATATCCATTTCTCCAGTTCGAATCAACCTGACCTTAAGCGGTTCCCTTAACCTAAAATAATAGTCATCTATAGATAAAAAATTTTTTTTCATATTAAATTGGTAAAGCAAATAGGCATTCTTTTCATAATAAGAAGTCCCTTTGGGAATCTTAAACGCAAATTCATCCATTTCTTTCCGGGTGCGGTGTTCCGGCCGCCGCTTAGAATAGATCAAACCCCGAAACCAGTAAAGGTTCCCATGATGTTCGGATATGACCGTATGGGAATTATACAGAGGGGAAGGAGAGCCATCTAAAACATTTTTATTGCAAAAATCCAGGCGAATGCTCCCCACCGCATAACCTTTTGGCAGATTGACAAAACTGACCCAGGCCATATTAGGGGGAAGAGTCATAGCCAGAGTATGGAAGCTTGTCTCTGCCTCTCTGAGTTCATGAAAAAGTGCTGTTGTCCCAATATGCCCATCGTCTTTTTCCAGCATCTGTGGGGTTTTATCTCTCCAACCCGCATGAGTAAAATCAGTGCTCTTAAAAGCCATTTCATCGTTTCTTATGATAAATGAGCGAGTATCCTTTTTGGCTTCAATCCTTGATTCCATAATAAAAAAAGGGAGCCCTGCATAAAAGCGGTAGCATACTTCCATAAATACGATATCCTGTCCAGGAATTAGCTGGCTGCGTTTTATGGAGAAAAAAACTGGACCTGATTCAACTTCGGTCTCTGGATTTTTAAAATCATGGGCATACAGCCAAGCATACATGGTGCTCGGGAAGTCATCGGGAATATTTACAAAACCCGGATTCCAGTGAACAGGTCCGCTATTAAACCGCAGTGATGGTTTGCTGGCGAATTTCAGATCAATTTGATCAATCTGCCCGCTTTTCTTTTCTGTGATAATCCTATAGAATGAATTATCCACGGTATAAAGGACACCACTGCCAGTAACTCTTAATGGGGTTTCATAATCCGGTTTTTCAGCTTCTGGATTTCTGTAATAAATGACATACTTCTCTGTTTTGTAAGCCAAAACATCAGCTGGAAAAACTATCTTTGCCCGGACCATTACTTCAGGAGAATCTTTCTTATGCCAATTATCAATGCTGACGTCATATACCTGTGAGGGAATTTCCCTGAATTTCCCCTTTTTTGAGTGATGAACCACCCTGATTTCTCTTTTGACATCAGCCTCAATCTTTTTAAAACTTCCCTTATCCGGCTGCCAAAACTTTATTTCCACCTCCACCGGCTCCCCGGACCTGTTAAGACCTGCTGTTTCTTGAACCATTACTGTCTGATGTTCTTTCCAATGCGAATTCCAGATTGTTTTGTCTTTTGAAGCCAAATCGATGTTCCAGAACAAAAATAGAATAGTTGCGAACAGGACTATGACCGGCAGTTTATGTTCATTTTTTGAAATTCTCCTTGTTTTTTTATCCATTGATTTCTCCTTTTTAATATTTATTCAATATCATGCTCATGCTCTTTGTATTTAATGATCTGGACTGACTTTACCATAGACAAGCTCGGTTTTAGCGAATTACGGCAATGCCATGGACATTGGCTCTGGTGTGATATTTCAAGTAAAATGATTATCGGGATTCTTGGCTGTTTGTCAGGCGAAAAGCGCCTATCCTGGTCGAATAACTTCTCGCACCCTTTTTGATGTAGTCGCCAACGTACCAGATCGTTAGATCGTCAGTGGGATCGACCGCGGTTTGAGTATAATCCATCCACCGCATCCTGTTCGTCTGAGCTGCTTCTCCCTCCACCAGGATTGCCTCGTGCATGGTTAGAAGACCCGGCGGATCATCTGCCAATCGGCCAGCGAATCTTTGACCCACAAAATGAGGAGTCCCTCCGAATGAATATCCAATACCAATATTTCCCAAGGCGTCCATGGCCGGGCTTGCCATCCAGCGGTAGAAACGATCAGGAGCATAGGTTCCCTGTTGGTAAAGCCTGACATTGCGGTTTTCGTCGATCCGAAATTCATACCACCGGACTCCCCCGCCGCATGAAGATGTTCTCACTGAATGAACAGCTACAATCGATTCGCGGTCACCGATCCTTCGATAGACCAAACGAGACATAATCTTATCTCCTTGGGCGTCGAGATGACAGTCTGTTCCTGGCTGGGGGACCGCGTTTGTTAACTGACCATCTCCCAAGTAATGATAAGGGGCAACAGGAATCTTTTTCGGTCCCTCCAACTTTGACTGAGACGGATTATTCCAGTCAACATGGAACTTCCAGACATATATTCCATCGTCTTCCGTAATCCCCTTTAATTGAGCCCCTCCTGTGGCCATCATGATATTTGGTGCCCCGGCTGGTGGAAGCTGTTTCCCATCAAGATCTGCATTATTCAGAAAGTTCACTCCATCCAGAATAAAACCCAGCTCCCTTACTGGCTCGCCTTTGAGCATCTTGCTACGCTCCACCACATAGGCGTGTTTCTGGATTACATGGTCTCCGGTGCTTGTAGGCACATAATAGCCGTCCGGCCAGATTGCTGGCCGGGGATAATCTGGAAACAGAGGCCGGACGAATTCATAGCGATAATAAGATCCGAGTGGATCCGAGCTAGTACTGATAGCGTAGCACATCGCGAAGGAACCCCTATAATTTTCGTCAGTGCGATCTCTGGCGGAAGTACGAATCATTGAGGAGGCCCTGGCTATTTCGTCAACAGTGGGCCGGGGAGGTTGGAAGAGCTGGACAGCCTTACCGGGTTGTCCGTCCACACCCGGAAGGCTCAAATGAGCGGGTTCACCTGATTTTGGCACAAGGGGCTCATTGGTACGAGAAGGAAGCCGCCTGAATATCGGCATGACAATCAACCAACGGTCAGCAAGCTGGTCATAACGAACCACAGCGTCGCCGTTATTAATTATTCCTGCAGCACCAAAACCTCGGAAGACATTGTTGGTGGGGACCGGACCGTATAATACTTCTCCAGTCGTTTTGAATTTTGACCCTTTTTTGGTAAAGATTGCCATCCGCGTGTTTACAATCTGGACGATATGGTTTGGTCCGACGGCCAGGGAATTATCTGAGGGATTGCGAAACAATGCCTTACCTTGAGGCCCTTCAAAGCCTTCACCCATCCCATCGAAACTCGCTACGATTTCAGGTGCTGATTTGGTTCCCTGCTTGGTTTGCTCCACAAAGGCTGAGGTTAAATTCTTACTGGACTCCTCTTGGTCCCTCGCGATCGAGGATCTAAACTCAGCCTCACTGGGAAACGATCCATTTTGTACGGTATTTTTATCTGTAGAGTTGGATCTGTTCCCATTAAGAGGCGGAGACAAATCGTATTGTACAGCATCTTGAACTGTGACAGGAGCACGAAGCATTCCTTCTTCTTCAATCCGATAGCCAGATAGGAGAGAATTCTGCCTACTTGGAAGGCTCAACAGGATTAAAACCATGACTAATGATAGGTAAAAATGCTTAGAAAGCCTCATGTATACCTCCTTATGGTTTGAATAATAAATATATCAAGTACCTCATTAATTTTATATCTTTTGGATTATATTTTTTTCCGAAGTGCAAGTCAATTTCTTATGGGATTGAAATGATCGTCTAAACACAAAGTATTAATCTGTATTTCATATTAAAAACAGAGAAAAAAAGTACGCCCGGCGGGATTCGAACCCGCGACCTTCGGTTCCGGAGGATTAGAATTAAATCTGTGAAGACTCTGTAATACCAGTAGTTTACATAACATATTGAGATTTTCTGACCTCGTTTTGACCTTCCTGGTCTAAATTATCAAGAAGTTTGACGGCTTTTTTCTTTAATTCTTCATCGGGATGTACATATCTCATGGTGGTTTGAATATCAGCATGACCCATTAACTGTTTAATAGTTGTAATTGGGACACTTCTGTCAGCCAATCGAGTTCCGTATGTGTGTCTTAAATCATGGAATCTAAGGTCTTCAAGCCCAGCCTTTTTACGTGCAGTTTCATAAGCCTTTTTAATGGAGATGAATCTGGTGTGTGTGTTTGCATTAGTAAATACGTATTCTTCGTTCTGAGCGCGGGAAAAACGTTTTTTCAGCAGAGATAAAACTGTTTGATTAAGAGGAATAGTCCGTTTCCTGTTATTCTTAGTCTTAATAAAAGTCACAGTCTGATTGAATAAATCGACCTGATTCCATTTGAGATTCAGTATTTCTCCTTTTCTGGCTCCTGTGTTTAGAGCGAATATAACGATATCTCTTGTATGATTCTTGAGGTTTTTGAGTAGTGTTTTTTGGTCTTCAAAACTCAGGGTCTTGTATTCAAAGTCATTAGTCTCTTTGAGCTTTCTAATCTTAGGCAGGTTTTCTTCTTTAAGATATTCCCATTCAACAGCCACTTTTAACATTACTGAAAGAATGTTCAGGTCTCTATTAACAGTTTGAGGTTTTAGTTCTTCTTTTCTCTCTGATGAATACTTCTTCCACTTCTTAAATTCTTCGATAACCTTAGTCGTTATATCTGTCAACATGATGTTCTCTCGACCTGTTTCCTTAAAGAATCTCTTTAAGTGTTTGATTCGATTGACATCAGACATCCAACTCTTCTTATTCTCTTTTGCATGGAGTTCCAGATACTCTTTAGAGAAGTGGTTGAATGAAATAGGTTTGGTTTTGGGTTGATATTTACCTAACATTTTATCAACCTCTTCTTGGGCTCTGTGGTGTAGATATTCAATAGCTTGTTCCTTAGAGTTACAATAGGGAATACTCTCCTCTGTCCATCTCATTTTACGTTCTGAATTTTCAATAATTTTTCCAGTTCTTGTTTTCTTTTTTCTGAACTGTTTAATTCGTATTTTCCAAGATACCTTCTTCTTTTTTTCAGACACGTTTCTAATAACGTATGTTCCATTTCCTGTTTGCCAACGATGAGTTTTTTTACCCATCGAGGTTTTGTCTCCTTTCGGAGATATCATACCTTGAACTCGATTCGGAAGACAACAGCTATTCCAATATCTTTGGATTTCAGTTTCTGTGAGGTACCACCTATTGGATTTCTTGAATCCAGAAATCTCCCCTTCTCTAATTTTTCTTCTTATGGTTTTGGGAGAGAGTTTGAGGAGTTTTGAAGTCTCTTTGATTGTATGGATTTCCACCATGACTGATGCTCCTGTCATGGCGGGGACTAAGGTAGGAAGTCCTTTTGCCAATCTTGATTTGAGGGCTTACCCTCTACTTATTATTATATACTAAATCGCAGTTAATTTCAAATTTATCTTATACTTATGGGGAGAATGTGAAGTGAATTTTTCCATCTATTAAGGTCGTAAGAATTGATATCATAGAGTCGAATTAGCATTCGTTTGATATGTATAGCATTTGCTCTCTGAAAGAGCTCCAAACTTGACAATATATTATTATGGTGATAAAAATAAATCAATATGCTTGTATGGGGGCTAAAATGAGTTTCAAATGGACATGCCCATTTTGTAATAAGAATGCTTTTATAACAGATGATTTTCATCATGTATATTATGATTTATTTGATAAATTAAGAAGAAAGAATTTGATTTCTTCTGTTGAAATTATTGAATGTCCAAATCCTGATTGTAATGAATTTACTTTTAATGTTTCATTGAACAAAGAAATAACACCATATCAAGGGGCAGGTATTGATGAAAGAATAGGTCATTCCATAGGAGAATGGAACCTTATTCCCCCCTCAAATGCTAAACCTTTTCCTTCTTATATTCCAAATAGTATTATTAAAGATTATGAAGAAGCTTGCTTGATTAAGAATTTAAGTCCTAAAGCTTCAGCTACATTATCAAGACGATGTCTTCAAGGTATGATTAGAGATTTTTGGGGAATTAGAAAAAAGAGGCTTATTGATGAAATAAATGAACTTAAAGATAAAGTTGCATCCCAGACATGGAAGGCTATAGATTCGATTAGAGAGGTTGGAAATATTGGTGCTCATATGGAAAAGGATGTAAATTTAATAATAGAAATTGAACCAAATGAGGCAGAGTTATTGATAAGATTAATAGAGAATTTAATCCAAGATTGGTATATACAAAGACATGAACGAGAAAGAATGTTAAAGGAAGTTACAGACTTAGCTAAAGAAAAAAAGAAAAAGAAAACTAAATAATATGTTATGTTCTTTATTGAAAATAAGAAAAGATGCATACATCATTTGACCCCAATAACCTCTTAAATTGGATAGCTCTAGTTACTGCTATAACTGGATTATTAGCTTATTATCTTGCTTGGAAAAAATTTAGATTACAGTATAAAAAACCAAAAATTGATATTTTTGAAATATCTGCAAAACCACGCATAAATAATGGATGTGGAGGGCTATTGTCGGATTGTTTCATACATTTTTATGTAATAAATCCTTCATCTTTTGGTAATCATATTTCAGGGACACTGAAAAGATATCCTTTTAGTCATCCAATAGAATCTAAAATTTATCGTCGGGGATTTAGTCGTCAATCAGGTGATAATGTAAAGTTACCTTCTTTTGAAAAAATACTAGTCTCAATATATCCCAGATATGAAAAAGTAGAGAAATATAAGCACAGATACCTATTTTTGACCATTAAAGATATACGAGGGAAAAAAACCAGAAAATGGTTTAAATTTGAAGATTATTCAAAAAAGAAGTGATAAAATGGGAATTGATGGAAGATTGAAAATTTAATAGAGAGCACCATCGATGGTGCTCTCTATAAATCCTCAAGCCCTTCTAATCTCCTTTTTTAGCTTTAGTTTGCTTCTTTTTTGGTGGCTGTTTCTTAGTTTTCTTCTTTTTGGCTGGAACTTTTTGCGTTCTTTTTTTGCTGTTTTTCTGCAATTGGTCTTTGCTATTAGCTCCGAGTGCAAGCTTTTGTTGTGGCACAAACTGTTTGGCTGTCAATCCGAACTTGTCTCGAAAGTGCCTGATTGTGTTAACGTGAACATTTTGATTCCTGGCTGTCTCAGAAACAGTGTGTTCTTTGAGAAATTTTTTTAGCCATGTTTTTTCTTTGTACTTCTTCATTTTTTTCTCCTTCATTGTTTTAGCAGTTCCATGGATTTCAACTCGTTTAAAGCTTCCGTTTTTTTGCTTTCTGAAAACAATTGAGTTAATTTCATCCATGGTTCTACTTAAAGATTTTGTTCATAAAATTGCCAGACTTTCGACCGGCTTTTTTTCGATAATATCTTCTGGTTGCTCTTCCTGAAAAAAGAGCCATGATATCACCCAACAGCCTGGCTAGCTGATACAAGCTATTTCGCATCTAACCTCCTTTCAAAGGGCACATTCATATACTTCAACTCAAAAGACAACAGGAAATAAAAAAAACTAATTTGTTGCTCAAAAACCCATATTATTATTATGAAAGATTAAAAGGAGATTATGTTTATGATTAAAATTTCAGATGAGTCGCTTGTGAAGCTCTTAGCAAAGCATCCGACCCAAAATTTTGAGATTTTAGCTAAGTATATGAGCGCGGAAAATCTCAAGATTTTGATTGAAGCATATCCAGGTATGGTCATTCGATTGCCATCAAAAGGGAAAATGAAACAAATGCTAATGCTCGCAGATGTGCTTAAAACTTTTTCTGGCTTCGAACTGAATCCAAAACGAAGAGGCAAAAAAGAGTCTAGAGAGTGGAAGAAGTTAGTTAGGCAATTCAAGTTTAAATATCCGCGTCTTAATGAAAAAAGAATCATAAAGATGTTGAAAACAGGAATGCACTTTGCACACGATAAAAATGGAAGGTGTTTACGAGGAATTGCCCATAAAAATAAGGAGAAAAAATGAGTGAAGTTTATTACGGAGAAACAAAGAATACAGATAAATATCAAACCTTTCAGTTTTCGATAAAATTGGAAGGTGGAGAAGGGCATCGCCAAGAAGAAGCGATTAGGTTTTTCAAACGTAGAATTGAGGAAAGCATACCTACACAGGTTGGAAAAGTTTTTATCACTTTGAAGAATTTTAAGAGGATAAAATAATGAAGCTGATTGAACAGAAATCCGATAGCAAAATCTCGCTTTTAGAAAGCAAAAAAAGAGATGGCAAGTATATTGGGCGAATCAAGATTTCTAACTTTGTAGAGGCTGGAAAAGAAAACAAAAATGAAAGAATTTATCCTAAAGAAGTTCTTGAATCAGCGCTAGCAAAAATTAAAGGCGAACTGCCAATCCCTGGGAACATTGAGCATCCGGAAAAATCTGGTGGGGACTTGCAATCTATTAGCCATGAGATTGAGAGCATAAAGCTTAAAGGAAAGCTAGGTGAAGCAACTGCAAATATCCTCAATACTAACAGCGGAAAAGACCTTCTTGCTTTGCTTAAAAGTGGGATAAAAATTGGAAGCTCCATGAGAGGTGTTGGTAAAGTTGAAAATAATTCAGTCCAGGAAGGATATCAGCTTTTATCAATTGATTTCGTGCTAACTCCAAGCTTTGAAAATCGTATTGCTTTACAGGAATCAAAATTTGATGAACGTGTAGCTGAAATGGTGAAACAGAGCGTCAAAAAACAGCTCAACGAACGCAATGCTGAAAAGCGTCATGAGATTATTTTGGAGCAATTCAGTGAAGCCAAAGACTCAGGATATTCAGGTAGTCTTGAACAATGGAAAGAATTATTGGAAATCAAAGAGTAAATTCTTTTTCCTTTCTTTGCCGAGGGCAGTCGGAAGGCTGCTCCTCCATATATGCGACAGAGGCTGACTGGCTTTCGGGTTGGTCAGCCTCTGAACTTTTAAGAAAATGAATATCAAAAATTTCATAAAATACAAACAATATCTTGGAGATTATTTCGAACAGGATTCTTGGAATTCCTGGCTCCCAATTCTCAACAAAATCTTTGATGGAAAAACCAGTGAAGCGTATCTCATTTTTGGCAGGAGAAGCGGTAAAAGTTCCATGGCTAGTGCTGTGGCTGTTTATATGGCTCTGTTTGGAGGATTTGAGAAGCAATTGTCTCCAGGTGAAAGAGGATACATTTTTTTAATTTCCACTGACCGAGACCAGAGTCGAATTCTACTAAATTACATCAAAGCCTATCTTCAAAAATTTAAACAGCATCTAAAGGAAGAAAAACAGTATGAAATCGAACTTGAAAACAATATCACCATTGCTGTTCGAAGCTGTAATTTCAGAGGGACTAGAGGCTATACGAATATAGCTGTTATTGCTGATGAATTAGCATTCTGGAGAGACTCAAACTCCGCCAATCCGGCTAGTCAGGTTATAGCTAGTTTAAGACCCGGAATGGCTACTGTGAAAGGCTCTTTATTACTGGGACTTAGCTCTCCATATTCAGCGAATGGTTTTTTATATGAACAGTGGAAAAAATATAAGGATGGTCATAATCCGAAAATCAAAGTTTGGAAAAGACCCAGCATAGAAATGAATCCCTCTCTAGACCCAGATTTTATTGAAGAGGAAATTAAGAAGGATGTAGCCGCTGGTTTAAGCGAGTGGAAAGCTTTGTGGAGAAAAGGAATAAGCCAATTCTTAGATATCAGTTTATTAGATGATTCTATTCAAGATATAACCATAAGACCAGTTCGAAAAGGAATCAGATATCACGCTTTTATCGACCCATCAAGTGGACAAGGTTCTGACAGCATGACCATCTCAATTGCCCACAAAAAAGACGATGTTGTTTTCCAGGATTTTATTCAAGAAATTAAACCGCCTTTTAGTCCAAAATCTGTTGTTAAGAGGTTTGCAGAAATCCTTAGGAATTATCGCTGTGATTCAGTCACCAGTGATAAATATTCTCTTGGCTGGGTTCAAGATAGCTTTGCTGATGAAGGAATTACTATAAAGTATTCTGAATGGTCAACTAGCGAGTTATATTTAAAAGCTGAAACACTCTTCACAATGAAGCGAGTTCGGCTATTAAAGAATGAAAAACAAAGAGCTCAGTGGTTAGGACTGGAAAGGCATACAAGAAGAGGCAGACACGGAGATTTAGTTACACACATGAAAGGTGAACATGATGACGTTTCTAATGCCTGTGCTGGTGCTTTAATCGAGGCTGATAGAAAGGTAATAAATGACGAAGAAATGGATTATCTTTTACCACAGAAAAGCACAAAAACATCCGTAAAAAGACGGATGGAAAAAATTTACGAAGATTTACCACCTTGGCACGATGATGCTGAGCAAGAACTCAGTGACTTCATGAGAGCCAGTGGTGGTAGAAAAGGAAAGTAAAATGAGAACTCATAGTTTGAAAATTAAAAATGATTCAAATCACATTAAGCATTTTGTAAAGGATGGCAGTTTGCCGTATGTAAGATTGAGCCCTGGAAATGAAATCGAGATAACAGTGAATGAGGATAACATTCTATACAAGTACAACAGCGTTAGAATCGATAAAACTGGACAACACCACTACAAGAAAAACCCAAATTTCACAGCACCAAAGAACACAAAACACCAGCTTGTTACACACATAAAAAACAACAAGACATCAGACCACATGGTCGAGATTCTTCACACAGAGGATGGAAAAATTAGACTTCATCCGGGCATGGAAGCGTACTTAGTTTTCGACAAACTTCTAGACGCTGAAAAGAACGAAATTGTTTACAAAGAAATCATCATAAATGAGCCAGTTGAAAGGGAAGTAGATGCAGGAAGAGGACTGACCAGAATCGACAAATTACAAAGCATCGATTATATCAAACATGATGCTGATACTCTTGAGGATTTACAAGCAGTTCGTTCAGCTAAATTAAGGAAAAAACTGGGTCTAGAATAATTAACATTAGGAGGAGCAGTAATGGAAAATGAAGCTTACGGAACACCTATTGAACAAGCTATTCAAAAAGCACGTTCAGAATACATTGAAAATGGTGAAATAAGCGAGGAGACTTCTTCCAGATTATGGAGCCAAATAGAAAGGTTTACTAAGTATTATTTGACTGTTTACCATCCGATTGACTTTGAAGAAATTGATGTGGATTTAGAGGATGTTGTTCAAGCTGTTGTAGCAGACCAATTAGCGATAATAAGAGACAATGAAAAGGCAGTTGATTATAAAAGGCTCTATCCTTATGAAAAAGCTGAAGAGATATACAAGGATAAGGCTAATCCTCACTTTGAAGCTTTTAAAAGCCTAGTGGATATGCACAAGAGAAATATCCGTGAAGGAAAAGGTTATAGCACTCATTTTGGTGAAAAGAAATCTCCTTATTACAAAACTGTGAAAACAGTGCCAATAGAAGAAATTGATGAATCAGATATTGAAAATAAATCACCCACTCCTGAAGATATTTATTGCAGAAAGGACGAGATAAAACACAGAATAGCAGCACTAGAAGAGGAATCAAAAAGACTGGAAGAACAAATAGTTTTTATCAACCAAAGCAGAGAAAAATTATACCTATATATCAGAGCATATTGCGAACCAGAAGACCTCCTATACGCACTAGCTGTTGAGATAGAATCAGAAGAAAAGGTACTGAGCATATTAAAGAATCACGGAGGAGAAGCAGGTCTTCCTTCTTTAAAAGAGGTGGAACGCTGTTATCAGGCATTCGAAACTTTTAAACTTGTTCAGAGATTGAAAAAAGCTGGAAACCGAATAAACTGGAGTAAAATAAGTCGGATAATGGGAATAGATTATCGCACAGCTAAAAAGAGATATAACCAAGGAAGAGAAATAAATAATCGCCTTAAAAACAATAAAGTTGGGACAGTTTCCGAAAGCGTCCCAAAAAAAAGATATATTATAAGTAGAGGGAGCTAATAGAGAACCCAAAGGGTTCATATAATCCTTCCATCCTTCCTAAAATTTGAAAAATAAAAAAAAATAAGAGCCGAAGGCTCCAATGGATTTTCGAAGAAAATTCATTGGCTGTTAACCACCTAATTAATCCCTTTAGAATATTAAAATTTATGAGTTGCAGGTTCTATATATATGAGGGGTATGTAAGCTACTCTTTTACTCAGATAAATCTTCGTAAAAGAGAGGCTTCGCCTCCAGAGTAATTTTAGAGCTGTAAAAGAAGAGATTTTGCAGTAGATAAGAAAGTAAGAATAGCTAATATGCATTAGCATTAATCTGCCTTTAAACTTTTCTTAGAAACCGAATGAGAGTGTCACTTAGGAGGGATATTAGGAGAAATTGAGGGAATTTACCAGAAATTAAAGCTAAAAATGATGAAGAGAGAATGAAGAATTTTACCCATCAGCACAAGGAGAATAAACTGGATACTTGATTTATATTTTTGATGGATTATATTAATGGAAGGGGAGGAGATAATGAAAAAATCTTTAATATTCGTTTTTATTTTAATCTTATGTTCTACATTAGCTTATTCATATTTTTTTACAGGAAATGATATATATAATTGGATAACATTAGATAAAACATTTTTTGAATCCAGTTCGGAAGGAAAATGGAACTATCAAAAAGCTTTTGGATATATAATAGGTATTTTTGACCTGGGAGATAATCTTTTTTGGGAAGGACCTCTAAATGTCACTGCTGGGCAAGTACGAGATGTTGCTATAAAATATCTTAGAGAACATCCTGAAAGACGTCATGAGCCAGCCTCATCTTTATTAATAGAAGCTTTTCAGGAAGCTTTTCCGATTAAATAGGAAAGCAAATAAAAAGGAGAATCAAATGAAAGAAGACCAAATATCTATAGCTAAAAGAATAATTGAATATGAAAGTTATAGGGAAGTACATGCAATTGCCCAACTGTTTATTGATTTAGGGCAAGCAGGATTTCGTTGTAAAGTGTGCCAAAGAGTCTTGAAAACACATGAAGGAATATACAAACATATGAGAGATAAACACCAGGATTATATTGAAGAAGAAATGGAAAAATTAAAATCCTGGGCAAAACAACAACTGTCAGATGATAAGAAATAACACTAGTTATACTATACAATTCCCTTAAACAGCTGAGTTCGTTTATGAGGTGGTGTTCTATAGCTTTATATACAGTGATAACAGCTAGTGATAGTGCCATTTTTAATACGAAATTTGGAGACAGTGAAAATATAGGCTTTTTTTGTAAAAACAAAGGAAAAGTGGGTAAAACCGTATTAAATTAGGAAGAGCTACTTGGCTTATAAAGCCTATTAGTTTCATAATCGCTTATTTTGTTGAGAGACTATTTGAATTTTGACAGCCTTTTGACCCAGCTAGGGGTCGAAAACGGATTATTTAAAGCTGTTTTGATTTAGTTGGCAAAAAAGGAAATGGAAGTAATTATTAGTTCTTACCTGCTGATAACACAGCAAGTAAGAGAATGCGCCTGGCCGGATTCGAACCGGCGGCTTTCGGTTCCGGAGACCGACACTCTATCCACTGAGCTACAGGCGCACAAACAAAGGAATTATCAATATAAATCAAACCGGGTTATTTTTCAAACATACACAGCCTTACTATTCAAAAAAATAGAGATATATTTATTATCATTTTCTTCTCATTGATACACAAGATTTTTTTAGAAATTCTTCCAAAAACTTTTCTCAATTTTTAAGAAAAAGGTTGACTATAAAGGAAAAAATGATTATAAAATTAAAGGGCTATAAAGAGGACGTCATTCTGATTCTTTGGTCAGTTTAAAAGAGTAATAGATGCTGAGGTTAATTCATATTGGATAAAAGTAAAAAACAAACAAACTCTATTCTCGACAAATACCTGTTCCTTAATTTCCCAAAAAATATCCTGATTCTCAACAGCAACAGTAACGAAGCTTTTTTTCTGGATAACCTGTGTTCTGACTTAGGAAGAGTGCATTATACCACTAATCTTGAAGATGCTGCTTCCAAAGCAAAGTCACTCCAGCTCAATGTCGTGATTGTGGACAGCTCCCTTGCTGATCATTCTCTACTTCAAGGAATTTTCAAAAATACAACCAGTGTGATCATTACCGGACATTCGGAAGAAGAGATGATAAATATTGCCCGAGGTTGGCCTCAGAATCGTTTTGTCGCTACATTTCTTTTCTCTCAATCTGAAAGCAGTAAAAACAAATTCAAACAATCCCTTGAAACAGCTATAAAACATTCCCATCTTCTTCTTGAAATCAAGACTCTCAGAAAGTCTGCTGAAAACAAAGAAATAGATTACAAAAAAGCCTTTTATGAAATAAAAAAAATTAAGAAAATCATCAGAGCTTCTATTGTCAAAGAAATGGAAAGGCGTATTGCTTTCCAAGCAAAATACGATCATTTCAAAAAAGAAAGATTGAGGATTGAAACTTTGCTCAAAAAACTCTATATGGCAAATGATGTCACGAGTCTGATCGATACCATACACGAAATCAAAGAACTCATCAATGCCAGCGGCACGACCATTTATATTCTTGAGGAAAACCACTCCACCGGTAAGTATTTAAAACCATTGGTATGGGATGACTCCATCCTTTCTCATGTTGATTTCACCAGATATACTGTTCACCTCAATGATGATGACTTTGCCGCACAATCTGCCCGGCTTACCAAAATCATGAGAGCCGATCATATAAAAGAAGACGCCCCCTTTGCCTTCCGTTATAGAGAGCAGTTGAATTCTCCCCTCCACAGCATCATATGTATCCCTATCATATATAAAAATAGTCTCATAGGAATACTGGAAGTCTACAACAAGAAAAAAAACGACCATTTTGCTCCCCAAGGATTTGACCAGGTGGATCAGGATATCCTGGTTCACATTTCCGAACATATCTCCATTGCCATCACCAAGCTGAACTTGATCCAATATGATCCTCTCACAGGATTATTAAGGCCTGACCCTTTCTTTGAAAAAATCATTCAAAAAATCAAACTGGAAAACAAAAGGCATCGAGAAAGAGGAACTTATGCACTGGTCATGGGAGATGTGGACTGGTTTAAAAACTACAATGATAAATTAGGACATGAATCAGGAAATCGTCTGTTAAGAAAGTTGGGAAGTATTCTCAAGGCTTCCACTCGTGAGGAAGATTTTCTCTGCCGTTATGGAGGAGAAGAATTCCTGTTCTTTTTATCCGGAATCGAGAATGAAGACGAGGCATTGATATTCACAGATAGAATAAGAAAAAATGTGGAAGAGGCTTACTTTGAACAACAAGAAATCCAGCCGAGAAATAATCTGACCATGAGTTTTGGAATCACTCATTTTCAAAAAAGCAAATTCAACTCTCCCAAGTCCATCAATAAAGAAAACTTGAAAAATTTGGTTAATGAAGCAGACATAGCTTTGGCTGAAGCCAAAGGAAAAAGAACTCCTCTTTCTGATGAAAAAGAAGAATTCTCCTGGGAAAAAAACAAGATTTCTGTATACCGAAGACACATTGCAGAAGAAGATAAAATGTCTGTATCTACGAAAACTGAGAAAGATAAATTTCCGGAAGAAAAAAGGAAATATCCCCGATATTATTCTTCTATCCCTCTTATTTATAAAAACAAAAAAGGTCACGAAGCCCTAAAAACAATCAACATTAGCAAGGGAGGAGTCAAAGTTTCGAGCAATTCATTGATCCCTCCTAAAAAAAACCTAGATCTTATTCTTGTGATGGGACACAAGGCTTTTGAATGCCGGGGATATGTGGTCTATTCACAAAAAGGAAACGGGCATATTTCTCATTTTTATTCCGGGATAGAATTTACCAAGATGTCTCTTGAAAATAAAAAGATGCTGGAAAAGTACGTCAGCTCTCTCTCTTAATGCATCCCCTTTTTGACGAATGGCTTTGGTTAGGTTAATTCGTCAAGAATCGAATCAACATACTCATCAAGAGGTGTGCTGTTAGAGTCAAACTCTTTCTCCAAATCATCAATATATTCAGAAAAGGCATGGAAGTCATCCTGATTGCTCCAATTTTCCATGCTGACTCTTTCCAATATCTCCTTAAGCTTGTCTTCATTCAGAACATCTTTGGTGCTTTCAGGAAAAAAACAATCTTTCATCTCACAAACCCTCAGGGACCCTAAGATGAGTTTTCTGATATTTTCCTGTTCCTGGATTATTTCCTGTTTCACAAAGAAATGCTCTTTAGGTGACGAGGTATCTTCGAGCTTGCCATAGAGTTGATTGGCATTCTCTATGCCTTTTTTTATGGAGCTCAAGATATATTTACAGTCCAGTGTGATATTACCTTCATTTTCAAAGTAAACCACTCTCACTTCACCTTCTTTGCCTTCGGTTTTCTTGAATTCATTTAGTTTCTCATAGGCATCCTGTTCTTCCCCTCTTTCTTCTTCCTCTTCCTCTTCGTCCTCTTCCTCTTCTAACTCCAATTCCTCCCCAACCTCATCTTCTTTCTCCTTATCAATTTCTTTTTTATCCTTGTTTTCAGATAAATCAAAATCCTTTAATTCATCCCCATTTTCGATCTTAAACCCTGTTTCCTCCTCTTCCTCCTCTTCTTCCTCTTCTTCTTCCTCCTCCTCTTCTTCTTTGTCTTTCTCTTCTTCTGCAGACTCCTCTATAGGTTCTGATACAGGAATCTGAGTGCCGTTTTCTCCCAGCAAATCTTTGATCTTATTGAGCTTTTTGAGTTCTTCATTAAGGTCAAAATCCTCATCCATGGGTCCGATATCCTCAGGAATCTCCGCCTGTATTCCGTATTTATCCTCTAATTCTTTTCTCAAGCTTGATAATTTATCCGATGTCTCTTCGCTTATGTCTTCAAGTTTCTTATTCAAATCTTCAATAATTTTGAGTTCTTCCAGAGATTTCCCAGTCAACGATTCAATTTCTGACTGGAGGTCCATAACTTTTTGAAGATGGGACTTTATTTCCTCTTTGACAGAGGCTTTTTCGTCTTCAAAATCAGACAGGAGACCTTTGTATTCATTCAAGCTTTCCCTTTCTTCGCTGACCTCACTTTCTATTTGGCTTATTTTATTCTGTGCTTCTTGTTTCTGTCTATTTATAGCTTCTTCCAGGTCTTCTTCTATTTTTCTTTTTTTCTCATCAAGAATTTTATTAAGCTGCTCTTCCACTTCTTCAATAATAGAAGCTGAATTCTTTAAAAAAGATTCCTTCTTATCCATTTTCAATCTCCTGTCCCCTTTTATCCAATATACCTGCGCTTTCATTATGTGTCAATACATCTGTATGAACATATATCATTTTATCCGCGAATAAATATAGCTAAAACCCTAATCCATGACAATACCCTTTTGAGATTAAACAAGGGGGGAATTTGATGTCTGATGCCTCACCCTTAGGGGTGATAACACACTGATTTTTCTACTGTATGGATGTGCTTTTTCTTGATGAGATACTAGCCATGTGTTCAAAAAAAGGCATTAATTTGGTGCTTTCAAACCTTATTTTTTCCCACTTCCTGATATCAAGCGAACAAAAGGCTTTGACCACTTCAGGATCGAATTGAGTTTTTGAATTTTTCTTGATCTCTTCCCGGGCACAATCAAAATCCCTCTCTTTTCTATAAGGACGGTAAGATGTGATGGCATCCAGAGCATCAGCTAGGGCAAAAATCCGTGCTTCCTGAGGTATCTCATTTTCCTTCAGATTATTAGGGTATCCCTTCCCGTCAAATCTTTCATGATGGTAGAGGATAATATTTCCTACTTCTTGCACAAGTTTTATTTCTTTAATGAGACCATATCCCAAAGAAGGATGAAGCCTTATCTTTTTCCATTCTGAGGAAGAGAGAGCGCTTGGCTTTTTTAGTATGGAATCCGGAATCGCTATCTTTCCCACATCATGAAGAAGCGCTCCTTTTTTGATATTGTCCAGGGTACTCTGGTCCTTTATCCCCAGGATTTTTGCTAATACCTGACTGTATTTGGCTACAGTGCGTGAATGCCCAAAGGTTTCCACATCCCTCAAATCAAGAGCTGTCATTAGGTTTTCTAAAGTAGAATCATATATTTCTTCAAGGTCGAGTGCTTTTTTTAAATTTTTCTCCTGCTGATCCTTTATTTCCTCAATTTGTTTTTGATATATTCTGGCGTTGTTTAAAAGGTCCTTTTTCTGCTGTTCATTTTTTATTGCAGAGAACACTCCTGCTTTATTATCTGGTTTTACAATATGATCGATAATGCCTTTTTTATGTAAAGAAACCGCCACCTCTGTATCTATTTGATCAGAAAGAATGATGATCCCCATTCCAGGGTTAATCTTTTTTATGCTTTGGATGGTGCTTATTTTGTACTCTTCACTGGGACTTAAACTCAAAAGAAGCATGGAAAAATGGTTAACGCTTAATAATTTGTTTGATGCTTGTGAAAAATCTGAGGCTTCTTCAACCAGATAGGAAAAACGGGATAAAAATTTGCTTAATGACCCCCGCTGCTTTTTGTTGCTGTCAATGATCATCAGTTTTATGGGGCCAATCATCCATCATCTCCTTTGTTTTCCAATTCAACTTTTTATACATCATTTGAATTCAAAAAGCAACTTACTGTTCACTGATCAAGAATTTAGAGCTCAATATATCCATGCCCCCTTTATCATTTCTCATTTTACATTTCATCTTCCCCCCTTTCCTGTTTTTCTGGCTACGAATATTCTTGGAATACCAGCAAGATCTTTATGACACTCCACATCTTCCCAGCTATTAGTAAAAAAGCTCATTATCCTGTGTTCCTGTCCTTTTCCTATCTCAAAGATCAAATATCCTCCGGGTCTCAAATAGTCAGGGGCTTGTCGTATCAATTTTTCCACAAATTCATATCCACGTTGATCGGAAACCAGGGCTTCTTTTGGTTCGTAATTCCTGATTTGAGGCTCAAGGGTATGCCATTCTTTTTCATCCACATAAGGCGGATTTGAGACAATAAATCCGCATTCTTTTTTCATTACAGATTTATTTAAGGGCGCAAATATTTCTCCCACCACAAACCAAACATTTTGAATATGATGAAAAGCCGCATTTTCTTGGGCAAAACAAACCGCTTTATAAGAAACATCTATTCCTAATACCATTGATTCAGGCCGTTCCTTAGCCGCAGATACAGCAACACTGCCGCAACCTGTTCCTATATCTATAATGATCCCTTCTCTTCCATAATCCAGTTCGATTATTTTTTCCACAAGGATCTCAGTCTCTGGCCTGGGAATCAAAACTCCTTTCCCTACTTTGAACTCCATGGACCAGAACTCCTTGGTTCCTGTGATATAAGCTAAGGGCATTCCTTTGGCCCGCTGCTCCAACTTTCTAAAATAAAGATCTTTTTTTTTCTCAGATACTTCTG
>Ga0180434_10000645_pt1 | contig 51041 bp, 58 predicted proteins | sample SS_ome_7_FD_132453 | JGI IMG/M metagenome (GOLD analysis project Ga0180434, IMG submission 132453) | Hypersaline lake sediment archaeal communities from the Salton Sea, California, USA - SS_1_D_2 metaG | ecosystem: Environmental > Aquatic > Non-marine Saline and Alkaline > Hypersaline >... | reverse complement strand
TGGTTTATGTATAAATAGGAGTCTTAAGGAGGACATAATGGCTGGTATCGAAACTACAGTAGGAGCCCCTGTTGACCCACAGGCAGGTCTCACAGGTGAAGAAGAAATGGAACTGGGTCTGGGTACCCCCGCGATCACCCGCAGAGCCCAAAACCCTCGTACTCCAAGTGCCGCAGAAGCTGCTGCTAGTCTCTCTTCCGTCCTTAGAGGGGGTCGTGCGATCCGAGGTAAAAAACAGACGGCCGCTGCCGATGTTAGACGGGGTCGGGATTCGAAATTTAAGAATTTTATGAGTGGTTTAGGGGAGGGTATTGCGCGATACAGTGAGGCAGGGTCCCAGATAGTAGATAAGATGACAGGAATCCCTAACACTGTCGGGGGTACTGTGGCCCAGGCAGGGGCGAACCTAAGGAAGGGTGGGACTATTGGAGTAGGGGAAGCCCTCGGAGGTGTCGCAGCAGATATAGCTGTAACAGGGACACCTTCCAAGACATTGACCAAAGAAGGGGCAGCGATTGCTGAGAAAGCAGGAATGGCTGTTGAGCCTCGCTTCAAACCAGCTGTTACCAGCGAACAGATCAAAGAGGATTTCTCAGAAGAGAACATGAAGGGGTCAGATGTCATGGCAGACCTCAACCGAGGCGTTATGATGGACGCAGAGGAGGCTGCCAAAGAGGATGCTTCAAGGGAAGCCCTGGTTTCTATTGAGGATATTGATAACGCTGCTGCCCAGGCTTACGATAGTGCCAGACAGAAAGCTTTTAATGACCTCAGCCTTGGCGACCGTATGACTCTTATCCGTGCTTCTAATACAAGAGACACAGGTACGATTCGTAAGGCCGCTGCTATTGAGGCCAAGCTGGATGCAGCCGGACAGAGATCTTTCCGGGAAGTATTTGACAAGGGTCAGTTACAGAGGCAGGGCCAGATCCAGAAGGAGATTGCCGGCAGAGAAGCCGCTCAGCGCAACTTCGCCCTTGGTCTCCGCAATGCAGGCAAAGGTAATACTACCCTTGAATCCCGTGGTCTCACCCGTCAGGGTTTGACACCTCAGCAGGCTCAGGTCCTCAGTCTTGTCGACAGGATTACCGAAGCCGCCGGTGCTGCTCCTGAAGATTCCGCATTAAAAGAAGAGATTTTGAATACACTCCTCCCGATATTCGGACAGATGACCGGGGGATTAACCCAAGCCACCCCTACAGAAACAGGTGGAATCCCACCGAAGGAGCAGGGTGGCGTATAAAAGGACATAACTGATGGTTGAGTCATTCCTGGACCCGAACGCTGGTCTGGGTTTTGAGGACACTCCCATACCGCCGATCGGACAGAACCCGGTCGAAGCAGTCGGAGTACCTAGACCGGAGGAAGAAGAGGAAGAACAGAGAGTTACATTTGGAACTCCCGCCCGGTCCCCTCGAACCCCAGAAGTAGAAGATCAAGAGTTAGCACCTAAACCTCAGGCACGCCCTGATCGTCTTCTATCTTCAGAAGAGATATCTGCCGCCGCTGACGCCCGTGGTGATCGTGGCATTGCTGAATCTCTCCAAGAGAATTTCCTGACCAAAGAAGGTCTTGTAGAAAAAGTACCCTTTGTCGGTCCTCTTTTCAAAGGTGGAGAATCTACCGCCGCCCGTAATGCGTATCAAAGGTTGCAGTCCGGCCAGTCGGATAACGACAACACCCGTAAAAGGGATGAGGCAGTAGTCAATGAATGGGCTAACGAGCGTCGTATTGAAGGTGCCAGAGAGACAACCTTTGCAGGTGCCGTAACTGATATTGTAAGTGATCAGGTGCGTACTGCCCTTGAATTTACTTTGACCCGAGGTGCTGCCCGGGTCGGCTCTGTCCGTGCAGGTCGAGCCATGCTCAATTCTAAGAAGGCCGAGACCCTTACCAAAGCAGCCACCCGTTACCTAAAAGCCAAAGGTATGAAACCCGCAGGGGCTGCTCTTGCCAAAGCAGAGAACGAGATACTCTTGAGGTGGGCAAGAAGGAGTATGGCCTCTCGTCTTATGACAGAAGTTGTAGGTCCGACTGCTGCAAGGATGCCTTTCTTCCAAGGTCATGTCTTCGCTCGGGTCGCTGACAAGATGGCTCCCGTTGTTGAGATGGATGAGAATGGCAGACCCGGTCTACACCCAAGCCAAAAGAATTTCCTTAGGGAGTTGGCTGATGCAGAGCTGGCTCAGTTCGGTGAGTTGGCCTTTGAACAGGTAGGCGGTATTCTCGGAGACAAGATCACAGCTCCGCTCCGTCGTGCTACAGGCCAGGCGTTCTCCCGTGCTTTTGCCAGAGCCGCCGGCGATTCAGCAGCAGATGCAGCATTGAACTCCCCCACGCTCCGTGCGGTTCGTGGTGCTTTGAAGTCTCCAAGGATCAGAGAACTGGCGACTCAGATGAAGGATACGTCAGATAGACTGCTCGGTCCGGGAGCTATAAGTGGACCTCTTGAAGAGTTTGGTGAGGAGTGGTTAACTTCTGTATACAACTCTGTCCTCAACCTTGACCGTGATGAGAATGTAAACGAGGACGGCTCCCAGAAAGGGTGGGCCACAAGGGTAATGGAAAGCGCAATGATGCCGGTTACTAGACCCCGAGATTCCGCCGCCATGCTGGTTGCTTTCTCAATCCTCCCAGCTGGCTCCCGTGCCCTCGGTGCAATCCGAGATGTCCCGACAGTTGAGACTACCCAGCAGAACGCAAGAGTCCTTGAACGCTTCTTTACTGGTGATCCCGTTGTAACGAACGATGAGATGGACAGCATAACTAATGCTCTTGTCGATGTCGCTATCAATGAGAGAACAGAGAAGTGGTATTCTAACCTCCCGTTCATAAAGAATATACCGGGTATTGACAAGGCCAGGCCGGGGACTCTTAACGAGTTCTTTCAATCTTTCACTGGGCAGAACCTCAGGGATGTATACGAGTCCGCACCTACCCCTGAAGAAGGTAGAGCAAGAGTAAAGAATCTCGTTGCTGAGTTTGAAATGCGTAAAAGGGTTGACGCTGAGGATCTCAATGTTCTTCGGACGGCTATCCGTGACGGCGTAGTGTCTGTAGGTCTTGAGGATTACCGCACAGGTATCGAGATTTCTGAACAGGAAGACAAGCTTGAGAAATTACAGGCAAGACTCATAGACGCTCCGGCGGCCAGAGTGCCAAGTATTGAGGCCGCGATTAAGGAGACACAGGATTCTCTCCTTCGTTTACGCAGTCGACAGTTTGAAGCCAAGCAGGAAGCCCGGGCACCTCAGGCTCCGGTTGAGTTAATTGCCTCTGTCGAGGTATTGAATGACAACCCGGCCCTTGCCAAATACGTAACTGCTATCTCCAAAGTAAGAGGTGGTGAGTTCGAGGGCCTGCCTAATACACATGAGTTTGATCTCGGTGCTATGCGTGACCTCAAAGCCAGGCCGGAAGCTCTGAAGTTTTTCGAGGCGAAGGCAGAACCTCTCACCCAGATCCGCCGGGCTTTGACCAAGATGGGTAACCTAGGTCAACTGACCCCCAAGGTTTTGATGATGGGTAGATTCGGAGCCCGTACTCCGCAGGGTGAGAAGATTGCCGGGTATGAGACAGAAGCCGGTGAGTTCTTCCGTGTCAAGGCTTTCACATCCAAAGACGGAAAGACAATCCACATTGCTCCCGATGCTACAGGCAGGGATATCGCTGAGGATACTGTTGAGTCCCTTCTTAAGAGGATGAAGACAGGCAGGGCAAGGTCTCAGTTCCTTGACACCGTAGCAAAGTTCGTTCTTGAGATGTCTGACAGATCAGAAGGAGATCTCGCTGCGGGTAAACTCCTGATCTCCGACATGACCCGGAACGATGCCGGTCGCTTTGAGTTGTTCTCCAAGCTGGCATCTATGCACCTCGGCTACCGTGTTGAAGATATGGCAGCCGAACCTCAGAACGCAAAGCTTCAGAACATGTACGATGCAATGAAGCAGATTCCTGGGTTCGATGCGTCAATGGACTCTTTGATTCAGGAAGGTATTGGTGCGGAAGCTTTCAACGCTATCACTCTTGCTGAACCGGCAAAGCCGAAGGAAGATAAACCTACTACTGAGGAAGTACTTGAGCAGGCGAGAGCCAAGAAGCCTACTCCGACTAAGAAGCCAGCCCCGGCAAAGAAACCGAAGGATGACTTCCTCGATGAGTTTGATAAAGAGATGGCCAAGCGTAAGCCTGAGACTCCGAAGGAGCCTGAGGTCGCTGAGGAGCCGAAAGTAGATAAGAAACCGGCAAAACAACCCGCTGAGAAACCAACGGTTGAAGAGGCCCAGGCCCCTACTACACCTGAAGTTGCTGAGGAAGAGTTGATTCCGGAGCCTGAACCTGTTGCTGAAGCTGAACCTGTTGCTGAAGCTGAACCTGTTGCTGAAGCACCGAAGCCGAAGAAGGTCAAGAAGGAAGTAGCCAAAGCTTCCAACGATGCCACAGCTGAAGCCGTTGGTAAATCAGATCAGGTGAGAACTCTGTCACAGGCAGAGTACACAACCGTTGCTGCTCTCAAAGACCCGGAGACTACTGACCCCAACGCAGGAGTCGAGAGTGGTCTTGGTGATGTGAACCCTGAACGTCGTAACGAAGCGATGAACCAGAGGTTCCTCCAGAGTTTTGGTTTTGACTACACCCCTGCTAATGCGAGAAGGGCCAGGGAGGTGCTGGCCGTTGCAGAGACGAGACTTGAAGAAGCTACTCTCAGCCAGGAAGCACTTGATAAATTCCTTGCCGAAGAGGGAGGACCCGAAGGCGTACAGGATTTGAGGAACGCGATCAAAAGTGCAGGGGAAGACTTTGCTCTTGGCGACGCCATTGCTGCGCTCCAGTATTACCGTAACACTTTCATACCAGCTGTTGAGAAGTCACAGGTCAATACCGATAAGGCAGGACCTGCTTTTGATTCGGTCAATGTAACAGACATCGGTTTCGTCAATGCCAAGATCATTGAAGATACGATTAACAAGATGACTGAGACCCCCGAGGCTACTGCTGAGATGTTGGAGATGCACAGTAAGTTCTTCCGCAACCGGAAGACTTCAGCTGTTCCATATATCTCTAAGCTGACAGGCGGGGCTCTCAATCCAACTTGGCTCAAAGAGATGGAAGCCCATAAGTCTTCCACATTCCCGACAGGGTTTGCCAATGCTCAGGAGTATGCAGATGCAAGAGCTCAGTACACAAGGTTCAGGGATACGAAAGCCAGGAAGCTTCTTCAGCAGAGAAGGAACGATCCTGCTTTCCGTGCTCAGTGGTGGATCGACGAAGTGGCCCGTGCCCTTTCTGCAAGACTTGGTACACTGGCACAGAAAAAGACTATCACTCAGCCGGATATCAGGAAATTCCGTACCTCAGTTGTTAAAGAAGTATTCACCTCGGTACCTACTACAGGACCACAGGCAGAGGCTATCAAAACCACAGCCAAGGCTTTGGGTCTTGAAGGCGATGTCGCTGCCAGCAACCTCACTCTCTTTGAACAACTCAACGCTGATAGACTTGAACTTAACCCGATGCGCTTCTTTGAAGCCACAGGTAACAGTAAGAACAACCTCCGTCAGAAACATCAGATTGCAAAAGTCCTTGATGCCAGTGAAGATTTCAAAGACTACTTCTTCCACGCCGGAGTATTTGAGAAAGGTTCAAAGGCTGTTAACGTAGATAACCTACCTGAGACAGACCTTGCAGACCTCGAAGTGGATTATTTCAACAAGGGTGATGATACCTTCTACCTCTGGGCCGGACCGATGGGTGATAAGAAAGAGATCCTCTTCATCTCTGTACCGAAGTACACGAAGGGCTCAAAGGAAGCCAACGAGAAGCTTAAAGAATATTCAGCTTTATATCGTAGCATCCCCAAAGAGAAGCGCGATCTCTTTATGGTTAACCCGCTTAACCTCAAGAAGATCACCGACCCATTCACTTTCAACTATATACTGAACAGACCTTTTGTAGACAGGACGCTGCACTCAGCGTACACTAACTACAAGGACGACACTGATCTGGTTAAGAGGGCAGGTTCCTCTTTGACTGGTGGTGTCTCTGCGAACCCCAGAGTCATAGGTCAGCTCCTCAATATTGAAGGTACCGAGCTGAACACGGTTACGATCAATGACCTTGAACTCCAGGACGAGCTTGGTGCTATGCCGGAAGCTACTGATGGTGTTGCGTACATGACAGAAGATATGGCCAATGCTTACCAGAAAGCCTTGGGTTCCTGGATTACTCAGGAAAGAGCCTACCCTCAGCTCCTTACAACCAAGTCTTTGGTATCCGGAGCCGACCCTCAGGAACGTTCACTTGTTAAGACTAATTTCATCACGCTTACGAAAGACCTCTCAGAGTTCGATCCCGAGAGTGCGAGGTATAAGATCTGGAAAGCAGTGACAGATTATAATAACGCTCAGGAAGATCCGACCAAGAAGATACATCTGATACTCCACCCGTCTTCTGCCAAGAAGCATGGCGGTGAGGTGGTCAATCTCTTTGAGAACAATGGACAGAACGCCGATACTACAGACGCTCAGATAAGCCCGGAGATCCTCGGCAGGATTAAGACCGACGATCTTCTTTGGGTTCAAGACGTACGTCATTCCGTACGTTCCGAGGACAAGAACGCTCTCGTCCAGAAGGGACCGGACCTAGCTAACCTCGGCCCCGCTGTTTGGGATGATCAGACAGCACAGACCAAGAGGCTTGATACAGAGGTTCAAGGTCTCCATACCCGTGGAGGTTTCAAGGTTGAGGAGGATGTTTCAGCTGTAGGTATCCCGTGGCTCCAGAAGATTGCTGATGGTCGTGAGCTACCGGATGCTCGTTCCCGGCGCAGGATCTTGGCTCAGTACAGCTACAAATACAATGATCTGGTAGAGAACAAGACCTATATGGCTCAGCTCGTTGAGATACCGGCGGCCTCCGCTAGGGCTAACCTCCCTACAATCACTGCGGGTAACATTAATGCCAATGGTGAGTTCGAGGCTGTACTATACAAAGATTTTAAAGAAGGCAAAGCGACCGGGATGGTTAACAGAATCTCCCGTGCCAATGCTTCGGTCGACAAAAGGATCAGGGCGACAAACTATGACCGTACTTTCAAGTCGGTTAAAGCCGCTGAGAAGTTCATACGCCGTATGATTGCCCGGGATCTTGAGAACGGCACTACTCCTCGCTACCTTGATATGGTAGTTTTGAACGGTAAGTCCGTCAAAGACAGAGAGTTCCTCCTTGACAATGCAGAGAACTGGGACATCCAGATCTGGGAGATTGAACGTCACCCGACAGAAGAAGGTAAGTTCATAATCCCTGGAGCTCCGGTAATTATCTCCCGTGTTCCGGGTGATGATGCTCACTCCCACTCTGTCGCCCGTTTACAGCGCAGGCTGCCGACGACCGCCAACTTCATAGAGACAGCTCTTGAAGATCAGGTCAATGCCGGTTCTGACTTTGACGCTGACAAACGATATGTTGAAACTCCATTGCTCGTGTCTCAGAAGATTGAAGGTAAGAAGCCTGTTGCTGGATTTGATATCGAGTCCGACCGCGGTAAGATGATCAACATGGCTCTCTTCGAGATGGTTGGTCAGTACCAGGACGTCACCAATCTCAACGCTATCAAGTCTCCAATTGACAAGAAGGCTTATGACGCCACGGTTCAAAGATATAAGAAGATGGAAGACAAGTCAAAGCACCCGCTGATTGATCCGCGGAGATCCCGGGAACTTCGGACTGCCAATCTTGAAGGGAAGCAAGGTCTGGCTATGGGTGCTCTTGCTTCCTCTGGTTTCAGTATGCTTAATATGCACGAACTGTTCCTGAATGAGAAAGCGTTCCACGGTAAGAAAATGGCTTCAACCAAGCCTTACCAGATCGAGGTTCCTGGCCGTAAAGAAAAGTTAACGGTTGATCTTTTCACACCGGAAGCTGCTCAGAAAAGACAGGGACATGCGATCTTCACAAAGAACTTCCTCGGTAACATCCTCAATATGTTTGCGGATAATGCCAAGGATGATGAGGTCAGGCACCTTGGTATCAACCCTCGCACCTTGGAAGTAGCATATGCTTTGGTCTTCGCCAATAGTAACCTGAACAACGATCAGAAGATGGTAGACTACGTTGATCTCATCGCTGACTACCTGCACTCCGACATCGTGATGGACTTTGTTAACTTTGAAAGGGAGAGAGCTTCTGTCCGTAACAGCGGAGACATCTCAGTTACTTGGAGTAAACTGGGTAAGAAGTATGGTAAGAAATCCAAGAAGTTCCAGGACTTCAGGAATCTCCACCGTCTTGGCCGTGACCTTTCCAGTATGGCAAGCTTCTTCAAGCTGGCTTCAGGTACTATCCCGGAGACAAGCACTTCTTATGAACGCTCCAAAGATCTGGCTAACAGGATCAAGAGTAATGAGATGACGATGCTCAATACCCTGAGGGTGAATGAGCTCAACTCTCCTTTTGTAGACGCTTCAAGTAAGGCGTTGGATTCTGCTTATGACTTTATATTCAACCAGGCTCTGTACTTTTCCAAGCAGTCAGCTCCCATCGCAGAGAGATCTGCGGCTATATACAAGGCAGCCAGAGCCAGGGAGCTCTCGAAAGAGACGGGTTCCAAAGTAGATAGCAAGAACGTTATGGTTCCGGATGAGGTTAAGATCAAGTACGAACGCAGGCTTGATAACGTCGTAATCTCTGACGCTCTGTACTCTATGATGAAGGACAAGGAGTCTTTCGTAAAGGTACTCAGGGAAGTACCCTCCCAGTTTGAGAAGTGGGAAGAAGAGTATCCGGACAACCGCCTCTTTGGTCTCCTTGAAAAGAGGCAGGTGGGGAAATCCTCCCGTGTCCAGATACTCAAATCATACCAGCTCAGGGGCGTACCTCAGGAGCTGTTGCAGGGGGCGCAGGAAGATTTCGATAAACTCCCATTTGATATACAACTGAAGCTTGCTATCTACACAACCAGCAGGTTCGGTGCATCCAACAGCACCAGCTCCGGTGGGTTCCTTTCTTTGGTAGGTCCGGTGTTCAGTAAAGCGTTGAACGAGAAGGCCGTAGAACAGGAGCAGTACTGGAATAAAGCTTCAATGAGTCCGACTGATGAGGTACTTGTTGCATCATATGCGGCAAATCTTGCATCAGACGATGTGGCTTTCTACGACCCGGACAAGAGAGACTCTCTTAAGACAGGGGCGTTTACTCCTCCGGCTCAGACAGCTGTAAACACAGCGCAGCCAGAAGCTGACGCTGTTGATATTATCGAAGCTCCCGAGACAAAGAAAGAGATGCCTGTCACTACGACTCCTGTCCAGAACAGGACTCAAAAGAAAGACCAGTCCCCTCTTGAACGTCATACTACTCTGACTCAGAGTGAGTTCCTCGATATGCTTCAGACAGATCAGGATACTGACACTGACAAAGGAACGACCACAGCCTCGGCCATAGCGTTCCAGAGATACGATACTCCTAAGCGGTTGAGTAACCTTGCATTTGCTATCGCTTTCCGTAAAGGTGAGAAGGTGTCAAAGGAACACCACAAGATGGCCCGTAACTTTGCATACCAGCTGGAGAACGAAAACCTCACTCCTGAACAGAGGTTGAAACTTATCCGCCAGAAGCGGAAGGTCTGGTCGTCTGCCAAGTACAAGCACCAGTTCGATAGACTCGAACAGCTGGCAAGGCAGAAGCCGAGAAGACAGGAAACATTTGACATCGTCTACACCCCTGACACCGGCATAGATTCCAACGAGGTAAGAAGGTATGACAGAGAGGTGTCCGAGAAGGACGACCTCACTGCCTCAATGGTTGCATGGCGTCATCTTGAGAACAGGGTGCGTAAGAGTCCAAGGGCCATCACTCAACTTCAGCAGACGTTAATCAAAGAGGCCCGTGCTGCCCGTGCTGCGATCCGTGATGACGAGAGAATAGCCAGAAACTGGCAAAGACGCATCAAACAACTCTCTAAGGTTGCAAAAATAGAAGAGGGCCTGATAGATAGTGCGATCGGTGCATCTCTCAACGGCTCTAATCATATCTTTAATGAGTCAGAAATCCGTAAGGATGCTGAGGGCAACGTCTTGTTCTCTGAATCCAAGGACGAGCTGAAGAAAGAACCCCTCCGCAATCCTCTTTGGGTTGACCCTAACACAGGTAAGACAGCCGATGAAGTCGATGGTCTTTCTCAGTTTGTCGGGTCTGGTGAGTTCTCAAAAGCTCTGTCCGTTGAAAAGATCCTGGCCGCTGTGGGTAACGCCAAAGAGATCAATGCTCTTAAGACAGAGATCCGTGACCAGATGAACAGGCAGAGGCTTGAGGCTAATGAAAGAGTCCGTGGCTTCGCTGACCGTATCGGTGAAGAGGACTGGATCAGGTTCCTCCCCAACTACGTGATGCAGAAGTACAAGTACATCCCGAATCCGGCAGAAGTACCAAGCCGTGAAGAGGTTGAGGACGAGGCCAAGCTGGAAGTCATTGAACTCCACTACGGAGAAGTGCCGGAAGATGCAATACTTGAGAAGTTCCTTGCTAAAGAGAGTACTCAGAAAGAGATCCAACGCCTTACTGATACTAAGATGAAGCAGAAACAGAAGCAGGCTTCCGAGGCTGCCAATGAGAAATCAAGGAAACGCCTGGAAGAAACTGGACGCTCCGAGATGAGGCAGTACGATTCTTATGAGCAGGCTCTTGTCAAAGGCGGGTATCTTCCTGAGACTCTGAAGGTTACATCCCTCTTCCCAATGTGGCAGAACACTGTATCCGAAGTGATCAGGAACAAGAAATACCTGACCGTAGCCAGCACCACCGCTGACATTAACGGTGAGATGGCTATGATCCCAAGGAAAACAGAGGATCAATGGCAGGAAGAGAAGGATACTTCAATAAGCAACGAGCAGGCTTTCGCTGTTCTTGAAACTCTGATTCCATTTGCCAAGAAGGTGGCTCCCAAGAACGAGAAGGGCGAGAGCACCTTGAAAGATCTGGAGATGAACAGAGCCGGTAACCCGTGGAAACAGATCCAGGATATTACCAACGTCATAGAAAATGAGCTGTCATCCAGGGGATACTCCTTTGTTGAGACTCCGGAACTTAATGTCTCCGGCTTCTGGGTACGTGACGGGGCACCGAGACAGCTCCTCAAGCATGTGACCAGCAAAGGTTTTGAAGATCTTAAGAAGTCGAACCCTCGTCTTTACAGTACCTTGAGAGGTATCCGGATGTTCAATAACCTGACCAAGTCCCTTGCTCTTGGGTTCTCAGCGTTCCACCACTTTGCTCTTTATGAATCCTACGCTGCTTCTTTCGGTCTGGATGTCAAGAATAACCCTCTGATGACACCCTTCCACTTTGCCAAGAACATCAAAGACATGGCCAAACAGTACAAATCCTTGAGGGATGAGAGCGGAGTGCTGAAGCAGTGGGTCGGTAGCGGTCTTGAAGTAGCTGTCGGGGCTCCGGATTACGACATTAACAGGGTTAATGACATAATCAAGAACCTGATAACGCTGTCCGGTAAGACTCCATTGACCCGACACCTCACAGCTCCGGCTCTTAAAGGGCTCCTGAAGGTAAAGAATCAGGCCGATGACTTCCTTTGGTATGTGATGCAGCCTACAATGAAGGTTCATATCGCTGAGAGAATCCTGGCCGAAGCTCAGGCAAGCCCTGAATATGCCGGCGTTCCTACCGATGCTTTGATGAGTGACATCTCTCAGCACGTTAATGATGCCTTCGGTGGACAGGAGTGGGAGCAGTACTTGTGGGCCAACCCGATGGTGAGGGATATTATGCAGAGCCTCATATTCGCCCCAGATTGGACGATATCAGCTTTGAACATATCAGGGGTGCCTGACATCATTGAAGGTGTTGCCGGGGTCAAGAACCCCCTACAGAAAGGCAAATTCAGTACAGTCTCAAGAGATCAGAAGCTCGACAAGTACTGGCCTGCGTTCTTCACGATGATTTTGTTCGGTGTTCCGGCTGCTTTACAGGCCATGATCTACGCCGCTTTCGGCGATCCGGACGAGGATGATAAGATATTCCCATGGCTCAATGAGGAAGGTCGCCGTTCTTATATTGACGTCACTCCTATAACAAGGAGCCTTGGTCTTAAGTACGGTACAACCAACCGCCGGAGAGTCTACCTCCGCTGGGGTAAGCAGGCTTACGAGGTTCAAGGGTGGTTCGAACATCCTGTAAGGACTATAATGTCTAAGAGTTCAATGGCTGTTAAGACCTCCATGGAACAGCTCCTCGCCAAGAACTCAGCTTGGTGGGATATGCCTTGGGCCGACGCTGATACCTTTGGTCTCTTCCATGTGGATGGAGAATTCAAAAAATCCAGGGCGTTTGCGGTAGCCTCAAAGTTTGTCCCGATGTCTATACTCAATACACTGGACGACAGGCCGACATCTTTCTTCGCCCCGGCCAAACTCGGAACCAGTAAGTTCGAAGCAGTGAAAAGGTTAATACCTCTGGTCTATGCCCAGGCTGACAGACAGGCTGCGGGTGAGTTGACGAGGCGCAGGGATCTAAAACGCCAGCTTAAGAGTGCAATGAACGAAACCCTGAAGGCTGCGGAGCTGAACGGTTACAACCGTAAGGATGTAATGGATGAAGTTCTCCGGAAAGTTCGGGGTCGTATCTATCTTGAGATCTACGCTGAACTCAACCGCCCCGGTGGTCCAAGAGACAGTGAGATGAAGGAACACATGAACAGAATCAGGCGTGTGATGGGTACGAGAAAATCACTGACTCAGTCTCTCAAGCGTAGGTTCGAGAAATCGAACATCAAGTACACTGAAGAAGACCGAGATGCAGTGATGAAGGCTTGGTAATTACGTAATGGCGTAGGTAAGGATTCCCAGAGCGTCAGCTGTAGCAAGAGTGACCTTGAGATCAGGGTACCCCTCTTGCATCTGGGCTTTGATATACTTCTTCCGGGCTTCTTTTTCCCTTGGTCGATCAGGCACCACCTTCTTCATCCATGTGATAGGGGCTACCTTGACCATAGGCCAGTGCTTTGCGAGGATGACACCTTCCAGAAAACCTACATGTCTGCCAAACTTTGCTGCGGAGGGTCCGCTGTTACCGGGACGATACCCGCCCACGTTCTCTATAAAGAACTGCTCAACCTCGCAACCTTCCGCCAAGCTCTCCATCAACTCCAGCTGTGCCTCTATGCCTTTAGGCATCTTAACGGCATCGACGTCCAAGACTTTATAAGGGTAGGTGGCTATAGCAAAACCACCTACTGCTCCAGGGTCTACTGCAATCTTTATTTTATTCATAGCGTGTGTCCTCCTTCAGATACCAGTTCGTCCAACTCAGTAGGCCATTCAGCGCAGAAGCATATGTTTGTGTCATCTGCATGGTAGTGGGGCTTTATATCCTCCATCCACTTAGGCAGGCCGTGATCGTTTGGGTTTGCACACTGGCTGTGGCCACAGAGTAAGCAGGGCTTCTTCTGCTCGAACGGTTTTTGTACCTTGGTCACACTCCAACTGAACAAGACAATCATCACCACGACAACGGCAAGCATCACCAGGAAGTGGGGGGTCGGCATGTCTGTCGGCTCAAGTTCATCGTTTAGTTTATGCTCTTCGTTCATTACATCCACCTTTCAACTGCACACTTGTACCCCGGGAAGTCTCTGACATACGGACAGTCCGGAGGTAGCAGTCCTTCAAGCATCGCCTGTGCTACTGGTCGGCACTGAGGGTACGCTTGAAATCTGTTCTTATAGCATACACACTTGTTATCTTTACCGAGGAAGTCACACGTTCCGGTAGTGGCAACGATCTCTCCAAAGATCACTGTCTTCTTTCGACAGCACCTACCACACTGCTCGCAGATATCCTCGTGCTTCTCAAACTCTTCATCCGGCATTACGTCTTCGGGTACCATAACATATCCTTAATTAATATTGTTAACGAGATCAAACGGAATAGTCCACGTTCTCTGTGTTGAAGACTCTGTCTTTGTCAAGCCGTAACCGTGAGACTGTAACTGCCCCAAGAGACTTGCGATCTGGGCAGGCTTGTACTTACTTGCAATGCCCCCGATGTTAGGGTCAAGACTCATATCCGCCAGCAGTCTAGTTGGCGACCCCTTCCAAGCGTCTTGCTTCGATCCCACAACTCCTTCGGAGTAGCTCTGAAGGAAGTCGTACAGCAGTTCAAGGAACGTGAAGCTGGCACCTGTCTGAAGTGCAGCACTAAACAGTGATCTCTCGTGGTACGCTTTGCACCCAAACCGTGCATCTCCCTCACATTGTTTCGGTATCTCCCAATCGAGGAGGTACCTGCACAGATATGGGAGCTCTGCGGATATAGTCTTATCGATCTCCTCAGCTGAAGGGAACGTCAGACCACTGTCCTTGCATCGGAACAGCATGACCTTATCGAGGAGACTCAGCTCAACGTTTGGTAAAAGCTTAACGCTCTCCGGGTCAAGATTACATGAGACTATAACGCGACCCATCCATAGAACCTGTCCCGCTTTCTGGAACTTTTCTTCATATGTTTGGTAACGGTTGGCTGTGATCTTTTTGATCATAGCTGAGTACCGTGTATGCCTCCGAGAATCAGAAGCGGGGACCGTATCGTCGACTGACATGACAGGGGAGGAGACCACATGAGATGTGAACTTTTCCTCGCCGAGCAAGTACGAGCTTGCATCCACATGTCCCCCGACAGAGCGCGATACGACCCCCGTTGAAAGAAGTGTTTTGCCCACGCCGGGGTCCCCTGCAATAAACAGAGCGTGCCCAGTACGTGGCTTGAACTTAAGAGCGTTGCCATAGAAGTGCTTCCACCAAGACAAAAAGAATTCCTTCTGTTCAGCAGGGTCAAAGAGGCCATCGATAAGAGAAGCCAGCCATGGGAACTTGTCGCCCCAATCGGCCGGCGCATCCTTTGCAGGCTCCAGACACTTGACTGATGACGTATTCAAATATTTAAGGCCAGTCTGCCTCACGAGACCGGAAGGGAAGTGTACAAATGGGAGAGCAGCAGTAACAGTTTTCTGTTCCTGTATAGCATACATAACCCTTTCGACCTCGGAGGCAGTCTCTTTGCGAGAGGTACTCCCACAAAGACCATACTTAACCTTTAACATCAAACGCAAATCTTCTTTTGACAGAGGTTCCCAGACATCATCAGGTTTTCTCCAGTAGTTCTTACCGTCATAGTAGAGGTCAGCGATAATCTCACCTGTCTTATCAGCCTCGTACTCGTTGACGAAGGAAGTACCAAGTACTTGAGACCAAGGAACAAAGCCCTGATCACCTGAGAAACATTGGAACCCTGTCTCTCTGACGATAACGGATGTCTCATTCTTGGCATCAGGGTCCCAGAACCTGCGTCCTCTTGACCCCACCTCGAACGGACCTTTCCACTCACCTGGGTATGCTTCATCTATCTTGGCCTTGACTATCTCAAGAGGTATAACTACGTCCTGGATCTTCCAGTTGACCTTACCCCCTGCCTCGTACATCCATTGGAAGAGGAAGTTTCTTGGGATTCGTTTCGTCTCAAGCTGTTTCCACGTATGTCCTTTGTCGTAATACTTAGATGGTGTGAGGAAAGCTTCTTCCTCAAACCCCGGAAGCAGTACGTTCAGCTGTAGTCTCTTGGATACAATACGAAGGAACGATTTGAGCAGGCGATGATTCGCTACGGCTACAGGTTCGTCGAACATCCAGACCAGACGTCCTCGACCTGAGAACGTATAGCTACACCAGTTGGGTACGAACTCGGTAGGGCAATGGTTTTTCAAATCCTGGAACATTGCGTCCGTCATTCTTGCATCGTAGTCAGCAACCAGCCCACGTATGAGGGCAACCGGATTGTCTTTACCGATCCGACGGAAAGGGTCAAGCCCTTCCATGCCGGAAAAATGGCAGTTCTGAGTCGAAGGCTTTTGACACCACCCGATAAAAGCAGCCTTGTTGTCTGCGACAGCGTTTGGTATCTTGACTCTGTATGACCAAGGCTCTACTTCAAATGAAGCAGCCGAGGCGAGGTTAGGAATTGCTAAAAGTTTCATAGATCTCCCTTCTATTTTAGATAGCAATGGCTTATGTTTGTTTTAGAATCAATAGGACAGCCCTTTAACCAGTCCGGGACTGCGGAGATTAAGGCTCTAATCTCCGCAACTACCTTCTCATGGTCTGCGTCCTCATCGACTTCAAGTATGTATTCATCATGGACATGCCAGAGTTGAACGAACCCGGCATCCTCAAGTTCCAACATCTTCTCTGCGAAGAAATCTCTTGCTATGGCCTGAACAGCGTTCTCTGTCAGCTTTCCGCCATAGGTATGCTCACTACGATAACCTTCTCTGACTATGTCAACCTTGAGACCGGAGGAAGAACGGCGCACATTGAAGTACGACAAGGTCCTACCTGAGGCCAGCTCAAGTTCAAAAGTATCACCCACACTCCACTGGAGGTATGAATCCAAAGATCTCCAAAGAGCAGTGATCTTGGGGTTCGAGGCACGGAAGTCTGTGACCGTAACCTTTGACTCTGCGGCAGTCAGTCTAAGTTTTGCCAAAGTCCAAGCCAGTTCCACGAACCTCTTCCACCCACAACCGTAACCCAAACCCAAGACACGGGCTTTGGCATAAGCATAGGTCTTAGGGTCTGCATCATTGAGGGCCTGGTCTTGAACCTCCCACCCCATTGTAGCAATGGCATGGGCCTCGTAGACACTGAACCCCTCAGCTATCTTTACCAGCGTCTCAAGATCGTCGGCCAACCACAGGAGAATACGAGCTTCAATCTGTGATAAGTCCGTGATATACAAGACCTTACCCGGCCGAGCCACAATAAGGCTACGGAAATCCCAAGAGTAACCGCCCAGCTCAACAGGGTCACGATAGATATTTTGCATATTGAATCCGCCACCCCCGCTCCATCTGCCGGTGTGTCCTCCGAAATACTTGATTGTGTATGGGTATATATTGTCATCTCTTAATGCTACCTTAATCCTTTGCAGTTTTTTAAGGACTGCGTTACCTCTACGCCAGTCTCTCATGGCTCCTACCCAAGGGTACTCTTCGCCGTACTTATCTTCCCACTGCTGGCACTCTACACTGTCCTGCGCCAGAGATTTGGGAGGTACTATACCTACTTTACGGCATTGTTCAGCGAGGAGTTTAGGGGATAGGGGTGTCTTACGGTTGCTCCAATCCCATGGAATGTTCTTCGCTGCCTCCCACATAACCAACTGGACTTCTTCTATATACTGTTCCAGCTTTGGTACATCTATGGCCACCCCTCTTATAGAGTCTTCCCTGTTCTTAACAGACAGACGCATCTCAAGTTCAGGCCACTTATCAGATTCCTGTTTCCATATCTCATAGCAGTACTTGGCATCGTTGAGACAGTAGTCAAGGAGTTCCTGCTCCATGCCTTTTTCACGGGCTTGCTGTAATGTCAGACCGTCCATCTTTTTTCTGGTCCGCTTATCCAGCTTCACGCCCAGCAAAACATCGACCGCACCCTCAAGGTCTCTAGGGGCTTGAAGGAAGCAGGCTAGGTCAGCTGTACAATGCCAGCCTTTTGGCTGACTTACATGAGGTATGAGGCCCATATCCTTGCACTTATCGAATACTATTTTATCGAACCTTGCGTTGTGGGCTATCGCTGTCATCCCTGTTATCTTAGACCAATCCGCGTCTTCAACAGGTCCTACATATTGAAAGTCTTCGCAGTATATGGATACGAGGTACGGGTCAAATCTTCCGTCTGCGACATAGGCATCTGGGCCCATGGTTTTTATCGAGTACTCTTTGTCGTAGTACGACTCAAAGTCAATTGCTACTACCTGCATTGGGGTCTCCCTCCCTTTGCAAATCACTATTGAGGCGGTGCAGTGACCCACACCGCCTCAATAGTAACTGTTGTTAACCTACTAATTCATTGATAAGCTTAATCTTATCATCTGAGTTCTTCCCTGTCAAGCGAAGTATTGGACAGAAAACATAATTCTGTCCCTTCAGCTGACGGTCAGAGGAGAGTTGCCATGTACCGCTAAGAAGGCCTGTATTGCGGAGTTCAATTTTCTCCGCAGTAAAAATCTTCTTGGCTGCCATGCCATACGCTGTGCCTTTCATCTTCCACCGAGCCAATGCGTAGAACTTGTCTTCGCACTCGATGCTGAAGCTAAATGACTCAAGGTCATCGGGCTTCTGAATCAACACGGTTGCCTCCGCCACTTCACGGGCTGGTGGTCTTTCTTTCCCTCTCCAATCAGTCCACATACCTGCGTCAAGGACTTCGTCAATTGAACCAAACCTCTTCGGCAATGGTCCGTTAGCCTCATAAGGAAGGTTCTCCTCATAATACTTTACGATGTTGATGACGGTTATGTTAACAGGTGTGTTCTTTGGCGCAATCACTGTCTCTCCATTCAAGACAAGGTCTCCGCCTTCGAATTCACCCGACAGTGGTCCAACGCTCTGGACTATATTCAGTCGTGGTATGAGGAGGTCTGACTCGTTAACGTCTCCGGATGAGTGTCCCGTCTGTGCTACAGGCAGGTGTTCTTCCCGAGGTGCAACGGCTGTTGTGCCCTCAATGTCCTCCATCGCGGCTGGATCTGGCTGATGTTCTTCTGGTGTTTTATCTTTCGCTAATGATTTCTTCATTCTTTATTCCTCGTTGTTTCTGTAGATATACAATTGAATCTGCTTCATGTATATACTCGCTTGCTTGTTCTGTTAGTTCTTCTCGTATCGTTTTCTTATCTACTTCATCATTCCCTTCTGACTGGGCCTGAGCATAGATCTGATTCACGAGCTCCGGAACTTTAACAGAACAGGCGTGAAACACGCTATCCAGGTCCAGGTTATATTTGCCTCTGACCCACTCGATTAGGCCAATGGTATCATCAACGCAAAGCTTACCACGTTTGGAGCGCAAAGAGAATCCCGGTATTTCAATACCATCCTCCAGCACCGCCTTAGCGTTTGCTTTACGAACTTGCTTCCCCCAATCCTCCAGAAGCTGGCTGAGTATCTGGGCCTTTGCTCTATCTCTAGGGCGAAGGATTCTTCCAGGCTCGAACTCTTCCGGTATAGGGAGACCGAAGCCCCTTGACACTGTGACAGCTGTGCTGTTCAGCGAAGGGCATGTTGCTTTCTTGCCGCACCACTGGCAAGCTTTGGGCGAAGGCTGCTCGATTGAGTGAGGGTCTGATGCCCTCTCTACAATATCAAGTATCCTGCGCTCAATGCGAGACGCATCCGGTACCCGGTAGTATGTCTCACTGGTAACCTCTGGGATTCTGGGGCATACAAAGGCGAGATCAACGATGTCCACTCCCGGGAAATCATTGAACACTCCTAGTACGTATCCCTGACCTTGAGGGTTGGTAACCGCTGGTGTCACCGGGACTTTACCAAATTTATAATCAATTACTGCGGCACGGTTCTTATTTATTCCGAGCCAGTCAGCTGATCCTTTGGTTATCCCTGCTACATCCAGCAGTCTTTCTTTATACACGACAGTATTATCTACCCCAAGACTCTGATGGTATTCTCCTGTTACGTTCAGAGCGGAATGAACCCACTCCTCTTCGAAAGAAGATTCACATAAGTCGAAGTTCTCGTGTTCAGTAGCTTCGTGAAGTCTCGTACCATCCTCAGATGCCTGAGTGTTAGAGCTTTCACTGGGCTCGAAGCACGGACACAACTCATATTTTTCCAATGAGCTTGGTGAGTACTGTGCGTGTTGGCGTTTTTCCTCTGTCATACTATCCTTTATTTTTTCGTGGCGACTGTCGGGTAATATACTCCGATAGGTAGTTGAAGTCAACTATTTTTTCAGAATATCTATGAAATCTCCCGCCAAGTCACCGTCGTTCAGCATGTCAAGGTTGTCAAGTTTTTTCCTAACTGCCTTGCACGCAGACTCTTCCACGGTGCCGGCCGCATAGAGAATCCGTTGAATGGATTTACTCTTTGCTCCTGCTCTGTGGATACGACCGAGGGCTTGCTTCATCTTTTCAGCAGAAAAGTTTGGGGTTATCAATGATACCCTTGGGTGTTTCCCGTGGGTGTCATGTAAACTAACGCCAACTCCTCCTGCCTGTATCATCACCAGAGCTACCCGGTTCAAGTCCTGTTGAAACTTCTCAATCTCATTGTCTCGGTCTGCCTCCTTTTGACCGCCTATGATGATTGAAGCTTCCGGGAACTTTTCACATAGTGAATCCATAGTCTCTCGGAATGATACGAATATGACAACGCTTTTCCCTTCATCGAGTAGATCCTCTGTCATGTCCATCAGCAATGGTACCTTGCACCGCTCAGATTTCTGAGAGGCTCTAAGCATCAATGTTAATGGGCTTTGATCAGAGTCCGGGTTCAGGATTTCTTCTTCCATCTCCGCGTAGATCTCATCAATTTCTTTGGTGTATCCGCCCAAATCATAGGCTTCTACAAACGTTGCGTTTTCAGGGAAATCTGGTAGATCTGCAATCCGTACTCGCTGGCCTTTCGCTGGAAAGATCTGCTCATGGATTTTCTTCAAATGATCCAGCCTGTGATTCCCTTTGACAAAGGCCAATCCTCCCCAGCTGTTTTGATAGCACCCGTATTTGAGGCACCAACTGTAATGATCCCGGAACTTGTGAAGTCCCAGGAGGTAACCGATGGCTCTCATCTTCAGGGGGCTGTCAGCTACTGTCGCAGAAAGGCAGAGCGTTTCAATCCCATACGCTTTAGTAAGGGCTAACACTTTGCCATTCTGTGACTTGTAACCGCTGGCACCTTGCACCTCGTCGTAGATCAGGAGAGAACCCCGTGGCAGTTTCCAGACAAACTTGCCTTTCGCTGCCCTCTTTAAGTAAGGGGTTTTCCCTGTCTTCAACTGTTCTATATTACATACGTCTAAGATAGGTACGTTCAAGAACTCAGCTGCTTTGCGCCAAGAGGTCTTTACAGCTTTGGGACACACCACCAGTGGGGCTATCCCCCGCAAGGCCGCCACCCCCAAAGCTGTAAACGTTTTGCCTGTGCCAGTGTCACTGGCATCTAAGGCACCTCCATATTTAGCCAAGGAAGTTCTGAGATTGACCGCTGCCTCCATCTGATAAGGATACAGAAGGTTCAATAGTTTCCCCTCCGTCTCCGATAATGAGGTCGTCAAGATCTAATTCTCCTTGTCCTTCTTTGTTTCTGTTATACTGACACAGAGGACAGAACTCAAGGTCATCTGTGAGCCCTGTTCCTCTGCATACTATACACTCGTCGTCGAACTCGTCTGTACTACTAAGGAGCTTGCCTTCTTTATACAAAGATAGCATATCCTTAATAGCATAGAAAGTCTCCGTACTGTAGTCGAACTCGTCTGTGTACTTACTGGTCATCTGCCTGATATCTGCCAGGACATCCCAGTTTTCCATGTCAAACTCTTCCACCGTCTGCTTGACGATTTCAGTTGCTTGCTCCAGATTAGTAAGGTACACTTCGAGATCGTCCAGAGACATAACCATAGGGTCGATCTTAAGGTTCCGCTCCAACCCCTTAAGGTAGCTGCGACAACCCATGATTTCGGAAGGCTCCATGAGTCCAGTTGATAAGAGGTGATCGATCCTCTTCATCTGTTCTGCATCTATTTCCGCCCGTTTCTTCCTTATGATAGCCTGTCTCGCTGCATAGGTACCTACTCCGTGGCTCGGCGAAGAACCTCCAGATCCTCTCCCCAGGATAGTGAGATTCTTACTTGTCCCGCGGAGATGGTTGGCACCGTAAGAGGAGTAACCATAGCCGGAGCTTACCACTGTCCGAGGTTTCTCGTACAGAGAGTCTCTCCAGTATTTAGGGAAAGGCACCTCTGAGTTGGGTGTCTTTCCTGATTCATCTATGGTTATTCTCTTATGTAGCCAGTCTTCGACGGCGACGTTATACATGATACCGCGGAAGGAGACTCGAAAGTCCGTATCCACATTGGGCATTGTCACATGTCCAATGGTGATATGAAGACCGTTCTTATCTTTCTCATCCGCGAGATCAATGGACGACTGGAAGGCTGAGCTTGTGCAATGGTGATGGATAGTCCCTGCCTCAGACCAACCCTTCATAGGGTTGACCCTTGTCAAGAGTTTCTCCAGATCATCATGGTCATCAATCTCCTTACTCGACATGCCAGTACCAATGTACTGCGGCATGGCCATAGCCTTCCAGTTGTGGTTCTCTTCGTTGTAGAACAACCGAAGTTGAGATTCGCTTTTGAACTCACCATAAGTCCATTGGAAGAAACTCAACATCTGCTGCCACAAACGAAAAGAAATCTTAGCCCCGTGCCAGTTGAGCACGGGGTTCTCTACTTCTGTTGGAATAACAGCGATAGGCCCCTCATAGAGACCTATCTTCTGTTTTTCTACAGGTTTATTTTTAATTACCTGCATGATTTCTATTCCCTCATTTAAATGGTACTCTCAGAAGCAGGACGTCCGGGGTACCTCTGCCCCATTGCCTGCTCATAAGAATCCATTAAAGTGTTAGCCAACTGTACGAGCTCCTCATCAGACCAATTAACTAATTCAGGTGCTGAACCGTTTACGAACGCCAAGTCGGAGACATCCCCCTGAACGCCAGATGTCATATCACTGACAGACAATGCGTTAACGCGTCGTCGAACTGCGGAGCGTAGGTGATCCTTCAATCTTGGCTTGAAGTCTTCCCTCGTTAACCCAATCGTACGCAAAGCCTCAGGCGACCAGTCAATTGGGATCTCTGTCTGAGCCTCTACTTCTACAACCCCCTGCATTTTGGCCTTGGCTTTGAGGGGTATAGAGAAGCTGAGAGGTCTGTTCTCCCGGCGCAAAGACGAAGGTACCTGATTAGATACACCGAGCCACTCTACGTTACTGAACGTGCTGTAGAAATGACGGGGCTGTAACTCATGCAAGTACTTTTCCAGATCTTCGATAGTCGTAGCGTCTTCAGGTACCCTGATGTTGAGACTCGCATTGATTATATTCCGAGTCAACCCGGTAATACCCATGGAGTCGATCGCCTGGATAAGAGCCGGTGGGAAATGTTCTGACTCCCGGATCTTGAACTGCAACTTCCTTTTCGTTTTCTTTTCTTTTTCTTCTTCTGTGGTAGTTTCAGCCATAGCTTACTCCCTTCCTCTCTTATAACTACGAAGCATTAAGCAACTCACCAAGAGTCGTAGGCATCATCCGGCTTACACTGTTCCTTATATGGACAGGTACCATAAGCTGGGCTTCCTTTTCTGTAACATTCTTGGCGTGTTGTGTCCAGAACCAGAAGAGCCACATAGCATAGGAGGCAGCGTTCATATTGGCTATAGCCAACTGAGGTGCTGCTTCCTGGGCCTCGCCTGTACAAGGTGGGCTCAATGGGTCATCGGTTCTGTCCGTCAGAATCTCCGGATAATATTTCCGTGGGTCGCTTCCGCTGTCCCTCCATACAGGTGTATAGAAATAAGCTTCAGCGTCTTCATACTCGTTTGCTGCTATGATACAGCAAGAGTCCGTCTTGTCGGCGAGGGCTAGAGCATATGCTCGAGCTGGATGGTTGTCTGTCCCTACAATGATATAGGATCTTTCGGGGATATCCAGTTCCTCGTCTGCCCCCGACTCTCCAAGGTACAGGCACTTGGACTGTACTTTACATTTTGTAGGTTCGATTGCATCTGCCAGAGCATTACACTTGGGTGACCCTATCTGAGAAGAATCAAAGATCTGTCGATCCAAGTTCCTCTTTTCCAGGACGTCTCTATCCACAAGGACAAGAGTGTCTTCCGCTCCCAAGGTTTTGCCCAGAGCCTGGGCTATCCAGGCTCCAACCCCACCGCAACCAATAAGATATACATTCATTAAAATAAACTTCCTCCTTCAGCCCTGCGTGTCAGAGTCTGAAATAAGTTGTTAGATCCCTCTACCACAGTATCTCCTGGTCTGTGGTAAGGGTTTACTCCGGAACCCCGATAGTCTTCCATCTTGTTTATGGTATCTTTGAGTTCTGTTACATTGGCTTCAGAGCCTAAGATAGTCCACAACGACATACTCTTACACACTAAGAAGTAGTCGAGTACAAGCTCTACCCGGGAGTCGAAGCTCCCAGCCGAAGTGCTCGAAGTAAACTTGGGCGGGAACCTCCTGTCCAAGTACTCAACGATATTCCGAGGAGTACCAGAACCTGGTGTCGAGGCACTGTGATCCCTCGGAGCTCGAGAGAGTACTCCAAAGAGACTATTATTAACCTGTGTCATTCTCTGTTTCCTCCAAGACCTTCATGCAACATAGCGAGTGCATTGTTAAGATCTTCGGTCAAGGATATCTTACCGGCTGACATCTCTGTCCAGTGTCTGTCTTTCGGCAGGATATTCTTTTTGGTTTTCGGATCGAACTGCAACCACTCATCAATGAAGTTGCCGCTGTGTTCTGACAGATCATTGTTCCATCCAGCATCTCCCCAAGACTTAGCGTACTGGTCGAGGTATGCTGCGATGCCTTCATTTGCATTGAACGCAGGGGTCTGAGCTCCACCCATGCAGATCGCACCATCACTGTATGTGTTGGTAACCAATGGGTGCCATAACTCACCTGTGCGTTTGTCCTGTGCCACAAAGTAACACTTACCCAGACCCGGACTGCACAAGAAGATCAGGCGCATGTCCTCGGGGGGTACAAGCTTGAATGGTTCCTCCGAGGATATAGCTCCATGGGCTCCGATTCGGAAGTTCGGCATGAATACAGGTTTCTCTTCCCCGTCTTCGCCCGCTGCATTAACCAGAACCATGGCCGTTTTGAAAGGTACCTCTTCCATCACTTTGATAGGTATGATACCGAGTGAGCAGAAGTATACGTAAGTGCCTGCCCCCAGTCCGGGAGTCAAGAACCCCTGGGTCTGGACATACTGCTGGAGAGCGGACGAGGGGTTGAGTTTTGAAATCTTTTCTTCGACCAGCTGGCACTCGCCAGACTCGGTCAATCGTAAATATTTTGAGTTGTCCATAATATTTTCCTTCGACTAAATAAAAACCACGGGGCTACCGAAGTAACCCCGTGGCGGCTTTTTGTAGTGGCGTTTTAGTTTTCTACTCTAACCCTTTGTAGACGCCCTGTTAGAGATAGTCACCATGTCACCATCAGAGAGCTGCTCTACACCACTTGCTCCGTTAACCGAAGCTTCGACGTTAGAACCAAAACCCAGAAGAGTTTTGATGTTAGTGTCGTTAAGGATGCTGGAGACTGTCGGGTAATCCGATACAGGTTTCTCGATGGAGTTTGATGGTCCGAATTTGATCTGAATACTCATGTGTATTTTTCCTTCTTTGTTTTTCGTTTTTGTTTTTGTTGTTTGAAAGTACTACCGTGGTAAGTACTTACGGATACTGCTCGTTATTACTCAGCAGCGGAGATACGGACGCGGATCTTACGATCTGCAACTTTGCCTGCGCCATTCAGCAGGCCTTCTGCGTCGAACGGAAGCTCGTCGCCGTCTGCCTGCTCGCAACCGAACATGTCAAGAGCACGGATGGCCTTGTCATAGTCTTCGATCTTGTAGTCAGGGCTCTTCAGGAGGACTGCCTCTGAAGTGTTGACTGTGCGAGTACCGCCGTTAGCGACAAACCTCTTGGCTGCCTCTACGACTGCTGCTTCGCCTTCTTTGAGCCCTACTTTGGCTGCTGCTGCGGTTGCGTCTTTTGCCTCTTCGAGGCCCTTCTTGAGTTTTGCTACGTCATATATCATTGACATAACCTTTCGTATCCCGGTCGTATTTTAGATTTACTCTTGCCTGTGACCGGATAGGCAGGCAAAAGTATTACTTGTAAAGAGATGGGCGAGTCACCCAGCAAGGTCGTACTTACTCACGTTTATTGTATCGGAGTGTCGTACCAAACCAGGTGGTCGTCCATGTCGTAGTGAGGAGGAGACTAATTTGTAGATCAGTCCTCCGTCTTCGGTGCCTCCCCAGAGTCACCGAATAAAGCTGCGAAGCCACTGCTTCCCGAAGTGAAAGAGGCACGGGCTTTCTGCCTGTCTTCCTCTATCTTATCCTGTCGTTCGATCAGTTTATGCAATTCAACTACATACTCATTGGGTGCTTCAATCAACCAACACTTTCTGGTGTCGAGGTGCATAGCGGGACATTGAGATGCCCCTGCTAAAAGTTCAACGAGGAGGAAAGGTCGGTTCACTGCTTTCACTTCCATCACAGCTCCGATGTATTCTGCATACGGATGGTCGTGACGCGGCGTGATAGCAAAGAACGCCTGGTGCCCTGTCAAATCAGGTATCTTCTTGTGATCTTTTATAGCTTTGCCTGTCTCATCCAGACATCTGAATATGGAGACGAACTGACCGGCCTTGAGTTCCCCGGGTGATAACATCCGGAGTGTGCTATTTGATTTCTTCTTCCTTACTGCCTTACGTTTAACCATCTTTTTCTTTCCCTTCTGTAAATGGTACCCATGTCCGAGTCATTGGCGGCGTTGCCTGTTGTGTTATGAATTCATACACCTCTTCAAAAGGCCACTGTACCCACTCGCGGTACAGATCATTGTTCGACCCAACCGTGAGTCTTTTATCTTTGACGGTGTTCCTCGCCGAATCATCGACATTGGCTCTAATGAATAGAATCTGATTATTGGTTAACACTCGAATCATGGCCGATTCATCCCCTATGTTACAATTATCAGAGGTAAAGCCCATGTCTGCCAGGGACTTGAGGACTTCCAATATCTTAGCCATGTTAGAAGATACCCAAGTATTGTATTCGCCTGATCTATACGGTTTATCTTTCAACTCTAAGATGTTAAGCTGGATGAATTGGCCATCCACATGTAATTGTTGTTCCAGCTCAAAGAGCCGATCCATAAAAGCATCTTGTATCTGTTGTTTTGTCATAACTAATTTCCTTTTCCGTTAAATCGTCGGTCATGGGTTTTAAAGCCACCCGCGACCATTGGGGCTATTCTATAGGCACCCAGGTCCTCGTCATTGTAGGCATAGGTGCTGTATTTTCTCCGTTCAATATCTTTTGCAAGGTGTCCAGTGATATCTCACATTTCTCCACCCTTTTTCCGTATTTACGCCGGTTTACTCTTCGTAGGTGCGAAGATGGAGTACTGTATAGCTGGTAGTGGTCATTATAGTGGAAGCCAACTAGATGACCCTGCATACCCTTCCTCTCTGTCACCTTATTTTCAAAGATACGTCTTGATGTTACGTAGATATTCGATTTTAAATCCCCTTGGAGTTCTTCCCTAACCCTCTTCCGTACCCCCATCAATATTTCATAGGCGGGGTCTGGTTCAAAGACGGCTACGTAGAACTCGTACTTCGGGTTCTCGAATAGGTCCTGAAGGTCTATTACTCGTACGCTGTCCATCTTACAATCCGTTCTTGTTACGGCAATGGGGGCAGAGAGCGTGCTCTGTGTGATTCAGCTCATCAAGAGCGATAACCCATCCAGCCTTAGTAAAGGATTCCGCATACCTGGGTCCTACAGTTTCATACCGGGTCGGGCATTGACAGCAAGTGGTTGTTCTCACTTGAGTCAGGTGCTTGTCAAGGTCTGGTTCTTTTATGAGTTGCATAACCCATTCCTCCTTACTCTTTTCATGTTTTCATTTTCTTTTTTGATTTCTTCGAGTTCTGCCTTAAGGTTCTCGACTTCGTCGGCAAGGCCTGTTATCTCTTCCTCATAGCAGGAACAGACCTCTACGCTTGCGAGTATGTCCCCGTCCGAATCGACTTGGGGATTTTTTATAGTCAAAGCATTCCCGCAACTGTAGCAGGTTACTTGGTAAGGTTGACGTTCCAAGTGGTCTTGTATGTCACTCCACCCATAATCTCCGGCATCAAATTCAGTTTCAGTCAACATCGAGAACCTCTACTTCTTCCTCTTTCGGTGTAAAGTTCTTACACCCTTCACACTTCCCCGCCCCTACTTCAGAGCAGCGGACATTGGGGGAGTAGGGGCAATTCTTCATCTTCATTTCCGTGTTCTCCTTGCTTTTTTACCATACTTCCCTCGTATGACAGGTTCCATTACGTACTCATCCACGGGGAACCGTATCTTTGGGTAGTGATACACACCACCCAGTCTCAAGGTGCCACATAGCCGGCACCAATCAGCTCCTCCAAGGGCTGATATGGTGCGCCAGCTATGTGAGCATCGTTGTTTATTAGCCATCAGTACCCGCCTCCTTATGGGCGGACAGGACTATCCTCATCTTTGTAACTACCTCATGGAGTGCATCTCCCCACTGTATGAACCCGGGAGAAGCGACTTTAGCCTCTACCCGGAGCTTCCATCGGCCTTTGGTTATCGTGATATGCACGGGCCGATCTTCGGAAATATCAGCAAGATAGGACACGGCCGCTATATTTTTTGCGATCAGATCTACCATGATTCACCTCCTTTTCGGGTGTTCGGTTAAGTATTTATGGGTTAAAATACGTAATTTTTTCTTCAAATCGGTCAGGGACCGGCACCTTCGTACCTCCGGGTCCCATTCGTATGGGGCAAAAAACCTCTCAGATTGCTCTATATGAGGCGCGATGCCTTGAAGGTACACTTGTAAGGTACGGACGATTCTCGTCAGACCCCGCCCTGTCAGGGCCACGATAGGGTAGCAATCCTCATCGGGTGGCTCACACTTACCGCGGTGTATGTCCTCTAACTTGATCGTCTGAAATGAATATTCCTCTGTATCCCGGTGTCTGTTGATGCGTAACATCCTCATGTCCTTACCTTTAGGACGACCGGGCTTCCTTCTGAGGTCCTCATCCTCTATCTCCAGGCTCTTTACGTCCCTGGGAGGGAGCGGGAGATTACGGTCCTGTTTGGTCCCTTTCTTCCCATCATTCATTCCTCTAAGAAGAGCCTCCTCCACTTTCCGGAGGCGCATACGCTTCTTGAAATCCTCTTTTGCGTTAAACATAACGCCTCCTTTCTTCTATTAATCCAACAGTTCCGGATTTTTCTGGACCAGAGCCCAGAGTCCTGCGGAACATTCAAGTTCACACTGAGACGGCACTTGTTGGTAACCATACCTACGTTGAAGTATCTTCCCTGCCTTCCATAACAGCATGTCTTTATCACCCCAATTCATCGATGCCATCGTCAGAAGGCGCAGTATCTTCGGTGCCTGTTCATCCTCCAGGAATCTATCGAGGAGTGAGAACCCGTATTCTTCTTTGATCTGTTCGTTCGCGTCTTTCAACAGTGATTTCGCGTCCATCATTTCTCCCCTTTCCTCCTTTGTGCGTAAGTCGCTACACTTACGGCTAAGTGTGGTTAGTTTTGCCCTTCCAGCCGTTACCGGCAACTTTCTGTTTGTGATAGTTTCTGTGGTTGGTTGTCGTCATGCTTCATATCCTCAACAGGCTCCGACACGTTGCCGTCCTTGAAGTTCTGCGCCGACTTGTCAATCATGGCAAGCGTGTTTGCGCTTATGTCGTCCTGCGCTGAGAGGGCGGCCATTGCTTTGTAACCATCTTCCGTGACGTAGCAGTCACTTTGCATTAGACGTTTATAACGGCCTCCCATGTGCTTGCCTTTTGCGTAGAACTCCAAAGCCTTCCGCAATCGCCCATTCTCCTGCTGGAGCTGGGCAAGTTGCTTTCGCCAAGCCTTATCCATCTCGTGCCTAGCCTTACGCTCTTGAGTAGCAAGCTCCCTCGCCTCGTCAAGCTGGCGTTGGAGGTCTACCGCTATGTTGCGCCATGTTCGATGATCCTGATTGCCGCATACTTTGCACTTGCGCTGTGGCATCATAATCGTAGGCTCTGCTTTTGGTCGCATCTTCCTGCAACCTTCGCATGGTATGCCAAACAAGGCTCTTGCCTCTCGCTTGTTATCTCTCAATTCTTTGCACATATCACCGTATTCACTCATACCTCACCTCCCTGCTTGTCGTCCTGCGCTGAGAGGGCGGCTTTAGCTACATGGACAGGATGCCTGCCCTTTGTAACTGAAATAATCCTGTTCATCACCATCTTTTTAGCCCCAGCAATCTCCTCCAACGCCTCCCTCAACCGCCCGTTCTCCTGCTGGAGTCTATGGATCTCCGCTTCCGGATCTTCCGCCAACTCTGCGCCCGTCTTTGCTATTCTTCCAGCTAAATCACTCATCCCTCACCGTCCTTTCATCCATCGTTAATACGAAAGCTTCTGCCCGTTGTGCTGCTGTTGCGTGAACCATCCAATGTGTTATGTCCGTCGGCTTGTCCGGCACGATTTCTCCTAACCAATCAGCAAACTCATATTCAAGATGCTCCGTACCTGCCTCAGTAAACAACAGCTTCTCAGCCTCGTGCATAGCATTGAGGTCGTTGAGGTAGTGAGGTACGAGACGTCGGTATAACTTCGTCTCTTTGTAGTACCCGGTCAGTCCGAAGGGTTGCCCTTGTTCGTGGCTGTACCAGATGTCTGACCATCCACACAACTCAGCAACCTTGATTCGCTGTTCTTCAGGCGTCAGCTTTGCCCATTGTTCTCTTGTCATCATAGCCCTCCATGTTGTAACTCCGAATAAACTATCTCATTAAACAAGTCGCAAGCCTCTGTCGCTGATTTACCTATAAAGGCTTCCGCAATGATTTCGTGCTTGCTTGGGTGAAACATTCCAAGCGTTTCCGCACCCTCGTCAGGATTCCAGCGTATACAGAGCTTATTATCGTTTTCTACCCAAGCCTGACTTACCACTTTTTCTCTTGTCATGGTTTAATTCCTTGTTATTTGTTTAAAGTGGTGGAGAGGGTGCAGACAGCGTCCTATCTGCTTGTGGTCTTTCGACTCATACGGGCCCACCCCACGCTCCGTCTAAAATAAAGTGGGCCGGGGAATTGCGCCCCGGCATATAGTTATTTGAGCTTCTTGGTCATGCGCTCCATGGACTCCCGGTTCAAGAGGAGCCCTTCCATTCCCGGACGAATACTTTCGTAGGGAATAACAACTACGGTGTTGTTCTGACCTTCTGCAAGTCTGACCAGAGTCTCAAGCTGTTTAACAGCCAGGATCTCGGGGGTAAGACTAGCAGATCTTACTCTGTTAGATGCAGCATCTGATTTTGCCTGCACGAGAGCAGCCTTACCATTCTCTGATGCAAGCTCTGCATTACGTTTTGCTTTTGCTACGTTTGCTTTGGCGATCGCTGCGTTCTCAATATCTCTGAGTTCTTCCTGCTTGATTTTCTTACGCATCTCGGTTACCTCTTTCGGGTAATCCAGATTCGTAATGAGTACATCAGCAGTCTCTACCGGATACTTCAGCGCAGCCATGCGAGTAAGAAAGGCTTGGCGCACTGACTTCTGTATTTCCTGACGCTTCTCACGGATGTTATCGGTCACGTACGGACTGATAATATCTCGTGCCGTAGCACTCAGCAGGTCTTCCATAGCTGTAGCGAAGAATGTATTGAGGGAGAGCTCATAACCTTCGATGTCTCCTCTGTTAACTCTCTGCGCCGGGACCTTTTTCTTGATCACGTCCAGTGTTTTATTATCAACCTTGAAAGAACCAACCCATTTGAGTCTGATCGTCATGTTGATGTCGTCGGCACACAGTACCTGAATATCTTTGTTGTAGCTCTTAAGCTTGGTGTCGACAAAATATACCTTGTCTCTGCCCCAGGCTTTGAATACTCCTTCGTGCTTGATCATACCCGTACCGCGAGGTTTCAGAACGATGACGCTGGTACCTGGAGGTACGACTTTGCCACAACCTGAGTTAAACATTACTGCGACGAGTGCCAACATGATGAACCAATATCTTTTAGACATATTATTTTCCTGTGTTTTGGAAGAGCTTCGTTGCATCTTCCATTGCTTTATTGTTGTCTGCTTCGGCTTCCTTCTTCAGAAGCTCGCCCTTCTGCTTTACTTTCTCCTTATTCAGCACCTTAATTTCTTCCGGACTTGCGGGAGCGTGCTGTTCGTCTACCTCAGCGTCCGGGATTTTGCGAAACTCTTCAGCGTCCCGAGCCAGCGGGTTCCAAAGCAATAGCGCAATGATTACCGCTGCCAGGATACAGAGAATGTGAACCCACGAGTAGATGTGTGAGAAAGCAGTCTTCGTAGCTTCTTTGTAGTCTACATGAGTGAGTTGTAGGCATCCTCTGCGTGTTGCAGTTATTGCTATTACAGTTATGAGCCATATGATAAATATAGCTCCCATGTGATACAGAATATCCATATCTATTGTCTCCTTTGGTTAGTTTTAGAAAAGAGGGTTTACATTACCATAAAGTGGGCCGGGGAATTGCGCCCCGGCAGATAGTTTAAACACCTGCGATATCGGCGAAGGTTCTCTCGATGAGCCTTGGCATTGCAAGATCTTTTGCAAGCTGCATCTTGTTCTGGAGATCATCAAGGATGATTTTCTCTTTCTCACTGAGGTCGCGTACTGATGTTGCAACGCCACCTGTGACATTCAAGGTGATCAGTTCACCTTTCAGTTTCTTTTTCAGATAGAAACCAAAAGACGATACGGCTACTTCAGGGACTTTACCACTGAGTGAGTAAGCCTCTGCCAAGGTCATTGCTCCGTCTTTGTTGGTTACCTTGGCTACGAGATATGATTCATTTCCTACTGTTACGAGTTTCATTGAACTTTCCTTTCTTTGTTTTGGTTTATATGTTAATTACTGGTACGAGTGGTTTAGATGGGGTCTCCAATGTTAATTTTTAGAAAGTGGTTATTGGTATTCCAGCCAGACATATACCGGCTTCCAGTCTCTTAACTCAATCGTACTGAATAGACGCCCAATAATCCTGTCACCTTGACCACTGTCCAGAGTGAAGGCTACGGGGTCAGTTATGTCGCTCATCCCGGAAATTCCGTCAGCGTCCAAGTACCCGTACTTGTTCATACCCGGAAAGAACCGAACTTTTACTATGGTGTAACTGTCTTCAGGTAGGTCTCTTGGCTCGTCTTTACATACCACGATCGTAAAATCTTCCAGATTTTTAGGCAACTTGTAATATCTGTGTACCCCTTCGTGGCATAGGCGGAAGGAGCTCCCCATAAAAACTCCTGAGCTTCCGTAGGTTGAATAGAGGTCTTTGGGGAATACTTTTTTGAATTTAATTCTTACTCTTCTTTCCCTTCTTTTCTTTTTCATGGTTCAATTCCTTTGTTAGTTCTTAAAAAGTGGCGACGGGCAGAGGCAAAAGAGGCAGACTTCCGACCCAAGGGTGCACCTAGCCAGCTGTCCCAAGCATTTGTGCTTGCCCGTCAAAATAGAAATTGGGGCGGGGCTTTCTCCCGCCAATGCTTTATTGGTATTTCTTTTATTATTTAACATACGTCATAATAAGGTATGCCGCGTCAAGAGCAAAGGCCAGGATTAACAGTCCGATCATAAGGCCGAATATGGGCTTCCCATTTTCTTTGCTGATAGTCAGACCGAACCACTCTTCGACAGCGATCAACACGTTCAAGACCAGAATTACAATTACCAAATTACTTAGCATCGGTTTTCTCCTTCTCCTTATTTTTCATTTCAACAGGTACCCAGGTACGGGACATGGGTGGCTTGAGTGCTTTTTCAGCTTCAAGTACCCGAGACATGAATTCATTAACAGTTAAGAACTCTCTCGGTACCCACCTACTATACCCGAGGTAGATTCGACACATCTTTGAGTAGAGCTGTAACCTATTACAAGCCGGAGCCAGTTTTACTACACCCTCGTAGGTCCTATGCACCATCCGCAATCCTACAGAGCAGTTCTCTCTGTTAAAAAACAATTTCGCAGTACTGATAATCTCGTCTCTCATCAACCAGGTATCAAACTTCTCCATATCCTCTAACAATCCATCAAATTCAGACAAGGAGTGAATTTCCACGACAGTCTTTTCATTCGGGAATAGTTTTACCAGGTCAATCATGGCTGTTCCCCCATTTCAACAGGTACCCAGGTACGGGACATGGGTGGCTTGACAGTTCCCATGACCTCTAGAGGTAGAGTAATAGCCTTTGAGAGTCTTGGAATGAACTCTTGTAGAGACAAAACCTCGGCATTGATACCTCTTTTGTAGTCAGATTGTTCATCTAGGTAACCTGCATGCGCGTAGGTCCAGTACTTCAGTCTCTCATCAGTCATGTTCCTCTCAAGATATACGTGCTGCGGCCCTCCATGAGAGAACTTCCCGGGCGAACTATTCAGTTTCTCAGTCAGTATTTCCCGGAAGTCCTCATCCGGTCGTCTAAGACAACCCATAGGTCCCAGGATTTTGAACATTATCTCAATGTTTTCCTTCGTTTCCATCAGGACTACAGTAGTTTTGAAAGGGAAAGCTTTACAATATTCTGTATAGTTCATTGCTTTTTTCTCCCTCCTTCTCCCTCATCACCACTGTCACCTGTATTAACAGGCACCCAGGTACGGGACATGGTCGGTTTAACCTGTAGACATATACCGTACCCAGATAGATCAACGAGTGTACCAAGCTTCTCAGCGAACTCTGAAAGCTCGTAGATAGCCATGTGAGGTCTATGACCACATGCCTCAGCCCGTTCTATTTCGCGCTCATAATAACTTAGCCCTGAATAAACCCAAGGCATAAATCCCTGGATTATCGCGCTATACTCTACTCTTACCCCCAAAGCTTTACCTTTATGTAGGTTTAGCTTTTTGAGCATTGTTTTAGTGAAGAAGTCTCTTCCGGAAGCAGCGTCCCCGCTACCGTGAAATGCTTCAACTACTTCTACGAGACTAAAAGCCAAGTCAATCTGGCTTTCTTCCCTAACAGCGAGTATCACACTATGAAAAGGGAAGAGCTTTTTAAGTTCCTTAATATCGAATTTCATTTTTTCTCTCCTTCTTTTCCCTCTCGTTATCACCGTTGGCTACAGGTATCCAGGATCTGGATATGCTCGGTGCCGGCGGTGTCGGGACTAAATAGCCGTAATAATCGGGATATTCCTCCGCTAAACGACTGATAAAGTCTTCATACACAATGAGCTCTAACGAAGTCTCCGATATTCCAGAAGTAGAGGTATACTCACCATAGTACCATTTGTAGTCACCCCATTGGGCAGCCCAGGCACTATCCAGCCGTATGGCTACAGAGTTATTCCTCCTCCTATAAAAGGAATTGGCTTCTTGTATGATCAGACGGTTAGACCCCCAAGTGCATTGCATGTCTCTTGAGATAAGCTCAGCGAGCTCTTTGCACTGTTCGAGATGTAACTCCAAAGGGTGCTCCCAGTCCACGTACACAACGGTATGTGGGTTAGGGAACACTGCCATAATTCTTCTAGGATAATCCGGTATCACTTCTCCTTCTCCTTCTCCTTCTCCCCAACCGTCGGAACCCAGGAGCGAGATACAGGTGGAGCTTCAGGTGCGGCGTCTTTATAGACAACCTCCCAAATACGTCCAACTTCCCATGAACTGTCCTGAACGAGGGCATCCCCCCAGCTACTAGGGTGTTCGTGATTTCCGATACCCCAGGAAGACTTGAAACCCAGTAGGTCACGGGCTGAAGACCCTGAAATCTCGTTATTACAAAAGTAAGGGGCTAATACATAATCCCCGTTAAAGTTGCGATATTCATCTAAGGCAATACGTCCGTAAACGTTGCCTGTCTCCTCGAAGCACAACCAGGTATTCTCATTGAAAGGTGTGTCCGGGAAGTCTCCGTCTGGTATTAAATCCTGGTTGAATACGACAGGCATACCGTGCACATACTCTGAACGGTAAGTCAGCAGCCGGAAGCCGGCGATGTCTTTGCCTATGATCTTAGCGTCGGCGAACATTAGGGCTTCGTTGATGATACGCCCGTTATCGGGTAGTTGGTCTTTTCGTATTAAAGTATTGTCAGACATGGGAAGTAGTCCCCCTTTCTTTGGTTAAGTTTATTTAATTGACAAAAACGTAGATTTATGTTAATAAGATATCAAAATAAAGTGGTAGGCTGAGAGCTCTGAGTGGCTCTTAGCAAGAAGCGTGCCAAATTTTCGGGTAAAAATGAGACCCCTGTAAATATTGGCTAAATCGAGGTCTCAAAAATGAGAAAGGGAAAGTAAAAATGTTACGATTTGGACTCAAAATGGTAAAAAATGTAACATTTTTCAATCAATATACGTTCCATAAACCATTGGGAGTCAATGGGTTAATAGGGGCAAATGGCAAAATAATTATTTGCTTAAAATCAATATACGTTCTATAAACCCCTGGGAGTCAATAGGTTAACAGGGGTAAATGGCAAAATAATTAAAAATCGGGAAAAACCGGGGCCTCGAAGTAGCCTCAATGAATAGGGTACCTTGACCCTCTTTTTGGGGGTTTATCTCACGGTTTTATTTATTATTTTAATTATTTTAGGGTTTAGGGGGGTTAAAGCCTTGGTATTCAATGAGTTATGGAACGTATATTGATTACTCCTTGATATTCAATGACTTATGACTAGCGTTACATTTTTGTAACAAATTTTTACAACTTTTTTTTGGAGGAGTGATGAAAAAGCTAAAAGAGAAGCTGTTTGACATCGAATGGGATGATAGGAAAGAGCTGGTGGAGGGGAAAGTGAAAAGGAAGAAGGTAGGTACATGTACGCGGGAAAAGGCAGTGGAGTTTTGCGAACTCCTCGCTCTCGGACACAACCACAAGCCGGCTCTTCAACAACTTGACCTTGTCTGGTCAGACTTTGCTGACTTCTACCACATTGATCAATCTGGCGTCCTTTGGTCCTTATACCAACGTTCCCGTGAGCTAGGAGAGACTCTCCGTCAACAGCTTAGAGAAGATGAAGCTGACCGTAGAGCACTAGAGGGTGTCAAGAAAGGTGTCTTCCACAAAGGTAAGAAGTGTGGTGATCAGACAGTCTATTCCGACTCTCTCCTGGCTCTCCAGCTCAAAGCAGGGAATCCTGAGAAGTATGCAGATCGACAGCGTGTCGAACATAAAGGGGTCGTCCTAAACCTTGAAGTACAAGGAGTAGAACGAGGTGAGAGTGATTAAGGGGCTTAGCGGTAAGGGTGTTATCGTATTATCTAACAAACGCGACGGCTAAGCCAATTGATATGACACTTAATAAGAATATGAGTTCCATTTCATAACTCCTTGATCGAAGTTTACAGCGAGCTAGCTTGTCGCGAGCCGCCTTGCGGCGAGCCTAAAAGAAAAAATAAGCGAGCGTAGCGAGCCTTCCTTTATATAAAAGAGCGGTAGGCCAGCCCTTATGAGGGTCTGACCTACCTATATTCAGTTATATGTTGAGCGATGCGACGAAGGCGTCGACGGCCATGCCGCCTACACCGGGGAGCATAAGGCTCTCTATCTCTGGCGTGATTACCTGAGTATCAGGGTCAGTGTAACTACCGATAACGACAGTCACTTCTTCACCCTTGAACTTCTGGAGTCCAGAGATTATTTCTGCTGGTGTGGCAGACTCGTCGAGCTCAAGAGCACGACGATACCGTTCGAGTGTCACCTGACACATCGTTCGACCCTCGTTAGGGCCAGAAGATATCTCCTTATCACTGAGTGAGTCACGATGGAACATAGTGATGCCTTCAACAGTTGTTACAACGAACAACACTTCAGGCTTCTGCTGTACCTTCGACTTACCCAATGAGATATGGTCGATAATAGCTTTTGCGGATCTTGACATAATATTCTCCTTTATTAAGGGTTAACAAACAACGATCCAGAAAAGTGAAAATTTCAGCGAGTGCAGCGAGCGAAGCGAGCAAACGAGCAAACAAAAGAGAAGGTTGAGCTTTACGCCATCAAATGATGACTGCTCAACCTATTGACGTGGGCATTACGATCAGTTAGGGATCAACCACTCTCTTTCCAAAACGTTGGGAATTTCTACGAGTGCAACGAGTTTCGGCTCAAAAAAGGTCTGGAGTAGCGGTAGGACGAGGGGGTAGTGGACCAAGGCGAGATTAGGGGGTGGGGGTAAATAGGGTACCGGTACTAAACACTTACGCCTAACACTCTTTCACCCCACCGGACCAATCCCACCTCCCCACAAATAAACACTTGACCTCTTAAAATTTTTTTGGTATATTATACGAAAATGAAAGGAGATGTTGTGTATACAATTAAGAGGAGATGGAAAGAGACAGAGGTGATATCACCCAGGCTCAGGAAAGTAAAACGCTATGTTGAAGCGGAGAAGTTCGTTCCGAAGCTCGGGTCTATGTCGTGTACCCTTGTGACTAAAACGTATTTGACCTTGGTAGAGTCATTCACCCGTCGCAGCTGGGGGCCTATATCCTGGTGGACTAAGATAGGGGAGGAACATTATGGGATCGCTTAAAGAAGTACTGGCTTGGGCAGGGGTCTTGTCCTTCCCTTGTATCGCCTATATCTTTTTTTTCTGGGTCGTGCCTCTCAATATGGTCTCTAACCCTTTCAGGATCTGCTGGGCCCGGGGACTTAAAGCAGTGTTGGCCGTCCACCTCGTCGTCCTCGGTATGTCTGGACTGTGTGCCTGGATTCTTTGGTCTGTTAATTTTTTAAGTGTTGACACGACTACGGGGATGTGAGATAATGCTTGTAACTTAACCACGAAAAGGGAATAGATGAAACCAAGAGTACGTAGAACTAAGAAGGACTTCACTGAGTTCAAGAAGTGGTGCAGGTACTACCAGAAGGAGTTCGGTGTTACCGGGTACCACCTTTATTTTGAGTTTAACCAGTGCGTACCGAACTCCTTTGCCGGGATCAATGCTGACCAGCGGGGCAGGACGGCTAACGTGTTCCTTGCTCCCGACGCACCGGATCATCAGGGGGAGGAAGTGCCTACGGTACAGGATCTGGCAAAGCACGAGATGATACACTTGATGTTAAGCAACTACGATGATCTGGCCCGGGACCGCTTTGGTTCTGCCGGGGAACTCGATATTGAACACGAGAAGGTCGTCGTTAAACTGGAGAGGCTGCTTAAGTAATGCCGAAGAAGGAAATGGAAAACCCGGTTCTTGAGAATTCATGCCCTGAGTGTCGCCGAGGAGAGATGAAGCCCTCCGGCCTTTGCAGTATCCCGTATACTGCGAAGGTCGAGAGGTGCTCGCACTGTGGGCATGTCAGGTACCGGGCCTGGAAAGATAAAGTGGGGAGGAGAGAGACGTAACGATGAAGTCTAAGAAGTATGTTGTGATTGGGGACGGCTGGCTTGGCCGGGAGTTGGCGGATCGATTTGATACGGTACCTGAACCTCTTGACGACCTGGGTTCCGCGGTTATGATGGAGGCGTTTCTCCAGGCTACGAATCCGGATGTGGTTGTGAATACCGTGAGTGCCCCGAGGAAAGCCAAGAAGCTTGTTCAGTACCGGGCCCATGCTGTAGGACCTCGGATTTTTAATATGGTCAAGAATCTCATCAATCCCTCGATACAGTTTGTCCATATATCGGATGCCGACCTGCACCCGACTGGAACGGTCGGTGCTGCTGAGGACGATCCGGTCGAACCTGTCGACTGGTTCTCCCGGTCTAAGTATTACGCTGAAACTCTTTTACCCCATGACGATGCTCTTATACTCCGTACCCGGAATATTTTTTCGCATCAGCCTCACTTGGACAATCTGATTACGAGAGTATCGAGGGAGACTGTTCTCTCCCACGAACCGACTTCGGCTGTTTCACTTTCTGATCTTGGTTATTGCATTGAGATTTTAGTTGACAGGAAGTGTACGGGAGTCTATAATGTCTTTAATCCTGGAGTCACCAGTTATTACTCGGTGGCTGAAGAGTACCAGGCGAAGGTTAATCCCGGGAAGGATTTTTACATGAACGAAGCAATAAGGGCAACCAACGGATTGTTTGCCAATGTCGTCGTCGACACCACGAAACTACAAGACGAGGACATAAAGCTTCCGAGTGTTAACGAGAGGATACGCGACATCATGGAAGATTACGCTATCGTCAACTAATGGAGGAACCGCAGATGGAAATGAAGGACTCGGGCAAGAGACAGGAATTTGAAGGGGGCGCAGTACGGGACGCCGCTGAAGGGAAAGTGTCACCACGACTCTTCTCCCCGTATGCAAAGTTCGGTATGCTCAAGCAACGCTTCGCTGTGAACAAGAAGGGCGGGAAGTACGGCGAGGACGAGGATGCTGTTAAGTTCGCTGACATGGCGGTCTTCGCCGGCGAGATGGTTATGATGTACGAACTGCACAGGAACTATCAGTACCTTGACATCGCTCTAGCCAACGCCGCGGCTCTTTATGGGCAGGACCGTTTGCAGAAGTGGCTTGAGGAAGGTGCTAAGAAGTACGACGAGTGGAACTGGGCGAAAGGTATGTTCATCTCCCGGACCCTTGATTCGTTCTGGCGTCACGCTGAGAAGGTAGTAGATGCTCTGGACGATGAGGACCATCCGGCAGCTTTGATGTGCAACGTTATGTTTGCACTTCACTATGACCGTGCTATTGTCGGGGGTATCCTTGATCCGAAATGGGATGACCTCAATGACTTTGCTTCTAACATACCGGGTGATGGCGGTGCGGAGAAGGGGGAGACCGAAGATGAAGGATAACTGGATAATGACGCCTACTGGTCGGTTTGTGTTTGACGAGCCTACCGCTGATATGGTTCGGGTTAACGACATTGCGTTGGCTCTTTCGAGGGAACATCGTTTTGCTAACTTCTCTTCGGGCACTGTGGCTCTGCACTCTCTGTGGGTCTGCCGTCTTCTGTTGCCCCACGGAAGGGATGCGCAGCTGATAGGTCTTCTGCATGATGCTTCTGAAGCATACCTGAGGGATATACCAAAGCCGTTGAAAGATATGCTGCCTGGGTATCGGGACGTTGAGACTAAGATACAGAACCTGATTTATCAGAAGTATCTGGGCAGGCTGCCAAGTGAAGGGGAGCTTCTTGTGCTGCATGACGCTGATATGGAGATGCTGTCTGTTGAGGGCAACCATCTCTTTGGCTCTGAGGAACTGGCGGACTGGTCGTGTCTCGATGGGCATGATTCGATTATGACCGAGGAGGAGAAGGGGGAGTGGCTTGAGGATTACGAGAACTCTTTCTCTCAGCAGAACTCGTCGAACTTTATCAAAACGTTTACCGCACTTATCTAACGGAGATTTTATTATGGGAAGTAAAACGAAAACGAAAAAAGGCACACCTGAATCGGTAGAAGGGGCGATCGTAACTGATTACCTCAAACAGTACACTAACATGCCTAAGAGGACTCTGGCCCGTTTGATCTATGCTGAGGTGCCTGGGGTTTTTAAAGACATTGACCAGATCCGCACAATGATCCGGTACCGGACAAAAGCTCTTGGCAGTGCTCTCCGGGATCAGGTGTCCGAGGAGCTGGATTGTTCCGAGGGGAGGCCTGAGGCTACTGAGACAAATCCTTTCCGTCTGCCGGAAGGTCCGGAGAACGGGTTTGAGCCCTTTATCATCCCGACGAGTTACAAGAAGATGCTGAGTCTCTTTGACATCCACTTCCCGTACCACAGCAAAGAAGCACTCGAGCTGGCCTTGCAGTACGGATTGGATCAGAAGTGTGATTCCATTCTGCTTGGCGGGGACATCATGGACTGTTACAAAGTCTCCCGGTTCGAGAAGGACCCGAGGGAGCGTGGCCTGGCCGGGGAGATTGAGATGGTGCATATGTTCCTGACATCCCTCCGTGAGGCTTTCCCGGATGCTAAGATCATCTGGAAGGAAGGCAACCATGAAGCCCGGATACCGAAGGCTGGTATGTCGGCATGTCCTGAACTGTTCGGTGCAAACTTTATCCGTACCCTTGACGAGGTACTGGAGCTTGACCTTTACGGAATCAAGTGGGTTCCTGATAAGAGACCTATGCAGTTTGGTAAGCTCAACGTGATGCACGGAGACGAGTACGGTGGCAGATCCGGTGGAGTTAACCCTGCGAGAAACATGTTCCTGAAAACGAGGGAGTGCTGTCTCACAGGACACTGGCACCGTTCGGATAACTACGTCGGTAAGACTTTACGAGACCGCCCTCTCTCCTGCTGGAGTGTCGGTTGTCTTTGTGAACTGCATCCGGCCTACTGCCCGGCTAACGACTGGGTCAATGGCTTTGCGGTCATCGAACGTGACCCGACGGACGACGACTGGTTTGAGCTACAGAACAAACGTATCGTTAAAGGGAGGGTAGTGTAATGTCGAGGGCTTCAGAAATATTTGAGGCTGCGACACGGCTCCGAGATTGGGTTCGCCCAATCCCCGAGCCGACGGATGAGATGCCACCTCCTCCCGAGGAAGCGGCGGGGGATCGGGTTAACATCCGCCCAATCCCTAGTATCACGATACACGACTACCAGATACCTAATGTAGACAGGATATACCCTGGCAGGATATGGCAGACTCAGGCTGACCAGACACCTAATCCCTTTGCAGACGCTTTGGATTGGGACGACGGGGAGCCCCATACGAACTTTGACCACGACCCACGGTATTGGACTACTACCCCTCCGGGAGTTAGTCTCCTGGAGTCGCAGGTCGTAAGCTCTGCGCACAGAGTGCGGAGTCTGGTCTCTCCTGCATTCCGTGATAAATACCAGATCATTGTGAGTGCAGATGTCTTCGAGGATCTTGGGCGCCCTGATTCGTATTGGGGTATGCAGGTGGTAGCCTCTGATACCTCTGCCTGGAACCCCGAGGTCCTTACGGAGATAAGACCACGGCCCGGGCAGGAGAGGCAGGTAGTGCAGATAACTGTTGACTCTGATATGGGTCCCTCCGAGAGGGGTGTCTTGTTAGCCCGGACTCCGGGGTTTGATATGTCCAGACATATTGATACCTTCGATTCCCATGCGTCCTTTGGCACTATATGCCGGCAGGTAACGGAGCTTCGATCCTACGTGTTCTACCACGACGGCAGGATTGAGGAAGGCTTCAATGTTAACAACCAACCGATCAAAGAGCCTAAGCCCTTTGACCCTAAAACAACCAAACCGAAAGGCCCCATAACATGGGAGACCTGGGAGATACAGAATGAGCGAAGAAACACCGAACAGCGAACCGACACAGAAAGCAAGGAGACCGAGGAAGAAGAAGCCGATCTTCGTGTACCGGAGAGTTCACAAGATGGATGGGGATCAGGTTTCTCTGCGTCCTCAATCGGGGCCATTTACGGATCGTTCATTGGCTCTTAAGTGGATCACTGATGCCGCTGAGGAGGGCGAGTATGTCCTGCTCTATGAAGGCGATATTGTTTCCAAAGAGACCGAAGTCAAGTCCAAAGTCCGTGTCGTAGGATAAAACACCATGTCGTAGTGGGGAGGAGAATCCAAATGGCACAACCGAAACAGGAAGCATTTTGTGAAGAAGATTTTAAGAAGGTCTATAAAGCACTGCCGACAGCTCAAGAGTTCCACCGTTCGAACGCTTTTGTACGAGGGATACTTGGCCCTGTGGGAGGCGGGAAAACAGTAGCCTGCATCATGGAGCTCTACACTAGAGCCCTTGAGCAGAAACCTCATAACGGGGTGCGTCGGTCCCGCTGGGCGTTGATACGTAACTCGTACCCCGAATTGCTGTCGACGACCATCAAGACATTCGAAGACTGGATACCCCGGGCTGTGTGCCCTATCCGGCAGAGCACTCCGATCTCGGGCGTTCTGAAGGTTGATTTACCTGATGGAACCCGGGTGGAGGCGGAGTTCCTCTTCCTGGCTCTTGACATCGAGGACGACGTTAAGAAGCTCAAGTCCCTTGAACTGACCGGGGCATTTATCAACGAGGCGTCTGAAATCCGGGAGAGTGTCCTTGAGATGCTTACCTCCCGTGTCGACCGCTACCCTGCCAAGAACATGGGAGGCACGACATGGACAGGCATTGTCATGGATACCAACCCACCGGACACTGACCACTGGTGGTACCGCCTGGCGGAGACAGAGAAACCGAAAGGGTACCGCTTTTGGAAGCAACCTCCTGCCATGATCCGGATAGAGAACAAAGAGGGAGATGTGCATTACGTCCCCAATGACGGGACTCACGGAATCCAGAGGGCGGAGAATATCGAGAACCACAACAGCGGTTTTGATTACTATGCTCGGATGGTTCCGGGTAAGTCAGAGGAGTGGATTAAGGTCTACGTCCTCGGGCAATACGGCAGTATCTATACCGGGAAACCTGTTTACGCAGCATATAACGACAAAGTCCACTGTGCCAAAGAAGAGTTGCAACCTTACCGCGGGTTACCTCTTTTGCTGGGGTGGGATTTTGGCCTGACTCCGAGCTGTATCATTATGCAGATGTCCCCCAAAGGCCAACTCCGTGTTCTTGACGAGTTGGTCAGCGAGGATATGGGAAGTGACCGATTCTCCCGTGATGTGGTGAAACCTTTTCTGACAACTGAAAAATACCAGGGGATGCACTTTGCCTGTGTCGGAGACCCGGCAGGCGGTGCAAGGGCTCAGTCCAATGAAGTTACCTGCTTCCAGTCCTTGGAGCAGAATGGCTTCCCCGTGGTCTCAGCCCCGACGAATGACTTCATCCCGAGGAAGGAATCTGTTGATTGGTTCCTGTCCAAACTGGTGGATGGCGAGCCAGGATTTGTCCTCTCCCCCACCTGTGAAGTCTTACGCCGGGGCTTTCTCGGAGGCTACCAGTTCCGGAAAGTCCGGCTCAGTGGCAGCAAGGACAGGTTCACGGAAACCCCCGAAAAGAACGAATTCTCTCACCCCCACGACGCTTTGCAGTATGGTTGCCTGCATCTCAGGAAGGCTTCTGTGAGCATTGGGTTAGGTCAATTTGAGACCGGAGTGGGCCTCGCGGAGAAGAAAAACATAAGAGTCAAGGATTTTTCTGCCTGGAGTTAATCTTTTTTCCTTGACAATCGTGGGTTTTACTGTTATGGTCAACCCATAATAATTCAATGTCGTAGTTGAAACAAGAGGAGGATCAAGAATGAAGGACCGTAGTCTACTCGCTAAATTCGCTGGAGCTTTCCTAGCTGTGGCCTGCCTGTCGGCAGTTGCAGCCCGTTACGAGAGTTTCTCAGTGACAGACCTGCTTAACATCGGCCGTGAGACCCTTAAGCCTAATGTCAGCTTCAGTGGCGACAATGGTACAGCTCTCACTGTTAAGTCAGCTCATTATCTCATCACACCAAGTGGCCAGGCCAATGGCTATACCAACACTATCACTCTGGCAGCTCCTAAAGAGGCCGGCGATAAGGTCACTCTGACTGTTGGCACAGGGGCCACCAATAAGCTGGGAATCGCTGATTCCGGTACAGCTTCTCTGTCAGCAGCATTTGCTGGTGACGCTGATGATACTATTACGCTGATTGCACCGACTACTGACGAATGGGTGGAAGTAAGTCGTTCAGCTAACTAATTTTTCGTGGTGAGGTACTATGGCTCAGCCCGAGTTCCAAGGTGGTCCTCTGAGAGTGGCCTCAGCAGCATCCGTTGCTGAGGCTGCTCAACGCACCGAGCAAGAGGAAAAAGAGAAGGCAATCCTTGATCAGCAGTCTGCTGAGGTGAGAGGACTTGTCGGTTATCTGCTCGGCGTTTGGGAGCAGAATAAGTCCCACAAGGAAGACGAGGGTATCCAGCAGCAGATGATTGACAATCTGCGGTCTCGTGATTCTGAGTATGACCCCACGAAGTTACAAAAGATCCTTGAAGCCGGCGGTGCTGATGTCTTCATGGGTCTTACGAATGTCAAGTGTTCCCACGGTGAGTCCTGGCTCGCTGACATATTCTCGTCCTCTGATAAGTCCTGGGGTATAGACCCCACTCCAGACCCTGAACCGACAAGACCATTGGTTCAGAAGACGCTGGAGATGACAGCGCAGAGACTGCGGGATTTCCTCGTCCAGCAGGGGGCTGAGGTAGATATCGAAGATCTGCCTGCTGTCCTTGAGGAGATGAGGCCGGAGGCAGAAGAGAGCCTCAAGATAGAGCTTGACAAGCGAACTCTCAAGATGGAGACCAAGATCCACGACCAGATGGTCGAGGGTGGTTGGGATGACGCTTTCGAAGATTTCCTTTCTGATGTCGTAACACTTAAAGCCGGTATTATAAAAGGCCCTATACCTCGGCAGTACCAGCGCATCGAATGGCAGATAGACGAAGCTACCGGGAAAGCTAACAGGGTAGTCGTAGATAAAGTGCGGCCTGAATATGAGAGAGTCTCACCTCTTGACATATACCCATCCCCAGGAGCTACCTGTATAAATGACGGCAGTCTTATCGAGAGAGTTAAATTATCTCGCTCTGACCTTGTGGCTCTGAAAGAAGAGCCCGGGTATGATGCTGACGCCATCGATGAAGTTCTCGAATCTTTTGATACTGTGGCGAATGACTCCACTGTGAAAGACTCTCTTGATTCCGACAGGGACGACCTGGAGGATAAAGACACGGACAAAGTTATGTACCGTGATTACGTCGACGCTCTTGAGTTCTGGTGCCCGGTCCAGGGACAGAAGCTGATAGAGCATGGCGTTGAGAAGATGCCAGGGTTCAAGGATATCAAGATCCAACCGCTGGAGGAATACGAAGTAAACGCCATAGTAGTCAACTCGACCCTGATTTTTGTCAATAAGAATGAAGACGAATTGGGACGCCGGCCGTACTCGAAGACGGGCTGGCGAAAAGTGCCGGGGTCATTTTGGTACAAAGGCGTCCCTGAACTCATGGAAGACCTTCAGCGGATATGCAATGCAGCTGTCCGGGCTTTGGTGTACAACATGAGTCTCGCTTCCGGTCCCCAGTCTGAGGTCGATACTGATCGCCTGGCCCCGGGGGAAGACATTGAGAATGTATACCCGGGTAAGGTTTGGCAGACAGTTAACAGGAACAACCAGTCGATACCCGCGGTTCGTTTCTTCCAACCGAACTCAAACGCCGAACAGCTTTTCCGGGTTTATGAAAACTTTGCAAGACTGGCAGATGACTATACAGGAATCCCGGCTTACGCTTTTGGCAGTGACAAGGTTGCAGGTGCAGGCAGGACCTCCAGTGGTCTATCTATGCTCATGTCCTCAGCAGCTAAAGGCATCAAGCGGGTCATCCTCGGTATCGATAAGGACATTTTCAAACCAACCGTACGCAGACAGTTCGATTACAATATGCAGTTCGACCCAGATCCAGACATACGCGGCGACATAGAGATCGTCACTACAGGAGCTGTCGCAGTTATGGTCAAGGAGCAGATGGCCGAACGCCGTATGCAGTTCCTTACAGCTACTCTCAATCCTGAAGATGCTATTCTTATGGGTCTTGAGGGACGAGGTAACGTCCTCCGGGAGGTTGCTTCAGCTCTTGAGATGGAAGGCACTCAGATTGTTAAGGGCCCGGATGAAGTCCGGGACATGGCCAACGAAAGAGAACAGGCCCAGACTCAGGCTCAGGAAGCCCAAGCAGCTCAGACTCAGATGGAAGCCGAGCTTAAACTCCAAGCCCTCCAACTTGACCTCCAGGTTAAGCAGATGGATATGGAGTCCAAGCGACTTGACAATCAAGTCAAGCTGGCAGAACTCGAGATCGAGAGACAAAAGCTTGCCTTGGAAGCAGCCAAGGCTGAGTCAGAGGCTGCGGCCCGTGAAACTCAGACAGATGCTCAAGCAGCAAAAGACTATGCGTCTGTTGCAGAATCCGCAGTCAGTCAGCTTGATACCCTGACCGGCGGTGAGGATGCTCTTGACCAGGCAGAAGAGGAGGTTTTCCGTGAAGAAAATGCAGCAGCAGGAATTTAAAGACCTCATCTCCTTGAGGGAGAATGGTGCTGGGTCGAGGTTCATGGAGTTCTTGAGGGAAAGCCTTGACCTGATCCGGAAGGATAACGACACTTTGGAAGACGTTGAGCTATACAGGAGCCAGGGTAAAGCCCAAGTGCTCAATGAGATCCTGGATAGCTTTGATAACGCGATGGAACATTTAGGAAAATTTAGTGGGTAGTCCGGCCATCTGCATGGTGCAGGTGATACTGGAGCCCCTCGAAAAATAACAAACGTTGCACACCTCGAATGAGGCGCGACAGGAGTAGTCAACATGGCACTACCAGAAGCAGTGAGAAAAGCGGCAGAAGAATCGGATGCTGCGATCGAAGCTCTGCAAAAGGCCCAGCAGGAAAGCGAAGCTCAGGCTACGCCCCTGGAGGATCTTCTTGCACCAGAGCCTTCGGATCAGACTCCCGATACATATGACCCGAGCGGTGAGATTCCGCAGATAGAAGAACCGGAAGCAGCAGACCCCGTTGTTGAAGAGAAGACGGATCAAGTTGTTGACGAACCAGAAGCCCCAACCCAGGATACTGTAGATTGGGAGAGCAGGTACAAGTCCCTTCAGGGTAAGTACAATGCAGAGGTTCCGAGACTTCAGGACACTGTGAACTCTATGCAGCAGCAGATGTCTGTACTGATCGCTAAGGCGATTGAAGCAAAACCGAGTGTCGAAGAGATTGAAGCAGAAAAAGGACCAGCTCATATGAAGTACCTCAAAGAAGATGAGGTTGCGGATTACGGCGAAGAAGTCCTCGAGCTTCAGGCTCGGATGGCCAAAGGTGTTGCCGAACAGCTTATCCGTGCCGAGGTCAGTCCCCTCTTGAAGAGGATTGAATACCTTGAGTCACAGGTGACTGAGTCGTCAGATCAGATTTTCTGGTCGAAGGTAGAAGAACAGGTACCAGGAGCCCGAGAGATGAACCAAAGTGATGCAAGCTGGCACGCTTTTCTTGATGGTATAGAGCCTAATAGTGGGCTGTCTTACCGTGAGATAGGTGCCCGGGCTGTGTCCGAAGGTAGACCCTCCAGGCTTGTGACCTTGTTTAAGTCATACTTGGGTACGAATTCTTCGGGGGTCGAAGAACCTCCAGTGGCGTCGGATGCGCCGAAAGTCCCTACGGCTAAACCCCGTAAGACTGCAAGTAAGGCTAACGTTGCTCCGAGAGAAAAAGCGAAACCATCGTTTACTGAGAAAGACATACAGCGGTTTTATACCGATTGTGTCAGAGGTAAATTTAAAGGACGCGACGAAGAGCGACGGAAGCTTGAGCGAGAAATAGATCTTGCTGTGAGTGAAGGAAGGATTGCTGCATAGTGATCCCAACTTTGCCCATAGCTTAACAACGTAGTGAGGAGGAAGACAAAATGTCATATCCTGTAGCTCCGGGTAAAGTGAATATTGGTTCAACAACCATGAGATACATACCGGCTCTTTATTCCGGTAAACTCCTGGTTAAATACTATGACGCGACAGTTCTGTCCGTTATTACAAACACAGCATATGAAGGCGAGATCAAGAAGTACGGTGATACGGTTTACATCCGTTCAACACCTGACATGACGATCCGTAACTATGTTAAGGGTCAGACCCTCGTCAACGAACAGCCGGAAAGCACAGCTGTTACTCTTGAAATCAACAAGGGTAAGTACTGGTCTTTCGTATCGGAAGACGTTGATAAGGCTCAGACAGACCTTAAAGGGTTCATCGAAGACTGGACAGATGACGCTGCTGAACAGCTGAAGATTGAGATTGATACGGATGTTCTTGGTAACATTCCTACCGATGCTTCTTCAGACAACAAGGGTGCAACAGCTGGTGTAAAGTCCAGCGCGTTTAACCTTGGTGTTGCTGGTACACCAGCTAGCCTCGATAAGTCGAACATCCTTGATTACATCGTAGACTGCGGTACAGTTCTGGATGAGCAGAACGTTCCTGAGACAGGACGTTTCTTTGTTCTCCCTCCGTGGGCTGCTGGTCTGATCAAGAAGTCTGATCTGAAAGATGCAAGCCTTGCTGGTGATAGCACTTCTATCATGCGTAACGGTATGCTCGGAATGATCGACAGGTTCACACTGTTCAATAGCAATCTGCTTTCGGGCGATTCTACGAACGGTACAAGCATCCTGTTTGGTCACGACGACGCTACTACCTTTGCAACACAGCTGACACAGAACAAAGTGCAGGACAACCCGAACGGGTTCGGTATGCTGCACCGTGGTCTCCAGGTTTACGGTTACGAAGTAATCAAGCCTGAAGCTCTTGGCGTTCTGTTCGCTGCTAAAGGCTAATCGATAACCCTAAAGGAGAAAGACAATGGCTGATACTATTACAAATCAGGTCGGTACTGTAAAGCGTGGGGGTTTCCCTGCACTCGGTGCTAAAGTCGGGGTCCTTGAGAAGGACATTACTCTTGGCGGAGTCGCTGATGGAGCAGACGACGTCATCCAGGTATTCTCCTTCGAGGCTGCATCACTGATCATGTGTGCCGGTCTTGAGGTAGTTACACCTACAACTAACAGCATCACAGCAGCTCTGGGCCTGGCAACAGGTACTGAGTTCCTGGGTGAGAGCGATGTTTCTGCCGCAGCTGGTACTAAGTACTCAGGTGGTGAAGCTAAAGCTAACGTTCTCATTTCAGCTTCTGACACTATGGACCTCTCGGTCTCCGGCGATGCCGGTGCCGCAGGTGCAGTCCGTGTTTGGGCTGTAATTGCTGACATCGAAGACCTCGATGGTTAAGCTTATTGATGGGGAGGGGGACAGTCCCTCTCCCCATTTTTACTCTTGAAAGGAGTGACATGAAGAAATTCAAGAACATTTTTCTGGTGGCGATGGTTCTCCTGACAGGAGTAGTGATCGCTGCAAATTGGACTACTGGGGACGGGACAGAGACAACGGCGACAACAGATGTTGTTAAGTGGGAACCCATTAACAACGTTAATACCCTTTCGATTTCGAACATGAACGAGACAAACAAAGTCTACGCTTTGGTCAATATCAGTACCAATGACTTCAGCACTCGGCTGGCCGCCAACTCAGTGGTCTGTATACCTGGAGGCGAGAAGTTTGTTTTCGATGCCAGGGAAAAGACATCTATCGAGAGCGTGTGTTATGCCACTACAAATGGCACTGCCTCTATCGTCATAGGCGCATACTAATTTAGCAGGAGGAAACCCCCGTGAAGAAACTCCTACCAGTCATCCTTGGTTTTTTGGTGACCCTCGTAGCTTTCGGAGAGTACGGGGGGACTTTCTATGAGCGGGGCGGGTACACCCCCGTTTTCATCTACACCCCTGATGTACCTCCTATTGAATCCGCCCTTGTGCTTGAGTACCTATTCGGTGCGAACGGTGACGAGGCGAATATCACG
>Ga0180434_10000642_pt1 | contig 51154 bp, 39 predicted proteins | sample SS_ome_7_FD_132453 | JGI IMG/M metagenome (GOLD analysis project Ga0180434, IMG submission 132453) | Hypersaline lake sediment archaeal communities from the Salton Sea, California, USA - SS_1_D_2 metaG | ecosystem: Environmental > Aquatic > Non-marine Saline and Alkaline > Hypersaline >... | reverse complement strand
TGGGAAAATTATTTAATTTCAGAAAGAATAAAAATGCAGGAATATCTCAATAAACCCGCTAATAATTTTTTTTGGAGAACCTACGATCAAAAAGAAATTGACATGGTTGAACAGAAAAAAGGCAAACTCTATGGGTATGAAATAAAATGGTCTGACAAAAAGGGTAAAAAGCCTAAAGAATGGAATAAAGTTTACAAGAAATCAGAGTATAAAACGATAAACAAAAACAATTATCTGGAGTTTATTCAATAACAAGGGGGGGTTCAGATGAAAATCGGAGTGGTCATCTCAAGCAATGACGCAGAAACCTGCTGGAACGCACTTCGATATGCTAACTTTGCCCTGGAGAAGAAAGATGAAGTTAAGGTCTTCTTTATGGGAAAAGGAGTGGAGTATCAGCAGGTAAGCAGAGATAAATTCAATACGATCGAGCAGGCAGAAAAATTCCACAAGTCCGGAGGCAAGATATTCGCCTGCGGCTCATGTATTAAGAGTAGAAACCAGAAAGAGTCTGAGGTTTGCCCTATTTCTACCATGAAAGACATGTACGATATTGTTAAAGAAAGCGACAGGGTCGTGACGTTCTAGCACCCCTCCCCATAGTTTGCGGAGAAAAAACTGCTGGGAGACAGGGATTCGAACCCCGATTAGCTGATCCAGAGTCAGCTGTCCTACCGTTAGACGATCTCCCATTAATTTAATTGCAATCGATCAAATAGATTCTTTCAGTCTTCTGCTCAGATCTTCAGTGAATCCGACATAGCTTTTCTTGGCCGTCTCACTTTTTAACACATACACTTTGTACATCTGCTGTCCTACCCGCCTCGCTGAGCCGAGCTGCACCTTGCCGAGCAACGCGAGGCAGGTCAGCTCGGCGAGGCGGGCCGTTAGACGATCTCCCAACGCCGAAGCAAAAGCCCGAAATTCGAAGCACGAAATCCGAAACAAACCCGAATGACCAAAACCCAAATCAACAAAACAACGTTTTAAACATTCGAATTTCGAGTTTGTTTCGGGTTTCGGATTTCGATATTCGAATTTTCCCTAGTACGGCAGTTTCCACCACCCCGGCCTCACGACCAGGATGAACAGCCCGTAAAGGATCACGAAGACCGAAAACCACAAAAAGAACGTAAACCCGGCGCTCTCGGGCTCGCTCCACCGCTTCTTCATGTAATACCAGAACCCGAGCGCGATGAGCCCGGCGATCATCACCGACAGCCCCTTGAATATCGGGCTGGTGTTGGTGAACATGATAATCCTTGCTCCAAGGTCGTTCATACGAAGGAATAATATACCATTATATTGTAATTTGAACAAGGCCTGCCCCGCTGTTATAATCACCCCTATCACCATGACCGAAAAGATCGAGCACTGCGACTTTCTTATTATCGGGGGCGGCATAGCGGGCCTTTCGGCCGCGCTCGAGGCCAGCAAAAGCGGAAAAGTCATACTTCTGACCAAGGGCAAGACCGGCGACACCGCCACCGAGTACGCCCAGGGAGGCATAGCCGCGGCGGTGGACGAGGAAAAGGACTCCCCTCTCTTTCACCTCCAGGACACGCTTGAGGCCGGAGCCGGCCTTTGCGACGAATCCGCCGTAAAAGTACTGGTCTCGGACGGCGTGAAGCGCGTGAAGGAACTTGTGAAGCTCGGCACCAAGTTCGATAAGGACTTGACCCTGGAAGGAGCTCACAAGCACAGGAGAATACTACACACGGGAGACGCGACGGGCGCGGAAATTGAGAGGGCGCTGGCTGCCAGACTGCTCAAGGAAAAGCGCGTCGACGTAAGGAATTTTGTCTACGGCAAGGACCTGATAATCGAGGACGGCGTCTGCCTGGGCGCGCACGCCCACAGTGCCGACGGAAGCGAGGAATACACTTTTCTCGCCCACTCCGTGATACTAGCCACCGGCGGGCTCTGCCAGATATACCTTCACAACACCAATCCGCGGTTCGCCACGGGGGACGGCGTGGCCATGGCCTACAGGGCCGGAGCGGAAGTACAGGACATGGAATTCATACAGTTCCATCCTACTTCGCTCGTGAAGCCCGAAAAAGAGGGGCGCAGGCTCCTTATCTCCGAGTCGCTGAGGGGAGAAGGAGCAATACTCATCAACGCGAAAGGAGAGGCCTTCATGGAAAAGCACCATCCCATGAAGGACCTGGCGCCCAGGGACATTGTTTCAAGGGCGATACTGGAGGAGATGAAAAAGACATCTTCTGACTTCGTCTGGCTTTCCCTGAAGAATATGGACAGGTCAAAGCTCAGGGAGCGCTTCCCGACGATCTATGAGGGGTGCATGGAGCACGGAATAGACATAGAGAAGGAAGACATTCCGGTGTCTCCAGCGGCGCATTACTTCATGGGCGGGATCAAGATAGACGTGGACGGCAGTACAAACATACCGGGACTTTACGCCGCCGGAGAGGTGTCGTCAGCGGGCATCCACGGAGCCAACCGCCTGGCAAGCAACTCTCTCCTCGACGGACTTGTCTTCGGGCACAGGGCGGGAAGGGCCGCCGCCAGATACGCCGCGGAGTTCGACTCAAAGCGGCTCTCATCTCACAGGAGAAAAAGGGCAAAGACCGTTAAGGGCTCCCTCAAAAAGGATGAGATCCTCAAGCTCAGGCTGGAGCTCAAGAAGATCATGTGGGAGAACGTCGGGATAATAAGATCTGGCGATTCGCTCAGGAAAGCCGTAGAGAAGATCGGAAGGATCGAATCGAAGCTTGATTTCACTTCCAGGGATGAGTCGGAAATTGAACTGAAGAACATGGCCCTGATCTCAGGCCTGACCGCGAAAGCCGCTCTCGAGAGGACGGAATCGCGCGGGGCTCACTTCAGGACCGATCACCCCAAGCAGAACGATGCTGACTGGAAGAGGCACCTGATATACAAATCCAAATGACAATTCTTGATCACCCTGCGAATGAATTCGCGGTTCCCCAAAGAACCGATCGCAGAATTAATTCTGTGATCTGTTCTCTTGTTGCCCTTTCATGATGGAACCGAGAATTTATTCTCAGGTTCCATGTCTCCCTCATGTCTACCGCGGATAAATTCTCAATCTTCTCTTCGGCTCTTCGCCCACCGATTCGGAATGAAGCTTGTGCTTTTCCGCGAGCTGGTGCTGAAGCCTTCTGATATAGGCGTTCTGAGGGTTAAGATCTATTGACTTCTTGCCGTTCTGAACCTGCCTGACGGCCTCCTCCACCTCTCTCATCGCGATATCCTCGGCGTCTTCCTTGCCGCCGACCTTGAAATAATACTTGAGGAACCTCATTATCTGCGACGAAACGTTTTTCTTTATGACATGCACGGGAATGCCGTGCTCCTCGGCTGATCTCATGATCTTGGAACCGGCCCTTGCCTTGGTCCTGGTCGTGAGCACAAGATCGGCGTCGTCAAGCGCTCCAACCACTATCGAGGGAAGCTCCATTGCCCTTATTGCCCTGTCGATCTGGGTTTTGTTGACCCCGAACGGATAAATCCTGACGGGCCCCTTCCCCTTCTGAGCCTCGGCCTCGGCTTCCTGCTCGGGCGTCAGTTCCGGCATCTCTTCCCTGGCCTTCTGCCTTACCTCGATCTTGCCGCCCGAAGTTCTCACTCTTATCTCCGGATGCGGAGTCCTGCCTCTCAGGAGGGCGTCAATGGCCGATCCGACGTTGAAGTAGATGGCGAACTTGTCCAGCTCCCTTATTTCGACTGCTACGTCGAACGTGGGCGGAGCCTTTCGCTCCAGCACCGCTTTCTGGGTGTGCCTGCGCTTGGCCTCCTCATCGGACAAGATCACCGTCTGGATGCCTCCTACCAGGTCGGAGAGAGTTGGGTTCTTGAGAATGTTGTCCAGCGTGTTCCCGTGAGCCGTCCCTATGAGCTGGACCCCTCTTTCGGCTATTGTCCTGGCGGCGGCGGCCTCCTGCTCGGTCCCTATCTCGTCCACGATGACGACTTCGGGCATGTGGTTTTCGACCGCTTCTATCATGACCTTGTGCTGCAGGTCCGGGGACGAGACCTGCATGCGGCGCGCCCTGCCGATGCCCGGGTGGGGAATGTCGCCGTCTCCGGCGATTTCGTTGGACGTGTCGACGACCACAACGCGCCTGTCAAATTCGGTCGAGAGCACCCTCGCCGCCTCGCGGAGCTTGGTGGTTTTCCCTATCCCCGGAGGGCCCATGAAGAGGATGTTCTTGCCGGACTCGATAACGTCGCGGATGATGTCGTTGGTGCCGTAGATCGCGCGGCCAACCCTGCACGTAAGGCCCAGGATCTTACCTCTGCGATTGCGAATGCACGATATCCTGTGGAGCGTGCGCTCGATGCCGGCCCTGTTGTCGGACGTGAAATCCCCTACTTTTGAGGTTACGTATTCGATGTCCTCGTCTGTCACCGTGTCCTTCTCGATAAGGAGGGTTCTTTTTGAGAATCTCGCCTCGGGGGGCTTTCCTATGTCGAGGACGACTTCAATGAGATCTTCCAGGTCGGAGGAATCGTAAATATCTCTCTTGATCCTTATGGGGAGAACATCGATCAGCTTCTTGAGTTCTTCGGACGTTTTCGCCATCATGCGCGCTTGACCCCGCTTTCGGCGCTAAGACGCTCCTATGCCGAGCGAAATAGCTTCGCCTTCCGCAAATCTTTAGACCCCGGTTCTTACTTGACCTTTATAGCCTTTTTCAGGTTGATGCCCGGAACAAAAGCCGGTGCTTTTGATACCGGTATGCTGATCTTCTCGCCGGTCTGAGGGTTTCTTCCCACTCTCGCGGCGCGGGACCTCACAAGAAAATTCCCGAAGCCGACCAGCCTGACCTTCTGTCCTCTCGTTAGAGCCTCGGTTATGCAGTCGAGCGTGGAATCTATGACCTGCTCGACCTTCATCTTTCTCATCCCGACTCTCTTCGAAACATCCGCTGCCAGTTTCTTCTTGTTCATTCTCTCACCTCCTAATCTCTACCAATTTCTGCTTAATATCAACTCCCTATCCGGCTTTCTTCAACAAATCCTCCCACCTCTTGTCGACTTCCGCCTGGATCTCATCCAGCAATTCCTTGTTCGACGGCTTGAACAGATGCTTGAACCTGACCTGGGTCTTGAGAAAATCGGCCATCGGCTTCTTCTCCTTGGGCTTGTAGTTTACCTTGTAGACGCCGTTCTCAACCTCGTAAAGAGGCCAGAAGCACGTGTCAGCCGCCATCTTGCCGATCTTTATTGTCTGGTCGGCAGGGAATCCCCACCCAAGCTGGCACGGCTGAAAGATATTGATGAACTTGGGGCCCTTGATCGAGAGCGCCTTCTCGACCTTCCTGGTCAGGTCAACCCAGAAGCCCACCGACGTTTGCGCCACATAGGGGATTCTGTGGGCCGCTATGCACTCGGTCAGGTCCTTTCTGTACTGCTCCTTGCCCTGTTTTACCTTTCCGGCCGGGGCTGTCGTGGTACTCGCCCCTCTTGGGGTAGCACCCGAGCGCTGTATCCCCGTGTTCATGTATGCCTCGTTGTCGTAGCATATGTAGAGCATGTCGTGCCCGCGTTCCATCGCTCCCGAGAGGGACTGGAAGCCTATGTCGTAGGTCCCTCCGTCCCCGCCGAACGCGATGAACTTGATGTCTTTCTTGATCTTTCCCTTCTTCTTGAGTGCGGTGTACGCGGCCTCCACGCCGGAAACCGTCGCAGCCGCGTTCTCGAACGCGTTATGGATGAAAGGAACGTCCCACGACGTGAACGGATAGATGGTGGAAAAGACCTCCATGCATCCTGTCGCCGCCCCAACCACGATATCGGCTCCGGAACCCTGCGCGGCAAGCATTACCTGCCTGGCGATTATCGCGGCCCCGCACCCTAAGCATGCCCTGTGCCCGGGCGTGAACAGCTCCTTTCTTTTTGATAACTCCTTTAATGTTGCCATGATTAATATTTCCCCCTAACTACTATTCTACTGTACTACCGGACTACGATTATTCTCTAACCCCTAAATAACTCACCGGCTCCTCTATCTTTCCGATCTTCAGCGCCTTGCCGAGCGCGTCGAAAACCGATCGTATGTCCGCCAGCCCCACGTCCCTGCCGCCGAGCCCGTAGATGAAGTTCATGACCTTCGGCTTGATGGCCATGTCGTACAGCGCGGACCTGACCTCGGTGAAAACCGGGCCTCCGGACGAGCTGAAGGAATCGCTCCTGTCCATTACCGCGACAGCCTTGAGCTTCCCGAGCGCCTGTGCCAGCTCCTCGTGCGGGAAGGGCCTGAAGACCCTGAGCTTGAGCATTCCCGCCTTGACCTTTTCTTTTCTCAGGTCATCCACGACCGCGCGGGCCGTGCCGGCAGTCGAGCCGAGCACCACTACCGCGACCTCGGCGTCATCCAGCCTGTAGCCGTCGAACAGCCCGTAGGTCCTCCCGAACTTCTTTCCGAACTCTTTTCCCACCTCCAGAATAACGTCCTTGGCGTTTCTCATGGCCTCGGCCACGGGCATCTTGTGCTCAAAATAGTAATCCTGAAGGTCCAGCGCCCCTATGGTCACCGGATTATCTGTATCGAGAAGCATGTTCTCCTTCTTGTATTCTCCTATGAACTCCCGGACCTTGTCGTCATCTATCACCTCGATGTTCTCAAGACAGTGGCTCAGGATGAAGCCGTCGGTGGTGGCAAGGGCGGGAAGGCGGACTTTGGCGTGCTCGGCGATCCTCAGAGCCTGGATCACGTTGTCGTACGCCTCCTGCGTGCTCTCCGAGAATATCTGTATCCATCCTGCGTCCCTTACGAACATCGTGTCGCTGTGGTCGCAGTGGATGTTTATGGGAGCCGAGAGCGCCCTGTTGACCTCCGGCATCACTATCGGCAGGCGAAGCGCCGAAGCTACGGGAAGTATCTCGGCCATAAGGGCGAGCCCCTGAGACGACGTCGCCGTCATGGCGCGGGCTCCCGCAACGGACGCTCCGACCGTGGCGCTCATTGCGCTGTGCTCCGATTCAACCGCCACAAACTCGGTGTCCACCAGGCCGTTCGCGACGAAACCCGCGAATATCATCGCGACTTCAGTAGCGGGCGTGATGGGGTATGCCGCGACAACGTCTGGATTTATCTGTCTCATGGCCTCAGCCATGGCCTCGTTTCCGGTTTTAGCTACAGTAACCATTTGTATCCCCTTTCTATAACCTGACGCCTATTCCTCTATCACCATGTCAATTGACTTCGGCTTCGTCGGGCATTCGGCGGCGCATATGCCGCAGCCCTTGCAGTGCTTGTAATCAAAGCCTTTCATTTTTCCGTCTTTTACGATCACCGCCGCGTCCGGACACGCTATCCAGCACGCGAGGCAGTGTATGCACTTGTCCTCATGCCACACGGGTTTGTTGCTTCTCCAGTCGCCAGTCTCAAAGGCAACGGCAGTACCTGCCTCGAGCACGTCTCCCTGCGGAAGCTCTTTCCATCCCTTTTTCTTTTTCATTCCGATTTCACCTCCTGATATGCTCTCCTGATGGCGGTAAGGTTGCCTTCGACAACCTCAAGCTTGGACGCGAACTTTTTCTTGAGCTTCACCTCAACGTTCTTGACCATCTTGTCGAAAGGCAGAAGCCCGGTGACCTTGGTGAGAGCTCCGAGCATCGGGGTGTTCGGTATGTCCCTTCCTATCGTCTCCCTGGATATCTTTGAAGCCGCGACGGTGTAAACCTTGCCGCCCGATATGTTGTACTTGTGCCTTATCTCGGCGGGAGGATCGGCGCTGTTGATTATGACGCTGCCGTCCTTGGGCAATCCGGCCATGACGTCCACCTTCCCCATAAGGGTCGGATCCAGGACAACGACAACGCTGGGGTTGGTTATTCCGCAGTGGATAGTTATCGGCTTGTCCGAAAGCCTGTTGAAGGACTGCACGGGCGCGCCCATCCTCTCCGGGCCGTACTCCGGAAAAGCCTGAATGTGCAGGCCCTCCGAGAGCGCCGCGTCCCCGAAGAGAAGAGCCGCCGTCTTGACTCCCTGGCCTCCCCTGCCGTGCCATCTGATCTCAGTGATTCCGTGCATTACTGTTTTCCTCCCTGCTGTTTAAATAAGAAACTTCTCAAGACTGGGAAAAACCTTGGTGTGGAAAAGGACCCCGAAGAGCACCAGGACGGCGATCGGAAGGAGAGCCGACATCACGGCCTTCCACCGGGGCACTTTGTTCACCGCTTCGCCCGCGGCCACCCACAGGATGAACATGGCGGCGCAGGCCAGGTAGTAAACTACATTTTCGATCAGCGACAGCGTCCACATGCTGATAAGGCGGTACTTGACGAGAGGGCTCATCGCGACAGGCACCGCCGCGAGCATGAAGACCGCGGCCGAATAAAGCGAAGCCTTTATCATGTCAAAGAACATGCCGCCGCCTCCCATCAGCCTGAGGATGAACTGCAGCACCGACCCTACCGCGTAAAGCAAGCCGATGATGGCCGCAAGCATGAAGCCTCCGACAATGAGCACGACTATGGCAAAAATTACCGCGGAGAACACGATCGTTATAGGCAGCGTCAGCACCTTTTCCAGAAGGCTCAGGGTCTCTGTCAGATAAAGCCCTATCTCTATGAGCTTGATGAGGAATATGACAATTGTGATGATAAAGGCCAGTATCCAGGCGGTCGCGCCGGCAAAGGTGAGAGAGTCCCCATACCACACGCCTTCCGGAAGGGTCCGGAAGAAATCAGCGGGGCTCTTCATGATCTTCATCCACGTGTCAACATACCAGCGAATGCTATCTTTCATGTCTTACCTCTCTCCGGCCTTCAAAGGCCTTTGTAAGGGTTATCTCGTCGGCATAGTCCATGTCGGAGCCGACCGGAAGGCCGTACGCTATCCTGGTAAGCTTTACGCCCATCGGCTTCATGAGATTTGAGAGAAAAGTTATGGTAGCCTCTCCCTCAACGCTCGGGTTCATGGCGAGAACTATCTCGCTCACCTCGGGCGTTACCCGGTCCATAAGCTCCCTGACGCGAAGGCTCTCGGGACCTATTCCGTCAAGCGGAGAGATCACCCCTCCCAGGACGTGATAAACCCCCCTGTACTGCCTCATCCTTTCAAAAGCTATCAGGTCCTTAGGGTCCGAAACCACGCATATCGTGGAGTGATCGCGCTCAGGGCTTGAACATATCCTGCAGGGATCCTGCTCGGTAATGTTGAAGCACACCGAACAATTCTTGATCCTGCGCTTCGCGTCCACTATGGAGTTCGCGAGCTTCTCCGCCTCATGGGGCGGCGTGCTCAAAACGTAGAACGAAAGCCGCTGGGCCGATTTCGGCCCGATGCCCGGCATCTTTCTGAACTCGTCTATTAACTTCGCGAAGGGCTCCGCGTAATAGTCAAACATGTCGGTCAAAACATCCCCGGGATGCTCAATCCTCCGGTCAGCCGTCCCAGCTTGCCTTTTGCGACACTCTTGGCCTCGTGCATGGCTGACGTGACCGCTTCTCCGACTAAAGCCTCAAGCTTTGACGCGTCCGCTTTCTGAAGCACGGCCGGATCTATCTTGATCTCCCTGACTTCCATGTCTCCCGAAACGGTGCAGCTGACGCCCTCCGCAGTGGCCTTATAGGTTTCCTCCCGGAGCTCGGCCTGCACCCTCTTCATCTCTTCCTGCATATGCTTAATTTTCTTGAGCATATCGCCCATATTACCCAGGTTTCCGAAAATCAATTTACCCCTCCGAGGATCAGCTTTCCGTACATTATAGACTGGTTTTTGGCGTTGTCAACGTAAATTCAGGTGAAAACATAAAATTTTTACCGCCCGCACGGGAAAACCTAGTCATAAACCACGATCTTGCCGGTTCCGACAAGCTTTTTCCCCGATACTATCTTATAAACGTATATTCCGTTGGCGGCGTAACCTCCAAAGTCGGTCTTGCCGCTCCAGAGAACCTCGTTGTAGCCCGCTCTGCCGCCGTTAGAACGCTCGTCAAATTTCTTGGTGAATATCGCCCTGCCCCCCACATCGTAAGCGTATATGGTTATGTCAGCATCCTTTGAGAGAACGTAAGATATTCTGGCGCTGCCGCCGTCAGTCAACGGCCTGAAAGGCGCCGGATGGACCAAAGTGGGCCCTATCATCTCAATGTCCCCGGTCATCACTCTCACATGCTTCGGCACGCTCGAGCCGATATTGCCGAGTTCGTCGGAAGCGGATATGGTGAACAGGTAATTGCCGTCTCCAAGCGGGGATTTGAGCCTGTGCGACAATCTGTAGGCCCCTTCCGCGGCTTCGTAGGTAAACGTGTCGATCTCGCCGCCATATATAACGTAGAAGGCCTCAAAGCTCAAGATAAGCGAATCCTTGTTTACGGCGCTGGCAGGCTCAGTGCCGACAGTCTCATCGGTAATGTAAGCCGTTATGTGCGGAACTGACCTTATCACGTCGTTTTCCACGAGCGGTATTCCGTCAAACCTTATTCCGAATATTCTCGGCCCCATGGTCTCATGGATGGTGGATTCGCTGATTATGTTCGTCGGTTCGGTCGTTACCCCTTCCTGGTTCACGGCGTAGACGCGGAAGCGATAATCAGTCTGGGTCATGAGACCGTCATAATTCACCCCGATATCGCTCCAGTATGCTTCGCGCGTCATGGGATCCGCAAAGGGGCCGCTCGCCTCGGTCGTTGCCTCCATTATGTATACTGTTTCAAGCGTAGGATTGCCGCCTTTATCCCACCTGAGAGTTATGTAATGCCCGGCTATGTCCACGGCCCTGAGATTCGCCGGAGCCTGCGCCAGCGTGCACTCGGTTGTAGAGTTCGACAAAGCTTCGTTTCCGGCGTTATAAGCCGCAGCTCTTCTCGAGTAGAAGGTGTTGGGGGTCAGCCCTTCCTCAACGTAAGAGCTGGCATTCATCGGCAGGGTGACCTCGCCGATCACGGGAGAAAGCTTCTTCAATTTATACCCGAATTCCGTCGTCGCGTTGTCGGTCCAGCTCCAGTCAATCCTCGCTGGAGAGACGACCGAGCCTTCAAAAGTAGTCGGCGCTTCGGGAGGCCCTATCTGCGGGACCCCCTTTGCCACGCCCATTCTGAAATCAGACATGTAAAAAGTAAAGTCGGTGTCGTTTCTCGCGAGAGACAATATGTTTCTGCTAACCGGATACTGAGCGCCCACAAGGCCGGCCGTCGAATCAACATCGCCTTTGAAAATTCCGTATCCGGAGCAGGCATAAATGGTGTGAGGGCTCGTCCAAGAATCAATGAAGAGGTCGTAAACGCTCCTGGAACCGTAATAAACCAGTCTGCCCGACCACGTTCCTCCTCCGTCGCTGGTTTGATAAAGGCCGGGATCGGCCCCCGCGTGAATGTTCCCGGGATCGGACGCGTCGACCGCCAGGCACCGAACATCGACGTTCGGAATGTCGCCTCCAGTGGCGGAATCGAGCGTCTCCCAGGTCGCCAGGCCGGACTGATCCAGCTTGAACCTGAACACTCCGCCGTTTTCTGTTCCGGCAAAAATGCTGTGTTCCTCGGTCGTCGCGTCAATCGCAAGACACAGCACATTCTGGTTGTCCAGGCCGTTCTCGGGAATCTGCGTCCATGAAGTTACCCCCGAAGGTCCCGCCTCGCCGAAAAAGACCCCGTTTCCCAGTGTTCCAACATAGACCCTTGGCAGCGGCCTGGCCTCACACGTGAGATAATCTATGAGGATATCGGTTATGTTGTTGTTGGTGAGCCCCTGATTCACCGCGACCCAGTAATCCCCGTTGTTCGCGCTTTTATAAACCCCCGTGCTGCCGCCGCCGGCGGCGTAGACGTGGCCGGAATGGCTCCTGTCAACGGCAACGTAATTGACGTTCGACGAATATAGCCCGTTAAGAAGCCTTTCCCAGCTCTGCCCGGAATTTGTGCTCCTCCACAACCCGCTCGCGGGCCTGACGATCTCTGCCTGCGTGCCCGCGTAAACGTAACCCGTGTCCGGATCAACGGCAATATCGGAGACCCTTATATTGACAAAGCCCTCGCTCGCCCTGCTCCAGCTCTGGCCGGCATTTTCGGTCTTGTAAATCCCGTCGCCGTCAAGGCAGACGTAAGCCTCCCTTGAATCGACGGGCGAAACCGCGATGTCGGTAACTGCATGGAGCGTTCTGTCCGGCAGGCCGAAGTAAGCCGGAGCCCACGAATCTCCCGAATTGACGCTTAACCTAAGCTGGTTGTCGAGGACGGCGTAGACAACGGACGGATCCTTCGGATAGACAGCAAGTTCTCCTATTGAGGTGAACGGAGAAAGGGGAACGGAATGCCAGGAATCACCCTCGTTGGTGCTCGTGTGAAGAGAGGAGCCGGTTCTCATGTATATCCTCGACGGCTTGTACGGGCTTGAATCAAGCGCGGCGCCGGGAAAAAACTTCTGCCAGGACTTTCCTTCATCAGTGCTCCTGTAGGTCCCTCCGTAGGTGTAATGACTGAGATTCAGGAACAAATAAGATTTCGAAGGCTCAATGAAAAGATCATCAATGCTTCCTGACGCTGGAAGGTCCGACCCGACGCCCTCCCAGCTTGGTGTCGCGTCATCAACGTCTATGCGGTAGATGTCGGTTCCGCTGGCCGCGTAAAGCACCGATGAATCGTTCGGGTCGACCACAAGCCCATTCATGACATATCCAAACTGCGGGTTGGCAATTCCCGGGATGTTCCCCCAAGTTTGCCCCTCATCCGTAGTAACCTTCACGCCGTAAGTGCCGGTTAATCCGCCCGCGTACATGACGTCAGGATTCGCGTGATCAATAGCCATATCATAAACATTGACGTCCATTCCCTGCACGACCATGTTAGTCCAGGTAGCGCCGCCGTCCTCGCTTTCGAATATGGCCCTGCCGCTGGCGAGAGCGTATATTACGTCGGATTTTGATTCCTGTGTCGGCATCACCAGCTTTTTGACGACGCCGGCCCAGGGGCCGTTGGTCATGCTCCAGTCTATCGAGTACGCATCGGCCGCCTGAGCTCCGGCACATAGAATTAAAGTAATTAAAATTAAATAGTTAACGGCTTTCAATCAAGCACCACCAGCTTGCCCGTCGCTATCGCCCTGTTCCCGGAAACGATCTTGTATACATATATGCCGTTGCCTGCCACATTGCCGAAATTGGTGATCCCGTCCCAGGAGAAATCATTGTATCCGGCCCTGCCGCCCTCCATCCCGGAGTCGAATTTCTTCGTGAGGACTATCCTTCCCGAAACGTCATACATATAGAAAGCGACATCCGCGTTTCTAGAAAGTGTATACGAGATAATCATGCTGTCCCCGCTCAAGGGGCTGAAGGGCGTTGGATAGGCGAGAGTAGGGCCCACAACGTCAACATCGCCCGCTATGACCCGGACCGATCCGCTCCAGGCCCCCAGGTTGTACCACGGGTAAGCCAGATCTCTTGCCTCTATTGTGCATGTGTAGCCTGAGCTGCCCAGAACGGCCGGAATTTCGTAGTTCATGTAAACAACTACGGGTTTGGCCTCCGGGCTTACCGGAACGGCCTCGGTGGATGAAAGGCTGAAGGCCGAAGCAGGAAGGCCTTCAAAAAGATAATCGTCAAACCTGACCTTCACCGAACTGATATCCACCCCTTCCGGAGTAATTGTGCCGGGTTCGGTCGAGCCGTAGTCGGTAATGACGCATTTGATCCTCGGGCTGTAATGTATGATGTCGCCCTCTCCGTAGCTCCCCCGGAAATACAATCTTTCGTTAAACTCCACTCTCGTGACTTCCGGAGAGACCCTGTCTTCGGAAGGGACGGGAGGATCGGTTTCAAAAGACGCAGACCCGCCGAAGTCGGTTTGAATGCCGTTCCCGTTCTCCCCTCTTGCCCTGTAAAAATACACGGTGCTCGGGGAAAGCCCCGTATCGTGAAAGAGCGGAGGAAAAGATTCCGTGGATCCCGTGTATTCCCAGTAAGCCGGGAATCCGGATACGGCCTCAATCGTAGAGCGCTCAACAACATATCTTGTGCCAGCCGGGTTGCCGCCGGCTTCCCAGGTAATGTCAATGTAAGTTATCCCGACATCGCTCCCTTCAACCGTTCCCGGAACCGCCGCCAGCGTGTGGATATAGGGCGACAGGCCCGATATCTGCGAACCGTACGAATTGTAGGCGGCAACTCTCCTCCTGTTTGAACTGTTTATGCCCAATCCTGTCTCAACGGTTGAGCTGGAAAGGGATGCCATTGTCGCAACAATCGTGCCATTGTCATAAAGATAAAACCCGTCCTCATTAAACGAATTGTCTGCCCATGTCCATTCAATCTCCGAGGTTGAGAGGGCGGTTCCCGAAACGTTTGACGGGGCCGCGGGCACATCCCCTCCCAGAATTGAGGTGCGCCAGACACTTCTTCCGCCCACGTCAGCATAAAGGCAGTTGGCCCCGGAATAGCTGTCAAGCACCATCGGCTTATGGCTAGTGAAGCCCCTGTAGTTCTCCATTCCGGTCGTCTCCCTTACCATCGCCGAGAGGTTGTTATAGACCCGGATCATATCCCTGTCGGCCGAATAGCAGTAAAGAGTGGACGGATCGTTGGGATCCGCGACAAAAGCGCTGAATCTTCTGTTGGCTCCCGGAAAAACGGTAAGTTTAATGGTCCAGGCGGAGGCGTTAAGGTGTTTTGAAAATATCGGCTGGCCTATGCCGGCGTATATCACCTCGGGGCTCGCGTAATTGTACGCAAATGTTGCGGAGGGATATCCGGACACGGCGCTCAAGCCGGACGACACGTCCTCCCATGACGCGGTGTCCGAATATCTCCTGTAAACGCCCTCGGGGTTCTGGAGCTTCACGTGCAGGCACGCCCTTCCTTCTATTGACGCGGCCAGAAAGCGGGACGCGGTCCTGTCCGAAGGCAGGCCCGTGTTCCAGGCGCTCCAGCTCTCACCCGTGTCAAGGCTGCGGTAAAAATGGCCGGCTCCGCTCGTTGACGCGTAGATCACCTCGGGGCTTACGGGGTCGGACTGGACGCAGACAACCTGGTTGATCAGGGTGCTTGAGAGTCCGGTCGATTCCCAGGACAGGCCGAAATTATCCGACTTGTAAAGATAGTCGCTGAAGCCGGCAAAGACAAGAGGCGTTCCGGGGACATGGGCGAACGAATATACTATGGAGGAGCGATCAACTATGCCTTCATTGACCTCCTCCCACGATTCGCCGGAGTTGAGAGACCGGAAAATTCCCAGGTTCTCGGTTCCCGCAAAGATGATTGTCCCTTCCGTGGACGGCACGGCCAAAAGCGACGTCACCCAGACATTGTTTATTCCATCATTGGAGAAGTTCCAGCTCTCAGCCTCATCCGTGCTCAAATAAAACGCCCTGCCGAAACCGCAGGTAAATATCCTGGCTTCGTCGGTAGGGTGTATCTCAACGTTCAGGAACGTGTCGTCGGTCGGGTCGGGATACTTTTGAGCCCACTCCCATCTTCCATCTCCGGAATCATAGACGGTCTTGAACAGACCGATGCTGGAAGATGTCAAATATGCCGCCTCAGAAGATAAAGGAGCGACAACAATACTGTTGATGAAGCCGTCAAAGTGCGTCGCCGCCCCCCTGTACATGATCTCCCAGGTTCCTCCGCCGTCAATTGTTTTTTTCACCCTGTAGTCATATGCTGATATCCTGTCCCTTACTCCGGCATAAATGCGGGCTTCGGGGGAAGAAGGAGAGACCCCTATGGCAGTAATGAGGCTCTCACTAAGGTCGATGTCGCCGGAGGCGATATTGACCCATGTGGAGCCTTCGTCAGTCGACTTGTAAAGGCCGGAGGCCAGGGTGCCGGCATAAACTACGCTGTAGGCGCCGGCCGATACCGTTTCGACGCACCTCACCTGATCAACTCCGGCAGGCATTCCTGCCGACCCCCAGGATGCGCCTTCGTCCGTGCTCTTTCGCAGGGCAAGCGATTGTGTTGTCGCGTAAATAATATTAGGCTTTCTCGGATCGATGGCCACATCGTATATGAGACCGCTGCCTAGATTGTAATTGACCGCCTGCCACATCGAACCTCCATCCGTTGTCTTCGCCACACCGGTTCCGTTGGTCGCGGCATAAGCAATATCAGGGTTATCGGGGTGGACCTCGATATCGAAAATATCGACAGAAAGGTCAACAAGGCCTTCGTTGATTATCGTCCACGTCGCTCCGCCGTCTGTGGATTTGTATATTCCGGAGCCGGATGTTCCCAGATAGATTATCGCTGGGTTCGACGGAGAAACGGCTATCGTTCTTCCGTATCCGCCGTAAGGTCCGTTAGTCTGCTGCCACAGCAGGGCGGCCTGCGAAGGGGCCGCGCAGCATATAACGGTTATTAACAGCAAGCGCGCAAGCATCCTGCACATTTCGGTTCTTCTCCTTACCGGGGGCGCACTACCCTTCCTGAAAATATGCTCTTGACCGCGTCAACGCTGACATCTTTTGAGGGCTCCTTCTTCTGCGAAGGGGCTTCTGGCACGTCGTCCGAGATCACGCAGGCTATCTTTATCTGCCGGCCCAGAACCTCCGAGACCGAGGATTCGACCGCCGACAGGTTTTTCGCGTCTTCAAGCCTTTCCTTGTGGAATGAGAAGCCTTTCCTGAAGCCCAGAACAAGCTTTCCGTCCTTTTCCACCTTCAGTGGGACGCTTTCGTGAAGGGACACGTATCCGGACAGGCTCTTCTTCTTCAGGGATTCAAGCACCTTGTCCCAGTTCTCTTTGACCTTGAACATCAGCCCTTCATTATCTTTCCCGGCCTCTTTTTTGATCTCCTTCTTGCTTTCTTTCCCGGCTTCTTTCTTAATTTCCTTCCCTTCCATCGCCTCCACCAGCGCCACTTCAAGAACCAGTCTTCCGTGAGGGTGCCACTTCATGTCGAGCTCCGCCCTGGAAAATATCCTGATAAGGCGCTTGAGGTCGTCCACCGGGAACTTGTCCGCGTCCTGCTTCAACCTGCCGACGTAACTCTCGGCAAGATCGATTATCGATTCGCTGCCTAGCTTTGAGAGAAGAAGATATCTGACATGCCCCACCAGGTCCCTTGTGATCTGCGGAACGCTCCTCCCCTCCGCCACCGCCTTTTCAACAAGCGAGAGCCCTTTTGAAACTTCGCCGGACGCTATTGACTCGAGCATCGTGAAAAGGAATTCCTCGTCGGCGGTCCCGAGCACCATCACAACGTCATCAAGCCTGATCTTCTGGCCGCAGAAAGAAACAAGCTGATCGAGCAGTGATATGGCGTCCCTCATGGACCCTTCCGACGATCTGGCAACAAGATTAAGCGCCCGGTCATCAATTGAGAATTTCTCTTTTTTAGCGACTTCTTTCAGGTGTTCAACGATGAGCGGAAGGGGAATTCTGGCAAAATCGAGCCGCTGGCATCTGGAGGAAATTGTCACCGGCACCTTCTGGAGCTCGGTTGTGGCAAGAACGAATATCGTGTGCGCGGGAGGCTCTTCCAGGGTCTTAAGAAGGGCGTTAAATGCTTCGGAGGTGAGCATGTGGACCTCGTCGATAATGTAGACCTTGTACCTCCCCTCGACCGGAGCGTACCTGACCTTCTCCCTCAGGTCCCTTATCTCGTCGATGCCGCGGTTGGAGGCGGCGTCGATCTCTATGACATCCACCGAGTGGCCGTCGCGGATCTTGACGCAAAGATCGCATTTCAGGCACGGATCGGGCGTGGGCCCGGTCCTGCAGTTAAGGGCTTTGGCCAGTATGCGGGCCACCGATGTCTTTCCCGTGCCGCGCGGACCGGAGAAAAGATACGCGTGGGCGAGCCTGTTGTTCTTGACGGCGTTCTTAAGGGTGCGGACTATTGGTCCCTGGCCGATTACGTCGTCAAATCCCTGTGACCGCCACTTTCGATACAATGCTACATAGCTCATTTTTTGTAAATCCTCTCGACGCGTTTTCCTATTCCGCAGACAACCTCGTAATTTATCGTCCCCATTATATCAGCAATCTCGTCGGCGGATACCTTTTCTCCGCCCTGAGCCCCTATGAGAACCACCTCATCACCGACCTCGACTTTATCCTTCCCGATATCCACAAGGGTCAGGTCCATGCACACCCTTCCAACCACGGGGTATCTTTTTCCGCGGATAAGGACATGCCCCCTGTTGGAGAGAGCCCTGCTGTAGCCGTCGGCATAGCCCACTGGAAGGGTCGCTATTCGCGTCTCCCTGTCCGTAATGTGGGTCGATCCGTAAGAGAGGCGCGTCCCCGCGGGCACCTTTTTGATGAACATGACCTTCGTCTTGAAGGTCAAAGCGGGCTCAAGATCCACCGCCGCGCCGTCCCTTCGGGGAGAAAGGCCGTACATCGCAAGCCCCACCCTCACCATGTCCATGTGCGTCTCGGGATAATACAGCGTCGCGGCGCTGTTCGCGCAGTGCTTCACGCGGCCGTCGCCGATCTCATTTATCACTTTCCTGAAAGTTTCAAGCTGCGCTGCGGTGTAACCGGAGCTGATGTCGTCCGCAATGGCGAAGTGAGTGAAGATCCCGTCGATGTTCAGGCCGGGAAGCTCCTTCATTTTCCCGTAAAGCTTCGCCGCTTCAGGAACCGTGACGCCCACCCTGCCCATGCCGGTGTCGACTTTCAGATGGACGCTAACCTTTTTCCCGCTTTTGGCAGCCGCCCGCGACAGAGCTTCGGCAAGCCTTGAAGTATAAACCGTCTGGGAAACTCCGGCCCTGACCAGGTCATGAGCGCTGTCGGGCTCGGATTCGCTGAGTATCAGAAGCGGAGACCTGATGCCGGCATTCCTGATCTCCAGGGCTTCCTTCAAGCTTGCCACGCCAAGACAGTCCGCGCCCGCGCCAAGGGCGGCCCGGGACACATCAACCGACCCGTGCCCGTACCCGTTCGCCTTTACCACGGCCATGAAGCGGGCCTTCCCGCGGAGGGTTTTTTTGATCCTTTTTATGTTGCCGGCCAGCGCCCCCAGATTGATCTCGGCATAAGCCAGGCTTCTTCTTTTCATCTTGAATATCCCCCCGCCGATTCCAGCCTGTCCACCACCTCATCATCAACCGTCACGGTTCCCAGAGAGATCTCCTTCATTTTGCCGTGATAGTCAGATCCGCCGGTGGCTATCAGGCCGTGCTTATCCACGATCTCCAGGTATCGCTTCACATCGGCTTTCGAGTGGCCGGGATAGTATACTTCTATCCCTTTCAGTCCGGACGAAATGAGATCGGGGATTATCCGGTCGTAGTTCGAGACGGCCGGATGCGCGTAAACCGGAGTCCCTCCGGAAGCTGTTATGAGCCTGATAGCCTCAACGGGCGTGAGCTTGTAATGCGGAACGTACGCCGGCCCCTTCCATCCCAGGTACTTGTTGAACGCGTCCTTTATGGAGCGCACGACGCCTCCTTTCAGGAGGGCCCTTGCCACATGCGGACGCCCGGGAGAAGAGCCTCCCGAAAGCTCGAACACTTCACGGGCCTTTATGTCTATACCGGACATGTTGAGCTTTTCAACTATCTTGTGTATTCTCTTGTGCCTTGACTCCTGAATTTTTTTCAGTGTGGATTTCAGCCCGGCGTTCCCGATGTCTATGAAGTAGCCGATAATGTGTATCTCGGCATCAGGAACTTCAGTGGTGAATTCAATGCCCGGAACCACCCTTACTCCGAACCGCTTTCCGGCTTCAAGAGCCGGAGGAATTCCGTCAACCACGTCATGGTCGGTTATCGCAAAGGCGGTAAGGCCGATTTTGCTGGCTTTTTCCGCGATCTCCAGCGGGGTGTCAGTCCCGTCAGAAAAGGTGGTGTGAACGTGTAAATCTGCCGGCATAACAGGAAAAATTATATCATGGGAGCGCGGAAAAGTGAAGGCGGTTTCTACTCGGAGCTTCCCGAATAAAACATGTAGGTAAGGTAGTCAAACACAAGAGGGGTCTGCTTGATGCCGAGAAGCGTCTCCGCGAAAGCGTGCGCCGCCACCTCCTTCACGGCCGGAACCTCGGCCTTCAGCGAGACGGGCCCCATTTCCCACCTTGACACCTTGAACCTCGATGGAATGGAGCCGTAACGGGTATGTTCAAAGAAGTGGAACAGCTCGTGGGCAATTAGAAGCTTCATCAGCCGGTCGGACAGATCATCGGCAGCGACTTCCTTCATGAGCTTGTTCAGCGAATCGCGGTATATCACTATCTCCTTCCGCTTGGGCCGGTACTCGCTCCTCTTAAGGAGACTTCCAAGAGACCCGCTGTCCTCCCCCACCACCTTGAGCCCCAGCTTCTGGGTTATTTCCCTGGGCTCGTTCGTGCCGAACTCGTTCACGATGCCCCTGGCCACCGAATCCCCGAACGACAGCACGGATTTTATGAGCTTCAACCGCTCGACCTCGGGCGCCTTCAGGAACTTCGCGTCCCTGGCAAGGCAAAGGTACGCAAGGGCAAACCTGTTCCTGTTGTCTAGAGCGGCATTGTTCTGGTTGTTTATTTCCTGTTCCGTGGCAGTCATAAGTAATTGGCTCCCATTTCCCTCAGCTGTCGCACCAGCCGGGCTGTGTCCGCTTTCCTAGGGACCGTCCTCGCCTTCGCGACCTGCGCGGCCGCGGCCCCGGCCGCCTCGCCCAGCATGAAGCATGTGGGCATGACCCTCAGAGAAGACTGGGCCACATGATCCGCCGAGATCGACCTCCCCGCAACAAGAAGCCCTTCGATCTTCCCGGGCACCAAACATCTATACGGTATCGAGTAAGGTTTTGTCAAGGGATTAAATTTTGTTCCTTTGCCCTTCGGGTCGTGAATGTCGACGGGATAAGAGCATCTGGCGATAGCGTCCGGGAAGTCGGCTCCTTCCGTGACATCCTCGCCGGTCAGGACGTATTCTCCTACTATCCGCCGCGTCTCCCTGATGCCCACCTGAGCCCCGGTAGCCGAGACATAAGCAGACTCAAAACCCGGAACCTCAGCTTTCAGGAAAGCGAATACCTCTTCCGCCTGCTTCCTGGACACGACCTCCGCCCTGGTCAGATCGGACACCGACGTGCCGTCGACTCCCGTGACCCTGGTGACGTTGAAGTGAAGCTCCCCGGGCCTGGTGGTCTCGAACCACAGAAGCTTGTCCCTCTTAACGCTGACGGCACCCGACTCAACGGCTTTTCTGAAAAGAGAATCCAGCTCATCCCTTTCCGGCATTTTTTCCGGGTCTATTCCGGCAACGCGGAAGTTGAGCGTAGCGGGCTGCATCAGCCCGTCGCCTTCTCTTCCCGCCACAAAGGGGGCCTTCGCCATCCACGCGAGGTCGGCGTCGCCGGTTGAGTCAACGGATACATCGGAGAACGCCCGGAACTGGCCGGATTTTCCGTCGATCACGACTCCCGAGAACCTGTTCCCCCTGAGGATCGCTCCCGTAACGAGAGAGTGAAGGCTCAGCTTAACGCCGGCTTCCAGGGACATTTCCAGAAGAACGTTCTTAAGCGCTTCCGGATCAAAAGCGATGTGAGGCTGAGAAAAAAGCTCTCCGGAAAGGGCCGCTCCGCGGGACCTGAGCCTGTCCACGATCTCCGAGAAAAAGGGGGACATTATTGTCTCGCCGGAGGATGAACGGGACACCATAAAAGGCGAAACGAGGCCTGCGGTAGCCATCCCTCCGAGAAAGCCGTAGCGCTCCACCAGAAGCGTCTTGGCTCCGAGGCGCCCCGCTGTTATCGCGGCCGCCGCTCCGGCAGGACCGCCGCCGGCAACGAGAACATCATAGCTGGCCATTCAGATGCCCCTCCGGCCGCGCAGCTTCTTGACGGCCTTCTTTTTTTCCTTCATCTTGGCCATCAGGCTCTTGACGCTGCTCTTCTTGGAAATGAAATAACGTTTCTTTATGACGCTGTGGCCGCCCCTGAGATAGGCCTTTTCCCTCCCGGACAAAGGCGTCCTTGCAAGACATGATCCCTCGAGGCAGACGACGAATATCAATATAAGAATCAAAGTTCTGATCATGAAATTATTATAACACAACCTTTCAACCCGTTAACTCGTTAACCCGTTAATAAGCTAATAATGAATATTTATATCAACTTCAAATATCCTGGGCCACGGCAGCGCAGCCTCAACGCCCGCCTTCTCCCTGAAGAACGCGGACGTCATATTTTTCAGCTCCTCTTTTACCGCCCAGTTAACAGGATGGTAATGGTCCCTGAGGTCGAAAGGCGAAACGCCCCTTGAGACCACGTCATCGCGTATGCGCCGGCGGAGAACGGACTGGTACAAATATTCATCCGCGATCCTCTCCCTGATGAAGGCCGCCTGCCCCCTGCCGTCCCTGCGGACCTTTCCGGAAGCCACAAGAAACGAGTGGGCAAGTGCCGAACCTATGGAATTAGACGCGGTGTTCCATGCCGAGAAAGACGCCAGATCATTGGGCCGCAGCTTCTTGAAGAGCCTGTCCGCGAATGCCGGATCAGCCCCGTTGGCGAAGCGCAGGTCCGCGACGGCCACCACGGCGCCGTACTCCCGCCCCTTGATTATTGAACTTACAAAAGGCGCGTCATCCCTTTCACCAGGCATGTCCTTGTCGAGAAAAAGATCCGACTGCTTTTCGTCCGGAGAATTAACGCACAAAAGGACATCGGCGCCGCGCGGAGAATCTATGATCTCGCCTTCCATAAGCGCGACGTGGTCTTCTATTGATTCACGCAGCGGCCTGTCCTCGTACAGGGCCGCGCGGCCAGCGGCGGCCTCATTTGAATAGAGGACGCCGACCTTAAGGTCGTCCTTAGACGCGGCCCTCGAAACAAGCATCATCCCTATCTCATCCGCTCCCGAAATGAACCTGACGGAATCCGAAACATCGAGCTCCCCGGCATACTGGATCAGGGCATCCCTTTCTTCAGCGTGCGGGCCGGTCAGGGCCGCGTCGTCCTGGCCGACAACAAGATGGTCAATGGTCCCGCGGGAAAGAAGGTCGAGCGAAGCCCTTATGGCCCTGTGGCCGCACTTCCTGATGTCCGGGTCGGCAACGGAAGACTTCATTATTACCGCAAAGGCGTCTATCCTGAGCTTCGGGTTTCTCTTTTTTGCCATGGTAAGAGCGCCGAGGTCAAGCGGCGGCCTCCCTGAGCGCGAAGCCAGCAGTCCTCCGAAGCAGAGCATCTCAATGGAAGCGACGACAAGGTCAGCCTCTCCGGCAGATTCAACAAGCCATGCCGACACCGCCTCCGTGTCGCCCGGGACGTTGAAGTTGCCGAGGATACTTCGGGGCGGGGTCCTGACGTTAATTCCTGCCAGGGCGGCCAGCTTGAGCGGGATCCTGAGATTGCACGGCCTGTCGTCGACTGGAACGTAGGCGATTATCATTTCTATCCGAGATCGTCTATGGCTATACGGTACTCTCGCGTGGCCTTCTTAAGGGAGGAGACCGTCTTTCCCGTAACAACCGCGCCTATCATCAGCGCCTTGACGCCCGTGTCAGAAATGATCGGCACTTCAGAGGGCCTTATGGCCTTCTGCGTCGGCACAACAACAGGAACCTTTGAGGAAATGGCCACGGAGATGTAGCCCTGAAGGTCGGAGACGTTCAGCTCCCTGCCGTATTCCGAGGCGGACACTATGGCCGCCTCCACCCCGTCCGCCCCGACAGAATTGATGTTCATGAGCTCATCAAAGGCATAATCCTTTTCGAGGGCGACTATCCTGCCCAGCCCCTTCATCTTCATCATCCATTCCGGCAGGCATTTAAGCTTGATGTCAAAAAAATCAAAACCCATGTCCGCGAGCTTTTTCATTTCCGATTCGCCGGGAACGTCCTTTTCTCCCGGCACGATCCCCACCGGAACATCCGCGACATCAAGGATTTCCTGTAGAGCGGCGCGCTCATCGTCCAGGCTTCCGAACTTGGTGCCAGCGGCCCTGTGTTTTATGTTTATGTGAACCTTGAGGGCATCGGCACCGGCCTCCACGGCCGCCATCGCCAGCTCCGGCGAGTTCTCGGGAAGGCTCACTATGAGAGTGAGGATGTTCCTGTTCATCAATTCTATTAGTCTGCTCATTGAGCTTTCTCCTTATCCGCCGCTTGATATTACGAAGACCGGTTCGTCCGCTTCAAGTCCCTTTGTTTCAATTTCGGCAAGGCTCAGCACCTGGGACGCGGTAGCCAGTCCGGTGAGATCAACAATCCTTCCGCCCTGGACCAGGAAGACCTCCGGCATGCTGATCCCGGCGTCTCCGTATTCCGCTTTGTCGCCCAGCACCTTCGCAAGATCATCCCGGATCGAGCCAGCGGAACTTGAGCTTACCGACGCGTTGCCCCTCTGGAATCTTACGACGCCGTTCGAATCAACGGCCCTTACGGGGGTCCTCCTCTCCCTCACCAGTCCGAAAAGCCTGCTCTCATCCTTCTCGCCAACAAAAAGCGAGAGACCGCCCGCCTCACCGGCAAGTTTAACACGTTCCGATGGAATTCTCATCGACTTTGAGGCGCTCTCGGCCTTTTCCCCGGGCCCGGCCGCGCTTCCTTTGTGCAAGGAGGATAGCTCGGTAGCGCCGAAGGCGGACGCCCTGACTAAGTTTCTTTTTGAGTCGACCTCAACCCTCACCTCAACCGTTTCGGGCCTTCCCCCCATCGAAATGATCCTGCTCTCCGCCTCCCGCCTGACCTTCAGTATGTCGTCTTTGCCCGGATCGACGACCGATTTCTCAACAGTGTCGTGAAGCATGGCTAGCGCCGCCCCGACAGCTGATATCAGCTCGCTTCTTTTGGCGATCCTGAAGTCAAAGCCCATTCTTTCCGCCAGGCAGGGGACTATCGCGCCGGCTCCGCCGCCTCCTCCCACCAGGACCACGTCCTCCTTTGACAGGCCGTAGCGCCCGATCAGGTCGCTAATCACGGGAACGAACCTGGCACAGGCGATGTCCATGATCCTCCTTGCGGTTTCGATCCCGACCTTTCCCGGAAAGCCGCGAGCGTAGCTGCCCTCGGGAACAAGCCCCAGCGCGTTGGCCGCGCAGGTCACCGTGACAGCCCTTAACTTTCCGTCGGATCCGCGAACGGCGGCATAGTCGCCCGGGTCTCCCTCCCTGGGACGCAAGGCCTCAAGCCGCCCGGCATCCGCGGAGGAAAAGCACGAGTAAGGAAGACCTGCTATATGCGCGGACCTGGGGCCGACGTCTGTCACGCGCCCGTTCGATACCCTGGGCATCGAGCCGCCGGCAACGCCGACAGTCCTGACGTCCAGGGTCTTCATATAGAGCCTGTGGCCTCCGACCTCCGCGCTCCTTAAAAGAGCCCTCCCGTCTTTTATGACGGTAATGTCGGTGCTGGTTCCGCCGACCTCGATGAAAATGCCCTGCGATATTTTCTCGTGCATAAGAGCGGCGGCCACGCCGGCGGCAGGCCCCGAAAGCAGGGTCAGAATCGGCCGGCGCCTCACCTCGCCGAGGCTCATCACGCCGCCGTCGCTCCTCATCACCATGAGGTCGGCCCTTATGCCGGATCCTTTTACCGCCGATTCCGTCATAGACGCGGCCTCCAGCATCTTCGGCAGTATCGAGGCGTTGATGACCGACGTTCTCGTCCTCGCCTTCAGTCCGTAGAGCCCGGATATTTCGTGTGTTCCAAAGGCGGGCACGCCCAGAGAGCCGGCCTTTTCAACGATCTCGATCTCGCCGGAGGGGTCGTCTACCGAGAACGGGGAAGCGGCAACCACGGCCTCCGCTCCGCCGGAAACGACCTTCGAAACATCGCCGCCTGAATCGAAGATCGTCCCGATCGCCTTTCCGCTTCCGAGCTCGACCTTACCCACGTCCATCTGTCCTCTGGCTCCCCCGATGCCGACAATGCCCACCCGGGCCACATCGCCTTCAAGCAGGGCGTTCGTAGCCTGAGTTGTGCTGTGGGCGATAAAGGTCACGTCTGACGGACTGAGGCCGGAAGAAGAGATGAGCGCCTTAAGGGAATCCACTATTCCTCTCGCCACTCCCTCACTCGCTGAATGAGTGGTGGGAACAACCGAATCGGCAAGAATTTCAGATGTTTCTCCGTCAACCGCCACGGCGTGAGTGAACGTGCCTCCGACATCGATCCCAATTCTAACCCGGGGCATGCTTTTTCGCCCTCGCCCTGTCCCTTTCGCTGTACAGGCAGCCGCAGTATTTCTGGCGGTACAGGTTCATCGCCCTTGACATGTCCCTGCTCTCCCCGTATCCGGGCCGGAAGTCCCTGTAGAGAAACGGGACTCCGATCTTTCTTGAGACAAGACTGCCCGCCTCCTTCAGAAGGTCATGATTCTGGTACGGCGAGAGAAGAAGCGTGGTGGTGAAAGAGTCAAACCCGTGCTTTTTGGCGTAGGATGCCGTCTTGTGGAGCCTGAGCTCAAAGCAGTACAGGCATCTCATATCGCCTTTCTTGTAAATAATGTCGAAGAAATTCTCAATATCATAGGATTCGTCGTAGACCATGCCGAGCTCCCTTTCCAGGGCGTAGAGCCTCATTGTGGTTATTCTTCTGTCATGCTCCGCAAAGGGATGGATATTGGGGTTGTAGAAGAAGCCCGTGACATCATATCCCTCTTTCAGGAGCTCCTTGTGAACGTAGGTCGTGCAAGGAGCGCAGCAGCAGTGAAGAAGGACTTTATTTCCGGACTTGCCCCGCGAGCTCATCAGATCAGCTTCATGTCCCTGAGGACCTTTTCAAGCTCGCGCCTCTCTTTTTCCGTGGCCTCAACGAGGGGCAGCCGGGGTTTCCCGACCTTCATCCCGACCATCTCCAGCGCGGCCTTGATGGGTATGGGGTTGGTCGTTATGAAAGCGGCCTTGTAGAGCGGCTCAAGCTTTTTGTTTATCTCATCGGCCTTCTTTTTGTCCCCGGAAGCCATGGCATATACCATTTCGTGGAGCATCCTGCCGGCCACGTGGGAAACCACGCTGATTATGCCGTGACCTCCCCTCTCCATTATCGGAAGAGTGAGGGCGTCATCTCCGCTGTATATCAAAAAGTCCTTCGGCGTTATCTTCCTGATCTGCTTCACCTGATCAAGGTCTCCGCTTGCCTCTTTGATCGCCGCGTAATTCTTTATCTTCGCGAGGCGCGCGACGGTTTCCGGCTCCATGTTCCGTCCGGTACGTCCCGGAATATTGTATATGATCAGGGGCAGCCCGGTGGATTCCGCCACAGCCCTGAAGTGCTGGTAAAGCCCTTCCTGCGGCGGCTTGTTGTAGTACGGGACCACAATCATGGCTCCGTCGCAGCCGATCTTTTCAGCCTGGCGCGTGGACCTGACCGCGGTCGCGGTCGAGTTCGACCCTGTCCCGGCTACCACAGCTCCCCTGCCCTTCACGGCTTTCACCACCACCCTGTAAAGCTCCCACTCTTCCTCGTGGCTGAGAGTGGGAGATTCGCCCGTTGTCCCGTGTATGACCAGCCCGTCAGAGCCGTTTTCAATAAGGTGCGACGCGAGCTTCGCGGCCATGTCATAATCGACCGAAAGATCGTCCTTGAACGGAGTCACCATGGCAGTTAATACTCTTCCGAAGTCTTTCATCATTGCTCCTCCCGGCTCACTTTATTCCGAATGCTTTCTTCAGCTCCCTGATCTTGTCCCTCAGGACCGCGGCCCTTTCGAACTCCAGCTCGGTGGCCGCGACGGCCATTTCCTCCTCCAGGCTCTTTATGAGCTCCGGAACCTCGGCCTTCGGCACGAACTTCCTGAGCTCCCTTATCTCCTTGACCTTCGATTCTCTTATCGTCTCGGTTATATCCCTGATCTCTTTTACTATGGTTCTCGGAATTATACCGTGTTTCTCGTTGAAATCCAATTGAAGACGCCTGCGCCTGTTGGTCTCGCCGAGCGCTCTCTTCATGGAGCCGGTCATCTTCTCGGCGTACAGCAAAACCTTGCCGTTGACGTTCCTGGCAGCGCGTCCTATGGTCTGCACAAGCGAGGTTTCCGCCCTCAAAAAACCTTCCTTGTCCGCGTCCAGGATTGCCACGAGCGACACCTCCGGCAGGTCAAGCCCCTCTCTCAGGAGATTGACGCCGACCAGAACATCAAATTCACCCGCCCTCAACCCCCTGAGTATCTCTACCCTGTCAAGGGTGGCGACGTCCGAATGGAGGTAGCGCACGTTCACTCCTTTTTCGTCGAGATAACGGGAGAGCTCCTCAGCCATCCTCTTGGTCAAGGTTGTGACAAGCGTCCTTTCTTTCCCGGCCACTCTCGCCTCTATTTCCTTGAGCAGGTCATCCATCTGGCCCTTCGCGGGTCGAAGGATGACCTCAGGGTCGACAAGCCCGGTCGGCCTGATGATCTGCTCCACTATTTTTTCGCTTTTTTCCCTTTCGAATTTCGCTGGCGTGGCAGACACACAGACCACCTGATTCACCCTTTTTTCGAACTCGGCGAACTTGAGCGGCCTGTTGTCCAGGGCCGATGGCAGGCGGAAGCCATAATCGATGAGCGTGTTCTTCCTGGCGCGGTCTCCCTCATGCATGCCGCGGATCTGGGGGATCGTGACGTGAGACTCGTCAATGAAGAGGAGAAAATCATCCGGGAAATAATCAAGGAGAGTGGCGGGCGGCGTGCCGGGAGCTCTTCCCTCCAGATGCCTCGAATAGTTTTCTATCCCGGAGCAGTACCCCATTTCCCTTATCATCTCAAGATCATACCTCGTCCTCTGCTCAAGCCGCTGAGCCTCGACAAGCTTCTTTTGCTTTTTGAGCGCGCTGAGCCTCACGGCCAGCTCTTTCTCTATGGACTCAATCGCCTTCCCCAGCCTGTCTTCATAAGTGACGTAATGCGTTGCCGGATACAGCGCCACCGTATTCCTCCGCTCGAGTATCTCGCCGGTGACAAGGTCTATCCTCATCAATTTATCCACCCTGTCGCCCGACAGCTCCACCCTCAACACGTTTTTCTCATAAGCCGGCAGCAGCTCCACGACGTCTCCCCTGACCCTGAACTTGCCCCTGGAAAGCTCATAATCATTCCTCTCATACCTTACTGAGACAAGTTTTTTGAGCATTTCGTCGCGATCCATCCTGTCCCCGACTTTCAGGGCGAGAACAGCATCCAGATAATCCGCGGGAGTTCCCAGGCCGTAAATGCAGGATACGGAGGCAACTATGATCACGTCTTTTCTCTCGAACAGCGCCATGGTGGCGGAATGGCGCAGGCGGTCGATCTCCTCGTTTATCGAAGCGTCCTTCTCAATGTAGACGTCGGACTGCGGAACATAGGCCTCGGGCTGGTAGTAGTCATAGTAGCTCACGAAGTATTCAACCGAGTTCTCCGGGAAATATGACCTGAACTCCTGGCACAGCTGGGCGGCAAGCGTCTTGTTGTGGGATATGACCAGGGTCGGCCTCTGCGCTTTCTCGATGACGTTGGCCATAGTGAACGTCTTGCCGGAGCCGGTAACTCCTAGAAGCGTCTGATAGCGGCTTCCTTTCCTGATCCCTTTTGACAGCTCCTCTATCGCTTCAGGCTGATCGCCGGCGGGTTTGTAGCCGGATTTGAGTTTAAACTTGTCCACGGTTGTGAATTATATCACTCCACCGCGCGCCAGTAAAAGGTGGGAAATTTTGCTGGATTTTACGATAAATATAAGGAGGGACACATGCCGGGATCATACAGGATAGGCTTTATGAGCAAAAGCAAGATTGCCCAGGCAACGCTGGTTGAGCGGCTCTCACAGGACAACCTTTCGATGAAGAGATGGAACCTGGAAAGCATAAGGCTGGCGCAGAGGAACCTTATTGAAAAGGTGAAGGAATACGCCACCGGCTCAAGTCTGAGGCTCATCAGGGAAGCCTTTGCCAGAGCCGTCTATGTTCATAATGACAGGGCATTTCCGGACGGGGAGCTTTACATTACCCACGAGATACGCCTCGCGTACATGCTCGCGGAATGGAAAATGAGCGGGGAAATGATCGCGGCGGCCCTGTCGCACAACATGCCTCTCGACGTCATACCCCCCGGCATAAGAGGCAAAGTTAAGAGCATGAGAGACATTCTAGGGTTCAGGTACATCCCGGACAAAGGCCGGGACCAGAAGCTGCGCTGTTTCAACGCCATGATCAGGTCCGAAGCCAACCTTGACGTCCACCTTCTGGCCATTGCGGACGTGATTCAGACCCTGATTTCGGACGCGCCCAGAGCCGAACGAACCGAAAAAGAGGAATACGCGGAAAAGGCCCTTGAGGTCATCTCGCCCTTTTTAAAATATCTGGGTTTCGACCATCTTGCCGGAGAGCTGGAGGACCTGGCGTTCTTCCATCTCAACCCGAAAAAATTCAGCGAGTATCAGAGCCTTCTGAGCGCAAAGATTGAGAACATCGAATACTTAAGGGAGCTCGAAAGAAGGATAATGACATCCCTTGAGATGATGAGCATCGGTGTAATGTCCTCGGTCCGGTCCAAGGGGGTCTTGAGCTCTTACAAGAAAATCGAGGTCCGGGGCAAAAAGGAAATAAAGGACGCTTCGGGACTGAGGTTCATCATGAATTCCGAAGGGGAATGCTACATCGCCGCGAACATGATAAGCAGAATACTTGAGGATGAGGGCTGGACGTACGACAAGGACAGTTCCTATGACTTCATGGCAATGCCGAAGGCGAACGGTTACCGCTCCATTCACCTGAAATTTTTCCGTGAGGGCATATACCTTGAGATCCAGATACGCACGGAGGAAATGGATTTTAATGCCGAGTTCGGCTCCGCCTCCCACTGGGCCTACAAGCATCCCGACATACCGGTATTCATAGTCGACAGCCGCTCGGCCAAGGAGCGCTTCAAGGCGATAAGGCAGAGCGTGATTGACGAAGGCATGTACTACATACTTGACGAGAGCGGGGTCATCCACGAGGTCATTGTCAGCGATCCCACGCTCAAGCCCTCGGTCCACGATTACGCTCTGGCCGCGCACCAGGAAGGCGGCGTTCACCTGGCGCGCGCTTACATTCTGACCGGCGGTGAATGGCGCGACATCGGGCTTGAAAGCAGCCTCAATAGCGGCGACACGGTGAAAGTTGTCCTCTCCAGGGACGCCGTCCCCACCGAGAGCACTCTTGAGCAGCTTAATTCCCCTTTGGGCTTCACCATCGCCAAGCTTTGGCTTCAGTCGCCCACCAAGTCAAAGACCAGGCTTTCCCAGACCGCCAGGTCCTATATAACCGCCGGCAGGGACGCGCTTTCACGGCAGCTCGTCGAGTTCGAACAGGCGGCCCTGGATAGAATGCGGATGGTGATCGGCCGGATGCAGGAAGATGACATGGAATTTCGGGTCCTCTATTCCGCGGAAGACATGGCTGCCAGGATGGGCCTGAGGTCCGAGAAGGAGCTTTATCTGTCGATAGGCATATCCGAAGATCCGATCGGCGCCGCAACTGACGCTGCCAAAGACCTGATGAAATGGTACATGACGGTTTCTTACCGCAGGGCCGAGATCCGACGCAGGGCAATGAAGCTGTTCCTGCTGTACAGGGACAAGACCGGACTTTTCCTTCAGCTTGCGGAGGCGCTAAGGGCAAGCGACATGAACCTGCGGTCGCTCCACATGGAGCATTCGTTCGAGGGCTTCACGCGGGATCCTCTGGTTCTCCAGGGATGGGAAGTAAGCTTCGGGAGTGAAAAGTCCTTCAATGACCTGCTGAGAAGGCTGGAGCACGTTTACGCGGAAACCCAGTCCAATCCGCCGAGGTATCTCAAGAATCCGGTGATGCTGCAGATAAACATAGCGCCGGACATGGTTGATTCCGTGGGTCTTGCCGCCAAGCTCGCGGAAGCAATAGGCTCGGTGGGAGCCCACATTCTCGGAGGCGACATAGGCCCGTTCAGGTCATCAACGCTGAGGATTCTGCTGCCCTTCGGAAACCGGGATAACACTCTGAGAAGGCTGGAGGAAGCCCTGAACAGCCTCGAGGAGACGGAAAGCGTTCACTTCGGGTAACGGACCACCGCCCGCTTTAACTTCTCCCTTGTTGAATTGTTCCGGATCACCCTGTCGGCCATCTTCAGGTATTCCCCGTCGCTCATTTGCGACCTGACCCTGAGCGCGGCCTGCTCCTTCGTGAGCCCCTTGTTCATAAGTCTCTTCATCCGTTTTTCTCTTTTTGCGAGAACGACCCAGACTTCGTCGACGAACGGAACGAGCCTCATTTCTTTCAGCACCGCCGCATTAATAATGATTAATGTTTCGGATTTCGTGTTTCGGATTTCGGATTTTATTCTTTCCCTCATCGCCGGATGCATGATCTTATTGAGCTTCTTCAGAAGTTTGGGGTTCTCAAAAACCATCTCCCCGAGCTTCTTTCGGTTGACCTTGCCGCCCTGCTGGAGGATCCTGGAGCCGAATGTTTTTACGAGTTCTTTCCATAAGTCAGATTGAGGAACGAGGAGCCCGTGGCCCAGCCTGTCGGCGTCGATAACGCGAGCTCCCCTGCGCCTGAGGATCCTGCAGACTTCGTTCTTGCCCGACCCTATCGGTCCGGTCAGCCCTATGATCTTTGGCTTTGTTTTTTTCATCAGAACCTGAACCCGAATTTCAGGGAATAGACCCAGTTCGTCTTGACGTCGCCCGACGCGATCTCCTTGGCCTCGCCTTCCTCAAACTGCAGAAGCTCCGCGTTCTGGCTGAGCAGGTAGAAGGGCTCGGCGACCGCCGTATAGGTCACGTCCCAGTTCTCCCCTCTCAGGTAGAGGTCGTAGGTCAGCACTTTCATGAAGTCGATGAGGTCCCCTTCGTAAAGCGACAGGAATGTCGCGTGGTTCTCGGAAATGTCGCCTCCGAACTCGTATCCGGCCATCCTCCACCCCAGCCCTATCGTGGTCTGCGTGGGCAGCGCCGGAAGCTGATTAAGAAAGTCGTTAATGTCATTGGCCTGTTCCTCGTCCCTGACCCCCAGAATGGTGGGCTTTAGCAGCCACTCGCTGTCGCCCCTGAGGATCAGGGGCAGTCCGAAGAGGCTGGTCTCGAGCCCGACCCTGAGGAATCCCACGTCGGTTATCGTGAGTTCCTCGTAGACGAAGTCGGTGAAATACCTCTCGTAGTCCACCGCAACGAAGAAGGGCCTCGTTATTGAAATGCCCAGCCTGAGTTTCCGTGGAAGCTCTATCGTGAACTCCTCCGGAAGGTAGAACCCTCCGGCGTCCTCAACCGGCTTCGGATTCGGCTGAAGAGGGCTCCAGGACTCGCCGGAACCTATGCCGAAGTCCGGCGGATCGTCCTCATTGATGTAAGACTCAAGGGTCGTATATACTCCCCTCCCCACGTACGTGAGGTTCGCTCCCCCTATGTTCTCGTAAACCAGGCTCATGCTCATGTCGCTCACCGGCTGCCAGATCAATCCGAAGTCGACCCTCATGGCGGACGCGTAGTAATCCCCCTCGGCCACGCCCCTGTAGACGTAGGCGTCCGGAGAGTGGACCATTGTGTAGTTGACGTATCCGGCTTCCCGCGTGTATATCTTGTCACCCTCGTCGAACCAGTTGCCCACGCTGAGAGGATCGTTAGGGTCAAAGTCAGGAACGTAGAAGACCATGTCGGCCGAGGCGCTTGAGGTCTTGGTCTGCACGCTGTTCTTCAATATGACGTTCGATGTTATAGGTATGGCGTTGAACCCCCACATGAAGTCTCCGGCTTTGCCTCCGAAGGTGAGGATTATTTCCCGGCTGTCGGTGGTTTGATCCATGATGTCCAGGCTTGTTGACACGGCGGCCACGGAGGAATTATAAGTGAACTTGTCGTACAGCGGATCCGCGGTGGTCGTTCCCACGCCTCCCACGTCAAAAGTGGCGCGGCCGTCCGCTTCGATGGTAAGACCTCCCGGAAATGTCTTGCCCTTGAGGTCCATCGTGGTCCTGAAGAGCGTCGGAGCATAACCGTTAAAGTTGAGGTCGAATTTCGACGGCCTGGCCCTGGTAACCCCGACGGCAAAAACATCCCCGAAGTTGAAGGCCACGCCCATATCGGTCACGCCGCCCCCGCGGTTATAATCCACGTCTATGTTAAGGTCCCTCTCCCTGAACTCATTTGTCGGGGCGTCTGTGGGATCGTCCGTATAGTAAAGGCCGCCCTTGAAAAAGTTTTCGCTCTCGTCGCCGAAGCTTATCGACTCGTCGGATATCTCATACGTGATCCTGGAGTGCGATTCAAGCTTCGCGCCGTATCCGATTGACATTTCAAATGTGCCGGACCTCGCTATGCCGGCCGGATTGGCCAGGACGCCGTTGATCCCCCTTGAGGACGACGAGAAGGAGTTCTCTATCCTGTAGCTCTCGGTGGGGCCGTCGGAATTATATGTGTTGCTCAGGCTGGGGGGAGCGGCGGTGCTTATCCCAGACAACAAGAGAAAAAACAGGGAAGTGAAAATCAGCACTCTGGGCGATTTCATATCCCGCAATTTATATCATAATCGCAGCAAAATTTCAAACGTTCGCAATGGGATGAAATATATAGTATAATCGGGCGATAATCTGGTGTAATGAGAGCCTTAAGCCTAAATATACTCATTCTTGCCTCGGTTTTTCTTCAATGCTCTGTCGCGGGTCCGGCCCTCGCGGTGTTCACCGATGAGGCCCGGGCGCGGATGCCCAAGTTCGTTGAGGGAGAAGTCCTCGTTAAGTTCAGGTCTGACATGGACATGTCGACGGAGTCGATCAACCGCCTGAACAACAGGTTCAAGGTGCTCAGCACCGAGCCTGTCGACAGGACAAGGCGGCGCAACGTCGTCAAGATATCTTTCCCCAGCGGAATTGACGCCAGGGACGTCGCCGAGGCGTACAGAAACGATCCTGATGTTGAATACGCCGACCTGAACTACATTCGCGAGCTCTACTCCACCCCGGATGACCCCAGGTTCGTGAACGGCACCCAGTGGGGGCCGCAGAAGATAAAGCTGCTCGACGTAAGCAATCCCGGATCCGGCTGGAACTGGACGACGGGAACAAGAGAGGTGCTCATCTGCATACTGGACACTGGGGCCGACTACAACCACCAGGACCTGCATGACAATATCTGGGTCAATCCCGGCGAGGACTATAATTCGAACGGAACATTTGAGTTCGCGTCCTTCGAAGCGGGAGGCGACCTTGACGGCATAGACAACGACATGAACGGATTTGTGGACGACATAATAGGATGGGATTTCGTTTCCGTGACGAGCGGGGTCCACGCCACGGAAGACCCGGGGCCAAGGGACAATGACCCCTCCGACGTTCACGGACACGGAACTCACTGCAGCGGAATAGCATCGGCCGTCACCAACAACGGAATAGGCATCGCCGGAGTGGGCTGGAACTGCAGGATAATGCCGGTCCGGGCCGGATATCTTGCCTCAAACGGGGGAGGCTACCTTGAGGATTCGGACTGGATAGCGGGAATATATTACGCGGCCGACAACGGCGCGGCCGTAATTAGCATGAGCTTCGGCGGAGGCGGTGCTTCATCGGTCGCCGAGGACGCGATCAACTACGCGCACGGGCTTGGCGTGGTGCTAGTCGCGGCCGCCGGAAACAACAGAAGCAGCACGCCTCATTACCCCGCAGGCTATGATAACGTTATCGCTGTCGCAGCCACGGATTCCGCGGACAGGAGGGCCAGCTTCACCAACTACGGAAGCTGGGTGGCGGTAGCGGCTCCCGGAGTGTCGATAAACAGCTGCACTCCAGGCAACACCTACGCGTCGTGGAACGGAACATCGATGGCCTGTCCTCATGTAGCCGGGCTTGTCGGACTTCTAAAGACGACTTCTCCTTTCGCTTCGGCCGATGAGCTGACCAACACCATTACCAGGTCCGCCGACAACATAGACGCCCAGAACCCCGGATACGAAGGGCTGCTCGGCAGCGGCAGGATAAACGCGTATGAGACCCTTGCTCCCCAGGTGGGCGCCCTGTCGATTTCCGTTATAGACACGGACTCCGGGAGGGACGATTTCACGAACTCCAGGTCGGTTACGATACAGGCAAACAGCGTCGTTGGCACTCCGGACCAGATGATGATATCGGAGGACCCGGCCTTCTCCGGAGCTTCATGGGTAACTTTCGTCAATCCGGCCACATTCGAGCTTTCACCGGGGGACGGCACCAAAGAGGTATATTACAGGCTCAAGCAACTCACCGAGTTCTCTCCGACGATGGAGGGAAGCACGATACTTGACACGGTCACCCCGGAAGTCGCGAGCTTCTCCCTTAAGGACATAACGACCGGAGACGAAGACCATACTAACGAGAGGGCCGTTTCGGTTGAATCAAGCTACAATCCCGATTTTGTGGAAGACATGATGATCTCCGAGAACAATGACTTCTCTGGAGCCGGATGGGAGCCATACTCCGGAAAATTCGAGCTCGACCTGAGCTCCGCCGGGGAGGGAACGAAGGAAGTCTACTTCAGGATCAGGGACGCGGCAGGCAACATCAGCGAAACAGCAAGCCGCGAGATCATCTATGATCCGACAATACTGGGCATTACCGGAATAGAGCTCAGGGACAGGACCAGCGGGAGCCTGATCTATACAAACGAGAGGACGATCGAGGTCTTCGCGGTCAACGTCATAAGCACGCCGGAGTCAATGCGGATATCCGAGGAGGCAACTTTTTCGGGAGCAGCCTGGATACCATTCAGCGACCCGGCAACGTTCGAGATTTACACCGCGTCCGACGGAGCAAAGGCGGTATACTACCAGCTCAGGGAGTCCGGAGGAGAAACCAGCGAGGTGGTTTCAGATTCAATAACGCTCGACACTCTGAACCCTGGCGTCTCCACTGCCGAGCCTCACTCGGGCGACAACAACGTTGAGACCACTTCCAACGTCAGGATAACATTCGATGACGAGATGATAACAGGAAGCGTATCCGTCGTTATCCATCCGGCGCTCACCCTCGGCACCCCGTCATGGACCGGAGGGAACACAGTCTTGACTTTCAACCCTCCGGGAACGATGGGGTACTCCACCGTTTATATCCTGACCGTCGAGGGCGACGCGAAAGACAAGGCCGAGAACGAGCTCGGAGAATACACCTGGAGCTTCATGACGGGAGAGCAGAGCACGATAGAGGGCTATGTTAAGACGGGGTCAACTCCTCTCGCAGGAGTCTCCGTGGAAGTTATGGCCTCCGACGGGACCTTCATGGGCGCTCCCGCGACAGACATAACGGGATACTTCATGATCAACCAGCTGAGGGACGGAACGTACTGCGTGGACCCTCTCACCTCCGGATACGAGATATCGACCGAAAGCGTCGCCCTGCAGGCCTCAGACACCGCGTCGCTGAACTTTGACCTCAGCCCCGCCTGGCCCCAGTACCACTGCGACAGAATGAGGAGCGGACTCACGCTAAGCTCAAGTATCGAGCCGACCCTGAAATTCGCCTGGAGCTACAAGTTCAACGAAGACAACCTGATATTCCCGGGCTCGGCATGCTCGCCGGTCGCAGCGTACGGCAATGTATACATCGGCAGCTTCGACTTCAACATGCTCTGCTGCCTGGACGCGCAAACCGGAGCGCTCAAGTGGAGCAGGTCCGGCGTTGGAAGCGAGACCACGTTCCCCACGGTCGCGAACGGCAAGGTGTATTCCTTCGGCGTGAACACAACATACGCGACCAACGCTTTCACCGGAGCTCCGGTATGGTCGAGGACGACATCCGGAAGGCTCTATCACGGACACGGACCCGCCTTTGCCGGCGGGAGGCTTTACGTAATAGGCGACGGGGTAATGAACGCGGCGCTTTACTGCCTGAACGCCGATACGGGGGCGCTGATCTGGACAAAGGGGATCGCGCACGCCAAGGGCAGCGCCACGGTAAAGGACGGAGTGGTATATTTAACCAACGACAGCAACAAGCGTTTAATGGCGATTGACGCCAGGACATACGCTACCATCTGGACATTCAACAATCCTTTGGCCTCAAACTACTGGATCACCACCCCGGCCGTCGACAACGCGTCGACCTATCACACGGGATGGTGCGGGCACATTTACTGCGTAAGCAGGGAGACCGGTTCACTGAACTGGAGCGAGCACGTGGGCGACAGCATGTACGACACTCCCGCGCTCTGCGGAGAAAAAGTGGTCTTCGGAAGGACTTCCGTTTACGCCAGGAACAGGCTGAACGGGGCCCCGCTGTGGACCACTTCCATGCCTTACGGAATGAACTCACTGGGATCAAAAGCCGCCGCCAACGGATTCGCCTACATGGGAGCGTCCAATTATCTGTTCGCCGCCGACCTATCTAACGGCGACATGAAATGGAGCTATGAGAACGAGGGATACATTTATGACGTGTACGTATACGAGGCCGCTCCGGCAATCTATCAGAATATGCTCTACACCGCGACCCGAAAGGGAATGCTAATGGCTTTCAAGATCAACGAGCAGCCTGCCCTGCCGCAGGAACTCAAGCAGTTCCAGTATTTCAGCGGTTCCGAGATTCCGGCGGGAGGAGACGCCGAAGTTGGAAGGGTTACGGTAAGAATAAAGATGTCCGATCCGGACAACTACGGCGCTCTTTACCCGGAGCTTGAGATCAGGCCAACCTCTGAGTCGTTCTCGGGAACCGCGGATTTCACAGGGGTCGGCATCCCCCACGGAACGGGAGAGGTGTCGGGGCTGGTGACGGCCGAAGGCCTGGTCAACCTGACCGACTATCACTGGAGAGTAAGGGTGAGGGACGAATACGACAAAGTCAGCGGATGGGTCCAGTTCAACGGCGGGAACAAGGCCTTCAGGGTATTCGACGTGGCGACTCCTGAAATACTTTCAACCGATCCCTCGTCCGGAGAAGCGGACGTCACAACGTTCAGGGATATTACAATCACGTTCAGCGAGCCGATGAACAGGCAGGGGGTCCACGATGCTTTCCACGTACTGCCAGCCACCCCCGGCTCATTTGAAAGCTGGCTTGATGAGGGAAGGACCGCCGTTTTCAATCCGTCAGGAAGGCTCCTCGGAAGGACTGTTTACACGGTATCGCTTGAGGGAAGCGCCTCTGACGAAGCCGGAAATATACTGGGACAGGACTTCACTTTCACGTTCGAGACCGCCTCTGCCGGGGAGATATCGGGATACGTTACTATAAAGGGCTACGGCGGGGTCATGGGCGCGGAGGTGGAGATCTCCCAGGGCGGACTCGCGATGGCGAAAGGCGCCTCGAATTATTTGGGATACTACAACATTGAGAACCTAACTGAAGGAACTTACACGGTTCAGGCCAGGCTTCCCTCGCATTCACTCGGAACGGCTTTGGGGGTGAACGTGCTTGCCGGAGAAAACACCGCGGTCAATCTTGAGCTCACTCCCGGCTGGCCCATGTATCTTCAGAACAGGGAGCACTCAAGAACGGACCCCGGCCCGGGCATGTCCCCTCCCCTGAAACTCAAGTGGAGCTATTTCGTGGGAGAATCATCTCCCGGCGTTCCCCACTACGTCGACAATGCCGCTGCCATCGATGACGGAGTTGTTTTTATCGGCTGCGACAGCGGGATCCTGCACGCCATTGACCTTGAAGACGGAAGCTCAGTATGGTCTCACGACACGAACGCGTCCTGGATGTGGAACTCGCCGTCGGTCACCGGCGGGACGGTCATCGTGGAAGGCAACAGCCGTCTGAGAGCCCTTAACAGTCAGACCGGGGCTCTGTTGTGGTCAAATTACGCGGGGGACGTATCATACGGATCGATCGTGGACAACGGCCGAATATACCTTGGGGCAGACAGGAATCTTAAATGCTTCGACCTTGAGGACGGGACCTTTCTCTGGAGCCATCCTCTTCCCGGAAACTCCTATCCAACCCCGTGCATTTATGAAGGAACAGCCTTCGCCGTAGGCGGGTCCGTTCTTCAGGCGGTGGACCTTGAGACAAGGAACGTCAGGTGGTTCAAGGATATTGGCGGCGGTTTATATCAGGAATCTTGCCCGGTTATATACGACGGCAAGCTCTACATAGGGAGCAGCGGGGGAGACATCTTCGCGTTCAACGCCGCCGACGGCACGGTACTGTGGACCTACAGCCAGTTCGGCACAATATACAACTCTCCTCTCGTTGAGGAGAACACGCTTTATTTCGGAGGCGCGGCAACAATGTTCGCCCTGGACAGGCACTCCGGGACCTTTTTGTGGTCCACCCCTGTCGGCCAGCACATACAATCATCCCCGATAATGATTAACGACACCATCTACGTCGGCGGAGAGTACGGCTCGGGGAACAACAGCGTTTTCGGAATAAACGCGGCAAGCGGGGAAATCGTCTGGAGCTACGCTACCGGGAACGGCATCTGGGCTCCGCCGGCGGCCGCGGAAGGCACTCTGGTGATAGGCTGCGAGGACGGATACGTTCGCGCTTTTGAGCCGGGAACGCCGGAAGAAACATCGTATCCCGTTATAACTGAAGGCCCCACCGCGGAATGCATCACGACGTCGGAAGCCGTCATAAAATGGACGACGGACGAGCCCGCCAACAGCATGGTTGAGTACGGCAGGACGATAAGCTACAACAAATCGATGTCAACGGCCACCCTCACGACCGGCCACGCCATGACCCTCGAGGGGCTCTCGGACAACGTTGTTTACCACTTCAGGTCTGGGTCAAGGGACGGGGCCGGCAACGGGCCCACATGGTCCGGCGACCTGACCTTCACCACATCAACAATACCCGGAAAGGATTACACATTCCCGGCGATAACCGTTCTCGTTGACGGGGCCAGGGTAATGAACGGGGACGTGATAAGCTCCAGCCCTGACATCATCGCAACGGTCACCGACAACACCACCGTCGACGTCAACTCGATACACCTGATAGTCGACGGAGTAACGGCGGAGGGGGTCAATATAGCGTATATTGACGAGCCGCGCTCCTGCAGGCTGACTTACAGCGTTCCCCACGAGCTGGCTCCGGAGAGCGTTATGAAGCACACGATATTCCTGAGCGCCTCCGACCAGATCGGCAACGAAAGCGTCTGGGAGGCGGCAAACCTGAGGGTGATACCCGGAAAGGTCAAGATGCTCGGCCAGCCACTTCCCTATCCATCGGTATTCAAGCCGGCGGCCGGAAACACCCTGATGATAACGTACAATCTCAGCTCCAACGCCGACATAACGCTTTTCGTCTACGACATAGGAGGAAGGCTGGTTCTCACCCGCAAATTCGGAGCGGGAACGCAGGGGGGAAGGGCCGGCTACAACAGCTTCGGCTGGAACGGAATATCGGACGCCGGAGGAATAATAGGCAACGGCATCTACGTGTACAAGATTACTTCCGGCAAGGAGATAATCGGCACGGGCAAGATAGTCGTGTATGATTAGCGCGAAACAGAGAAAGGCCTGGGTCTTCGTCCTGTTGCAACTGAAAACGTCTTCCCGTCCGTCCTGACTACGACCGTGCCGTCGAGATCTGTCCTGAAGATCCTTGAGCCGACGGACCTGAGCCTCTCAAGCGCTTTCTCCGAAGGATGACCGAACCTGTTTTTCCCGCCGACGGAAATTATCGAGACCGAAGGCATGACCCTTCTCAGAAAAGCGGCGGTCGAGGACGTTCCGCTTCCGTGGTGGCCGACCTTCAGGACGTCGCTTTTTATCGCCGCGCCGCCTGAAATGAGCTTTTCTTCCCCGCCCCTCTCCAGGTCTCCCACGAAGAGCATTGAAAAACTTCCGTAAGAAAGCCTGAGAATTATTGAGTTGTCGTTCTCGTTGGAGCTTGCCTCAAGCGGGCCGAGTATCCCGGCAACAGCTCCGCCGCCCAAATCTATAGCTTCTCCGACGCGCCCTATTCCGCTCATCAGCACGTTTTCCACCCTGAACTCCCGCTCAACAAGAGGGAAGCCGCCCGCGTGATCGCTGTGTGAGTGCGTAATTACTACGAGGTCAAGCTCATTGACCCCTTTTTTCCTCAGGAAAGGGACAACCGCCTTCCTTCCGGCATATGCTGTTCCGCAGTCGATAAGCATGTTCCTTCCCGAAGGGCTCTCAATAAAGATCGAATCTCCCTGCCCGACGTCTATGACCGAAACCGCCAGCTCGTTCGGATCATTCGCCGGACTCCACACGAAAACCGAAACAATGAACAGCGCAAGGACAAGGAAGTGCCCGGAATTCAGCTTGAACCTGCCCGACCTGACCTTCAAAGAAAGCCAGATGAGCCCGGCGTAGTAGCCGGACACAAGCAATATTGAGGGCGCTTTCAAATTAATGCTGGCGAAGGGAAGCCGCGAAAAGAATCCGACCAGCCAGTTCATGGCGGCCAGCGCGGGGAGCAGGGCAAATGAAATTATCCGGCCGAGGGGCGCGAAGACCACCGAGCAGAAGCCCATTATCATCACGATCCCGATCCATGGCGCTATCAGGATGTTGACGAGCGGGGCGACGATCGAGAGCCTTGAAAAGTTAAAGAGGATTATCGGCATGGTCATGAGGTATGGAGCAAGCGATATGGAAAGCGGCGTTCCCAGGGACAGGTTCTTCTCAAGGATCGGAGCAAGATATAGAAGCCCCGCGGTGGCGGCGAAAGAAAGCTGGAATCCGACCCTGAAGAGATTGTTCGGATCTACGGCGAGCAGCAGCAGCGCGGCGAGGGAGAGCGACGAAAGGGGATCGTTCTCGCGCCCGAGAATGTCGGCCATGACGGCCATGGACACCATAAAAAAAGCGCGGATTATCGAGGGATGAGCTCCGGTGATAAGCACGTAGCCAAAGGCGAACAGAAGAGCCGCGGCCGCTCCCCATCTTCCCGGAAGGCCGAGCAGGCGGAACAGCGAAATGAGAAATCCCGTAAGTATGGACAGGTGCAGTCCCGAAGCGACAAGGAGGTGGACCGTTCCTGTCCTTGTGAAGTTCTCTTTCACGCTCTCGGGTGGAGGGGAAGCTCCGGAACCGAGGACCATGCTGCCGAGAAGGCCGGAGTAAGGCTCGGGCAATATGTCGCCTGGAGCGGACACGAAGTGATCCCTGATCGAGCTGACAAAGCCGGGAGGCTCAAAGCTTGAGCCGCGGCCTTTCCCGGTCCCAAACGCGGTCATCCCTAGCGAAACCGTTAGAACCAGAACGAGGAGCGCGAAGGCCGTCCGCCTCGGCACCGCCAGCAAGCTCGCAAGCAGAAGGACGGCAGAGACGGCAACGAGAAAAGGCAGCGGGAAGCAAGCGGCCTTCTGAGCGGCTATGCCGGCCGCGAACGAAACGACAAGCAGCGCGGCGGGTGGCATCAGTTCACCGTGACGTGGCCTTTCATTTTTTCAAATTTTTTTTCGCCGACGCCGCCGATTTTCATCAGGTCTTCCGCGGAAGAGAAGCGGCCGTTTTTCTTGCGGTAATCGACGATCCTCCCCGCCATGACCTTCCCCACACCCGGTATGCTTTCAAGCGTTTTTTCATCGGCAGTGTTGATGTTCACTCCGCCGGCTCCAGTGGAATCACTGCTGCTCTCCGGCCGCCGGCGGGCCGGCAGAATTACCCTGTCGCCGTCCTTGAGCGGCGAGGCCAGGTTGACTGACGATGGGTCCGCTGAGGGTAAAAACCCGCCGGCGGCCTCCACCGCGTTAATGAGCCTGGAGCCCGCGTTTAGCCTGTATAGCCCCGGTCTCCTCACGGCTCCGGAGACATGAATGAGCAGCGGTTTTGGCGCCGCTGAGGGGGAGGATGCGGTAATCTCACTGTGAGGCTTCGAAAGGCGCTCGTGGAGGCCGTAGATCATGCCGGAGATGATCAGCCCTACAAGAATGAATACCGCGGCTCTCTGCTCCTTCGTGAGGTTGAACATATGACAGCGGATAACCAGCAATTTTCATGCCTGCCCGTATGGCACGGAAGTGTAGCAAAAACGCGTCAGGAGAAGCGGATCCCGACAGGGGGTCTATATCTTCCAGTAAAAGCTAATGATGTCCTGAATGTACCGTTTAGTGGATTCCTTGTACCCGCCGTTCCTGGTGACGGCTCCGTAGCCTTCGGCGTAAGAGGCCAGCGCAAGCGGCACCTGCTGCGGGTTTCCCTCCCAGCGGTCAAGCATGAGCCGCACGTACCGCGTGGTTCCGTATAAATTCTCATCTATGTCGAACGAATTCTCAACGTTGAGCGACTTCGCGGTGGAAGGTATGAGCTGTCCGAGCCCCTGAGCCCCCGTGGGAGACACGGCAAAGGGATTGAACGAGGATTCCCTGCACACCAGAGCGGCAACAAGCTTGGGGTTGACGTTGTACTGCTCGCCGTACTTGACCATGCTCGTGGCCATCTGATGGGCGTCCCAGTAAGACACCTTCTTGCTGAAGCTCTGGATGTATTCCCTTATCCTGCCGTAAAGGTCCTCGCCGTCGACGGCCATATAGCTGGGGTCGGGAAGGGTTGTGATGTCAACGCTGGAATTGACCGGCGGGCTGCCGGACGGCGGGCCTCCGCCTATGGAGGCGCCGAAAATGGTCACTACGAACAGAAGTATTATTACAGCGGCGGTTCCGTCCATGTCATAACACCATATCGGGAATTATATCAGGAAGTCCGGGTCGCTGTCAGCCGGATTTCTTATTGAACTTCTGCTCCTCGTCCTTCGTGATGGCCTTCTTCGAGAGGTTCAGCCTGCCCATGTCGTCTATCTCCACCAGCTTAACCAGGACGCTGTCGCCGACCTTGAGCACGTCGTCGACCTTGTTGATCCTTCTCTGGGAAATCTGCGAAATGTGAAGCAGCCCTTCCTTATTGGGCAAGATCTCGACGAACGCGCCGAAGTTCATCAGCCTCGTCACCTTGCCGAAGTAAATCTCTCCGATCTTGGGTTCGGCCGTTAGGCCCTCCACCCTCTTTCTGGCGGCCTCTATAGCCGCGCCGTCCGGAGAGGTTATGCACACCTTGCCGTCGTCTTCGATGTTAATTTCCACTCCCGTCTCTTCGGTAATTTTCCTTATGGTCTTGCCCTGCGGCCCTATGACCAGCCCTATCTTGTCGACCGGAATGATCAGCATGGCGATGCGCGGAGCGTACTGGGAGAGTTCTTTTCTCGGAGCGGCAAGCGCCGAGTTCATCTTCCCGAGTATGTAATCCCTCGCCCTCTTGGCCTCCGACAGAGCCCCTTTTATAAGGGCGCTTGAGAGACCGTTGATCTTCAGATCAACCTGGATGGCCGTAATCCCTTTCTTGGTTCCGGTGACCTTGAAGTCCATGTCGCCGTAATGATCCTCTATGCCCATTATGTCGGTCAGAAGTATCTCCTTGCCGCCATCCTTGATCAAGCCAACGGAGATCCCCGAAACCGCATCGTCAATGGGAACGCCCGCGTCCATCAGGGCCAGAGTACTGCCGCACGTGGAGGCCATTGATGTTGAACCGTTCGAACCCAGAACCTCGGAAACAAGCCTAATGGTGTACGGGAACTTCTCATCGGACGGAATTACAGGAAGGAGAGCGCGCTCGGCGAGGGCTCCGTGCCCTATCTCACGCCTGCCCGGCCCCCTTAGCGGCCTTACCTCTCCCACGCTGAACGCGGGGAAATTGTAATGGTGCATGTACCTCTTCCTCCACTCCTCCGGCTCAAGCCCCTCGATCCTCTGCTCCTCGCCGGCCCCTCCAAGGGTCGCTACGGTAAGAACCTGAGTGTCGCCTCTGGTGAAGATGGCCGAGCCGTGGGCCCTTGGAAGGGTGCCCACCTCGCAGTTGATCTCCCTTATGTCCTGCGCCTTCCGGCCGTCTATCCTCTTTCCGTCCTTTAATATCATGTCCCTGATCGTCTTCTTCTCTATGTCAGCTGCCACATTGCCTACATCGAAAGGTTTCTTCTCGAGAACGGCCTTGAGCTCCGCGCCGGTCCCCGACTTGATCTCGTCAACGATCTGCTTCTTGATCTTCTCAACCTCGGCCTTCTGGGAAAACTTGTCGGCAAGCTTCATGGCGCCGGATATCTTTCCGCCGAAGCGCTCCTCAACGTAAGACTTGATCTTTGGATCGGGGAAGTACAGCTCGAACTCCCTCTTCTTCTTTCCAGCCGCGGAGACCAGGTCTTCCTGCAGCTTGATTATGCCCTTTATCGTCTTGTGGCCGAACTCTATGGCTTTAAGGACGTCGTCTTCGGAAACCTCCTCGCATCCGGCCTCTATCATCATTATGGCTTCCTTGGTGCCGGCAACCACAAGGTCAAGGTCACTCTCCTCCATCTGCTGCATCGTCGGGTTCACTATGAACTTGTCCCCGACCTTGCCGACCCTGACGGTGCCGATGGGCCCGTTGAACGGTATCTCCGAGACCGAGAGCGCCGCGGAAGCCCCGATTATCGCGAGGATGTCCGGCGGATTCTCCTGGTCGACAGACAGCGGAGTCACGACTATCTGAACGTCATGCCTGAAGCCCTTCGGGAAAAGGGGCCTTATGGGCCTGTCCACCCTTCGCGCCGTCAGTATGGCATTCTCCGTAGGCCTGCCTTCGCGCTTGAAGAAGCCTCCGGGGATCTTTCCGGCCGCATAGAGCTTCTCCTCAAAATCAACAAGAAGAGGGAAAAAGTCTATGTTCTCCCTGGGCGTGTCCGACGCGGTCGCCGTCGCCAGCACCATGGTGTCGCCCAGGCGGACTATGACCGAGCCTCCCGCCTGCCTTGCGACCCTTCCGGTCTCAAGTGAAATTACCTTTCCGTCCCCGATATCCAGTTCTACCTTTTTAATGTTCTTTCCCATAAATCCTCCATGTTCCATAAAAAATGGGGGGCCATCCCCCCCTAGAATACATTAATTTATATATTCTCGAGATTACAACCCAAGATTCTTGACTAACGCCTCGTACCGCTTTTCGTCCTTGCGCTCCAGGTAATTGAGAAGCCGCTTTCTCTTTCCGACAAGCACCAGAAGACCGCGCCTGGAATGCTGATCCTTCTTGTTAACCTTGAGATGCTCCAGAAGAGAGCCTATCCTGTCGCTCAGCAGGGCTATCTGCACCTCGGCAGAGCCGGTGTCGCCGTCGTGCTTGCCGTGCTTGCCAATTATGCCGCTTTTCTTCTTCCTCGAAATTGCCATCAATATCTCCTTTTGGGCAGATGTGTCATATTACCACAGCCAAATGGAATTGTAAACAACTAAATATGAACCGCCCGCCCCGCCCTTGCGACATCCCTGGATATCTGTTTTTTAAGCTCCCTGACGTCCGAAAACTGTCTCTCATCCCTGAATCTCTTTGAGAGCAGGACCTCTATCACCCTGCCCCTTATGGCCCGCCTGAAGTTCAGTATGTGCACTTCCACGGCGTTGCCGCCGGACGGAAAGGTGGGCCTTGCGCCTATGTTGACAACGCACTTATGAAGGCCTCCAAGCGCGCGAACGACCCCCGCGTAAACCCCGGACAGCGGAATGAGCTTGTTTTCGTCAACATTTATGTTCGCGGTCGGAAAGCCGAGCCGCCTGCCCCTCCCCTTCCCCGCGACCACCCTTCCGGTTATGACGTAGGGGTGTCCGAGCAGCTTCACCGCTTCATTGAACCTTCCGGAGCTGACGAGCTTTCTTATGGAGCTGCTCTTCACTCTCACCCCTCCAACTGAAACCGCCGGGACCACGCTCACGGAAAAACCGAAGCGCTTTCCAAGCCGCCTCAGATGACGTACATCGCCCTTCCTCTTCTTTCCAAAAGCGTAATCGAAGCCGACGAAAACCTTTCTCACTCCAAACCCCCCGACAAGGAAGTCCCTGACAAAGCTATCATAGCTCATTTTCCTGAGCCTCTCGCCGAACTTAATCACTATCAGATCGTCCACGCCGGTGGCATTAATCAGGTCCTTTCTCTCTGATATCGTCGTCAGAAGCCTCAGGCCCCTCTCCGGGGAAACAACCTGCTGAGGATGCGGATCAAAAGTGAGGGCTGCCGATAAAGACCCGTGCTTTCTGGCGAACGCGGCGGCCTTCTTGAGAACTTTCAGGTGGCCGAGGTGCACTCCGTCGAAATTGCCCAGGGCGATGACGGGATCGTTGAGCCTGGCGTTCTTGAGATACTTGATGGTGCGCATGCTTTTATCGCAGGAAGAGGGCGCGGACAAGCAGCGTTACCTGCTTGATGTAGCCGGCAGCCGGCAGAAAGAGCAGCTGGGATAATATAAGGGTCCCGAAGACCCTCCCCATCACCACATAAAAGACCATTGTCTTCACGTCGTCTTCCTTTCGCTTGCCTCTGACGGCCTGATCGGTAATGTGGGCGCAGACGGGATCGACCATCAGGACCAGAAGTATAGTGGCTATGCCGTTAACTATGCCGGACAGCTGCGTCGCCGTCACCCTGTAGGTCGGTATCTGGGCTCCGGCAAAAAGAGACGCCAGGACCCCGATCGCGTATATGGAGACCATTAAGACATTGAGGACCAGGAAGGTCTTGGGAATGCCCGCAAGAGAGATCCCCTTTAGAGAAGAGAGGGTCGGCAGCCTGAAACTTTTGATTATTGCCAGCATGTTCCCTGGAATGAAGGCGGAAAGTATCACCCTGGGGAGCGACCCGGTCTTCTCGAACCTGTAGATCGCCCTGGTGAAAACGGCGACCGCAAACGGGACCAGAAGTGCTCCGATCAGGTTGCCGATGAACGCCGCGAAAATTATGATCCTGAAATTGCTCTGAAGGGTGCTTATGTCCCCCCTGAGTATTGCCGTGTCCACCATACCTCCGACAACGGGGGCCTGGAGCATGTTTGACATCCTGGAGACTATGAGGCTGGCGTTAACAAAAGAGATGGAAGTTGCCACCTGCCTGGTGCGCACACCGGCCAGGCGCATCGAACTTGCGATAGTCTCTGAAAAGTGGATCAAACCGGTCAGGATGCATACTATAATAAGGGCGTCCATATTGGGGTTATGATACTAAATAAGCGCCTTCACCGCAACTTTTTAAAAGCATTGTCTCTGATTCTGCAGCTGTCGCATCTGCCGCAGGGCTTCGTTCCGCCCGCATAGCACGACCATGTCAGATGAAGCGGGGCATTCAATTTCAATCCCAGCCGGATTATTTGCGCTTTCGTCATACTGATCAGCGGAGTGACTACTTTGATATCGCGGACCTTCGTCCCTCTCTTTATCAATCTCTGCCAGGCATCGTAATACTCCGGCCTGCAGTCGGGGTATCCGCTGAAATCAACAGCGTTGGCTCCTATGAAGATCGATTTGGCCCCAATCGCCTCGGCGTACGAGGCCGCAAAGCTCAGGAATATCGTGTTCCTTCCGGGGACGTAAGTGGAGGGAATGTCATTTTTCGAAATCTTCTTCCTTGAAGGGATCTTCATCTTCCTGTCCAGAAGCGAACTGCCCTTCCAGGGAAGCTTGATCTTGATTATCTGATACGGTGTACCTGATAACCTCGCTATCCTCGATGCCCTTATAACCTCTTTCCTGTGCCTCTGCCCGTAATCAAATATGAGAGCGAAGCACCTGAATCCCCTGTTTTTGGCATAGTACAGCGTCGTGGTGGAATCGATCCCGCCGGAGAGGAGGATTATAGCTTTCTTTCTTGGTGGATTTGGCATTTTGTTAATTAATAAATCGAAATGGGGTTGAGGTTGAGATGTGGGTTTGAAGTGTGAAGTTTGAAATAAGAAGTGAGTTCTCCCGCATCCCACCTCCCATCTCTCATCTCAAGCTCACTTCTCAACCCCAACCCAACTTCTCATAATCTTATGATCTTCCCTCTCTCCGCCCCTATGGAGATCAGAGAGATCTTGGCATCGGCGATCTCCGCAATCCTCTTCACGTACTTCCTGGCGTTCTTCGGAAGGTGCCTGAAGTCCCTTACTCCCGTGGTATCCTCCCTCCAGCCCGGCATTTCCTCGTAAACCGGCTCGCATTTTTCGAGCTTGTGAATGTCTGTCGGGAAGTCCTCGATCTTTTTGCCGCTGAACTTGTACTTAGTGCATATCTTCAGGCTCTCCAGTCCGTCGAGGACGTCCAGCTTGGTTATAGCGAGCTTAGTCAGCCCGTTGACCTTGGCCGCATGCCTCATGACAACGCCGTCGAACCAGCCGCAGCGCCTGGGCCTGCCGGTAGTTGCTCCGTATTCCCCGCCCTTCTCCCTGAGCATCTCTCCGGTCTTGCCCGGTATCTCGGTCGGGAAAGGCCCCTCTCCGACCCTCGTGACGTAAGCCTTCACCACGCCGATGATCTCGTCTATCTTATTGGGCCCTATTCCAGCTCCGGAGCAGGCCCCGCCGGCGATGGGGTTGGAGGATGTGACAAAAGGGTAAGTGCCGTGGTCAACGTCGAGCATCGTTCCCTGGGCGCCTTCCAGAAGCACTTTCTTTTTCCCGCTGCTTATCGCTTTCGCTATCACGCCGGAAGATTCCTCGACCACATTGTCTTTTACGGCTTCCGCGTACCTCAGATACTCCTTCATTATACCTTCAAGGTCAAAGTCGACTTCCATGCCGTAGAACTCTTTGAGCTGAAAACTCTTCTCCGTAATGTTCCATTCAAGCTTTTCCCTGAGGACTTTCGGATTGTAAAGGTCCCAGATCCTGATGCCTCTCCTGTTGTACTTGTCGACGTAGCAGGGGCCTATCCCCCTGCAGGTGGTGCCTATCCGCCCCGCCTCCCTCTTTTTCTCCTGGGCGGCGTCCATAGACTTGTGGTAGGGGAATATTACGTGGGCCTGAGAGCTTATCAGCAGGTTGTTGACCTTGAATCCCTTTGACCTAAGGCTGTCTATCTCGCCTATCAGGACCTGAGGATCAATGACGACCCCGTTGCCGATAACGCATTTCACCTTCGGATAGAATATTCCGGAAGGTATGAGGTGGAGCTTGAAGGTCTTGTCGCCTATGACCACCGTGTGGCCCGCGTTGTTGCCGCCCTGGTATCGGACGACCATGTCGACGTCCCGGGCCAGCAGATCCGTGATCTTGCCCTTTCCCTCGTCTCCCCACTGTGTTCCGACTATAACGCTAACTGTCATTCTGACCACCGATCGCGCAAAATAATGCCCTGCTTGTGCCGTGCGTAGTAAGTCTTTGAACTCTTCTTCGAAGAGCGGGCGCCCTCCTTCACCGGTACTGCCGGATCCGAGCCGGGCTCCCTTTTATTAATGTTTGGCTCAAGACTTATAATCTACCGAACCACGAACACAGCAGGGTTTAAAATCCGCTAACTTTATAGCATATCCCTGAATGATTTTCAATCCAGGACCACTATCCTGCCGGACCCGACGGACTCGTGGCCGGATGTGACCCTGACAATGTATATCCCGTTGCCCAGGGCGTTGCCGAAATCGGTCACGCCGTTCCACTCGAACTGATTGTAGCCCGCGTGGCCGCCGTTCTGGCCTTCCGAGAATTTCCTC
>Ga0180434_10000638_pt1 | contig 51277 bp, 40 predicted proteins | sample SS_ome_7_FD_132453 | JGI IMG/M metagenome (GOLD analysis project Ga0180434, IMG submission 132453) | Hypersaline lake sediment archaeal communities from the Salton Sea, California, USA - SS_1_D_2 metaG | ecosystem: Environmental > Aquatic > Non-marine Saline and Alkaline > Hypersaline >... | reverse complement strand
TGCCCACCGGTTCCACGATCAGGGCCACGTCGGCGAGGGCCTCCCGCCGCAGGCGTTCCTCCAGGTGGCGCGAGGTGACAAAGGAGCCCTCCTTCCCGGCAAAGGGGGAGTCGTTCGGGATGAAGCTCATGGAAAGGGTGGGCGGGTCGATTTCGGTGGGCGGCAGCGGTTTCGGGTCGTGCGGGTCGGTGTAAGTCACGCCCACGGTGACGTCATCCATGCCGGCAACCGCAACGATATCCCCCGTGCCGGCGATGTCGGTGGCCACCTTGCGATTTCCCTCGAAGCGATACACCTTGGTAATGCGTGCCGGCACCAGCGCGCCGCAACGCTTGGCGACGACGATTTCCTTGTTCGTGTTCAGTGTTCCCGAGGTGATCTTCCCGATCCCCAGCCGGCCCAGGTACGGGGAATAGTCGATGGAGCTTACCAGCAGCTGCAGGGAGCCGTCCGGGCTTCCTGCGGGAGGAGGAGTGTGGTCGATGATCGCCTGACAAAGGGGCTCCATAGACGCGGCCGGGTCGCCGAGTTCCTCGAGCGCATATCCGTCCTTGGCGGAAGCATACACCAAGGGGAAATCGAGAATCTCCGCCGGGGCGTCCAGCTTGACGAAGAGATCGAACACCTGGTTCACCGCCTCGTTCGGCTGGGCCGCCGGCTTGTCGATCTTGTTGATGACCACGATGATCGGCAGCCGAAGCGCCAGGGCCTTTTTCAGTACGAAATAGGTCTGGGGCATCGGGCCTTCCTGGGCGTCCACCAGGAGCAGGGCCCCGTCAGCCATCCGCAGCACCCGCTCGACCTGTCCCCCGAAATCCGCATGCCCGGGCGTGTCGATGATGTTGATCAGATGGTCCTGGTACTTGAACGAGCCGTTCTTGGAAGCGATCGTGATGCCTCTCTCTCTTTCGAGGTCGATCGAGTCCATGAGCCTTTCCGTGACGACCTGGTTGTCACGGAACATCCCGCTCTGCCTGAAGAGCTGGTCGACCAGGGTTGTCTTCCCGTGGTCGACATGTGCGATGATCGCTATGTTTCTTATCTGATGTTGTTTCATCGTTGCGTCCTTCCTCTCCCGTACGTCCGAGACACCGGGAGGGGTCCCTTCGTCTTGCCGGTGATGTGTGAGGGAACATCAGGGGCACACGGGTGAGAGTTGCCTGTAACGGGGGCGTAAGAAAAGCTTTTTATTATCCCGTTTCCGTCGTGAAAAAGCAAGAAGGCCCTTGATTGCGTCAAGGGGAAAGACACTCTATCATTGCTGCAGGCCGCAAACGCAAACGATCGTGAGAGGCCATGCCCCGGCTTTCCTCGAGAGAATTCGATCAGGCCGTCGAACATGCGCTGGACCGCATTCCGGAGGAGTTCCTTCGCCATATCGCGGAGGTGACGATCCTCGTGGAGGAAGAACCCTCGCAAGAGGTTCTTGATGATCTGCACGTGCCGGAAGGAGAGACCCTCTTCGGCGCCTATTTCGGTGTCCCGGCGGGAGAGAAGAGCGTTTTCGATTCCACCATCGAGCCGGATGTCATCGTGATCTACAAACGCCCTCTCGAGGCGTATAGTGAAACCCTCGAAGAACTGACCGAGGAGATCGAGATCACGGTCGTCCACGAGGTTGCCCACCACTTCGGGATCGACGAGGAAGTCCTGGCCCGCTACGGCTACGGATGATGTCTGTGCTGAAAAAAAGAAAGGGGGGCCCGTGGCCCCCCCCAAGAAATGATGATTCTTCTCAGCTGCGCAGTCTATTTTCTTGTTGCTCTTGTCTTTACTCCGGTGTCGGGGTTGCAGCCGCTTCGGATGCTTCAGCCTTCGGGTCGATTTCCTTCACCTCCAGCGTGGTCTTGCCCTTCTCTTCCTCGACCTTGGCCTTTACCTCGACCTTCTCTTCTGCCTGCGCCTGTGCTGCCTTTGCCTTGTCGCAGTCTGTGGCGGCAACCTGCGTAACCGGGCCGGCAACGAATGCAACGGCCAGCAACAGGGCCAGCAATGCGGTGAACTTCCCTTTCATGTCTCTTCCTCCTTGTTTCCTTGACTCATCTCTTGTACGCCCCCGCTTCTGACGATCCCCCTCCTCATAGCAAGGCACGTGCCGCTTGTGTGTGTTTCCCTCTTTTGTCCGAAAGCATTGATATCGAGCGGTTTTATTCGGTTTGATGACCCGACGTCCCAGCCTGCGCTCATTACAAGATCTTCCGCTCGACTACAGTTCCTTTGTGGCCGTGGCTCCTGATCCCAATTACATGTCGGGGTTGGATGCTGCACGCGAGAATCGACTTTAGCTATTACAATCTTTTCACCGGGCACAACGGAAGGCTACGACCGGAAGTCCCCTACAATTCAAGGAAATTGGCGTGATGGACGAAAATGTGTGAAGGTGTCGGTGAAGCGAAGCATCTCAAGATTCGGCATGATCCGGGAGGTCTGGGCAGGGTGGCGAAAAGGAACCTGGGGAGAAGAATCCTGGCCTGGAGCACGATCGGGTTCTGGCTCGTCATGATCGGGCTGCTGATCCATCGGGAGAATTTTACCTCTTCCTTCGCGCAATACGTGGAATTGGCGCCTTCGCTCAGCCTGGAGCCGGGAGAGACGATCGAGGCGGAAGAGGCGTGGATGGGGATCTACTTCCAGGGCAACAAGGTCGGGTGGCTCCACCACACCTGCGAGCCCGAGGACGGCGGATACGTGGTCCGGGAGGAATCGCTCACCCACCTCAAGATGATGGACGTTCCGCAGAAGATCCGGGTCGCCACGACCTGCAGGACCGACCATGCCTTTGCCCTCACTTCGTTCAACTTTCGGATCCGCTCCGACGTGGTCTCCATGGAGGTGCTGGGGGAAGTCGCGGGCCAGATCGTGACGCTGAACATCGATTCGGCAGGCAGGACCCGGAAGAAGGTGCTGCGCCTTTGCCGTCCGCCTCATCTCTTCCTCAACCTGCGGCCTTATCTGGTCAGCGACGGGTTGGAGGTGGGCAAGTCTTTTCGGGTTCCGGTGGTCCTGCCTTCCACCTTGAGCCAGGCCGACGCAGTGCTCACCGTGGAGGGGGAGGAGGAAATACGGGTCGACGGCGAGACCCGGGAGGCCTTTCGGATTCAGGTGAGCTACGCCGGAATGCAGGCAACCTCCTGGTATGACCGCGAGGGGCGGGTCCTCAAGGAGGTAAGCCCCATGGGCCTCACCATGATCCGGGAGGCGGCCGGTCAGGCCCGAAGGGGCCTGATGAAGGGTGACGAGGCGGTGGATATCACCTCCTCCACGATGATTTCGGTGGACAAGCGTCTACCCGACCCGACGGCGCTTCGGTACCTTCGCGTTCTGCTCGAGGGGATCGATCCGGCAGATTTCGAGATCGAGGGTGGGAGACAGCGTCTTCAGGGAGCCACGCTGGAGATCGAGAAAGAGGACATGGCCTCGTTGCCGAAGCTCGATATTCCGGTCGGGGACGAGGGGGTCGCGGACTTCCTGGAGGCGACCGCCTTTCTTCAGAGCGATGACGAAAGAATCGAGCGGCTGGCCCGGGAGGTCATTGGGCAGGAGAAGGATGCGGCCGCAGTGGCGCGGCGCCTGATGAATTGGGTCTACGAGAACCTGGAGAAGCGACCGACCGTGAGCCTGCCGAGCGCCCTGGAGGTGCTCGAAGACAGGGCAGGGGACTGCAACGAACATGCGGCGCTCTTTGCCGCCCTTGCTCGGGCTGCAGGGCTACCGGCCCGGCTCGTGGTGGGTGTGGTCTACACGGGCGATGGGTTCTTCTATCACGCATGGAACGAGGTATGGGTGGGTAGCTGGATCAGTCTCGACCCGGTGATGTCCCAGTTCCCTGCAGACGCGACGCACATCAAGTTCATCGACGGGGGCCTTGAAGAACAGATGCGGATGGCCCGGGTGGTTGGCAGGCTGTCCATGGAAATCCTGGAGTACCAATGATCGAACTGCGGGAAGTAACCAAGCGATACCGGGACCTGGCGGCGGTCAACCGCCTTTCCCTGCACGTCGACCGGGGCGAGGTGTTCGGGTTTCTCGGGCCCAACGGAGCAGGCAAGACCACCACGATCAAGATGATCGCCGGACTCATGCGGCCCACCGAGGGAAGCGCCCTCGTGGGCGGGGTCGATGTGGCGAAAGACCCGATTCGGGCAAAGGCCGTGATGGGCTTCATTCCGGACCGCCCCTTTCTGTACGAGAAGCTCACCGGAGAGGAGTTCCTCCGGTTCATCGGTGGCCTCTACCGGGTCGATGGCGGGCGGCTCGAGCAAAGGGTGGACGAGCTGTTCGAACTCTTCAGCCTGCAGGACTTCCGGGACGAGTTGATCGAGGGCTATTCCCACGGAATGCGGCAGCGGCTCGTGATGGGCGCCGCCTTTCTCCATCATCCCGAGGTGGTGATCGTGGACGAGCCGATGGTGGGTCTCGACCCACAGGGGGCAAGGCTCGTGAAATCGATCTTCCGGGAACTGTGCGCCCGGGGCAAGACGGTCTTCATGTCCACCCACACCCTCGGGGTGGCCGAGGAGGTGTGCGACCGCATCGGCATCATCCACAAGGGGGAGCTCATCGCCCTGGGAACCAGGGAAGAATTGCAGCAGCAGGCAAGGGGGGGAGCGGAACGGCTGGAATCCATCTTCCTTCAGCTCACCGGAGGGGAAGAAATGACCCGGGTCGTCGAGTACTTGAGATCATGAAAGACACCTTTCTCCATCTTCTGCACCCTTCCTGGCGGTCCCTCTGGAACCGGGACCGGGGGAGCAGGGGCTCCGGGACGGTCAAGAACGCGGTCATCTTCACCCTGGGCGCCCTGTTCTGGGTGGGGATCTTCTACCTGTTCTACCGCGTGCTCTCCTACTTCCAGGGCGTGGAGGGGATCGGGAACATCCTGGCCGTCAAGCTTCTCGCCATGATTACGGTCGTCTTCTTTTCCCTCCTGGTCTTCAGTAACATCGTCACGGCCCTGTCCGCCTTCTACCTGTCCGACGAGCTCGTGCTCCTGCATTCGATGCCCCTCTCCCTGGAGCGCATCTACCTTGCCAAGTTCACGGAGACCCTGCTCAGCTCTTCCTGGATGATCGTGTTGTTCGGGATGCCCGTGTTCGGCGCCTACGGGGTGGTCTACAGGGCGTCCTGGGACTACTACGGGGCGGTCCTGCTCGGGTTCGTTCCCCTGCTGGTCATCGCAGCGGCCGTGGGAATCATCTGCACCATGGGTCTCGTCCGCCTCTTCCCGGCGCGGAGGACCAAAGAGATCCTGGTTCTTCTTTCCATCCTCGTCCTGGTGAGCCTCTACATGCTGTTCCGGTTTCTCCAGCCGGAAAGGCTGTTCGAGGAGGCCGAGCTGGATCGGTTCATCAACTTCCTCGCCATGGTCAAGACCCCCTCATCGGTGTATCTCCCGAGCCACTGGCTCACCGAGTTTCTGGTTCCCCTTCTCTTCGGTGAGCCGGGAGAACCGCTCTTCCATTTCCTGCTGCTCGCGAGCTCGGCCATGGCGTTGATCACGATCGGCATCTGGGTGGGGGAGCGCATCTACATCGACGGCTGGATGAGATCGCAGGAGGGAGGAGGCACGAGACTCGCAGCCTCTTCCTGGATTCATCGGGCGTCCGATTTCCTGACCCGGCCTCTCGGCCTGCAGACCCGGGCCGTGGTGAGAAAGGATATCAAGCTGTTCCTGCGCGACACCACCCAGTGGACACAGCTGCTCCTGCTGGGGGCCCTGATCGTGGTGTACCTGTACAATTTCCGGGTTCTCGATCTGAAGAAGATCCCCTTGGCCACCGTCTACATGCAGAACCTTCTCTCCTTCTTGAACATGGGGCTTGCAGGGTTCGTGATCTCCGCGGTGGCGATCCGGTTCGTCTATCCGGCGGTGAGCATCGAGGGGAAGTCCTTCTGGCTTGTCCGGAGCGCGCCCATCTCGATCAGGAAGCTCCTCTGGTCGAAGTTCTGGATGTACCTGGCGCCCCTGCTCGTGCTCTCCGAGATCCTGATCGTCCTGTCCAACTGGTTTCTGAACGTCTCCGGCTTCATGATGGGCGTTTCGGTCGTCACGATGGTGTTCCTCACCGCAGGGATCGTGGGGCTGGGCATCGGGCTCGGGGCGGTCTATCCCCGGTTCTTCGTGGAGAACGTCGCAAAGATCGCCACCGGGTACGGCGCGATCCTCTACATGATCCTTGCCATGGGGTTCATCGCCCTGGCCGTGATTCTGGAAGCGTGGCCGGTGAACGCAATCTTCATGTCCACCTTTGCAGGGATCGAAATACCGGCGTCGCGGTGGGTCCTGGTGGTCGGTGCGCTGACCCTGGTGGGTGTCCTCAGCCTTGCGGTCTGCGTGCTCCCCATGCAGTGGGGGGTTCGCCACCTCGAGGCGAGAGAGTCCTGAGTCCCGCCCCTGCCTCTCTGCCTTGACAGCCCCTAGAGACCTTCCTCATATTGTTGATCTGATAGGTGTACCCGGTCAGGATATCTGTGCGGAGAGATCATGAAGCTTTTGACTGCTGTGAAGCTAATCGCCGATGGGCAGTTGCCTGCAATGCTGGGAATGCTCAAGACGTGCAATGGGCTCTATCGTGCATGCTTTGTTTCCACCGCCCTCTCTCAGGGGATCTATGGCAAGTTTGTTGATGGAAGATCCAGCTTTGAAAAACTCTGCGAAGGAATGGATCTGGAGTTCAGCCGTGAAGGGCTTCGGACGTGGCTCGAATTGGGTGTGAGCCTGGGGGAATTGAAACGTGTGGGAACGGAGTATCGGATACAGGGCAGGCTATCCAAGGCATTGATAAAGGATAGGAACGATGGATATGCGGCCTTGTTGGAAGAGATCGTGAAGTATCATTATGACTATGTCATCCATACCCCTTCCATGCTCAAGGAGCAGAAGCGGTTTCCCTTTGATGAGTCATCCGGAGAGTTGATTGCACGGTCTTCTCGTATAAGCGAACCGATCATATTTGAAGCTGTCGATGCGATTGTTCCCCGGAAAGGCGATTTCCGTCTACTCGAAGTGGGGTGTGGTTCAGGTGTCTACATTCATCGGGCTTGTAAACGCAATCCCAACCTCCGTGCCGTCGGCCTCGAGCTGCAGAAGAGTGTGGCTGACTTCGCCCGAAAGAACATTGCGTCATGGGGATTGGAGGATCGAGCGACCATTGAACACCGTGACGTCAGAGACTATCAAGGCAGCCGGGAGTTTGATTTGATCACTCTGCACCAGAACATCTACTACTTCCCTGTAGCGGAAAGGGCAGACCTGGCCCGACACTTATTGGATTGCTTGAAACCCGACGGCCGAGTGCTGTTGACCACCATCGGGCAAGGCGGCAGCCCCAGCATGCAGGTGCTGAACATATGGGTGTCCACCACAGAGGGATATGGCCCTTTGCCGGACCCGGATCAACTCTGTCAACAATTCAGGGAAGCAGGCTTCTCAGAAGTGAAAAGCAGACGTCTCGTGCCCTTTGAAAGCTTCTGGGAGTTTGTTGCCATCAAACCGCAGGCCTTATCCTAGGGTTTCAGGAACCAGCTCACGGGCCGGCGAGGGCTGACCGGATCCGGATAGGGATCCAGGTAGCCCACCCGAAGAACGAACTGGGGAATCATCCCAGCATCGTGGTTGGAAGCGATTCCCCTGCGTCCGATCTCTTCCTCGAGGATCTGTGTCATGGGATGAAGGGCTACCCCTCTCTCCCTGGCCATCAATGCCATCCGTTCGAAGCCACGGCCGGCTTCGATCAGGTCGGCGACCGATTCCCCGGGACTCGTTATGACGAACCAGCCCCCTCCTTGTCCCGCGAGCCTGGCGGCTTGCTCGACGCTCCTCTTCCGCATGCTCTGTTTCATGAAGTCCTTCGGGCGCGTCAAGTTACGAACGTACCACCCCTTCAGGCCCCGGATCTCCATGCCTGCCGTGGTCAGCCCGTCGCGGTGTTTTTCCTCCGCCTCATTGCCGAGCCTGAGCCAACGCACCAACTCTTTCTGAGCTTCGTCCCGGTCGGTCTGGACCCGGAAGGCCTCCACCGTTCCTTCTTGAATGCATCGGGCGTGCTCGGATCCCGGAGGAAAATAGAACAAGCGTCCACCCAGAGGTTCGGCAAGAGCGTCAACGTCATGCATCTTGAGTTCCGCGGAACGGTATCCGTGTTTGGCCGTCATGCGTAAGCTCATCCGCTCGAGAGGGTAAGGAACCGGTCTTGCCTCCCGGAGGGTGACTTCGAGAATCTCTTGCTCGCGAGGGCTTCCAGCCTTGACCTCTATTCGCGCCTCGTATCCCATATCGCCCGCCGCCAGGGAGAGGTTCTCCACGAAGGCTCCCAGGGAAAGCATCATCTCACGATTGTCGGGATCCACGGCCGGCAGTCTTCTGTCCGGGTCGGCGCCAATGATCATCTTTCGGTCATCGATCCATCTCACATACCAGGGCTGACTGTTGTGGCCGCTGGGGGCGAGGGAAGCGTAGTGAAGGATTCGGCCCAGGGCAGGGTCGAGCCCGGCCACCGGTGACTCGGCCCGTAGACCGGAACGGAAGTCGGAGAGCGCGGCTCCCACGGTGGCGGGGATGAGCGGTATTGCACCTGCAGCCAGTGCACAGCCACCGAGCATTTTCATGAAACCTCTTCGATCTGTCGTCGTCACGTCACGTCTCCTTGTCACCTTGTGGTGACTATTTGTGTAAAAAAAGGAGGAGCGCTGACTCCCCAGGGAACTTACTCTCCTATACAAGCCTCGCAGATCGCCGTCATGGCTGCCTCCAATCGAAGCCACCCATCCTCACTGCCGATATCCACCGCATTGAACACCTTGACATGTCGGCTTCGAACCACGAGGTACATGATGGCCGCTCCGAGCAGGCCGGTGATTGCCGCAAGGTCCACGCCGCTCTCTTCTTCCTGTGGGGCAAGCTCCTTGAGGAGACGCACCGCGGAATCCTCGCGGACCGTTTCCAGTACTTCGGTAAGTTCGTTCCGCTCGACCGTCTCCCAGGCCAGAATCTCGCCCGTCAGTGGGCGGGACCGGAGAGCCCGGGCGAAGTTGTGCAGCACCGTGGTTGCGGCCTCAGGAATCGGCTTCTTCCGAAGCCCCTCCAAGTCGCCTCCGGTGAGCTCTTCGAAGGTAGGCCAGAAATCGCCTGACACTCCGAAGGCCCTCAGAAGTTCGGGCATTCCTCCGAAGTAGCGGTAGATCAAGACCTTGTCCACACCCGCTTCCCTGGCAACGGCGTTGATCCCGAGCTTGCGGACCCCGCCCTCTGCAAGGAGCCTTCCCACCGCAGCGATGATCCTGTCCTTTGTTTCTTCCTTGTTCCGTTTCATCCCTTTCCCCCAATATGTCACCCCGAGGTGACTGAATACAAATATAGTCACCTCGGGGTGACATGTCAAGCCTTATTTTCGGTGTTGGAGGTTTTTTTTCGGCAGGGGGTGCCCTATCGGGGGGAGTTGATTTCGGTGATCTGGTCGTTCAGGGTCCAGTAGTCCCACAAATAGCCAAGGAAGAACAGCCCGCCCGTGAGCAGGTAGATGAGCCCCGTGAGCCACTTGCCCATGTAGAACCTGTGGACACCGAACAACCCGAGGAAGGTGAGGAGGACCCAGGCAACGGAATAGTCCACTTGACCCGTCTGGAACCTCGCGTCCGCCTGGCGATCCATGGAAGGGATCAGGAACAGGTCGATCAACCATCCGATGCCGAGAAGCCCCAGAGTGAAGAACCAGATCGTCCCGGTAATCGGCTTGCCGTAGTAGAAGCGGTGCGACCCCGTGAAGCCGAAGAGCCACAGGATGTAGCCGATGGCCTTCAAGTGTGTGTCGTTCCGGTTCTCCATGGGGCCGTCTCCTCTCTTCTAGGCCTCGGTCGCCGTCACGCGCTCCATCTTGTCGCCCTGCTGAACGGCGTCCACCACGTCCTGGCCCTGCACCACCTTCCCGAACACGGTGTGCTTCCCGTTCAGGTGGGGCTGTGGGGCGTGGGTAATGAAGAACTGGCTTCCGTTCGTGTTCGGCCCGGCATTCGCCATGGAGATCACCTTCGCCTCGTGCGTCAGGGTGTTCTCCGTCAGTTCGTCTTCGAACCGGTAGCCCGGGCCGCCGCGCCCCGAACCGGTCGGGTCCCCGCCCTGGATCATGAAATCGCCGATCACCCGGTGAAAGGTCACGCCGTCGTAGAATCCCTCCTGGGCCAGGAACACGAAGTTGTTCACCGTCTTCGGCGCCTGCTGAGGGTAGAGTTCCAGCTCGATCGCGCCCTTGCCGGTCTCGATCACTACCTTGTAGTTCTTGCTTGGGTCAATCTTCATCTCCGGTGGCTGATCCCACTGCTTCGCGCTCATCCCTTCCTCCTCCTTGCTCTTGGGTTTCATGTCGTTCAAGTGTCCACTGATTCCACGGGACAAGTCAAGGGAACATCGTGCCTCTTGCTTTTGCCCTACGGCTCCATTAGCTTCTGGGTCATGGACAAGTCCCTGCCAAAGCCCTCTGCAAGGTTGCTCGCCCTGTCTGAAGAATACTTTTCTTTTCTGGCCCGTTCCCTGCCGGTCTGTTGCCTGAGCGATGAATTCCATTTCATGCCCCGCGTGGAGCTGGCCCGGTTTCACAAAGAGGAGACGGATTGTCTGGCAGGGGATTTCCTGGAAGGGGCCTGCGCAAGGGTGAAGGCATGGAAAGCTGAGTTGGACACGTTTTCCGGGGAAGAGGACCCGTGCCTGGCGGGCCTGCTTGGCCAGAGCATGGACGCCTTCCTCGTTCACTGGGAGACCCTCGGGTTCTGGAAGAGGGACCCCGGCCTGTACCTCAAGGTCGCCTTTATCGGGCTCGACCAGGCGCTGAGCTGGCCCTTTGAAGACGCGGCAGAAAGGAGCATTCTCTACCGAGCCCGACTCGATTCGATCACCCGCCTGCTGTCCTGGGGGATCGAGCAGCTGGACGAGGTCCCGCGGCCCGCCGGGGAGGCGGCCCTGGACATGGCAGGCACCTGCCGGGATTTTCTCTCCCGCGTCGCCAAGGAAAGGGAAAAGGATCCGGGATTTTCGGGCAAGGAACTCCCGCAGAAGGAAAGGGCCGCACTCGAGGCCCTGGAACGGTTTCAAGCCTTCCTTCGGGGGCTTCACGGCCCCGCAGGCTTCACGCCGGGTGCGGGGCTGTTTCAGGAGATCCTCGACCGGGGATACGGCTGGAAGGGCGGGATCGGCGAGACCCTGGAGATCCTCGAGCAGGAGGCCTCGGAAAAGGAGCGAGCCCTGGCGCAGCTCGCAGCCACGATCGACCCGGACAAGGACTGGCAAGAGATCTACGACGGCACGGGCCTGCCCGAGAAGGCCTACGCTGACACCGTCTCCCTGTACAGGGAAGAGGTGAAGCGGCTGGAGACCTTCTTCTGCCGGCAGGGTGTGCTCCCCATGCCTCCCGGAGGCTCGGTTCGGGTCGAGCCGACCCCCGCCTATCTGCAGCCGATTCGCGCCACCGCATCTTACAGCGCGCCCCCGTTTCTCGACGACCGTGTCCGTGAGGGGTGCTTCTTCGTTCAGGTTTACGATGACCAGGGGCCTTCGTCGGAGGAAGGTCGCAGGCGGCTCGAGACGGTGCACAGGGAATACCGCTACCTCACGGCCCATGAAACCTGTCCGGGACATCACCTGCTCGACTGGTCCAGGCTTTGCCGGCCCGATCCGATCCGGCGATGGATCGAGTCGGCCTTCTTCTACGAGGGCTGGGCCTGCTACGCCGAGCAACTGGTCGACGAGTTCGGCTACGACCCGGAGCCTAGGCAGCACCTCATCCGGGTCAAGCGTGACCTGTGGAGAGCGGTTCGCGGCAGGCTGGACCTCGAGCTGCACATCGGCACGATTTCCCTCGAGCAGGGGGCCGAGAGGCTCGAGGCGCTGGGATACGCCCCTCGGGACGCAAAAAAGCAGGCCCGGCGGATCACTCTGACCCCGGGCTATCAGCTCTGTTACACGCTCGGGAAGCACGGTCTCCTGGATTTGCGCCGCCGTTACGTCCCTCCCCTGTCTCTCGAGGATTTTCACGCGCTCGTGCTCGGGTCGGGGCAGGTCCCGTTTGCCTGTCTGGAACAGGCCCTTGACTCATTCGCCCCCGGGAACGGATGATGGATGACTGGTTCTCTGCCCGGTGGTGTGTGGCTCTGAACAGTTGGTAAGGAGATGGGAATGGAAAGCTTTATCGGAGTTCACTCCGAATGGAACCTGGGGAGCCCCGGGGGATGGGACTATCAACGGATCACACAGCAGATCGGCAAGGCGTGCTGGGAGCGGGTGAGATCCCTGTCCGGGGTCGAACTGGAGCTTGATTTCGAACATCCCCTGCTGAATCCGCTCACCGGCTTCCTCGAGATGCTCTTGCGGGCCCAGCGCGAGCGCCACGGCACGGGAAAGGCCTTCATCCTGGTGGTGGCCGAAGAAGATACGCTGGAAACGGTCGTGGAGAACCAGAACCTGGCCAAGGCCCTCAACGCGGTGGATGGGGTCAAGGCGGCGCTCTGCGCCCCCCATGAGGTCGAGTTGTCGCAGGGCAGGGTCTGCCACAAGGGGGAAGAGGCCACGCTCATCTTCATGGACTTCAACACCGACACCATGCTCAACATCCACAAGGAGAAGGACTGCTCCGGACTGTTCGAGGCGATCCGCCAGGGGATCCTGGTGAACCCGAGAGGCATGGAGTCGATCAATCCCAAGGGGATCTTCGAGGTGGTCACCGGGCCTTACCGGGACCGCCTGTCCCGAACGACCGTGGAGAGGACGCCCTGGACCCGGAGATTCTTTTCCCGGGAAACGGCTGCGCCCGACGGCTCCCCGATTCAGGACCTGGTCGAATGGACCTGGCAGAACCAGGAGACCCTCGTCTTGAAGCCTGCCCATGGCTATTCCGGCCACGGCGTCTTCGTGGGGCCCCTCAGGGACGACTGGAACATGGACGTGGAGCAGGCGATCAGGGAAGGGGACTACATCGTACAGGAGTTCATCCCCCTGGGCTTGTGGACAGAAGAGCAACCCTGGCTCGACGGGGACTCCAGGGGCCTGATCATTCGGGAATGGCAGACGGACTTCCGTTGTTTCATCACGGACGCGGGACTCATCGGGTTCGTGGGCCGCTTTGGGAATGTCCCGACCAATGTCGGCTCCGGGGGCGGCGTCCAGGCCCTGGCGATCCTGCACGGGTCGGTCTCGGTGGGGGAGGCGACGAAACGGATCAACGAGGCGGTGTACAACCTGGGTGCCGATCTGGTGGGAGAGATTCGCGATTGGACGAACCGCATGGCGGTGGAGAACGGGCTTACCTACCTGCTCGGCCCGATCATGACGGCCCTGCGGCCGCGGCTGATCACGCCGGAACAGCTCGAGGGACTTCAAGCCTACAGCCGGAATCTCTGGGAAGACTGCAAGGTCCTGGAAGAGGGGTGGCGGAAGGGCGAAATCGTTGAAATGCTCGATGAGAATGAGGAAGCGCGGGAGATGTTCCGCCTGCAACCCTGGCAGGGAAGCCCGGCACTTATTGCGGCGGACGGTCTATTCGGCTTTGGCGCACAATTGGACTAGGAAGTCGGTGCGACTGTGGGTGCAATCCCCGTAGATCCTCTCTGGTGGCAGAACCTCTTTGACGAGGTGTATCTGATCACCGATGCCCGGAGCGTCTGCAACGAAGAGCTCACCCGCTGGGAAGTCGATTTTCTCGAGGCCCACCTCCAAATCGGAAAGTCGGACACCGTCCTGGATCTCTGCGGAGGCCACGGACGGCACAGCCTCGAACTCGCCCGAAGAGGATACGGGGCCGCTACGGTACTGGACTACTCCGGCTACCTCGTTCAACTCGGCAGGGACAAGGCCGGCCAGCAAGGCCTGCCGGTCTGTTTCGTCCAGGCGGATGCCCGCGAGACCGGGCTGGCCGGCGAGCGGTTCGATTTCGTGCTGGTCATGGCCAACTCGTTCGGCTACTTCCCGGACGACAGCGACAATCTTCAGATCCTCTGCGAGGCCTACCGGCTTTGCCGGCCCGGGGGGACGCTCCTCCTCGATCTTCTGGACTCGGACTACGTGGTCGAGAATTTCCGGCCCTCTTCCGTGCACAAGGCAACAGAGGACATCACGGTGAACCGGGAGCGCGAGCTTTCAGAGAACCTGATTCGGGTGCGAGAAACAGTCGTTTCCGGCGCGAGAGGCCTCCTGCGGGAGGGCACCTACTGCGAGCGGCTCTACAAGGAAGACGAAGTCGAGGGCCTGCTGAAGCAGGCCGGGTTCGGGCAGATCGACTTCAAGACCGACTTTTCCTCCCACCAGAGCCCGGGCGACTACGGCTTCATGACTCAGCGCGTGATCGTAACGGCCGTGCGGGCCTGATCCTAGCGTGCTCGGTGTCGTGTTCGGGGTTGGACCACGCCATGTTGGCCTGTTGCGCGGGTATTTTGATGGAACCTGTACAGGAACTCCCATCCCCGGATGCTGCGTTGAACGGATACGTGAGCGACGTCTGCGGCGGGCTCGATTGCGGTGGGTTTACGGATGCTGCCGAGGATCACGGTTGCACGTAATCCCGCGGTGTGAAGGGTCAGTCCTTACAGGTCTTTTCTCATAACGATCCAGGACTCGTGATTGCAGATTTTGCAACTCCCCTCCTCTCCGAAGGACTTCGGGAGATGCCCCTGCCGTCCGTGGTGCGACTCTTCAATATTGCCTCTCGTATTGCTGCCATTCCCGTCCTTTCGTCTCTTGTGATGGGAGAACAGTTCGCAAGAGACTTTGAAGGTCATTTGGAGCCTGCGGTTCGGGCGATCTTCGAGCGGACATCACCTGGTGAGGACAAGCTTTTCTATCAGGCCCCAGGACAAGAAGATCAAGCAGTGGCTGGGCATCCCGAAACTTCATAAAGACTACGGTGCCTTGACCCTAGGCCACCCGGCCTTGAAATGGAACGCTCTGGTGCAACGTCATCCGCCCCAGGTGAATTGGATCTAGCCGGTCCAATATTTCCAAACCATATGGCTACGATTCTGGAAGGCAAGAAATTCGGGGCGTAACGGATACAGATTTCAAATCCAGGCTTCTCGCTTGCGGAACGTGAAACATGAAGCACCCAGAGCCACAATCCGAGCGGCAATAGGTAAGAGCAGCTATTTCGAGGGTTCGTCCATCTAAAGCTGCTCCTCCAGCCACTCCCTGATTTCTTCGTTTAGCGGAAAAACCCCTTTCCCCGATGGAGCCGTCTCCAAGAAGCGGTCTCTCAGCTCTCTTGGTATCTCAATGGCAGCCAACTCTAACGATTCATCCGTATTGATCTTCATGAAATGGATTATGGGAGGGTCGTGCCAGGTGCTTATGGTGAAATAGTAGGAAACATCGCTTTTCGACCTCACCATGTTTTTCCCACGGGACCAGCTCGTACCCCACTCCAGGTAGCGAGTAACCGCATCTTCAGGGGTCATTTCCCAGTCGATATCATTAAGTATGTCGGCATACTCTTGAAGCGCTTCTAATTGCATTCCTTTTTCCTCCATCATACTTGGTCAAACAGTCTCCCCCTTTTGATTGCCGTGGGTGAAGAAAGGATTCGAAGAATCTCATTCTGAAACGCAACGATCATCTTGACGAAGTCAACCCAACAAAATGACGAAACATTCATGGGTTTCATGTTTTCGCCAGAGAGTTGAAGCTCCTCCCTTCTTGGCCTGCCCAGACTCATTGGCGTTGGGCTAGCTTGCACGCGCGTTGCTTCGCCTGACCCGTTTGGGTCCGTTCGATCGGCGCTTCGCCTTGGCGCGGGCGCGGGATCGCTCTTCGCTCTTGCGGGCTCGGATAGCTGCGATACGCTCGGCCAGCGGGACTTCGAACCGGCCTTCGGACTTCTGCCGGTAGTCAAAGCCGGGCAAGGTCTTGCGCGGGATCCGTTGGCCGATGCCCCGCTCGATGGCACGAAGGCCTCCTTCCTCCTCGGGGGCGATCAGGGTGTACGCGTTCCCGGTGGCCTCCGCCCGGGCCGTGCGGCCAACCCGGTGGATGTAATCCTCGGCGGCGCCCGGGACGTCGAAGTTTACCACCAGGTCCAGCGCCACCACGTCCAGACCGCGAGCGGCGACGTCCGTGGCCACCAGAACCTGGAACCGGCCCTTTCGAAATCCGGCCAGGGCCTCGGTTCGCTGGGCCTGACTGCGGCTGCCGTGAATCCGGCCACAAGGAACGCTGTGCTTGTCGAGAAAGGCGGCCAATCGGTTGGCTCGGTGCCGGGTCCGGGTGAAGGCCAGGACGCGGGTGGGCGCCTCCTGCCTCAGGATCTCCAGCAGAAGACGGGTCTTGAGTTGGGGTGATACTGCATAGGCCCGGTGTGTGATGCCGTGAGCCGGGACCGGCTTGGGCTCGATGCGTATGGTGGCCGGATCGCGAAGCATCCGCTGCGCCAGGGCCACGATGGGTGCGGGCAAGGTGGCGGAGAAGAGCAGGGTTTGCCGCTTCCCGCGCAGATGGTTCAAGATCCGGCGGATGTCGGGCAGGAAGCCCATGTCCAGCATTCGGTCCGCCTCGTCCAGGACGAGGAACTCCAGCCCGGCCAGTTTTGCGTAGGAATGCTGGAAGTGGTCCAACAGGCGACCGGGCGTAGCGATGATCACATCCGTGCCCGTTCGGAACGCTTTGATCTGGGGGCCCTGCGCCACGCCGCCGTACACAGCAGCGGCCCTGAGTCCCGTGCCTGCTGCGAGCGCCCGGAAGTGGTCGAGGATCTGGGCGGCCAGTTCGCGCGTGGGGGTAAGAACCAGCGCTCGGGTGGAGCCGCGGGCCCGGTCCTGCAGCCGGTGGAGGATCGGCAGCAGGAACGCGGCTGTCTTGCCGCTTCCGGTGGCAGCGGAGGCCAGCAGGTCGCGTCCATCCAGCAGCAGCGGGATGGCCTCGTGCTGGATGGGGGTGGGCCTGGCGTAGCCCATTCTCCGCACAGCCCGCAACAGGTCCGGAGAAAGGTTCAACGGGTCGAAGGACAGGGGAGCTTCAGTTGCTGCCCTGTGGTCTCTTGACGCCGGCTTGGTAGCCTGTCCGGAATGCCTGGCCGGCCGCACGGACCGTGTGGAAGTCTTGGCCGACCGAGTGAATGACTTGGTGGAACGATGGTTTGACATGGTGCTCCTTATGTGTCGATGGATGCAGGAACCCCACAGGGTTCTCCGCCCCGACTCTTGGTCCGGCTAATTTTGCGATGTTGTCAAAACGGTGGGTTGCCGGTGGGCCGCCGCCTATGTCCGGCAGCATGGGATCGAAGGCGGGGCGTGGAAGAGGCCTGCCTGGCCATCCGGGACTCCGGAAACGAGAATCTTAAACAATAGCACATGGGGGAGGGAAAAGATACCGCCCCTCTTCCGTATCATTTCTGACCGGTTGTTGATTTCCGAAACCAATCCATTGTCCCCTTTGCCACCGTCCGCTCGAAGAAGCCGGGATGAATCCTGAAAAGCCACCAGAGGATTCTCATCCGAGAAGGGACGACAATGACGCCCTTGTTTCGGGCCACACCTCTGAGCATCTCTTTGGCGGCCAGGTTCGTATCCATCCACTTGACCGGTATCTTGCCGAACCAGTCGCTGTCCTCGACGCCCAGGACGGTAATGGAACCCTCTACCATTTTCGATCGGACGTTCATGGGGCAGATCACGCTCACCTTGACCCCGAGGGCAGCGCCTTCCGCCCGGAGTCCCGTGGAGAATCCCTGGACGGCGTGCTTGGTTGCTGAATACTGGGTTTGCGAGGGCCAAGTGAAGAGACCCGTTATGGAGCCCACGTTCACGATATGACCGAACCCCTGGGCCACCATCTTCTTGTAGGCAATGATGGAGCCGTTGATCGCCCCAAGCATGTTTACCTCGACCAGGCCTCGGGCCTGCTTCAACGTCATGTCCCGGACCTCGCCCATGAGCGCGATGCCCGCATTGTTGAACATGTAATCCAGGCGGCCGTATTCCTCGATCGTCTCTTCAACAACCCTTTCGATTTCTTCTTCCCGGGTGACATCCAGTCGCTTGGCAACGGCCCGTCCTCCCGAGGAGCTGATTTCTTGAGCAGTCTTTTGTGCAGCTTCCTCATCTATGTCTGCAATCACGACAACCGCACCCGCTCTTGCCAATTCCTCGCAAAGGCCACGCCCGATCCCGGCTGCGCCTCCTGTTACGATCGCTGTCTTGTCTTTGAATTGTTTCATTGATCCTTCCACTCCTCTAGAATTTGAGCTTCTTCATGAGATCTTCCCCGAGGTCTTTCGTGGCGTCGTTGATCGCCTTCTCCGCCTCCTTCCTGGCCGCCTCCTTGGCGATGTTCGATACATCGGCTCCTATCTCCTTCATGAGCGCCTGGAGAGGGGGAACGGTCGGTTCGACCAGCGTCGGCCTCGGGGAGGTCGTGGTGCCCTTGACCTTGTACTTGAGAACCACTTTCCCGTCTTCGTTCGTCAGGTGTTTCATGACCAGGTCCGTGAGTTGCTCCGAGGATACGTACTTGGCCACATCTCCCTTCAATTCCTTCTGCATTCTCTTGTCGATCGAATCCCTGAGGGTCTGGGACGGGCCCTCCCCGAGTTCCATCCCGAGTTCGAGATCGATGGCCTTTGTGTCGATGTGGGTGGAACCGGAGAAATCGAGGTTGTAGTCCTCGGCCGTAACCCTTCCGGTCGACACCTTTGCGTTGCCGTCCTTGTACCACAGGTCCATGTTGGCCTTGTTCCACGTGACTTCGTCCTGGAGAAACGAAAGTTTTCCCGTGTACTGCTCGATCGCCTTCACGGACTGGATCGACTCCAGGATCTTCACGCCCGACAGGGTGCCGCTGGGCGATCCCACTTCGAGAGCAACCTCCGGGTCCAGCCTTCTGGTCTTCACGTCAAATGGCTTTACCGAGCCTTCTGCGGCCAGACCGATGTCGAAGAACTTCACCGCACCCGACTTCAACCGACCCTTCGGCTTCACGCCCGCCTCGAACAGGATCTTTACCCGATTCCTGGCCTCGAGGTTCGACGGGTCGATATGGGCCGAATGGGCCAGCATGGTGAGATCATAGATCTGGAGGGTCTGGTTCCGTTTCTTGTCCAGGTAGGTGACCGTCCCCTTCTCCAAGCCGACCTTTCCCAGCGTAATGCTCAACGGAATATCGTCGGCAGAAAGGGGCTCGGACGGTTTCTTTGCCTCCTTCTTCTCTTCCCCTTCGGCCTGCAGAAGGTCGGAGAAGTTGAAGGTGCCGTTCCTGTATTTCACCACATGGATGACCGGTTCGTAGATCACGAACTCCCCGACTTGAACGCTTCCCGAGAGGAGAGGAAGGAATCGGAGTTTGAGGCTCAGGCGCTTCAATCCTGCGAAGAGGTCGTTCTCGGCAACCGGTTTCCCTTTGAGTGCCTCCAGTTGTTCCGGGGTCTTGTAGTTGGAGATCTTCACCCCCGTCACCTCTACGCCGGAGACGACGGAGAAAAGGCCGATGTCGATCCCATCGATGGTCACGTGCCTGTTGAGTGCGGACTCCATCCGGCCGGCGATCATTTCCTTGTCCACCAGGAACATGACAATGAGGCTTGCAGCAATGATGAGGACCGCCAGGACGCCGAGCAGGATCCCGGCCCACTTGAACAATCCCTTCATGACAGAATCCTCCTTCTTGTTGTTGGTATTCTCGCGGATACAATACCGCCAATCGCCCGTCATGTCTACGGAAGAGGCTTGTCCGGACGAAATGTTGGCGCCGGATGCCGATGCCCCGGGCCGCGAACTCTTTGGAGATCAGGGGCTCCCGGCCCCGGTTGGCCCTCTGTTTGCCGTGCTCGGGTGGGAAATCCTTCTGACGATACCATAATCCATCTTGGACAAGAGTGGCTGAAGAGGGGTATTATTCGGCCTCGAAGACCGAGAAAGGTTGGAGACGACAACGGATTCGGACCTTCGGGAAGCCCGGGGGAAGGAGCCTTTCCATGCTGTTTCGGTATCTTCTCAACAATCTACAGGTCAAGGTTTCTCTGCTATTTCTCTTCATTTCTCTGGCGCCTCTGGTCATTGGCAGCGTCTTTGCCCTCCGTAGTGTAGAGGCACTCATCATCCGGATGGTTTCCAACCAGATCGAAGGGGTGGCGGACGACAAGGTGAGCCTTCTGGAAAGATGGATCCACGAGCGCAGGGCCGACTTGAAGGTGATGGCGGATTCCTCGATCTTGAGATCCATGAACGGCAAGATCATTGCTCCCTATTTGAAACTGATGGGCCTCAACTATGAGGTTTACCGGGACTTCCGAGTGGTGTCCCGGGACCGTCAGACAGTCTATGACAGCACGGACTTGTATGCCGACTATGGCGGCGAAGAATGGTTCAGAGAGGCGATGGCAGGCAGGATTTTCCAGTCGGGCATTCTGCTGGAGGCCGGGAAATCCGAGTCGGTCTTCCGGATCGCGTCCCCTGTATATGATCATCACGGACAGGTGGCGGGCGCGGTTTGCGCCACGGTAGGTACACATGCGATTCTCTCCATCATCCTCAAGGTGTCTCTGGGCATGACCGGGGAGAGTTATCTGGTGGACAAGCAAGGCACCTTTCTGGCCCATCAGGACCCCCAAAGAATCCTGTCCGATAACATCACGCAATCCGGAAGCTTCCAGCACGTCTTCGGAGAGTCCCACGATCGTGGATTCTACACGGACTATCGAAACATACAGGTCCTGGGCGCATCGCGATACGTGCCGGGAACGGAATGGTATCTTGTCGTAGAGCAGGACCGGGACGAGGCCTTTGCGAGCCTTCATGGCTTGAAGCGCTATCTTTCCCTGGTAACCGTTTTTTCAGCGCTGGGAGCGTTTTCTTTGGCCTGGCTTTTCGCCTACTATATAGTCAAGCCGATCAGCCAATTGCGTGAGGCGGCCGACGCCCTTGAACACGGAGACTTTGAAAATGCCTTGGTGAAGACCAATCGGGGGGACGAGATCGGTGCGCTCCATACCGCGTTTCGGAAAATGGCCCGGCAACTCCGGCAGAGGCAAAACCACCTCGAGGAGGAGGTGGTCACCAAGAAGGCCAAACTCAGAGACGCTGGTGTCAGATTGCGAATGACCGAAGAAGCCGCAGCGCGCTCGCAGCGGCTGGCCGAACTGGGCCGGCTGGCGGCCGGTGTCACCCACGAGATCCGGACGCCTCTGGCCTCGCTCAAGCTGTTCTTGCAGTCGGTCAGGGAGGAGATTGAAATCTCGCCGGAATATGAGGAAGATTATCGGATCGCCATGAAGCAGATGGCTCGAATCGAGGGCTCCATCAACCGGTTTCTGGACTTTGCCCGGCCGCAGGACCCGGTTTTCGGCGCGGTTGACATCCCCCATTTGATCAACGAGGCCCTGCTGGTGGTCCAACCGCGCGCCAACCAGCAGGAGGCCACGATCGTCACAAGGATTGCCGACGGCTTGCCCGAGCTGATAGGGGATAGAAGGCTGGTGAGCGAGGTGATACTGAACCTGATGGTCAACGCCCTGGATGCCATGTCCAAAGGAGACTCCCTGACCATCTCGGTCTCCCAGGAAAACCGCGATTCGGGCGGACAAGAACATGCCTGGGTCAGGATCGACCTGGCCGACACGGGACAGGGCATCGAGCCGGAGAACATCCCAAAGCTGTTCGATCCCTTTTTCACCACCAAGGCTTCGGGAACGGGCCTCGGCCTGTCCATCGTGAACAGCGCCATCATCCGACACGGCGGGGAAGTGAAGGTTGAGAGCGCGGTGGGCAAAGGTACGACCTTTTCCATCTTTCTGCCGGTCCAAGTCGTATGCAGGGAAGAGAACGATGAACAGGATCTTGATCGTTGACAATGACCAGGCCCTGGTCCATTTCCTGAGCCGGCTGTTCAAGAGGCAGGGCCATGAGGTTGAATCCTGCACGGACGGCATGGCCGCGCTGCAGAAGATCGCACGGACCGGGTTTGATTTGATCCTGCTTGATTACAAGATGCCCGGGCTTTCCGGGCTGCAGACATTGAAGGAGATCAGGAGCGCTCATCACAAGACGCCCGTGATCATCATGACCGCCTTCGGGACCACCGAGACGGCGATCGAGGCGATGAAGCTGGGGGCCTATGATTACCTGCTCAAACCTTTTGACAATGACGAATTGAGGGGGGTGGCCGCAGATGCCCTCGAGGTGAACCGGCTGATGAAGGAAGTCGTGAGCCTGCCGGACGCAATGAGCCGGACCCTGGCCGACGCGGATACCCTTCAGTTCATCGGTTCGCACAAGAAGATGCAGGAAGTGTTCAAGTTGATCGGGCAGGTGGCTGAGCAAGACGTGAACATCCTGATCACCGGAGAGAGCGGCACGGGCAAGGAGTTGGTGGCACGCGCGATCTATCATCACAGCAAACGCCGGGACCAACCCTTCCTTGCGGTCAATTGTGCGGCCATCCCGGATACGCTGTTTGAAAGCGAATTGTTCGGCCACGAGCGCGGTGCCTTTACCGGTGCGGACCGGACCCACCTCGGCAAGTTCGAGCAGGGCCATCAGGGCACCTTGTTTCTTGACGAGATCGGCGACATGTCCCTGTCCACACAGGGCAAGATCCTCCGGTCAATCCAGGAAGGCGAGATCGAGCGGCTCGGCGGAAGCGAGCCGATCAAGGTGGACGTCCGGATCATCGTGGCGACCAACAAGAACCTGGAAGAGGAGGTGCAGGCGGGCAGGTTCCGGGAAGACCTGTACTGGCGTCTGAAGATCATCTCTTTCCACCTGCCCCCTCTCCGCGAGCGGATCGAGGATATACCCGCCCTTACCGACTATTTCATCGCCCGCTTTGGCCTGGAATACTCGAAACCGATCCAGGCTGTGTCGGAAGGCGCTCGCAGAAAGCTGCTTTCCTATTCATGGCCGGGAAATGTGAGAGAGTTGGAGAACTGCTTGAGGCGCGCCGTGCTGCTGGTTACGGGCAATGTGATCCTGGTAGAGCACGTCAATATTGACGCGGCCGAGGCGGAAATGGCCAGGGTAACGAACCAGGAGCAACTCAAGGAATTGATCGCCGAAAAAATGAAGGCTTTCATTCCCGAGCTTCTGCGGTCATCCGGCAATCAAGCCCGCGGCAACATGATCGAGCTGGTCGAGGAGATCCTGATCACTCGAGCGCTCAAGGAGTGTAAGAACAATCAGGTCAAGACCGCCAAGATGCTCGGCATCAGCCGCAACACGCTGCGAAACCGGATTCGAAGATACGGGATCCGGCTCCTGGAAGACGGTTGACCCTGGCGCTCAGCATCTCTGCTGGTTTTGAAGCAGCCCTGTTCAACTTTTGACCACCGCTCAAAATCCTCAGGGAATTCAACAGGATATTGAAACTCGGGCCCGGCCTTCCCCGGATGGCGGTGGTCCGGACCGGTCTTTCCCCTACATTCCTCATCCTCTTCTGCTTCGCTCGTTTCATAAGTGATTCCGAATAGTTACCCTTCGATTTCCATTGCCGGCCCAAGCTGGCACGACCGTTGCTGTAGTCGCCTTCTATACTGAGGGAATGGGAGAAGAGCCGACCATGGCCAAGAGTCCGTATGGGCAGGGGAGCGTGGGTGGAAACCTGGCACTGGACACCAGACGGGAAATCGAGCGTTTCAATGCCAGAATGCGGCATTTTCACGGTATTTCCTTGAGCGTGATCGCGGATGCGGAGAATCTCTGGGTCGAAATCTGGCAGGCCTGCCAGGACCCGCGCACGCCCGAGGAAATCATTGACGGGGTGGAGCTGTCCGAAGGCGCCATTCCCGCCTGCGGCTGGCCAGAGTTGAAAGAGAAGCTTCACCTGCTGGGTCATTATCTCGACTATGCACGAAGGCTTCTGGGCGGATCAATGGAACAGGATCACAACAGCGACAAGGAGGAGCGGTTATGAAGTCCGAAAGCCTGCAAGCGGTTGCAGTCTGCCAGACAGAAGGTAAGGAAGCCATCACCCCGGTTTCACCGGAGAGAAAGCACCAGCACGTCAGGAACGTTACCTGCTCCATGCTCGGCGACGCCCTCAAGATCTGGTCGGAGCTCTATGGCGAGTTCGAGGGAGTGGCCTCCCATGGCGCCATGGTCACGGGGAATGTCCAGAAGGGGTTCGAGCCCGTCTGCGGCTGGCCCGAGTTCCTGGAGAAGATGTGGCTACTCCATCATTACCTCGATCACGCAAAACGAATTTCTGAGGGGAGGGCCTGATCACCGTCTGAGGAGGAAGAAACGATCCGGAATCGGCAAGTCCTGTATTCGTGGAAACAGCAAACACATCCTGGATCAGCAGCGTAGAGTCGAGTTCTGGAGACAGGGCGGGAAGAACACCGCGTCCGTCCTCGGCCCTGCTCCGTTGATCCTTCTTGGAGGTCAGGCGAATGGCGAGTCTCAATCCTTTCGAAATTGCGCAGCAGCAGATCAATGATTGCGCCGATATCCTCAAACTGAAGGCGAACGAGCGGGAAGCGCTCTTGCACCCGATGCGGGAGTTGCGGGTCTCGTTTCCGGTGCGCATGGATGACGGCTCGACCAAGGTATTTCAGGGGTTTCGCGTTCAGTACAACGATGCCAGGGGGCCGACCAAGGGTGGAATCAGGTTTCATCCGGAGGAGACGATCGACACGGTGCGGGCTCTGGCGGCCTGGATGACGTGGAAATGCTCTCTGCTCGACCTGCCTCTGGGTGGCGGCAAGGGCGGAGTCATCTGCAATCCCAAAGAGATGTCGCCGGGAGAGCTGGAGCGCGTGAGTCGCGGGTACATCCGGGCCATCGGATCTTTCATCGGACCGGACAAGGATGTGCCCGCCCCGGATGTTTACACCACCCCCCAGATCATGGCCTGGATGATGGATGAATACTCCAAGCTCTCCTGCCGGAACCAGTTCGGAGTGATCACAGGCAAGCCCCTTCCGCTCGGCGGCTCTCTTGGCCGCGGCGATGCCACGGCCCGCGGCGGGATGTGCACCCTGCGTGAGGCGGCGGGCAAACTCGGCATGGACCTCAAGAAGGCAACCGTGGCCATCCAGGGATACGGCAACGCCGGCAACCACGCCTCCTTCCTGTCCGAAAGCCTGTTCGGGGCCAGGGTCATCGCCGTGAGCGATTCCAAGGGCGGTGTCCTGTGCCGGGACGGCCTGTGTGTGGACACGGTGTATGAGCACAAGAACGCCACCTTGTCCGTGGTTGACAGCAAAGGCGCTACGAATATCTCCAACGAGGAGATCCTCGAACTCGACGTGGACATCCTGGTGCTGGCGGCCCTCGAGAATGTGGTCACAGACAGCAACGCCGACAAGATTCGGGCAAAGATCGTGCTCGAGCTTGCCAACGGCCCGACCACGCCGGAGGCGGACGCCATCCTCTACAAGAAGGGCGTGCACGTCATCCCCGATTTTCTCTGCAATGCCGGAGGTGTGACCGTCTCCTATTTGGAGATGGTGCAGAACTTCTACATGTATTACTGGGACGAGAAGAGCGTCCACGAACAGCTGGACGAGAGGATGACCCGGGCCTATCATCAGGTGTTCGAAACCTCGGAGAGATTCAAGATCAACATGCGCCAGGCAGCCTACGTGGTGGCCGTGGAGAGGGTGGTGGAGGCTATGAGACTTCGCGGCTGGATCTAAGAAGCTGTGTCCCTCGTCCCCCATTTGCACAGTCGCCGGCCAGAAGTAGTATAATACAAGGCGATGCAATTCGAAGACATACAAAGCGGAATGCCCGCCCTGGATGAGGTCCTGGGCGGGCTGCGCCTTGGCGACAACGTGGTCTGGCAGGTGGACAGGCTCGAGAACTACCTGACCGTGGCCAGGTCCTTTGCCGAGGTGTCTCTCCAGAAGGGGCGCAAGCTGGTCTACCTCCGGTTTGCACCTCATCCGGAAGTGATACGATCGGCCGGCGACGTGCTGACGATCGAGGTCGATCCTGCCCCCGGTTTCGATTACTTCAGTGGCCAGGTCCACAGGACGATCGAAGATCAGGGCCGGGAGGTGTTCTACGTTTTTGATAACCTTTCCTCCCTGGTCTCGGACTGGGCCACGGATGAGCTTCTGGCCAACTTCTTTCAGGTCAGCTGTCCGTTCCTACGCGAGCTCGACACCGTGGCCTACTTCGCGCTCACCCGAGGCCAACACGCCCACGGAGTGGTTGCCCGGATCCGGGACACCACGCAGGTGCTGATTGATCTTTACAATGTCGAGGACCGACTTTACATACATCCTCTCAAGGTGTTCGACCGCTATTCCCCTCAGATGTTTCTGCCTCACCTCTTCTCGGACAACACCCTGTGTCCGCTCTTCCGCAGCGGCGAGGCTACCGAGGTCTCACTCAGGTCGAGAGAGAAGCCGTTCCAGGACCAGGCCGACTCCATAGCCCCCTGGGACAGCGTTTACCGCAAGCTCCTGCAATACGACGACACCGAGCTCAAGAGCCTGGCCAACGCCCCGGAAATCGTGGCCCTCAAGCAGGAACTCTCCCGGATTGTCATTGGATCTCACCCCGAATTCAACCGGCTGGCCGACACCTATGTGACTCTGCAGGATCTCTTCGGCATCCGCTATCGTCTTATCGGTTCCGGCCGTATTGGCGGCAAGGCGGCCGGAATGCTCCTGGCCCGCCGCATTTTGCTCCGGGACGACGCAGGCGTCGACTTTTCCCGTATCCTTGAGGAGCATGACTCGTTCTACATCGGCTCGGACGTCTTTTTCACGTTCCTCGTGAACAATGACCTCTTTCGGCTGCGCCTGCGGTTGACCCGCAACTCGCAATTCTCGATGGAGGAGTTCGAGGAGGTCGAACGGCGCTTTCTGGCGGGAAGGTTTCCGCCCGAGATCATGGAACAGTTCCGTGATCTGCTGGAATACTTCGGCCAGGCCCCGATCATCGTGCGATCGAGCAGCCTGTTGGAAGACAGCTTCGGCAATTCCTTTGCCGGCAAGTACCGAAGCGAGTTCTGCGCCAACCAGGGCAGTCCGGAAGAGAGGATGGAGGTCTTCCTTCGCGCCGTCAAACTGGTTTACGCCAGCGCCGTGAACCCGGATGCCCTGTCCTATCGGAACCGTCGCGGCCTGGGCGAATCCGATGAGCAGATGGCCATTCTGGTCCAGCGAGTGTCCGGGACGCCCTTCAAGAAGTACTTTTTTCCCCCTCTGGCTGGTGTGGCCTTTTCCCACAACCTGTACCGATGGTCCGAGAGGATCGACCCCGAGCAGGGAATGATCCGCCTGGTGTTCGGGCTGGGCACGCGCGCCGTCAATCGGGTCGGCGGAGACTACCCGAGAATGATCGCCGGGAGTCAGCCCAGCCTGCGGCCCGAGGTTGGAAGCAAGATAGCCGCCTATTCCCAACGCACCGTGGACCTCATGGACCTGGGGAACAACCGCTTCGCCAGCGTCCCGGTCGCAGAAGTGATCTCCGACTGCGGCTATCCCAACCTGTACCTTTATGTCTCCGGGGTCGAGAATGGATACGTGAAGGATCCGGTGAGCCCCCTGATGCTGGGCCTTGATCACCCCGTGCTCACCTTCAACAGGCTGATTGATGACACCGATTTCGTAAAGATCATGAGGGCCATGCTGGCCCGGCTGGAGAATGCCTACGGATACCCGATCGACACCGAGTTCACCGCCTTCGTAGGGCCGGACGGAGCAATGAAGATCAACCTGCTGCAGTGCCGGCCGATGAGGTTTCCAGGGGCACCCACCGAGGTGGTGGTGCCCGAGAACATCCCTTCCCGCCACCTCCTGTTCAAGGCGGGTCGCATGATCTTCGGCGGCGTGGTCTCCGGGATCAGATATATCGTCTACATCCCCCCGGAAGCCTACGCCGAAGAGGCTCCCCTGGAAATCAGGAGGTCGCTGGGCCGAATGGTCGGACGCATCAATCGGCATCCTAAGCTGGCCGGCCACCCGATGACGATGATGGGGCCCGGAAGATGGGGAAGTTCCAACCTGCACCTGGGAATCAACACGACTTACGCTGACATCAACAACGCCGCGGTCCTTGTCGAGATGGCCCGTGAGGAAGCCGGGCATTTGCCGGACCTCTCCTACGGGACACATTTCTTTCAAGACCTGGTGGAATCCAACATCATCTACCTTCCGGTCTACCCGTCCGATCCGGAAGCCGGTTTCAACCGTGCCTTCTTCGAGCAAGCCCCCAACATGCTCGTGAGCCTGCTGCCGGAGGCCGAAGAGTTCCTTCCCTACCTCAAGGTCATCGATGTGCCAGGGGTGATGGGCGGAAGCTTCGCCGAAGTGGTAGCCGATCCTCGCAGCGATCGCGCGGTATGCTACATACGTGAACAATGAAATACTCGGTGGTACCCGCCGGGGTTTCCATCGTTCCCGCCTTTCCGTGAAAAGGGCTCGTTTGAATGCAGTATGCGGGCTAGATGCGGATCCCCATGGAGGCGAGCTCCTTGGCGATCAGGGGCTCCCAGCCCCGGTTGGCCCTGGGGTTTGCCGGGCTTGGATGGGCGATCCTGCCGATCGTCACGTCGAGGCCTGCCAGGGCCTCGCGGGCCCTTGCCTCGGCAAAATTGCCGATTCCCACGACATGAACCGGCTTCAGCCACTCTACGGTCCGGCGCAGCGCCAGGTCGCAGGCGGCGAGCAGGGGCCTCTTTTCGGCCACACGGAGGCTGTCGGGCGTGCGGTTCTTTCCGCTTTCTTCATAGAAGATCAACGGGCAGTAATTGGCCACGAAGAACCTGGCGAAGAATCTCTCGGGTGTGTCGAATGCGTTGGAGGCCCAACCCCAGAGGCGTTTGCCGCTGACCTCGCTTCGTGTGCAGGCAAAGCCCTGGACCGGCCGCTTCGGATGGATCACAGGCGGGGTGCCGACCGGTGCCACGATTCCCATCCAGTCCCGAACGGAATTCACCTCGCCGAAAGGAATGCCGGTCTGCGCCATACCCCACGGGCCAGGGTTCATGCCCACCAGGATGACCTCCTTGGGCCGATTTCCGTAGAGCTTCAAGTACCGTCTGTAGGGCTTTCCGGCATATTCGAGAGGGTTGTACACATGGGTGACGGGCGGCGCGAAGCGCAGGGGCCGAAGATCCTCGATGAGCGCAGCCGTGGTGCGGTTCAGGTTCATTTCATGGATCGCCTGAGTATTGGAACGAACAGGCCGGGCAGGGACAGCAACAACATTCCGGCCAGGGCCTTGGCAGGCGTCGGGGCCGTGCCCGTGACCATCGTGCCGCACGGGCCTGCCGTGCGGGGGTAGCTTCCGGACTGCTGGACAAACTTGTTCAGCAGATAGATATCGATCAGAAGATTGAAGTTGCATCCCGTGCAGAAGGGATACTCGTAGTATGGGTCATAGCCGGGATCATCCGGATCGGAGATCAGGTGCGGCAGCCCGGAGACAGTGGTCCAGTGGTGGTAGCAGACCGTCTCTCCCGGCTGGTAACAGTCTTCGGTGCAAAGGTGGGCCTCCACATAGTCGAGCATCTTCCTCGCCTGGTCCAGGTAGTCCGGGTCTCCGGTGAACTCGAACCAGTGGAGCATGGCCCTGGCGATGCGTTCGTGGGTGGAGAGCTTCTTCCAGGGGCCCAGCTCGGGCTTGTACATGAAGTCGGTGTACTCCCAGTATCCGCCATTGCCTGACACGTCGTCCCAGAGATTCGTGTCGATCTCGGCCATCACCGCGTCGGCCATGTACTTGTACTTCACATCCCCGGTGGTGCCGTAGGCGTAGGCCAGCCCCATGAGCATCCAGCCGTCCTCGTACAGGTTGTGGATCGGCCAGAAGCGCTCCTCTACAGGGTCCCAGTATCTCGAGATCGCATCTTCCAGGGCCTGGAGCCCGATGCCCTGAGCGATGTAGCCCGCTAACAACCCCTCCACGTCTGCGAAATAGAGGGCGTAGAACCCCACGAGCCCGTTGGCGCACACATAGCCCATGTAGTCGCCGAGGAAGTTCGGCTCCTCCGCGATGATGCCCTGCACGATCGTGAGCGCCGCAGTCAGGACCACGTTGTGCGTGGGCCTTCTCTTCTCCCGGAAGGCGTCGATGATACAGGGAGCGCCCGCGAAGGCCTCGAGCATGACCGAGTCGTCCCCAAGAAGATACTGGCCGAGCTTGTCCATCTCGAAGTCGATCGTCTGGTCTGCCAGGAGCCGGACCCTTGCTCTGGCTGCGTCGTCCCCATAGTCGGGATCTCTCGCGAGCCGGTAGAGGATGTCCGGGGCGAAGAGGGTCGAGTCGTACATCTCGTCCATATCCCAGTTCCCCACGATCGGGTCGCCCTGATCGTCGAGCTCCCAGGCATAGTTGTCCAGCATGTTGTTCAGGACCGCGTCGAAGAGGCTTCCGTACTCGTCGACAGTGACGGCCCTCACCTTGCTCACGGAAAATGCGGCCAGCCCGAAACAGAGAACAACGATCACAAGGTGTCTTCTCATGGACTTCCTCCTCAATAAAAAGGTTGTCTATTTCATTATAGACTGATAACTTCTATTGCTTCAAGCTGCTTTGGATCCGAGAAATGAGGGCCGAAACGGAGAAGACCATGAAGGTTCAAGGACGAAGACCCGGTTGCAGAAGCGTTGTCCTGGTCGCTTTCCTCCTCCTGACGACGGTGGGTCTGGCGCCCGCCCCGGCAGGCGAAGCCGCTTCGCCCGAGGCGGAATCGGAGGCGGCGCGCGTCAAGGAGATCCTGAACAAGGTCGACCGGCTGTGGCGTGGCTCGACCTCCGTGGGACAGATGGAGATGGAGGTGGTGACCGCCCACTGGAGCCGCACCCTCCGCATGAAGGTCTACACAGAGGGAATGGAACGCTCCCTGGTGCGGATCACCTATCCGGCCAAGGAGGAAGGCGTGGCCACCCTCAAGGTGGACAACAACATCTGGAACTATCTGCCGAAGATCAAGCGGGTGACCAAGGTCCCGGCGTCGATGATGCTCGGCTCCTGGATGGGAAGCCATTTCACGAACGATGACGTGGTCAAGGACAGCCAGTACGTGAGGGACTATGATACGAAGATCACCTTCGAGGGGGAGCGGGGCGGGCAGGGCATCCTGGAGCTGACGCTCTACCCGAAGCCGGAGGCCCCTGTGGTCTGGGGCAAGATCGTGTCGATCATCCGGGCCGAGGACTACATCCCGGTGAAGATGATCTATTTCGACGAGGACGGGGAACAGGTGCGTGTCATGTCCTTCGGCGAGATCAAGGAGATGGGCGGACGAACCCTACCGACCGTCCTCATGATGAGGCCCCTGGACAAGCCCGAAGAGTACACACGCGTGACCTATCTGGAAATCACCTTTGACGTGGACCTGAAACCGGACCTCTTCAGCCTTCGGTCCCTGCAGAAGACGAGGTAAGGCGGCAGAGCCGCCGGCGAAAGGTTCGAGCATGTTGATGCGGATGGCGTGGCGCAATATCTGGAGGAACCCCCGCAGGTCCCTGATCACCCTCTCCGCCATGACCTTCAGCCTTACCCTGATGATCGTTGCCACCAACCTCATCGAGGGGATGAACCGTCAGATGGTCGGGTACGCGGCCGACCGCTCGCTCGGGCACATGCAGGCCCACGCCGAGGGATACTACGAGGACAAGGGCCTGCACGATACCCTTCCCTTGGCCATCCTGGAGCGATTCGGAGAGGGCGAGTTCCGTGCCGCGCCACGGGCCTACACCTTCGGCCTGGCAAGCCTGGGAGAGAAGTCTGCGGGCGTACGGATCCAGGGGATCGATCCGCAACAGGAGCGGGAGGTCACGGAGCTCTGGAAACACCTGCTCCAGGGGCGCTACCTGCTCCCCGGAGAGGCGAAGGCCGTCATTCTGGGCAGGAAGATCGCCAAGACCCTGAACGCCCGCCCCGGAAGCGAGATTGCCTTGATCACACAGGCTGCGGACGGAAGCCTGGGGAACGATCTCTATCAGGTCGTGGGCGTGCTCAAGACCCTGGACGATGCGACCGACCGCACGACCGTGATCATGCCCCTGACCGATTTTGCGGAACTGCTCGTCCTTCCCGGGCGGATCCACGAGGTGGCGATTCGCACGCCCAACGCGATCGAAGTCGACCTCTACAAGCCCCGGGTCGTTTCGTTGCTGGCAGGAGAGAACTGCGAGGTGCGCACGTGGAAGGAGATCGCCCCCGCGCTCAAGGACGCCCTGGCCCTGAACGAGGCATGGACCACGATCATGCTCCTGATCGTCTTTTCGATTGCGTCCCTGGGCATTCTGAACACCATGCTCATGGCCGTGTTCGAGAGAATGTACGAGCTCGGGCTGATGCTGGCCGTGGGCCTGAAGCCGGCGAGACTGGTCCGGCTGATCCTGGCCGAGACCCTGATGCTCGCGGCAATCAGCGAAGTCCTTGGCCTTGGCGTGGGGCTCCTGTGGAGCTGGCGGTTGAAGGTCAAGGGGTGGGATCTCACCGGGTTGTTCGGCGAGGGATTCGAATACACCGGATTCGCCTTCGAGAACGTGCTCCGCGCTGCCTTCTGGCCCGAGGGGATGCTCCGGTGTATGGGCATCATGCTCCTCATCTCCGGCCTGGCAGGGCTCTATCCATCCGTAAAGGCCGCGCGACTGAAACCGGTCGAGGTCATGAGGCCATAGGAGGCTCGCAATCCTTCTCAAGCTCGCATGGCGCAACCTCTGGAAGAACCGAAGGCGCACGCTCATCACGATGACGATGATCTCGGTCGGCTTCGCCCTGGCCCTGATCTCCCTCGGCATCGCGGACGGCTTCCACAACCAGATGATCCGCAACGCCGTGCGACTCGGCTCGGGCAACCTCACGGTGGAGCACGAGGATTATCCGGACGAGCCTTCGAACGACAAGCTCGTTGCCGAGGCATCCGTCCTGCGGGAGGGGATCCTGGGGATTCCCGGAATCCGGAATGTGTCGGAACGGATCATCGTGATGGGGTTGATCTACACGGCGGACAACTCGGCCGGCGTGGCCATTGTGGGCGTGGACCCCGCATCCGACATGACCCGTGAGACGCTGGAGCCGGAGATTGTCGAGGGCCGATACCTGAAGGACAACGAGAAGAGGGGAGTGCTCATCGGGGCGGACCTGGCCCGGAGGCTCAAGACCTCGGTGGGAGGCAAGGCCGTCGTGACGGCACAGGATGCCTCGGGACAGATCTCGAGCCAGCTCGTCAGGGTTCGAGGGATCTTCCGGACCGGGTTCAGCGAGATGGACGGCTACCTCGCTCAGGTGAGTCTGCCTCTGGCCAGGGCGCTGCTGGGCGTTTCGGAGGGGGCCACCCAGCTGGCCGTCTTCCTGGAGAACGAGAAGCATCAGGCCCGGATCAAGAAGCAGGTCGAGCCCCTGGTCTCGGCGCCGAAGGCGGCCGTGTTTGACTGGCAGGACGTGATGCCCGACCTGGTCCTCTTCGTGCAGATGGACAACGCGGGCGGCTACATCTTCATAGGCATCATCATGGTCGTGGTGGCGCTCGGAATTCTGAACACGGTTCTGATGAGCGTGCTCGAGAGGACTCGGGAGTTCGGTTTGATGGTCGCCCTGGGCATGGACCCTCGCCGCCTGCTCGTTCTCGTCGTCCTGGAGACGACGTTCCTGTCCGTCGTTGCGCTCGGTCTAGGGGCCGTCCTGGGGTTCGGCGCGCATCTCTACCTTTCCACGTACGGCTTTGACATGGGCTTTGCGAGCCAGGAACAGTTGACCGCGGCCGGCGCGGTCTTCGATTCGGTTCTCTACTCCGAACTGGCCCCTGCCCGTGTTCTGTTGCTGGTGGGAATCGTGTTCTGCGTGACCCTGGTCGTGGGGATCTACCCGGCGGTTCGCGCCTCCAGGGTGGATCCGGTGCGTGCGATTACAAAGTTTCAATAGCCTTACGGGAAACGAGCTGAGTAGGGGAGCCCTCATGGGAGCCATTATTCGTACCGAAGGGGTCTGGAGGATCTACCAACAGGGCGCACTCGAGGTAGAGGCCCTGAAAGGGGTGTCTCTTGTGATCGAGCAGGGCGAGTTCACCGCCCTGGTGGGCCCGTCCGGGTCGGGGAAGACGACACTCCTGAACCTGCTGGGAGGGCTCGACAGCCCGGACCGGGGCAGCATCTGGCTCGACGGGACCGAGGTGAGCAGACTGGGTCCGGGAGAGCTGAGTCGCTTCCGGCTCCACCACATCGGATTTGTCTTTCAGGCCTACAATCTGATCCCTGTCCTCTCGGCCTATGAGAACACGGAGTTCATCCTTCTCCTGCAGAAAGTGGCCGAGAAGGAAAGAAAGGAGCGCTGTTTCTCGCTCCTGAAAGCAGTGGGTCTCGAGGGGATGGAACACCGGCGCCCCTTTGAGCTGAGCGGGGGGCAGCAGCAGCGTGTGGCCGTGGCGCGGGCCATCGCGGCAGGGCCGAGGATCGTCCTGGCCGACGAGCCGACGGCAAACCTGGACTCCAGGACGGCAGCTTCCCTGCTCGATCTCATGCGGGAGCTCAACCGTCAGGAAGGGACCACGTTTCTTTTCTCTACCCACGATCCCCTGGTCATGGAGCGCGCCACCCGGACGGTAAGGCTCCGGGATGGAGAGATTCTGGACGACACGGCCGGCGCCACATCCGTGGAGGCTGCCGGCGAAAAGAAGGGGGAGTGACCGTGAGGGGAATCCCCCGATCCAGGCAGTGTCGTCTCTTGCTCGTCACCCTCCTCGCCGGCGTCGTCTTCCTCTGCGCTTCACAATCCCATGCAAGGCAACTCTATGAATCCGGCTCCACGTATGTGGACCTGGGCGCAACGTTCAAGAACCTGTTTACGGGGAACCGGTACTACGAGATCCCTTTCGTGGAGGACCGGACGAAAGTCTCGGATTTCATGCGGGGCCGGGTGATGCTCGATCTGGGGACCTACGAGATGCTTGCGCTCGAGGTTCACTATCAGCACTGGGCCTTCATCAACCCACCGGAGAATCCGCTGGCCCTGACCGGGGCCCTTGCCGTGGGGGACACGGTGAGCCTCTACCGGTACACCCGCCTGGGCTGGGACATAGAAGAAACGGACGATTTCCTGTGGGTTCACGAGTTCGACCGGCTTGCCGCCACCTTTTCCGTGTGGAACCTTGACTTCATCTTCGGCAGGCAGGCGATCACGTGGGGGACCGGCCGCTTCTGGCAGCCCACGGACTTGTTCAGCCCCTTTGGCCCTCTTCAGGTGGACAGGGAGTTCAAGGCAGGAAACGACGCGGCCCGGCTCATTCTCGCCCTGGGCGATTTCACGCAGGCGGAATTCGTCTGGGCCTTCGGCAGGGACGCGGACCCCGATCGGTCCGCCGGTGTGGGGAAATTCAAGGCCCTGTTCAAGGACTTCGATATTTCGGTCCTGGGAGGCTGGGTGCAGACCGACATCGTGGGGGGCGGGGACTTTGCCGGAGACCTGGGCGGCTCCGGGATCCAGATTCACGGTGAGGTCCTGTTCAACCACGTGAAGGACAGCTCCGACTATCTCGACTTCCTCGTGGGGATGGACTATCGGTTTCCAGGAAAGGGGCCCTATCTCTTCGGAGAGTACTACTACTACGGAGCCGGGGCCACCAATGCGGAAGGCCTGAACCAGGTTCTGAGCGACAACAGGATTCTTTCGCGGGGAACGCTGTTGCTCGGCCGCCACAACCTGGGCCTTGGAGCCAGCTACGAACTCCTGCCGATCCTGGTGGGGATGTTCAACGTCCTGGTGAATCTCACGGACCCCTCTGCTATCCTGAACCCGGTCCTCGAGTATTCCATAGCGGACAATGCAGCTGCCACGGTGGGGTGCACCCTTCCCCTTGGGGAAGCGCCTACGTTCGTGCTGTCGCCGGGAGGGTTCGCTTTGTCGGATGCCCACTTGAACAGCGAGTACGGGACCTACCCCTTCACGTTCTTTATCGAGGTGAGGTTCTACCTCTAGCAGGGAACCAGAGGAAAGAGGAATGGCGGAAGCCGTGAATCGCAAGGGAGACTCCGGGTCCCTGGAGGGCAAGCTGGGAACCTTTGCCGGGGTGTTCACGCCGAGTATCCTGACGATCCTCGGCATCATCCTGTTCCTTCGGCTCGGATACGTTGTGGGAAGCGCGGGCCTGGGCCGGGCGCTGCTCATGATTGCCCTGGCCAATACGATCTCGATCCTCACGACCGTTTCCCTGTCCGCCATTGCCACGAACCTGAAGGTCAAGGGGGGCGGGGACTACTACCTCATCTCCCGAACCCTGGGGCTCGAGTTCGGGGGCGCCATCGGCATCGTCCTCTTCCTTGCGCAATCGGTGTCCATCGCCTTCTACTGCATCGGTTTCGGCGAGGTCGTTGCACACATCCTTCCCCTTTCAGGCAAGTTCGTCCCCCAGGCCATCGCAGCGGTGGCCGTCTCCCTTCTCTTTGTCTTGGCCTGGCTGGGGGCGGACTGGGCCACGCGCTTCCAGTACGTTGTGATGGCGATCCTGGCGACTGCGCTCGTCTCGTTCTTTGTCGGCGGCGTGACCCGATGGGACAGCGGCCTCGTGGCGAGCAACTGGGCCGCTCCCGCATCCGGCCCTTCCTTCTGGGTGCTCTTTGCCATCTTCTTTCCCGCCGTCACCGGATTCACTCAGGGAGTCAGCATGTCCGGGGACCTGAAGGACCCGGGCAAGAGCCTGCCGCTCGGCACCTTCGTGGCCGTCGGGCTGTCGGCCCTGGTCTATGTGACGGTCGCTTTCCTGCTCGCCGGAGGACTGTCCCGGGAGGTGCTCAGCCAGGACTATGCTTCCATGAAGCGTTTGGCCAGCATCGGATTCATCATCGATGCGGGTGTGATCGCAGCGACCTTGTCGTCCGCCATGGCCTCCTTCCTCGGCGCGCCCCGGATCCTGCAGTCCCTTGCGCAGGATCGGATCTTTCCGTTCCTCACGCCCTTTGCCAAGGGCGCCGGAGCGACAGGGAACCCGCGGCGGGGGGTGCTCCTCTCCTGCGGGATCGCCTTTGTCACGGTTGCCCTCGGGAACCTGAACCTGATCGCACCCGTGGTCTCCATGTTCTTCCTGATCTCCTACGGTCTTCTCAACTGCGCGACCTTTTTCGAGGCAAGGGCGGCAAGCCCCTCCTTCCGTCCCCGGTTCCGCTGGTTCGACGCCAGGCTGAGCCTCCTGGGTGGGGTCGCCTGTCTCGGCGTCATGCTTGCCATTGACGTGGCGGCAGGGCTGGTTGCCATTGCCGTCCTCTTCTCGATCTACCAGTATCTCAAGCGGACCGCGGGCCCGGCACGATGGGCGGACAGCCGCCGGTCCTATCACCTTCAACGGGTCCGGGAGCACCTGCTCGGTGCGGCCCGGGAGCCGGAGCATCCCAGGGACTGGCGCCCGGCGCTGCTCGTGTTCTCTGATGACCCGGAAAGACGGGACCCCCTGCTTCGTTTTGCCTCCTGGCTCGAAGGCCCGAGCGGGATGACGACCGTGGTCAAGATCCTGGAAGGGGAAGGGGTGAAGATGACCAAACGGCGGGACGATGTGGAGGCGGAGCTTCGCAAGGACCTGGCTCGACTGCATCCCGAAGCCTTCCCTCTGGCCGTGGCCGCCCCGAACCTGGGCGTGGGCGTGAATACGCTGGTGCAAGCATACGGGATCGGACCGGTCCGTGCGAACACGATCCTTCTCAACTGGCTGGAGGAGCTTCCGGGCGACGAAAAGCCACAGAGCACGCAGCGCTACGGGCGCAACCTGCGGGGCGCCTTCCGGTTGGGCTGCAACGTCATCGTGCTGGATGCAAAGGAAAGCGCATGGACAGCACTGAACGAGTTGCCCCCGGAGAAGCGTCGGATAGATGTCTGGTGGTGGAGGGATCGGACATGCAGGTTGATGCTCCTGCTCGCCTATCTCATGACCCGAAGTGATGAATGGAGCGGTGCGAGGATCCGGGTCCTGGCAGCCGGACGAGAGACAGAGGAAGACACCGAGGCGGGAGCAGACTATGAAGCGACCGTGGAGGACCTGCGCAAGACGCTCGAGGAGTTCAGGATTTCGGCCGAGCCGGAGGTCGTGGCCGACACGAGTGTGGAGGCCGTGGCGGAACATTCGGGCAACGCGGCCCTCGTCTTTCTGCCCTTCCGCCTGAGAGGAAACCAACTGGTGGGCCCCTTTGGCGGGCGCATAGAGGATCTGCTTGCTCCCCTGCCCGTGACGGCACTCGGTCTGGCTTCCGAGGACATCTCTCTCGATGCGGAGCCGGAGGAGGGGAAGTCCGCCGAGATTGCGGCGGCGCTCGATGCCTTTTCCCGCGCCAAGAAGAGGCTGGAAAAGGCGGAACAGGAGGCAACCGAGGCCCACGAGTATGCGGCGAAGACGCTGAAGGAGCTCGAGGGAGCAGCCTCGGTCGGCGTGGACGAGGAGGTCCGGTCCGACATCGATGCGGCGGCCCTGGACGTGATGGAGCTTGCCGACAGGGCCGCGCGACGTCAAGCCGAGGCGTTGGCCAAGATGGAGGATGCAGCAAAGAAGGTGGAGGCGGTCGGTGTATCGCCTGAAGAGGATAGCCGGGACTCCGAAGAAGCAGAGAAGGACGAGACCGAGGGCGGCGAGGAGCCTTGACAGGCTACGCTTGCTGAATCGAATGTATCCATTTCCGCATCTGTTATCGGAAGAGTCCCAACCGGGTATTCCACCTTTACAGTTTCGGCCGAAAATGGAACAATGCCGGCTCGCGGCACGATGCCGGCACGTGAGAAACTCAAGACAAGAAGGAGGAGAGGAGAATGCGTTTCACGAAATGGACCGTTATAGCCGTTGTTATCTTTACGATCGTCATGGGAGGCCTGTTCGTGGGGTGCGGTGGTGGAGGCGCCCAAGTCCAGCAGTCCAATGTATCTCTGGGCCAGGAACTGACAGACCTTCAGGCCGCCTACGAAAAGGGCATCATCACCGAGAAAGAGTACAAGAAGTCCAAGAAAGAGCTCTTGAAGAGGTACAAATAGGGAGAACACCGGATTCGGAGCCTGGGTGGCAGGCTACTGGGCCACGATGACGGATGCGGGCCTCAGGAGCTTGCCGCCCTTGACGAACCCGGCTCTGACCTCTTCGACGACCGTGTCCGCCGGGTAGTCGGGATGGGGAGACACGGCGACCGCCTCGTGGATCTCCGGGTCAAAGGGCTCACCCACCGTATCGATTCTCTCGACACCGTTCTTTTCGAGTACCCTCAACAACTCCTGGTACACCATTTCGATTCCTTCGAGGATGCCTGTCCTGTCGCCGGCGTCCCTCGCTGCACGGATGGCCCTCTCCATGTGCTCGACCAGGGGGAAGATGTCTTCGAGAACCTTTGCCTTGCCCATTCCCGAGAGCTGCTCTCGCTGGGCTTCGGCATGTCTCTTGTGATTGTCGAAATCGGCCCGTAGCCGGAGGTAACGTTCCTTCCAGTCCTCTTGCGGTGTTTCAGTACAAGGTGCATCCATTTTCCGGACAGGGACCCGCTCCTCACGGAAGGGTTCTTCGTCGGCATGAACGGCTTCTTCGTCTTCCCGGTCCGTCTCCCGATCGACCGCGAGGTTCGTCCGTTCCCGCATGGAAGGTCCGGGAAACCCCCTGCCCGCTCTTTCTCGTCGGTAGCCGTATTCATTCAGAGAGCGGGGATCGTCACGCAGCGAATAGCGCGCGTCTCTTCTCCGCGGATCTTCCGGGCCGCCTATCGTTATCGGTATTCTCATTTCGCGTCTCCTTCCCGGATAGCCTTAGAACTTCCCCGCCCGAGGGTCGATCTCGATTCCCTTCAACTCCTCGAAGATCTTCCTCGCCTTTGCATCCGGTGTTTTCGGCACGACGATCTGTGTGTGCACGTACATGTCGCCCGGCGTTCCCCCTTTCGGGTCCGGTACGCCTTTTCCCTTCATGCGAAGCGTTGTTCCGCTTTGGGTCCCTGCCGGGATCGTGAGCGTGGCCTTGCCGTCCAGGGTGGGCACCTCGACCTTGTCGCCCAACGCGGCCTCACTTATGTTCACCGGAAGATCCACATGCAGGTTTTTCCCTTCCCGACGGAAATATCTGTGTGGCGTGACGTGGATGCGAAGGAAGAGGTCCCCGGCCCTTCCGTCCGGCCCGGTCTCTCCCTTTCCCGGGATGCGCAATCTGCCGCCGTTGTCGACTCCCGGCGGGATCTTCACGCTCAGGTTTTCCACGCCGGTCGACCTGCCTGTGCCGGCGCAGCCGCTGCAGGGTTCCGTGTAAATACGTCCCTGGCCGCTGCACGTGTTGCACACGACCGTGAAGTTGGTTCCCCCGTTGGCCACCTGCTTCCTGCCCTTGCCGGCACAGGATGTACATGTACTCGAATGTCCGCTTCGATTCTTTCCCGAGCCCCCGCAGGCAGAGCAGGTTCCGTTCCTCTGCAGGGAGATCCGGTGTGTTCCGCCGCTGATCGCATCTTCGAAGCGAATCGTCACATCCGCCTCTACGTCACGGCCGGGCTCCGGCCCGACATCGAACCCGAAGCCAAAATCGGAGGCGCCGGTGCCCGCGCCAAAGGAGTTTCCCCCGGCAAACTCGTCTGCCCGTGTCCTCACCCTTCCGCCCCCACCGCCGAAGATCTGGCCGAAGAGGTCCTTCAAGTCGAAACCCTTGTCTCCCGAGCTGGAAGCCCATGTCGAATACCCGCTTGTTCCACCGTCTTGCGACCGGCCCCAAAAGCCCGGGTCGCCCTGAAAGCCCGCCTCCCCGAACATGTCGTACTGCTTTCGCTTCTCCGGGTCGGACAGGGACTGGTACGCCTCGGAGACTTCCTTGAATCGGTTCTCTGCCGCCTTGTCCCCTTGATTGCGATCGGGATGGTATTGCTTGGCGAGGCGCTTGTAGGCCTTCTTGATTTCAGCCTGGGTAGCGCTCTTCGACACGCCCAAAACCTTATAGTAGTCGGTGTTTCTCATCTCTGTCGCGTACCCTTTCTTGGATTTGCGGTCCTTGAAAAGGTAAGCACGATTGGCGCAAGGTCAATAGGGACGGGGGTCAGGCTACAGAAGGTGAAAGGTGAAAGGACAAAGGCGAAAGGCCCCGCCCCCGAGCCCGAGTTTGGCTCGAGAGGGACAAAAAGGGGGTCAGACCTAAACGGGCTGTTGCCCAAAAGGGCTCCCGTCGAAAATGCGGTTCTGAGTTTGGGGACAGCCACCGATCTCCCTCGAGAGATCGCCGCAAGCAGCAGAGATCGGTGGCTGTCCCCAAACTCTGCCAGCTCGTGGGCTTTGGGCAACAGCCCGTTTAGGTCTGACCCCTATAGGCACGCTCAAGTGTTGAAGAGAGAATCACGGTGAGTCTCGCCATTAGCTGGCCAGCCTCTGTAGTAATACTTCTTCAAGACGTCAACCGCCCCTTGACCCTTTCGCCTGGATTGGGCACGCGCACGGGCACGATAACCACTTGCCACTCGTCACTCCCCCAGGTAGGCGCGGAGAAGGTCTTTCCATGCTTCTGAGCTGATGACCTCGAGCATTGCCTGGTTCAAGGTTTCGCGATGAGGGCTGTCCGGCGGCAATGCGAAGGCGTAGTCCTGACGGGTGAAGGTGTTCTCCAGAACCTGCACCGATCCGCTGAACTCCTTGGTCGCGAGATAGCGAAGGATCGGGGCGTCGTAGACAACGGCATCGAGGTCGCCCCTTGCGATGGCGCTCAAGCCGTCTGCCGGGGTCTCGTAGTCTCTGAAGGATATGCCGGATCCGGTGAGATAGGAAGCGCTCGTGGAGCCGGGAACGCAGCCCACGGATACCTGAGGGAGATCTTTCGGGCCGCTCACCTTTGATTCGAGTTGCGTGAGCGTAAGGGCCGAGGTCATGGCCGCCGTGAAGCTGGAGATCATGATGATCCCTGCGAACATCCAGACCATTCCCAGGAGGCGGCCCAGGAAGGTGGCCGGGGCCTTGTCCCCGTAGCCTACCGTTGTCATGGTGACCGCGGACCACCAGAACCCGGCACCAATGCCGTTCAGGGCGCTACCGCCGAATTGCTCCGGGTTTCGCTTTCGCTCGAGCAGCCAGACTGCGAAGCCGATGACCAGCAGAAGCAGGGCCAGGCCCGCGATGACCCGCAGGAACTGGGGGGAGAAGAGCCTCTCCACCGCCTTTTGCCAGTTCTTCTTCCCTTGTGAAGAGACGGCAATGCTCAGGCCGGTTGTGTAGAAAGGGTGCGTGAAGTTGAAGACCCTCTCTCTCTCCGGGGTCATCGTGAGCGCGCCCACGGCCACATCCACGGAACCGGAGGCGACGGCCTGCAGCAATCCTTCCAGGTCGAACTCTTTGAGTTCGTAGTCAACATCATGCTCCCTTGCGATCTTGCCCCAGAGGTCGATGCTGATCCCGCTCCAGGACCCGTCTTCGTTCTTGATGGCAAAGGGTGGAGAGTGTTTGGTGCCGACGACAACCTTCTTCTCGGACGCGTCTTGCTCCTGCCCTTGGACGAGGCCGGTGCAGAAAAGGACGATCAGCAACGAAACCAACACGCTTGCCAGGGTTCTCATCGTTTTTCCCTCCCGGAACAAATGGATTGCGGATCTTGGGGTCAGGTCGTCATTCTACATTGACCCCAAGATATACAGAGCATCATCGGATCCTGCCGTACCGTTTTGAACCGAGCCCTGAGGGGCTGGATGAAACCCCTTGTGGCGACACGATCGTGCCCAGGACGAAGTCGATGTTCGGGGTGTCCTGTCCTGAGCGGACGGTGAACAGGCCCGGGCTGAATCCACATGCGTCTTCTATGTCACAGATGAACCCGTCGTTGTCCAGGTCCGTTCCGGCCACGATCTGATACTTGCCCGGTGCAACCCGGGGCGTTGCAAAGGTATACCCTTGCGTCGCGTCGGTTTCCGTCTGGGCCACGGTGTCCGATGATGTGTCCTTGAGCAGGAGAACGAATACCTCGCCCACATCGCCCATGGTCTTCCCGCCCACCCGCATCTCGACGAGGAGGGTAGCGGTCTGCGTTCCCTGGGTCGCATCCGACGCCACCTGGATCGTTGCCGTGCGGTCCCCATCTGTTAGACCCGTGCGGTCCACGGTGACCTCGACGGTGAGCGGCGCGGTGCCGGATGTAGGAGAGAGGGTGAGCCACGGGGCATCATCCGTGATGCCGGTCACATGCAGCGTTTCGATACCCGCGTTCGTGATCTTGAACGAGAGTTTGTCGAGGAAGTTCTCGAAGTTGAGCAGGCTCGTGGAAACGGCGAGAATCGAACCGGAAGGAGGCGTCCCTCCCCCGCCCGGTATGGCGCGGGCGGCAACAACCGCTTGTGCGGCATCGATCAGGCCGTGTCCGTAGATATCGTCCCGTCCGGCGGCTCCGAGATCCTGCGTGATTCGGGCCGTTGTGTCGGGGTGGGTCCCGGCCAGCAGTTGATCGATGTCCGTGGGCGTCAGGTCCGGGTTGACGGAAAGCATGAGGGCAAGGAGCCCTGCCACATGCGGGGCCGCCATGGAGGTTCCCTGGTAGAAGCGGTAGAAGAACTCTCCCTGTTCATTCCCCAGGGTGCTCAGAACCCCGTCTCCGAAGTCATCCCCGTTCAGGTCTGCGCTCGTGTCGCCCCCGGGCGCCGCAACGTCGACAAAGGAGCCGAAGTTGGAATAGGTGGCCTTCTGAAGGTTGAGGTTTACCGCAGAAACCGAAATCACGCCGTCCAACGATGCCGGATAGGATGCCAGCCTCGTGCTCTCATTCCCGGCCGCGGCCACCAGGATCGCTCCCTCGGCCCTCGCGTCCAGTACGGCGTCCTGCACGGTCTGGCTGAACGCGGGACCGCCAAAGCTCATGTTTATGATGTCTGCCGTCCTCTCCGGCACCGTCCCCGAGCTGTTGTTCAGGCCGACGGCATAACGGATTGCCTGCGCAACGTCGGCATCCGTTCCCCCCTCCAGGCCCAGAACACGAAGGGGCATGATTCTCGTGTCCCAGGTGACCCCGGCCACGCCGTCGTTGTTGTTCGTCGCAGCTCCAACCGTTCCTGCCACATGGGTGCCGTGAAACGAGCTGCTTTCGCCTTCCGGGTCATCGCCCGGGTCTTCCGGGTCCGGATCCCTTCCGTCCCCGTCATTGGCATTTTCGATCTGGCTGACGAAGTCGTACCCGTCCGTAAGCCTTGCCGACAGGTCCGGGTGGCCGGACAAGATCCCACTGTCGAGCACGGCCACGGTGATCTCGTCCGACCCTGTGGTGATGTCCCAGGCTTCCGGGAGATTGATCAACTGGTAGTGCCATTGAAGCTCGAAGCCCGGGTCGTTCGGGGAGACGCAAGGCTTGCGGATGAAGTTGGGTTCCGCATACTCGACCTCCGGATCTTTCCGCAGGCTGCGGATGCGGTCCAGGGTGAGTGCCTTGAGTTCCGCCGAGCCGTCCTTCTTCGGAAAGACCTTATTGCCCCGGGCGTCGGCCGGAAAACCCTGATTCGGCCGGGACACGCTCAGGACCTCGACCCCCGTGGACAGAGACCGTTTTCGAAGAAGGCCGAAGCGGGACACAACTGCCTGGACCTTTGTGTCTGCTGCCCTCGTCTCCGGCCGAAACCGTACCAGGATTTCGTCCGGCACGAAATCGGCACCGGGCGGGACGATCCCCGGGCGATGCGAAGGCAGGGCCCCCAGGGGGGTGAAGGAAAGGGAATACGCACTCGAGCCCCGGAAGGCGCGTACCCCGACGAGGAACTCGCCCGGTCCGGGAGTGTCGATAACCTCGATCGAGGCGGTCCCTTCCGACCCGTTCATCGGGCTCCCGGTGAGATCCATCAGGAACAGATCCAGGTCGTTTGCGAACAGGCTGTCCTCTGCGATGGTGAGGCCTACCTGTATCCTCTCGGAGGCAGTCACCCGATACAGGTCCTCCACCTCCACATCCGGGAACCCCGGCAGGGAAAAGCCGGGATCGTTTGTCGAGGCACTTCCCGTGACCAACCAGGAGGCCTCCACCCTTTGCGCCTGGCCGATGGTCTGGTTGGGTTCCTCCTCCAGGACCTGGTTGGGTGGGACGATCAGGCGTCCCGATGCCGTCCCGTCGGCCAATGTCGGGTCGTCGTCACCGCCGCCGCATGCCGTGAATAGCGGAACACACACCCAGATCAGGACGAAGGCAAACAAGGACCGAAGCCTTGCCGGGGGAAAGAGGTTTGACCGGAAGGCCTGTCTTCGTGATCGTGCCATTTCTCTGTCCTCGATGAAGTGCAGGATTCATTCGATATATAGACAGATGGAGGGGCCGTGTCAAAAGATTCACTGTGCTCACCAGCCGGCCAAGAGGTCGTTCGCTGCTTAGCGGATGATTTTTGCCATAACCGTGTCGTCTGTGATACACAAGAATGATTGTTGCCTTGTTCCGTGGCAGAGTCATAAGGAGGAACAACAGAGGAGGAATCCGGATGAAAGCAAGAAAAGGATACGTTCTCGCCGCCGTGCTCTTCGTCTCCGTTGGGCTGATCGCATGCAGTGATGATGACCCGGGCAATCCTGTCGGCACGCCGGGTGGGTCGAGCAACCCGAGCGCAGAGCCCTTTACGAGCCCGATTCCGGAAGGATGGAGCAAGGTGGACTGGCGGGACCACTACCCTGACTTCACGTACAAGGGCCTTTCCCCGAGCTGCACACACTGCCCCATGGACGATTGCGAGTCCCAGTTCTACTTCTTTGCGAGGGGCGGCAGCGTCAACAACCTGGTGGTCTACTTCGAGGGGGGCGGTGCATGCTGGGACACGATCAACTGCATCTACTACTCCACAACCAACACCCGCGTGAACGCAAGGGTAGACACCCTCGGGGAGAACGAGGGCATTGGTGATGTGGACAACCCGGCCAATCCGTTCCGGGAGTGGAACTTCATCTACATCCCCTATTGTACCGGCGACATCCATGCGGGCGCGAACGACTACGACTATCCGGATGAACTGGGCTTTCACCTGATCCCTGATTTCAACCATTGGACGATACGGCACCGGGGAAAAGTGAATTTCCGGGTCGTGCTGCAATGGATCCGGGACACCTTCACGGCCTCGCCGGACAAGATCTTTGTGGCGGGCAGCAGCGCAGGGGCATACGGGGCGTTCTTGAACTTCCCGGACATACGGGATGCCTACCCCACGTCGACCGCCTACTGCTTCCCGGACGCGGGCAACGGAATCATGCCGGACAATGATGCGCTCTTCAAGGAACCCGCGCAGAGGCAGTGGAATCTTCAGCTTCCCTGGCAGGTGGAAGAGTTCATCGAAGGGACAGACGACTTCACGGACTTCTCGACGGGGGAGATGTACGCGGCAGTCGCAAACCACTACCCGGACAGCATCATCGCCCCCTATACGGCGGCCTGGGACCACAACCAGATCTTCTTCTACTGGGCCATGCTGAACATGGACTACATTTCCCTGCTGCTGCAAGGAGTGGACTATTGGGGAAACGTGAACAGCATTGCCGCGCAGTGGAACCCGAAGATGTACGCCAACATGGATGAGGCGATCGCCGATAACACGGAAGACAATATGAGGTACTACGTGAGCCCGGGGTGCAACCACACGATCCTGGGCAACCCGATGTTCTACACCGAGGTGACCAACGGGTACACCGTGGCCGAATGGCTGAGCCAGATGGTCGAGACCGGCCTGACCGGACTCCCCCATGTGATCTGCGAAGGTTGCGACACGAAACCGGATTACCTCTCAGACGGAGACTTCTGCGACGGGTAAAGCATGGAATACCCCCCCCAACACCACTTTTTCCGGGATCTGCGTCTGTGCTTGACCTTTCTGGGCCGGGGGCAGGCCGTCATGCGCGCCCCGGTGGTGCCTGAAATCCTTACCCCGGACGGGTCGCTGCAGGTTGGTGCCGTGGCCGCCATGATCGACGTGCTTGCCGGGGCACTCACCGCCCGGGCGGTTTATCCCGACTGGATGGCCACGGTCAGTCTTTCGGTCCACCTGGCAGGACGGCCCACATGCGACACGATCGCCGCAACGGGCAAGGTGATACGGGCGGGGCGCACCATGGCGATCACCGATGTGGATATCGGGGAGGAGGGAGGGGACCCAGGCGGGCCGAGGAACTCGATCGGGACCGGCCTGGTCACTTTCTCCCGACGCTCCAGAAAGGAAAGCCTCCCGGCCTTCGAGCCGGACCTGGAGGCCTCCGAGACGGTCGACTTCGGGATCGAGGGCTCAGGCCTGAAGGAGTCGTTTCGTGACGCAGCCGGGGTCCGGGCTCTGGACGAGGGGGCGGGCGCTGTGGAACTCGATCTGCAGGAGTACGTGCGCAACAGCGTCGGGGTGCTTCAAGGGGGGATGATTGCCCTGCTGGCAGACGCGGCCGGGGAGATGGCCGCGGGCTCGGCTGTCGGAAAGCCTGTGGCGAGCAAGGATCTGGCGATCCAGTACCTCTCCCAGGGGAAGAAGGGGCCCTTCCGGACAAGGGTCCGGGTCATTCGCACGACCGACAACACAGCCCTGACCCGTATAGAGGTGATCGACCGCGGCATGGAGGATTGCTTGATTGCCGTGATCATGAACACGGCCGTCGCCAAGTCGAAGGGATGATGGTGTGACCGAACGGGTTGTGAAATCGATTTGCCGGATGTGTCACGGCGTGTGCGGCGTGAACGTGCACCTGGAAGGGGGAAGGGTCACGAAGGTGACCGGGGACCCGGACCACCCGATGAGCCGAGGTTACATCTGTTCGAAGGGAAGGGCATCCCCGGAGTTCCTTTACCACCCGGAACGTCTGCAGCACCCGCTCAAGCGGGCCGGGGCCAAGGGCGAGAACAAGTGGACGCGCATAAGCTGGGACGAGGCCCTGGATACGACGGCCGAGCGGCTCATGCGCTTCAAGAACGAGCACGGTCCCGAGTCGGTGGCCCTTGCCCTTGGAACGGGCCGCCCCTACATGTTCATGAGCCTGCGGTTTGCCAACGCCTTCGGCACGCCCAACGTGATCAGCTATGCACACGCCTGCTACCTGCCAAGGGTGATGGCTTCCTTCGTGACCTGCGGGATGCCGATTCCGGTCTGCGACTTCTACGGGTTCGGAGGTGTCGAGCCGGCGTGCGTTCTCGTCTGGGGCTGCAACATCCCGGAGACAGGCTCTGCGGACGGGATGTGCGGGCCCATGGCTACGCGCGTGATTCGCAAGGGAGCGAAGTCCATCGTCGTCGATCCGAGGAAGACTCCGCGCGCCGCCAAGGCGGACCTGTGGGCACAGGTTCGCCCGGGGACCGACGTGGCCCTCGCCCTGGCCATGCTCCACGTGATTATCGAGGAGAAGCTCCACGACGAGGAATTCGTGGACAAGTACACGGTCGGGTTTGATCGTCTGGTGGAACGAGTCAGGCAATATCCCCCCTCCAGGGCAGAAGAGATTACCTGGGTCCCGGAATCGACGATCAGGGAGATGGCGCGGCTGTATGCCACGACCAAACCGGCCTGCATGCTGTGGGGAAACGGCCTCGACCAGAGCCCGAACTGCTTCCAGACCGCCCGTGCGCTCATGATCCTCCGCGCGGTAACCGGGAACATCGATGTTCCCGGAGGAGATGTCTTCTGGGTCCCTCCCGAGAAGGTCTTTCAGACCTCCCCCTTCGTGGCGCCGGAGAACACCCTCCTCGACAGGGTCTCTCCCGAGGCGGCCATGAAGAAGCTGGGCTACGGGGAGTCGATTCCCCTGAACCCGGGAGTGCGTCACCCCGTCTTCTGGGACGCCGTGCTCGAGCAAGAGCCTTATCCGGTCAAGGCCCTGCTCATCATGGGCACGAATCCCCTGCTCACGAGCAGCGACCCGTTGAAGGGGGAAGAGGCCCTGAAGGCCTTGGACTTTTCGGTGGCCATCGATCTGTTCATGACACCCACCACACAATTGACCGACATCGTGCTCCCTGCAGCGAGCTGGCTCGAGCAGGATGACGTGGCCGACCTGCATTTCATCTGGTGCGTTGCGGCCCGGCAGAAGGCGGCGGAGATCGGGGAGTGCTGGGACGACAAGAAGATCCTCATCGAGCTGGCCAAGAGACTGGGCCTCGAGGATGCCTTTCCCTGGAAAGACGTCCGCGAGTGGTGTGACCATGTGCTCGAGGACACGGGGCTCGACTTCGAGGCATTCAAAGAAGTCGGCCTGCTCAAGGGTGAGATGCGATACAAGAAACACGAGACCCAGGGATTTCCGACCGCGTCCGGCAAGTTCGAGATCGCCTGCTCGGCCCTCGAGTCGATGGGGTTTGACCCGATCCCGGACTATGTAGAGCCTCCTGAGAGCCCCTACAGCTCGCCGGAACTGGCCGGGGAGTACCCGCTGATCGCCATCACCGGAGCCAAGATCGAGCCCTTCTTCCACACGGAGCTTCGACAGGTGGCCTCCTTGAGAGAGAAGAATCCCGATCCGCTGGTCGAACTCCATCCCGACACGGCAAGCGGACTCTCCATCGAGGAGGGTGACTGGGTCTGGATCGAATCTCCCCGAGGAAAGATTCGTCAACGCGCGAAGCTGACCACCGGCGTTGGTCCTCGTGTCGTGTCCCTACAGCACGCCTGGTGGTTCCCGGAGAAGGAACCACCGGAATACGGCTGGAAGGAATCGAGCGCAAGCCTGCTCCTCGATCCACGCCCTGCGGATGCCATCTGGGGCTCCGAACCCTGGAAGGGATTTCTGTGTAGGGTGTATAAGTAAGAGGGACCAGGGATCAGGGATCAGGGGTCAGGCCCCGCAACGCTTCCCCTTCCGTTCCGACCGCCGCTTCGACGATCCGGAACGTGCAGCGCTCCAAGGGCGGCTGAAAGGCCGATGTGTTGAGCTCGGCCAGGTCGAGTTCCGTAGCTCTGTCAAACCCGCAACTCCTGAGGAATCCACAGGCATCCTCTACCCGCTCGAAGAGCTGATCGTCAAAGGAACGGCCGACCATTTGGCCCAGAGTTCTCACAAAGGCGCCCGTCAGGAAGGGAATGTTCGGGAAGTTCTCGCGGGCGTAGATATCGAGTAGATAATGCCCGCCGCCGTGGGCCCGGATCAGGGAGCAGATGTTCGCAAAGGCCGTGCGCTTCTCTGCCATGTTGAAGTAGTCCGCAACCCCCTCCGTGACAACCGCTACGCGATCCCCGGACCTCGGCTTCTCAGGCAGGGACTCGAAGAAATCCTCGCAGAGCAGATCCGTCGTTCCGAGGAAGTAATTCGGGGGCGTCTTGAAGTCGCCCAGTGCTCTCCTCTTGGCCGCTACCATGTTCGGCAGATCCACCTCGATGTACCGGAGGTCCGGATCGGCAGAGGCAAAGGCGATCCCCCGGGGAGAGAGCCCGGCTCCGATCTCCACGATGCAGCTCGGGTTGATCTGCCGTAGCCTCGCCTCGTGTGCAAAATGACGAACAAAGAGATACTCGTTGTGCCGGCGCACCGCAGGGCCCAGAAAACCGAGGAGGAGTAGCAGGGGCTCCAGGGCCTTGAACATGATTCGGCCCTGTTTCGTCTCGAACAGGTGTGCGTAATCGAAACGGGCCTCCACCCACGCGTGGGACGTGAAATAGGCGGGTATCCCGATTCGTTGATTGCCTTCAGCAGGTTTCATTTAGCTCTACGACCACAGGCGAATCGTCATCAATCCTCGGAGCTGAGCCTTCACGGGGTTGACGTTCTTGTAGACGTGGTCCCCGATGCGCCGCATGCGATCCAGTTCCTCTTCGCTCATCGGTCCCAGCTCCAACGCCCCCAGGTTTTCCTTGAGCTGGCCCATGCTGTTTGGCCCGCACACGGCCACGTGCACCTTCGGATGGGCCAGCACAAACCGGTAACAGTCCGCTGCTGAGGGTGTGGACTCGCCGGCGGGCATGTTGGCCGGTCTTAGCAAAGAACCCCAGCGGGTGTTGGTAAATGAGACCACACCGGGGCCTTCCTGTTCCGGAAGGTGATCCAGGATCTCTTTTTCGGCCCCTCGGTGGGCGGCATTGTAGCGGATGTGGAAGATGTCGACGATCTTGTCCTTTTCGAGTTCGGGAAAGAGACTGCGGGCGTGGCCGGACAGAGCGGAAAAACGAACGAGCCCATCTTCCTTGAGCTTGGCGACCTGGTCCAGCAATCGGGCCTCCGGCTTCTTGTTGTGCCACCCGAGCAGGAGCACGTCGATGGAATCTACACCCAGCTGCCCGAGGTTCTTCTGCACCTCCTTGGACAATGTGTTTGGGTTGCGAGTCGTGGTGTGTGCAACGATGACGAGGTCGTCCCGTTTTCTGCGCGCCACGCTCCGGATGCCCCTGCCCATCTTCCTGGTTCGAAGTGCCCCCCAGTACAGGTAGTTCACGCCCCGGTCCATGGCCTCTTCGACCATGGCCTCGTTCGTGCCGTAGCTCGAGGCGATCCCGATGGGGCTCACCGACAGCCCGGTCCGTCCCAGCGACACCCTTTCGAATCC
>Ga0180434_10000637_pt1 | contig 51394 bp, 35 predicted proteins | sample SS_ome_7_FD_132453 | JGI IMG/M metagenome (GOLD analysis project Ga0180434, IMG submission 132453) | Hypersaline lake sediment archaeal communities from the Salton Sea, California, USA - SS_1_D_2 metaG | ecosystem: Environmental > Aquatic > Non-marine Saline and Alkaline > Hypersaline >... | reverse complement strand
GGTCGGACCAGGAAGGCGTGAACGCGTCGATGTCATGAGCCCGCCGAGGCTCGCGGAATGAATGCGAGACGCCTTCCGAACAAGTTCATGCCCCAACGAGGGCGAAGAGATGACTGGGCACGAGCCGACGAACGGCCGACCCCCACAACCACGGAACCCCGAACCACGGACCCCAGGAAAACAAACCATGCCACAACCCCCTTGACACGCCGCGCTTTCAGAGATGACATCGCGCGGTGGGTGCGGAGGACCACCGCGCGGCGCACGCACCCTCCACCTGCCGGGGCAGAAAAGGGTTGACACGTCCCCTCGCCCCGGCCTATAAAGGCGTTTTGCCGGTGAGCGTCCAGCCCTGCCGGGGCGTCCCGGCGGGCGGCCGGTTTTTGTTCCGCGGGCATTCCCAGGGAAGGAGGCAGTGTGGATGGCGATTAACATTGGCATCAACGGATTCGGGCGGATCGGTCGGCTGGTGTTCCGGGCCATGTGGGAACGCCGGGACGAGTTCACGGTGGTGGGCATCAACGACCTGGCCGACGCCGACATGCTCGCCTACCTGCTCAAGTACGACAGCACCTATCGCCGGTTCCCGGGGGAGGTGACGGCGGAGGGCGGCAACATCGTGGTGGACGGGACGGCGGTGCCGGTGACGGCGGAGAAGGACCCCGCCGCCCTGCCGTGGGGGGATCGCGGCGTGGAGGTGGCCCTGGAGTGCACGGGCATCTTCCGGACCCGGGAGGGATGCGAGAAGCACCTGTCGGCGGGAGCGAAGAAGGTGATCCTGTCGGCCCCGCCGAAGGGCGAGATCGACGCCATCATCGTCCTCGGCGTCAACGACGCGGCCCTGGCGGGGGACCACCAGATCGTCTCGAACGCTTCCTGCACCACGAACTGCCTGGCCCCGGTGGTCAAGGTGCTGCACGAGGCGTTCGGGGTGGAGCGCGGCCTGATGACCACCTGCCACGCCTACACGAACGACCAGAAGATCCTGGATACGATTCACCCGAAGGACCCGCACCGTGCGCGTGCGGCGGCGGTGAACATCATCCCCACGACGACGGGAGCGGCCAAGGCGGTGGGGAAGGTCATCCCGGAACTGGACGGGAAACTGAACGGGATGGCCCTGCGTGTGCCCACGCCGGTGGGGAGCATCGTGGACCTGACGGCCAACCTCGCCCGGGGCGTGACCGCCGACGAGGTGAACCAGGCCATGAAGCAGGCCGCCGACGGCGACCTGAAGGGCATCCTCGAGTACACCGAGGACCCGGTCGTCTCCAGCGACGTCATCGGCTCCAACGTTTCCAGCCTGTTCGACGCCAACGGGACGATGGCCATCGACGACGGCACGCTGGTGAAGGTGACCTCGTGGTACGATAACGAGTGGGGATTCTCGCACCGGATGGCCGACCTGGCGAAACGGCTGGCGGCCGTCTGAGGCTGGGAGCGGAGTGTTCCGGGGGCGGGCCGACGGCTCGCCCCCGGCTCTTGCCCCCGAAAGGAGGTGGGCCGTGGCCAAGCAGACCCTCGACCGGCTGGATATGGCCGGCCGGCGCGTCCTGATGCGCGTCGATTTCAACGTGCCGCTCGACGACGACCTGAACGTGACCGACGACCGGCGTATCCGCTCGGCGCTGCCGACCATCCGCTGCGCCCGGGAGGCGGGCGGGCGGGTCATTCTGATGAGCCACCTGGGCCGGCCCAAGGGGCAGGCCGACCCGCGGCTGAGCCTGAAGCCTGCCGCTGTCCGCCTCGGCGAACTGCTGGAGGCGGAGGTGCAGATGGCGCCCGACTGCGTGGGCGAGGACGTCGCCCGGATGGTCGACGGGATGGCCGACGGGGAGGTGCTGGTCCTTGAGAACCTGCGGTTCCATCCCGGGGAGCGGGAGAACGCCCCGGAGTTCGCGGGGGCCCTGGCGCGGCTGGCCGACCTGTACGTGAACGACGCGTTCGGCACGGCCCATCGCAAGCACGCGTCGACCTACGGCGTGCCGGCGGAGATGCCCGCGGGGACGCGGGCCATCGGCTTCCTGGTGCAGAAGGAACTGAAGTTTCTGGGCGAGGCGCTGGAGCGGCCCGAGCGGCCGTTCGTCGCCGTCCTGGGCGGGGCGAAGGTCTCGGACAAGATCGGCGTCATCGAGAACCTGCTCGGCAAGGTGGACCGGCTGCTCGTCGGCGGGGCGATGGCCTACGTCTTCATGGCCGCCCAGGAGCGCCGCGTGGGCAAGTCCAAGGTCGAGCGCCAGGTCGAGACGAAGGGCGAGCCCACCGATATGCTCGCCGTCGCCCGTGACCTGCTGGAGAAGATTGAGGCGGCCGACGCCGAGGTCCTGTTCCCCGCCGACCACCTGGTGGCCCGTGAACCGACGGCCGCCGCCGAGACCGACGTGCAGAGTCCGGACATCGAGGACGGCTGGATGGGCCTGGACATCGGTCCGGAGACGGTCGAGGTGTACCGGGAGAAACTCGCCGATGCTCGCACCGTGGTCTGGAACGGGCCGATGGGGATGTTCGAGGTCACGCCGTTCGCCGAGGGCACGCGGGCGGTGTGCGAGACGATGGCCCAGGCGGCGGAGGGCGGCGGCACGGTGATCGTCGGCGGCGGGGATACGGCGGCGGCCGTGGAGAAGTTCGGCCTGGCCGAGGCGATGACCCACATCTCGACCGGCGGCGGCGCCTGCCTGGAGTTCCTCGAAGGCAAGCCCTTCGAGAGCCTCGCCCTCATCGACGAGGCGTAACGGCCGCGCGCGATGTCATTCTGAGGAGCGGCGCCGTTTACCCGCCGAAAGGGGGCCGCGACGAAGAATCTCGCCGTGGCTTCTGTTGTTTTTGTTTTTCGCGCGGCGGGGACGGAGACCCGCCGCGCGGGACGGATTTCGGATGTCAGATTGACGGCAACGAAGAGCGGGCCGCGATCGTGAATGCGCGCGGCGGGGACGGAGACCCGCCGCGCAAGTGCCTTGGCGGCGAAGTCGGTGACGACTCGGCGTGCTCACAAGGAGCCCGGCGTGAAGCGGTCGGTCCACCAGTTGCCGCGCCCGGCCATTGCGCCGTCGCTGCTGGCGTCGGACTTCGCCCACCTGGCCGACGAGATCCACCGGGCCGAGGACGCCGGCGCCGACCTGCTTCACGTGGACGTAATGGACGGGCACCTGGTGCCGAACATCACCATCGGCCCCGTGGTGGTGGAGAAGGTGCGGGCGGTCACGGACCTGTTGCTGGACCTGCACCTGATGATCAGCGAGCCCGGGCGGTACATCCAGGCGTTCGCCGAGGCCGGTGCCGACCACCTGACGTTTCACGGGGAGGTCGTCTCGGACTCGGAGGCGATGGCCGGCCGCATCCGCGAGTTCGGGTGTACGGCGGGCATCACGATCAACCCGGACGGGCCGCTGGAGCGGGTCCGCCAGGCCGCCCCGCACGTGGATATGGTGCTGCTGATGGCCGTCCACGCGGCCTTCGGCGGCCAGGCATTCATGCCGGAGGTGCTTCCCACCGTCCGGCGGGTGCGCGGCTGGCTGACGGGGGGGCAGCGGCTCGAGGTGGACGGCGGCATCAATCCCGATACCATCCGGCGGGCGGCCGATGCCGGGGCCGACACCTTCGTGGCGGGGACGGCCGTCTTCGGCGCCCCCGACGGCGACTATGCGCGCGCCATCGGGGACCTTCGGCGGGCGGCCGAGGAGGCGAAGCGCGGCTGACGGTCCGGCGGCCCTTGGAGCAGGGACGAGCCGAATGGCCATCAACGGTCGGGCAAAGAAGAAGGACATCCCCGAGGGCCTGTGGCTGCGGTGCCCCGGGTGCGAGGAGATGGTCTTCCGCAAGAGCGTGGAGGAGAACCTGCACGTCTGCACCGAGTGCCACTACCATTTTCGCGTGGGGGCGCGGGAGCGCATCCGCCTGCTGGCCGATACCGACAGTTTTGAGGAGTACCTGCCGAACCTCATGTCGCCGGACCCCTTGGCCTTCGGCGACCGCAAGTCCTACATCGAGCGCCTGGCCGAGGCGCAGCGGCAGACCCGCCTGTACGACGCGGCCGTGGTGGGTCGGGCGTACATCAAGGGCCGACCCCTGGTGCTTGGGGCGATGGACGCCGGCTTCATCATGGGGTCCATGGGGTCGGTGGTGGGCGAGAAGATCACCACCGCCGCCGAGAAGGCCACCGAACTCCGTCTCCCCCTGGTCATCTGCTGCGCCTCGGGCGGGGCACGCATGATGGAAGGCATCCTGAGCCTGGCCCAAATGACCAAAACCTCCGCCGCCCTGGCGCGTTTCAGTCAGCAAGGGGGGCTGTACATCACGGTTATCACGCACCCGACCACGGCCGGGGTGCTGGCCAGTTACGGGTCGCTCGGCGACATCATCCTGGCCGAACCCGGCGCGATGGTCGGCTTTACGGGGCCCCGCGTCATCAAGCAGACCATGAAACAGGATTTGCCGGAGGGGTTCCAGACGGCCGAGTTCATGCTCGAACACGGGTTCGTGGATGCCATCGTCGAGCGGAAGAATCTGCGGAGCGAGGTGGCGGCCATCATGGACCACTGTACCGGATAAGGAGTGGAGAGCCGCGCCAGGGGGGCCGACACAATGCCCAGGAGTCGGCTGCGGCCCGCCGCGGTGCCTTCCGCAACCCCCCCAGCCGACTAAAAATTGTTTGTCACGGGGCCCGGCCCGGCATTAAAATGGGTTGACACGTCTTGAACCGGTCGCCGGGGATCCCCTCGGTTTCGGCCCGGAGGTGCAAGGGGTAACGCGTGTTCGAGAAATTCTTACAGCGATTCCGGAAAGGCAAAGCCAAAGAACTGCCCGGTTATACGGCCCTCGGCCTGATCCGGGAAGGGAGCATGGCCCGGATCTTCAAGGCCCGGAACCAGGACACCGGCCAAATCGTTGTCGTCAAAATTCACAAGCCCGAGGCCCGGGAACACGTCGCCAAACTCGAATCCGAGTACCGTGACTTCACCGAGGGTGAAATCACCGCTTCCTTCGATCATCCGAATGTCGTCAAGTGCTTTTCGCACGGCAAACTGGGCGAGATGCCCTTTCTGGTCCTCGAATACCTTGAGGGCATGACCCTGGCGAACCTGCTCGGCGGCGACAGCAAGCGCATCGCCGGAAAGCGCCTGGACTACCTCTGCCAGGCAACGGCGGCGCTCCAACACGTCCATGAACGGCGGTTTGTGCACCACGATTTTTGCCCCAAGAACCTGTTTGTCGTCGCGGCCCGGGACGAGGTGAAATTGATTGATTTTGGCCTGGCCTGCCCGCTGCTGGGGCATCTCCGGGAGGGGCCACGCATGGGGAGCATCGAGATTCTTCCCCCGGAGGTTATCCGTCGCGAAGCCTGCGATTTCCGGATCGACATCTTCGCCTGGGGCGTGGTGGCCTATTGGCTCCTTTCCGGCCATTGGCCGTTCGAAAGCACCGACCATCACCAGACGCTCAACAAGATCCTGAACGTTCAGCCCGTGCCGCTCGAGCGCCGCCTCGGGGGAGTGCCGGAGGAGGTTTGTCGCCTCGTCATGCGGGCCCTCGCCAAGGACCCCGCCAAGCGCCCGAGCAGCATGACCCCTGCCGTCGGCGTTCTCCGGCGCCACAGGGACGTGACGCTCTAGAGCGGCCTGACACCCGAAATGTCGAATGGAGAATGGCGAGGGAAGGACGAAATCCGAGTGACGAACCCGAGCCGGCGGACCGGCCCCAGTAGCATTCCTTATTCAATCGTCATTCGGGCCTCGTCCTTCGTCATTTCACCTGTTATCCCTCATTAGGGCGTCGGCCTGGGGCCGGGGAGCGTGCGGCAGGAAGGTCCCTGGCCTGATGAAAACCCTTCTGCCTGGCTGGTTCTGCTTGCCCGGATGGCTCGCGTCCCCCGCGTCCGCTCCCTGAACCCCTCTTTTTGGGCTTTTTGGCGTGGTCTTGCTCCATTTGTCCGCCATTTTGGGTGAGGTCGGATTGGACATCTGGAGCGCAGGAAAAGTCAACTTTCCGCTTGACAGGCCTGAAGTCTCGTGCTATACTGCTACGTAGTGGGGGTGATGGCTGCTTTACCACGAGACCATGGCTAAAGCCAAGTACAACCGTCCTGAAATCGCCGATCTCGCCCGGCAGATGGTCTATCTGGCGAAGCCGGTTCGGCGAACCCAACTCGAGCGGGCCGAACGCCTCATCTGCCTTATCGAGCCGGACAAGTCTTACCCCTACGAATTCGTCTGCTACCAGGTCACGGGCTATCGCCCGCGGCGAGCCCTGGGGGAGAATCTGCCGGGCCGGACCCTGCGGGAGGACCTGGGCCGATTGGTCGAAGAGGTCTCGGCCAGTCTGAAGATGGGGCGCGACGAGCTTGGCGAAACCGTCTACACCATCGACGAGGCCGCCCGGCGCTATCAGGTCAGCCGGAAGACCATTCAACGGTGGCGCAAGCAGGGGCTGGTGGCCTGGAAGTTCCGGGACAAGGACGGCCGGACGCGCGTCGGCCTCCGCGCCTCCAGCCTGGAGCGGTTCGCCAACCGGAACCCCGACCGTGTGGAGGAAGCCGGCGCCTTCAGCCGCCTCAGCGCCGAGGAGCGGCGGGAAATCATCCGCCGGGCTCGACGCCTGAGCCTCTTCTGCCACTGCTGCCTGTTCGAGGTCTCGAAGCGGATTGCCCGGAAACTCGGCCGGGCCGTCGAGACCGTGCGACAGACCATCAAGAAGTACGACCAGGACCATCCCGACAACAAGTTGTTCCCGAACGCCTCCGAGGCCCTCCAGGACACCGACCGCCGGCGCATCTACCAGGCGTACCAGCGGGGCGTGAGCGTCCACGCGCTGGCCAAACGGTTCTGCCGGACGCGTTCCAGCATCTACCGCATCATCACCGAGGAGCGAGCCCGCGACCTGTTGCGCGAGCCGATCGATTACGTGGACAGCCCGGAGTTCCACCGCGAGGACGCCGACGAGGTCATCCTGAACGACCCGGCGGCCCGGAAGGTCCTGTCCGGCGCCGAAACCGCGACCAAGGCCCCCCCCAAAGGGCTGCCCATCTACCTGAGGAACCTGTACAAGACGCCGCTGCTCTCGAAGAAGCAGGAGCAGGGGCTGTTCCGGATGTACAATTACCTGAAGTACAAGGCTACCCTGGTCCGTCAGCGCCTCGGCGAGGCGCGCTCCCCCAAGGTCGAGGACATCGAGGAGGTGGAGCGGCTCCTGGACGAGGCCGCCCGCGTCAAGAACCGCATCGTCCAGGCGAACCTGCGGCTGGTGGTCAACATCGCCAAGCGCCACGTCTCGCCGCAGACCAACTTCTTCGAACTCATCTCCGACGGCAACATGAGCCTGCTGCGGGCGGTGGACAAGTTCGACTACACCCGCGGGTTCAAGTTCTCCACCTACGCCTCCTGGGCCGTCATGAAGAACTTCGCCCGCACCGTGCCCAAGGCCGGCAAGCGCCGGGAGCGATTCATGACCGGCCACGACGAACTCCTCGAGATGACCGAGGACCTCCGCTTCGAGGGCCAGGAGCCCTACCGCGAGCCCGACATCACCGTCAAGCAGAACATCGAACGCGTCATCCACGAACTGGGTCCCCGCGAACGCGAGATCGTCATGCGCCGCTTCGGCCTCGGCGACATGCCCGGTCCGCAGACGCTGGAGGAGGTCGGCCAGCACTTCGGCGTCACCAAGGAACGCATCCGCCAGATCGAAAGCCGGGCCTTCAAGAAACTGCGCGGCATGCTGAGCCCGGAGGCGCTGGAGGAGATTACGACGTAGCGGCAGCCCGGTCGCGACGCGGCGGCCCCGGCAATTCCGGATGACGAATGGCGAATGAGGAGGGAATGGCGAATCCTGCCGAAAGGCGACGCGCGGGGCGCCGACCGAACCTTCAGCCCGCCCGCAAGCGGGCCGGCGAACCACGGCTGATTCTCGCGGCCGGGCGACGCCTCTATTTCGACCAGTCCAGGATGACCTTGCCCGACTGGCCCGACCGCATCACCTCGAACGCCTCCTCGAACTCGGTGTAGTGGAACCGGTGGGTGATGACGGGCGTGATATCCAGGCCGCCCTGGATCATGACGGTCATCTTGTACCACGTCTCGTACATTTCGCGCCCGTAGATGCCCTTGATCGTCAGGCCGTTGAACACGATCTCGTGCCAATCGACCTCGGTGGGCGGCAGGAGGCCGAGGAGGGCGATCTTGCCGCCGTGGCACATGTTGTCGAGCATCGACCGGAAGGCGTCCGGGCTGCCGGACATCTCCATCCCCACGTCGAACCCTTCCTTCATGCCGAGGGTCGTCTGGGCGTCGGCGATACGCTCCGTCCGCACGTCCAGGGTGAGCGTGGCGCCCATCTGCCTGGCCAGGGCCAGCCGGTACGGGTTCACGTCCGTGACCACGATGTAGCGCGCCCCGGCGTACCTGGCGATGCCGGCCGCCATGCAGCCGATGGGCCCGGCGCCGGTGATCAGCACGTCCTCGCCCAGCACGTCGAACGACAGGGCCGTGTGCGTGGCGTTGCCCAGGGGATCGAAACACGAAGTGACCTCTTGCGGGATATCCTCGCTCGCCGCCCACACGTTCGTGACCGGGATGACCAGGTACTCGGCGTGGGCGCCCGGCCGGTTCACCCCCACGCTGCTGGTGTTGGGGCAGAGGTTTCGGCGTCCGGCCATGCAGTTCCGGCACCGTCCGCAGACCACGTGCCCCTCGCCGCTGACGAGTTCGCCCGGCCCGAAGTCCTCGACGTTCTCGCCGACGGCGTCGATGACGCCGACGAACTCGTGTCCGACGGCCATCGGCACGGGGATCGTCTTGCGGGCCCACGCGTCCCAGTTCCAGATATGCACGTCCGTGCCGCAGATGCTGCTCTTGAGGATGCGAATCCGCACGTCGTTCTTGCCGACCTCCGGCACGGGGATGTCCTGGAGCCAGAGGCCTTCTTCGGGCTCGGCCTTGACCAGCGCCTTCATCGTCTTCTTCATGCGGAGCAGTTTCCTCTGGACGACCCGGGCGGCGCGCTGCGGCGCTGCCCGGGCTCTCGCCTTCCGGATTCCGCGTGTCTGCCCGTTCCAGCACGTCGGCCTAGCACTACAACGCTAACTCGTGCGCGGCAGGCCCGCCTCCGGCGGGTAAATCTCCGCACCCGCCGCGCAGCCCCGAAAACTCCCTCTCGAGCGCGGTGGGTGCTCCAGACCCACCGCGCAAAATGCTGACGTCGCGTTGTAGTACTAGGCGTCCTCTTCGTCCAGGATGTGGCCGAGTTTGACGCGCTTGGTGTGCAGATACCGCTCGTTTTCCGGGCGGGGCGGGACGACGAGCGGCACGCGCTCCACGATCCGCAGGCCGTACCCTTCCAGCGCCACGACCTTCCGCGGGTTGTTCGTCATGAGGCGCACCTGGCGCAGGCCCAGGTCAGCCATGATCTGGGCCCCGATGCCGTAGTCCCGCAGGTCGGGCTCGAAGCCGAGGCGCACGTTCGCCTCGACGGTGTCGAGCCCTTCCTCCTGCTGGAGGCGGTAGGCGCGGAGTTTGTTCGACAGGCCGATGCCGCGACCTTCCTGGCGCATGTAGATAACTACGCCGCGTCCCTCCTCGGCGATGCGGGCCAGGGCCGTCCGCAACTGGTCGCCGCAGTCGCACAGCAGGCTGCCGAAGACGTCGCCCGTCAGGCACTCGGAGTGGATGCGGACCAGGGTCGGCTCGGCCTGGACGGGCACCTCGCCGTCGGCGTCGGGGATGCCGATGCCGCCCAGCGTCAGGGCGATGTGGGGCAGGGCGTCGATGAGGCTCTCGTAGGCGTGCAGCTCGAAGGTGGCGGCCTTGGTGGGCAGGCGAACCCGGGCCACCTTCCGGATGAGGCGCTCCTTCCGGTGCCGGTACGCGATGACCTGCGCCACCGAGCCCATCTTCAGGCCGTGCTCCCGGCAGAAGGCGACGAGGTCCGGCACGCGGGCCATCGTGCCGTCCGGCTTCATCACCTCGCAGATGACGCCGGCCGGCTTCAGCCCCGCCAGCCGCGCCAGGTCCACCGCCCCCTCGGTCTGGCCGGCCCGGACCAGCACCCCGCCCTCGCGCGCCCGGATGGGGAAGACGTGCCCGGGGCGGACCAGGTCCTCGGGCCTGGCGCCGTCGGCGACGGCCACCTGGACCGTCCGGGCCCGGTCGGCCGCGCTGATGCCGGTCGTCACGCCGGTGGCGGCGTCGACCGAGACCGTGAACGCCGTGCCGAACCGGGCCGTGTTGGTCACGGTCTGCGGGGGCAGGTCGAGCCGGTCGATGAGGTCCGTGGCCATCGGCAGGCAGATGAGGCCCCGGCCGTGGGCGGCCATGAAGTTGATGATCTCGGGGGTGACCTTCTCGGCGGCGCAGACCAGGTCGCCCTCGTTCTCCCGGTGCTCGTCGTCGACGAGGACGACCATGCGGCCGGCCCGGAGGTCGTCCAGGATGGCCGGAATGTCGCTGAAGATCTCGCTCATGCCGCTTCTATGGTATCACGGCGGCGGGGAAGGTTCAACCCGCGGGCTACCATTTCCCGAATTCTTGAAGGCCTTGGACGCCTCGGCGATTCATTCCACCTTCCGCGTTCCGCCTTCCGCGTCCGGAAGCCCCTCGTCCATCGCCCCGGAGCGGTAGCCCTCCGGGTCGACCGCCACGAACGCGTAGCCGAGGGCCTTGAGGTCGGCCGCGATCCGCCCGCCGTGTTCCGAGACCAGCCGGGAAATCTGCTCCCGAGGCACCTCGATGCGTGCCACATCGCCGTGGTCGCGGACGCGGCAGACGGCGTAGCCGAGTTGATGGAGCCGGCGCTCGGCGGCCGCCACGCGCTCCAGCGCCGCCTCGGTAATCGGCCAGCCGTACGGGAACCGCGTGGCGAGGCACGGCGAGGCGGGCCGGTCGGCGGTCGAGAGGGCCAGCCGGCGCGACAAGGCCCGCACGTGGGCCTTCGCGAGGCCCGCCTCCCGCAGCGGACTGGCCACGCCCAGTTCCTCCAGCGCCCGCGCGCCCGGCCGGCGGGCGCGGGCGTCGTCGGCGTTCGAGCCGTCCAGCACCGCTGCCAGGCCGTGCTCCTCGGCCAGGGTGAGGACCGACCGCAGCATCGCCCGCTTGCACAGGTAGCAGCGGTCGGGCGGGTTGTCCGCCAGGCCCGGCACCTCCAGCGGGTGCTGGGCCAGGACCGCGTGCTCGACGCCGAGCCGCTCGGCCAGGGCGTTGGCCTCGTGCAGGTCCTCCGGCGGAAAGAGCGAGCCGGTCAGCGTGACCGCCAGAACGTTCCCGGCGCCGAGGACGTCGCGGGCCTCGGCCAGGAGGTACGTCGAGTCGGCGCCGCCGGAAAAGGCGACCGCGGCGGAGCCGACCTCCGCCAGCATGTGCCGCAGACGCCGGCGCTTCGCGTCCAGGTCGGTAGGCTCGGGCGTACCGTCGGGCGTGTCGCTCACGTCGGCTCCTCCAGGGTGACGAGGTGGCCGCGGCAGAAGGCCTCCGCTGCCGGGGCGACGTGGAGCGTCCGCGGCGCCTCGCCCACGGGGCGAACCGTCACCGGTCGGGCCTCGCCTGCCGGGACCTTCGTGTAGCGGAGCGTGACGGCGGCGGCCTGCTCGATTGCCCCGTCGCCGCTGGGCGAGCGGACGATCGTCGTCGGCCCGGGCATGTCGGCCGCCTCCAGCCGCACGTCGCCCGGCTCCGCCAGGGCGGCCAGCCGCTCGTTGTCCTGCTCGTGCCGGCCGACGACCAGCCACGTGCCGTCCGGGAGGCGGAAGTGTCGGCCGACCTTCAGCAGTTCGACGTCTGTCGGCGAGGGGTTCTTGCGGCGCATGAGTTCCCGCAGGCGGTGGGCGAAGCCGGGGTCCGTCAGCAGGCATCCGCCCGCAGGGGTGGCGTAATCGGTGAGGCCGAGGTCGCGCGCCAGGGCCATTTGCGGTTTCCGCGACCGGCCGGAAAGGCCCAGCAGGCGGTCGCGGTCGAGGAGACCCTCGCGCTCCGGCCGGGTCACGGGCAGGCACTTCGCCGAGAGCGGCCGGACCAGCAGGTCCGCGAGGCCCGCTTCCTTCTCCACCAGGTGGAGGGCGTCGCGCCGCTGCGACATCGGCCGCTGGCCGACGACCTCGCCCGTGAACACGAAGGCCGCTCCCTCGTCCTCCATCAGGCGGCGGGCCTGCCGGAGGGTCCAGATGCGGCAATCGATGCACGGATTCAGATGTTTGCCGAAGCCGTGCGGCGGATCGTGGAGCAGCGCCAGGTCCGCCTCGGCGGCGTCGACGGTGCGGACTTCGGCGCCGAGGGCCTCGGCCCGGCGGACGGCCTCGGGCGGCCGGCCCGGCGGCGGGCGGTGCGGGTCCCACAGGTGGACCGCGTGAAGCGCCACCACGTCCAGACCCTGCTGCTGGATGAGGCGCACGGCGAGCATGGAGTCGAGCCCGCCCGAGATGCACCCGATTGCCCGCGTCACGGCCTCGCCTTGTTTTCGGGACCCTCTATGTATAGTATGACGTGAATCAAACGCAATCAAGCGGGGGCAGCATGGCGCCACGCCCGGCTATGAGCGAAGCGAATGGCCGGGAACCACTGGTGAAAGCACTGGCAAACGTCCTGCCAGTGTCACCCAGCGCCGGCTGGCCATCGATAGTCACCGATGTCAAATACCTCCCTCATCACGCCCGAGGACGTGGGCCGCGCCCTGGAAGGTCGCATCCGGGGCGAGGTGCTGACCGACCGGTTCAGCCGGGCGGCGTACGCGACGGCGGCGTGCATCTATCGCCTCCCGCCGCTGGCGGTCGTGGTGCCGAAATCGGCCCAGGACGTGGCGGCGGCGGTCGAGGCGGCCGGCCGGCTCGGCGTCCCCGTCACGGCGCGGGGCGCGGGGTCCGGCGTGGTCGGCCAGGCGCTCGGGCGGGGGATCGTCATTGACTTTACGAAGTACATGGACCGCGTGCTGGCGGTGGACCCGGCCGCCCGCCTCGTCCGCGTCCAACCCGGCGCGGTCACGGACGCGGTGAACGCGGCGCTGGCGCCGCACGGGCTGATGCTCGGCCCGGACCCCTCCAGCGCCCCGTTCTCGACCATCGGCGGGAACCTGGGCACGAACGCTTCCGGGGCGCGCGGCATGCGGTACGGCTCGATGCGCGAGCACGTGGCGTGGCTGGACGTGGTCCTGGCCGACGGGTCCCGGGCGCGCCTGGAGCCGATGGACGCCGACGGCGAGGCCTGGCGCACCCTGGCCGGTCGGGGCGACCATCTCGGCCGCATCGGGGGCGGCACGCGGCACATCGTGGAGGCCCACGCGGACCGCCTCCGCGACCACAGGCCGTACACCGCCAAGCACAGCGCCGGGTACAATCTGTTCGACGTGCTGGCCGGCGGGCGGATGGACCTTTCGCGGCTCGTGGTCGGCAGCGAGGGCACCCTGGCGATCATCGTCGAGGCCGGGCTCCGCGCCGTCCCGAAACCGGCCGAGCGGGCCAGCCTTATCCTCTGGTTCGATCGTCTGGAGAAGGGCGGCGAGGCGGTCCATGCCATCCTCGACCTCGGCCCCAGCGCCTGCGAGATCATGGAGCGGGTCTTCCTGGACATCGTCCGGGCCGACGGCTCGGTGCCGGAGAAGTACCTGCCGACGGAGGCGGATACGGTCCTCCTGGTCGAGCAACTCTCCGAGTCGCGGGCCGAGAACGAGGCGTTCCTCCGGCGGGTGCGCCGGAAGGTGATTGACGACCTCGGCCTGGCCTTCGGCGGGCTGGAGGCCTGCGACCCGGCGGAGCAGGAGCGGCTCTGGCAGGTCCGCAAGCAGGCGGTCCAGATTCTCCAGCGGCTGCCGGGGCCGCGCCGGGCCACCCCGTTCATCGAGGACGTTTCCGTCCCGCCGGCCCGGCTGGTCGAATACATCCACAGTCTTCGCGAGGTGTTCGACCGGCACGGCGTGGAGGCGGCCGTCTACGGCCACGCGGGCGATTCGAACCTGCATGCCCGGCCGCTGCTGGACATGCGCCGGCCGGAGGACGTGGCCCGGATGCGGGCCATCGCCGACGACGTGGCCGACCTGGTCGTCCGGCTCGGCGGCACGGTCTCGTGCGAGCACGGCGACGGCCTCGCGCGCAGCGGGTACCTGCGGCTCCAGTTCGGCGACGACCTGTACGCTCGGATGCAGCAGGTCAAACGCCTGTGGGACCCGGCCGGCATCCTGAACCCCGGCAAGGTCGTGACGGACGAGCGGCACGTGCACACGGAGGACCTGCGGCTGGGGCCGGACTTCCATCCGGCCGAGACCGGCGAGGCGTTCGACCGCGACCCCTGGGCCGAGGAACTCCTCCGGTGCCACGGGTGCGGCATGTGCCGCGAGTTCTGTCCCGTCTTCAAGGTGACCGGCGACGAGGCCGCCGCGCCTCGCGGCAAGGCGAACCTGCTTCGCGAGATCCTGGGCGGGGGGCTCGCCCTGGCAGACCTCGATGCCGACCCCATGCGCCACCTGGCCGACCTGTGCTACAACTGCAAAACGTGCCTGGTGGAGTGTCCCAGCCGGGTCGACGTGCCTGGGCTCGTGCTGAAGCACAAGCAGCACCTGGCGGAGCGCGGCGGCCTCGCATGGACGGAGCGGCAGATGGCGAAGGTCCGGCCGATGGGCCGGGCGGGCAGCGCCGCGGCGCCCGTCTCGAACTGGGTCCTCGGCTGGCGTCCCGCCCGTTGGCTGATGGAGAAGGCCGGCGGCGTGGGCCGACGGGCCGCCGTCCCGCGCTTCCATCGCCGCCGCCTCGCCGAAGGCGTCGAGAGGCCGGCGGCCGGCGAACCGGTGCGGCGGGTGGCGTACTTCGCGGGATGTTTCGAACTCTTCAACGAGCCTCAGATCGGCCGGGCGGCGATGCGGGTCCTTCAGGCCCTCGGGTGCGAGATCGTCGTGCCCGAGCAGCGATGCTGCGGCATTCCGAAGATATGTGCCGGCGACGCCGAGGGGGCGCTGGCGGACCGGCGGTTCAACCTGGACGTGCTGGCGCCGCTCGCCGACGCCGGGTACGTCGTCGCGAGCGGGTGTCCCTCGTGCGTGCTGACCTTGACGGAGGAGTGGCTCCAGTTGGACGAGGCGGACGAACGGGCCGGCCGCGTGGCCGAGGCCACCCGCGACGTGCATACGCTTGTGGAGGAGTTGGCGGCCGAAGGCGACGGCCCCCTCGCGACCTCGGCCGAGTCGCCGTGGCGGATGCGGCGGCTGGCGTACCACGCGCCGTGTCACCTGCGGGCCGCCGGGCGGGGCGATCAGCCGAAGCGGCTCCTGGAGCGGCTGCTGGGGCTGGAGTTCGTCCTGGCGAACGAGGAGTGCTGCGGGATGGGCGGCACGTACGGCTTGAAGGCGCGGCACGCCGAGACGTCCGAGGCCATCGCCCGACCGGTTCTGGAGCGCATCGGCGGCTCCGGGGCGGAGGCGCTGGTGACGAGTTGCGGCATGTGCCGGACGCAGCTCGCCGCCGGCACGGGGTTGCCGGTCCTGCACCCGATGGAGGTGCTGGCCGATGCCCTCGCCCCGGCCGAAAGGGCTGGCGGGCCGGCGTCAGAGCAGGCATAATGGTGCGGGGTGATTCGGGCGGAGGAACCAGAGACGGCCATGGACCTGAAGACGCTCGTCGAAACGCATCGCGAGGAGATTCTGCGCATCTGTGCCGAGCACGGGGCGCGGAACGTCCGCGTCTTCGGCTCCTTGGCCCGCGGCGAGGCGGACGGCAGGAGCGACCTGGATATCCTGGTGGACATGGACCCCGACCGGAGCCTGTTTGACATGGGCGGCGTGCTGATGGACCTTCAGGAGCTGCTCGGCTGTCGCGTCGACGTGGTGACGGAGCGTGGGCTGCGAAGGCGAATGCGGGACAGGGTGCTTAGCGAGGCGGTGCCCCTATGAGAAGCGACCGCAAAAGGCTGCTCGATATGCAGGACGCCATCGAGCAGATCGGGAAATACGCCGAGGACACTCGGCAGCGCCTGGAGCAGGAAGAACTCATTCAGGTATGGATGATTCACCATCTGCAAATCCTCGGCGAAGCCGCCCGCGCCGTGTCGGACGAATTCAAGGCGGAGCACCCCGCCCTGGGGTCATATTATCGGGATGCGTCACATTCTGGTTCATAACTACTTTGAGATCGACGTGGACGTTGTCGAGAGCGTTCTTGAGAAAGACCTCCCCGACCTCAAGCGGAAGGTCACAGCCATCCTCAGGGAAATGCCCGAAGAGGAGTAGAGGCTCCACATCCCCTGCGGTGGCCATCCCGGGCTACCGCGGTCCCTGGCCCGAGCGCGATGGTTACGGACCCCGCCACGCTAACACGTCTAGGCCGGGGCGCGGTGCGGCTACTACTCGGCCGGCTCGCCCAGGAGGCCGATGATCTTCTCGTACATCTCGTCGCGGACCTGCTCGGTCTCGGCCTCCAGCGTCAGGCGCAGGAGCGGCTCGGTGTTCGACGGCCGACAGTTGAACCACCACCGCTCGTACTCGACGGTCACGCCGTCGAGGAAATCGACCGTGCCGTCCGAGAACGTCTGGGCCAGTTGGCGGATGGCCCCGTCCTTGTCCTCGACCTCGAAGTTGACCTCGCCGGTGGTGGCGTAGCGGCGGAGCGGGGCGATGAGGTCGCTCAGCGTCTCCTCCGGGTGGGCCGACAGGACGGTCAGCACCTTCAGCAGGGTGATGACGGCGGAGTCGCAGAAGTAGTTCTCGCGATAGTACGTGTGGCCGGACAGTTCCCCGCCGAACGGGGCGTTCGTCTCGCGCAGGGCCCGTTTCATGTGGCTGTGGCCGACCTTCTCCCGGTGCGGGACCCCGCCGTGTTTCTCGATTTCCTCTCTCAGGGCCCGGGTGGACCGGAGGTCGTAGACGATGCGAGCGCCGGGCTCGGCCTTCAGGAACTCCGGCACGAGCAGGGCGGTGACCAGGTCGTTGCCGACCGAATCGCCGTTCTCGTCGACGAACCCGACGCGGTCGGCGTCGCCGTCGAAGCACACGCCGCAGGCGGCGTCGGTGGCGCGGACGCGTCGGCGGAGGTCTTCCAGGGCCGCTTCTTTCAAGGGGTTCGGTTCGTGGTGGAACCGGCCGCCGCGCTCCAGGTTCATCGGCTCGACGTCGACGATGCACTCCCGCAGCAGGCTGGGCACCCACTTGGACGCCATGCCGTTGGAGGCGTCCAGGACGATGCGCCTGGGGCGAATCTCGCCCGCGAACTTCTTGACGTGCAGCAGGTAGCCGCTGGAGATGTCCTGGTGCCGGAGCGGGCCGACCGGCTGGAGGTCGGTGTCCTCGACGGCGCCGACGAGGTCCCGGATGGCCTCCAGCCCCGAGCCCATGGCGACCGGCACGCACTCCGGCCCGGTGATCTTGAAGCCGTTGTAGGCGGCGGGGTTGTGGCTGGCGGTCACCTGGATGCCGCCCAGCGCGCTGGTGCTGCCGACGGCGTAGTAGATGGCGGGGGTCTCGATTTCGCCGACGCACATCGCCCCCACGCCGGCGGCGCGGACGCCCTCGGCGGCGCTGGCGGCGTACGCCTCGCTGGTGGGGCGCATGTCGCGGCCGACGACGATCCAGTGCGCCTCGGGCTTGGCGCCGTCCGGCAGCCGGTCCGCCAGGTGCCGGGCCGTGGCGAACCCCACCTTCCAGGCGAGGGTCCGGGTGATCTGCTCCTCGGCCAGGCCGCGGATGTCGTATGCCTTGAAGACGGCGTTGAGGTCGACCTGGGGTTCGGCGCGGTCCTCGGCCGGGCCGGCGGTCACCTCCCGCCACTTGCAGTCCTTGCACTTGGGGTAGTGTCGGGCGATGCGTGCGCGGCAGACGGCCTCGGAGATGGCGTACTTCTCGCCGGGGCACCGGCGTTCGTCCTGTGGGCTCGGCGGCACGGCAGTGCTCCGCGTCGGGTGCGGGGTTCAGACCTCGAACTTGGGGCTTTGCCCGAGGAACGCCCTCGGGTTGTGCCAGACCACGGTCTCGATGGCCGTCTCGGCCAGTTCCATTCCGCGCATGGCGCCGATGGTGACGAGGGTGGCCAGGGGGTCGCTGTCGCCCCAGTCGGCCGAGGAGTTCAGCAGCATCCGCTCGGTCCCGAAATCGCGGATGAGTGCGGCGGCCTCTTCCGGCGCCAGGGCGCCGGGATGGACCGTCAGGCCGGTCCAGCACCCGGTGTCCTGGGCGGTCTGGATCGTCTCCCGGGTGCAGTGGTCCACGACGCAGAGGTCGCGGGGCGGGTCCACCTCCTCGATGACCCGGGCGATGATCTCCATGCCCGGCTTCTTCTGGTCGGCATGCGGCGTGCGGATGATGCAGAGCAGGCCGCGCTCCGCAGCCAGTTCCAGTTGTCGGCGGAACGTCCGCGTCTCGTTCTCGGTGTTCTGGTACAGCCCGATTTCGCCGATGCCCAGGCAGGTCGGCCGCTCCAGGTACGGGTCGATCCGCTCGAGCACCCGCTCGGTCAACTCGACGTTCTCGGCCTCCTTCGGGTTGACCGCCAGGAGGCAATAATGCCTGACGCCGAAGCCGGCGGCCCGGTCGGGCTCGAACGTGGCCAGGTGGTTGAAGGAATCGAGATGGCTTTCGGCATACCGGCGGTCGGCGCCCGGCCAGAAGGCGGGTTCGCAGACGGCCACGATGCCGGCCTCGGCCATGAGGCGGTACTCGTCAGTCGTCCGCGCCAGCATGTGGATGTGCGGGTCGATGATCTTCATGGCGTTCTCGAAGCCCGGGCCGCTACTCCAAAAATCCATCCTAGGGAAAAGGGCCGCCCGAATCAAGAACCTCTTGACGTGGCACGAATGGCATGCTAGAATGTTACTGAACCAAGCGGACCATTCGAAAGGAGGCACACGATGTGTGACACATGTGGCTGTGGCGAAAAACCCGAACCCGAGGAACAAGAGCAGGAAGAAGAGCAGGAAGAGTAGAGGAGGCTCAGACTCCTTTACATCCGCCGCGGGACGCACCTTCCGGCGAAGCGTCCCGCGGCCCATTTATGCCGAGACCTCGTCGCCCGGGGCAAGCCGGCCCGGGCGGATGCCCAGGCCGGGGACGCGAATCCGCCTCGACACGCCTGGAGAAATCGTTCCAGGGACTTGACTAGCGCCCGGCCGCAGGCGAATAATAGGTGAGTAGGGGAGGGCGGCCCTTGGAACGCAGCACCCTCCCCCGAAACGCAGGACCCAGACCCGAATCATCCGTCGTCGGTCATCCCCCCGCCGGCGGCGGAGAAGAGCCGGGCGGAGCCACGGCGACTCCGTCCGGCATTTTTTGCGCCCTTCTGGGTTTGAAGCCAAGTCCTTATTTTATAAGGATTTACGCACCATCCGCCGGCTTCCTGCTTGCCTTGCGCCCCCCTTTTGTGGCGCGTAGGTTGCGCGCCATACGCCCCGACCCTTCGGCTCGCTTCACCAGATCGCCGAACGCCCGCGCGTCGGACACCTCTTTTGCGGTGGCCAGCCGCCGTGCTTCCATCACGTCGCCGGACACGTAGTGATTGTCCTGCACGCGCTTGTCTCCCCCGGCCGACAGCGAGCATGACGCCGGCCTCGTCGGCCCCGGCCGTCTCGGCCCCGCTGCCGGCCGTGCGCCGCGGCCCGTGCGGGCTCGTCTCGGGCAGGCCAAGGCTATGGCAGACGCCGCGCAGGAATGCGGCGAAGAGGCATCGACGCGTTTGGAACGCCAACTGCTTCCACAGACCCTTGCCAGCCTCGCGCCAGGGGCGGAAGGCGAAGCCGGTGCCGCGACCTGCCGGCGTCAGCGACGCCCGGCGTGTATTCAGTTCGGCGGTCAGGGCCGCGTCGAGCAGCGGGGGTAGCCGGCTCTGGCCGCTCTTTGTATCGTCGCCCGACAGCGCGAAACAGGCGAGGTCGTGAGGGCTCGTCATACCCGGCGGCGGCCGCGCCGCAACGCAAAATCGAACCAGGACCTTACGGCGGACGGCCTGGTGGACCTTCGTGGGAAACCCGTTGCAATACACCTCCTGCGGATGGACAATACTTTGGCCGATGTCCGGGTCGGCACCGTGATGCCCGGCCGGCGAGGCAGGTCGAGGAGCCGGTGGGGCTCTTCGTTTCGGGGCATCGTCACGGATGGTCCACGGGACGGTGGGCCGTTTACGTGGCCCTCAAAGCATGCACTGCGCTCCATGCATTCCAAGTATACGAAACGTCGGGCGGAACTGGCCGGCAGTTTGCGGGGGCGTATTCTGGATTGTGGCAGTGGGGACAATTTTTACGCCGGGTTGTTGCAGCAAAGCGGGGAGGAGGTGGTGAGCCTCGACGTGGACCTCGGGGCGCTGGCCTCGGCGCGTCCGGCCGCCGTCGCCGCCTCCTGCGCCCGGCTGCCGTTCGTGGACGACGCCTTTGATGCCGTCTGGGCCTGCGCGATCATCGAGCACGTCCGAGAAGCGTGCCTGCCGGAGATGATTCGCGTCACGCGGCCGGGAGGGCGGGTGGTCGTCATCACGCCGAACCGTTATTCACCTTTTGATGCGATGAAGCGGGTCCTGGGGCTCCGCGCCTGGAACGAAAACGAAGGGCACGTTCGGCTGTATGACTGTGACGCCCTCCGCGCTTACGGCCCCGTGCACGGGGAGACGTGGTTCGTGCCGCTGTGCGGCTGGCTCTTCTGGCGCTGTCCCCGCCTGGCCCACGTCCTGGTCCAGGACCTGCACGTCACCGGGTCGCTCAAGGCCAAGGCGCGTCGGATGCGGCCGTCGCGCCTGGTGTGAGCGCGGCGGAGAGGGCTGACGGTCTCCGGCATGTCCGTGGACGCGGCGGAGCACCCGCTCAGGGCCGAGGATCCTTTGAGCCATAACAGGGGGCCGACCGCCTCTCCGAGTCGCGGTGCAGAATGGGCGATGCTTCCACGGCAACGTCGGGTCTTCTGACGAGGAATCGCACCGCGATTCTGTTGCTCCTCGTTGCCGCACTCTACCTCGGTGCGGTCAACAATCAGTGGGCGATCACCAGCGACTCGAGTCTGTACCTGGGGACGGGCCGGTCGCTCGTCGAAGGCCGCGGCATGACGTTCAACGGCAAGGACCAGTGGGGGCTTCCTCCGCTGGTGCCCCTGATGATTGCCGGTTGCCGCCTCCTGGTGGGAAGCCACTACTGGCTGATCAATCTCGTCGTGACCGCCTTCGCGCTTGGCATGGTAGGCATGACGTGGCTCATCCTGCGCCAGGTGGTGCCCTCTTTGCCGAGGTGCAGCCCGGCCGCCTTCACCTTTGCCGTCTTGCTGGCGGTCGGGACGTCGGCCCGGCTCTTCAGCGAATCGTGCCGGATTATGACCGATGTGCCGTTCGGGTTCTTCGTCCTGGGCGGGATCGTCTGCTTCATCCGTGGATGCCAGGGCCGGGCCGCGTGGCTGCTTCTGGGGACCGCGGCATGGCTTGGAGCCGTGATGACCCGCCTGGTGCCGGGCCTGGTGCTCTACGGCGCCGCCCTGGCGTCCGTGCCGTTCACCTGCCGCCGGCCGGGATGGGCGAAACGGCTCGGGGCTGCGGCCGGGGGTGCGGCGATCCTTGCGGGGGGGATGGCGGCGTGGGTCGTGCTCGTCCGCAGCCGGGCAGAGCCGGGATCCGTGGATTACGTCGGCGCAGCCCTCTCGGGCCGCTTCCTTCGCGTTGACTTCGAGCAGGTGAAGCGGATGGCCGATGCCGTGACGCACATCCCTGCCGCGCTCTGCGGCAGCCTCGTGGACCAGAAGATGCCCTACCTCAACCTGGTCCCGACCCTGCTGCTGGCGGCGGGCCTGTGGAGGATGGTAAAAGCGCGGCAGTGGGTGATCGTGCTGACCATCGGAGGCTATGTGGGATTCCTGGTCTACTACGCGGTGGAGGGGGTGGCGGCCCGGTACTTTCTGCCCGTTATGCCTCTGCTGGCCTACGGGGTGCTTCTGGGAACCGAGACGCTGGCCGCGCCGGCCAGGCATCGGCTTTCACGCCGGGCGAGGCGGCTGCGGCGGAAGCAAGGGCGCGGCCGGTGGGACCGATTCCTCCTTTTCAACCTGCAGGCCTGGCGGCGGACGCTGTGGGCCTCCGTCTACGTGGCGGCCTGCCTGGCTGCCGCCATCAGCCTGCCGAAGGTGGCACGCGGCCTGTATTGGATGCGCCATCCGCAGTTCTACGAGGTGTTCGACCACGGCCGTTGGAAGGCCTACCGGGAGACGGCGGCCTACCTGGCCCGCCGGGGCGAGCGCGGCTCGGATCGGGTCTTGGCGCCAAAAGGGGCGGTGGTACACTACCTGTGTCGCCTCCGGACCGAGAGCATGTTCCGGTGGCGAGGAAAACTGGTTACGCATTTTGATATGCTCACGCCGGAAGAGTTTACCAGAGCCGCCCGGCAGCGCGGCTACGCGTTCGTGGTGGTGGATGCCCCGCCTCCCCCCTCGGGGGCGATCAGCCGGCTGAGTGATGAGGAAGCGTGGGCCCGGGAGGTGGCCCGGGCCCTCCGCGCCAGCGGCGCGTTCCTGGAACCGGCCGTCTTTGGTTCTCTAGCCGTCTACGAGTGCGCCGCAGCGCCCAGGGAGGGTCGGCCCCGGGGCGGGCTTGCTCCAGGCGCGGAATAGCCCGGCATGAACGTCTTGGTGGTGACAACCAGTTATCCCTGCAAGCCGGGCGACACGGCCGGGGTATTCGTCCACCGCCTGAACCGGGCCCTCGTTCAGAGAGGACACGCGGTGCGGGTGATCGCGGCGGCGAGACCGGGCGCCCGCGGCCGGGCGGGGGTCGACGGCGTCCCCGTCTGGTATTCCCGGTACGCCCTCTCGGACGCGGGGCATTACTTGACCTCCGTGCCGGGAGGTATCCCGGAGGCGCTCAGACGCCGACCGGCAGCGGTGCTGCAAGTGCCCTTGCTGGTGGCGAGCCTGGCATGGGCGTCCGTCGGCCACGCCGGTTGGGCGGACGTCGTGCACGCACACTGGGTCGGGTCGGCCCTGGCGGCGAATGCGGCCCGCGCCTTTGCCGGGGTGCCCATTGTCTTGACGCTGCACGGCAGCGACGCCTACCTGATTGAGCAGCGGACCGTCGGACGCCTCGCGGCCCATTGGGCGTTTCGCCAATGCCGGGCGGTGACCGTGGTCAGTCGCAACCTGGCGCCGCTGGTGGAACCCGCCATGCCACCGCGGGGGCGTCCGGTCCACGTCACGATGCTGGGGGTGGACCTGGAGCAGTTTCGGCCGGCAGCCACGCGACGCCCGGGCCTGGCGCGGGGGCTGTACGTGGGCCATATTACACGGTCCAAAGGTGTGGATGTGTTGATTGAAGCGCTGAGCCGGTGTCGAGACGCCCCGTGGAACTTCACGCTGGTCGGCGATGGAGGCGATTTCCAGAGGATGGAAGGCCTGGCGAAGGCGCGCGGTATCGGTGACCGGCTCCAATGGCGTGGGCGGCTCTCGCCGGCTGCCATCCCCGCCCTGATGCGGGAACACGACTTCCTGGTGCTGCCCAGCCGAAGCGAGGGCCGGCCGACCGTCCTCCTGGAGGCCATGGCCAGCGGCCTGCCCGTCATCGCCACACGCGTAGGCGGCGTGCCCGACCTGGTCGCCGACGGCAAAACCGGTCTGCTGGTTCCCTCCGAACAGGTCGAAGCCCTGACCGAGGCCATTCGACGCCTGGCACGAAGCCCCGAACTCCGCCAGGAGATGGGCCGGACCGGACGACGGTACATGATTGATCACGGACAGACGCTGGAGGCGACGGCGGCGAGGTTCGAGCGCCTTTTTGCCGCGGTCACCGGCCGGGCCTGACGGCGGCCGCGGCGAGGGAAGCGGCGGCGCCGGCCTACGACGGCCGACGCCGCAGAGCCCTCACCAGCGCCAGCGCGCTCCAGGGCACCAGCCGCGTGACGAGACAGAGCACGGGAAACGCGGCCCACAGCCCCGCCTTGGCGGCGACGGTCCAGCCGAGCCCCTCCAGCGGCGTCACCGCGAGGGACACGAGGTACACGGCCGCAGCCAGCAGGGTCAGCAGGCCCAGCCGCCCGATATCATATCGAAGGTTGTAGAACTTCCTCGAATAATAGAGGCGGAGACCGTTCCACAGGAGCATCGACCCCAGCGTCGCTGCCGCCGCCCCCATGATGCCCAGGAACGGTATCAGCACGAGGTTCAGCCCGACGTTGGCGGCGGCGCTGACCATCACAATCGCGGAGAGGTGCGCGGCCTTGTTGCGCATAATCAGGCCCCACTCCAGAAACGTGCCGAGAACCTGCTGGACCATGGCCAGCACCACCACGGGCACGATGACCCAGGCGGCGTAGAACGCGGGCTTCCGGGCAATCAGCATGACGATCTCGCGGGCGAACAGGGCCAACCCCAGGCCCGCAAGCACCGCCAGACCGTAGTACAGCGTCGTGACGGAGCAGATGAACCGCCGCTGCGCCTCGGGCCGGGCCTCGAGTTGGCGGATGGTGGGGCTGACGGCGTCGCGGGCGGGTGTGCCGACGACCGTATCCAACCCTTCCCCCAGGCGGTAGCCCAGGTCGTACAGGCCCAGGCTCGCCACAGGCACAAGCGCCCGCAGCACGTACCGGTCGCCCAATTGCATGACCAGGCGCGCCAGGCCCGTCGGCAGCAGCGGGACGCCGAACCGCAGGGGCCCGGCCAGGACGCCCGGGTCGAACCGGAACCGCGCGTGCCGCACGAACACCGGCAGCGCCAGGACGACCGTGACGGCGGGCCCGGCGACGAAGCCCCAGACGGCGGCCTCCAGGCCCAGGTGCAGGGTATGGAGGCCCACGAAGACCACGGCGACCGTGCCGGCGGCACCGGCCAGGGCCACCCCCACGAAGTACGTTGCCATCGCGCGGAGTTTGATGAACATCAGCAGCATCAGCCCGAGCGGATTCGCCAGGACCACCAGGGCGTACAGGCGGGTCAGCCGGACCGGATCCTCCGCCGCCTCGCCCGGCAGGAGCCAGCGGGCTATCGGGGGGGCCGCCACATACCAGGCCCCGGCCGAGGCCAGGACCAGCCCCGTCAGGACCAGGCCCACGTTGAACAGCAGGACGGCCCGGCGCTCGCGATAGGCGGGATGGTAGTAGAACCGCATCACCCCGCCGGTGACCAGGGGCGTGGTGATGAGCCGGGCCAGCACCTCCCCCGAGACGATGAGCAGCGCCAGCGTCCCCAGGTCGGCCGGCTCCAGGTAGGCCGTGTACAGGGGGAGCAGGAGGAACAGCAGCCCCCGCCGGCCGACGTTGCCGACGGCGAACAGCCCCGTCCGCTTCAGCGTCACCCGGTGTGGTTCGAGCAAGATGGTTCCCGGCCCGGTACTTCCGTTGCCCCGCCGGTGAGCGGCTTCTAGGCGGAGGCGACCTCTTCGAGCAAAGCCATAAACCAGGGCACCCTGCGGCGATAGTCAATGTGTTCCAGGGCCCACGCGCGGTGGGTCTCCTGGAGCCGTCTGAACGCCGCCTCGTCCATCTCAAGCAGCCGCTCAAGGGCCTGGTAACACGTCTCGGCATCGGTGGCATCGAGAATCGGGCACCCCTCGCCGTGGCATTGCCGGACGAACTCCCGGTCCAGCGCCTTGACGGTGACCGCGCCGACGCTGAGGGCGTCGCGGGCCATCCCGGCCAACACGCCGTACTCCTTCGCCAGGTTGTCCACGACGACGGCGTTGGGAAGGGACAGGTACGCCAGCAATCTGGTGTAGGGCAGGTGCGGGACGAAGTCGATGAACCCGCCCAGGCGTTTCTCCTCCACCCGCTGCATGAAAGGCTGGACGTCGTCGCCGTGGGTCCCGACGACGGCCCGGACCCGGTCTCCCCACCCGTGCACGAGGCGCTCGAAGGCCTCCAGGAACATCTCCGGCCCCTTGTAGACGGGACGAGACCGGTCCATGAAGTTCAATCGGCTGAGCCACAGAAACAGCCGGCGGTACCCGCCATAGGTGGCATGAAGGGACTCGATCAAGGCCGGGTCGGCCCGGCGGCTGTTGGCCTCCACGTCTTCGGGTATCCCCCAGAGGCGCGCCTTGTCCGCGTGCCCCAGGCGGTTCAACACGTCCACCTCGGGCCGGAACATCGAGACCACGACCCGCACGCGTTTCAGGGCGCGGCGCATCTGCAGCGATACCACCCGCCACGGCAGCGGCGTCCGCCACGCAAACAGCCACAACGGATACTCGCTTATCTCGCACCCCGAGGCCAGGTGAACGATAGGCAAGCGACGGAAATGCCTCACCGCCAGCAGGCCGCGCGACCCCATCGTCACAAGCACGTCCGACTCCGCTTCGATCCGGCGGGCCACGCGGCTGGGTCGGAGGAACCAGGTTCGGCCGCGGTCGTCGTACTCGTGAATCCAATGGGGATACCCTTCCGCCTCCGGCGCGACGTCCGGGTCGACCTCCTCCGGCAGACACCGGGGGCCCCGCTCCTGCCGCAGCAGGTAAAGATGGGCATCCTTGCCGGCCTCGCGCAGCCACTTGCCCATGCGATACAGGTTGTTGCCCATGTTGCCGATCAATGCCACCCGCATCCATCTCTCCTACGGTTCTCACCGGCAGGCCCCCCTCCGTGTCGGCGAGGCCGGCCCATGGTCGAGACGAAACCCGCCGCCGGTGCGTGTATCCTTTCGCGGTGTGCGGCAGCGGAGACCGGCACGGGCAAAAGGCGTTACGGCGAGAGACCGCCGGCGTCCAGGACCGTTTCCGCGTCCAGGCGGCGGGCCTGGCAGAAGGCCGCGCCCGTCATCGGCCCGTCCGCGGCGGTCTCCACCTCGTGCACCAGGACGAGCCCGCCGCCCGCGCACCGGACGCCGAAGGCGTCGGAGGCCTCGGGCACGGGGAACTCCACGGCGCCCGGCGCGGCGTCCGGCCAGGCGGGACGATCGGGGAGACTCGTCGCCCACAGGGTGACCTTCTCGTCGCCGAGGAACGTGAACGCGCCCGGGTACGGCCGGGTCTGGGCCCGGACCCAATCGTGGGCCTGGCGGGCAAATTTCTCCGGCCACGGCAGGCGGCCGTCCTCCGGCGCCCGCTGGTCCACGTAGGTGGCCTGGCTTTCGTCCTGGACGATGCGCGGCGCCGTGCCGCGGGCCATCTGCGGCAGTCGTTCGCGAAGCAGGCTGACGGCCGCCCGGGTCGCCTTTTCGTACACGGTGGCACAGGTGTCCTGGAGCGTGATCGGGAAGGCAGCCTGGCCGATCAGGTCGCCGTCGTCCACGCCGTCGGCGAGGTAGAACAGCGAGACGCCGGTCCGGCTCTCGCCGTGGATGATGGCCCAGGGGATGGGCGCCCCGCCGCGGTACTTCGGCAGGAGCGAGGCGTGGATGCCCGCGCAGCCCATCGGGGCCATCTCCCGGACGGACCGCGGCACCATGTAGTACCAGCCGAGCGCCAGCAGCAGGTCCGGCCGCCAACGCGTGAGCGGCTCGCGATACGACTCGGCGGTGACCTTGCCGGCGAGCGTGACGACCTCGCCCCCCGCCCGGCGGGCCAGGTCGGTGAAGTCGGCGTGCGTGCGGATGCGGACCGGGTCGTCCGAGTACGAGATGCGGATGGCCTGCGGCGTGGTGAGGACGCCGGCCACCTCGACGTCCTCGGCCGGCAGCACGCCCTCCTCCAGACAGCGGCGGCCGAACTGCGTGCTGCTGAGCAACGCGATGCGCATGAGGGCATCTCCCGTTGCCTGGGGCCGTTGCGGATTCGGCCGCCGGCGGCGTCCCGCTTCACGGGCCGCAACGTAAGTTAGGGGAAGTGGCTACGCTTCGTGAAACCGCCGCAGCCACGTCTCGAAGCACAACAGGCTCCAAATCAGAAGCCGGTGATTTTTCTGGCCGGCGGCATGGATGTCAAGCGATTCCCGGACGAACGCCGTGTCCAGGTACTCGCTGATACGGGCAGACGGGTCGGTCAGGACCTGGCGGATGTATGCCTCGCTCCGGCCGCGGAACCACGATTCGTCCGGGGCGCTGAAGCCCTGCTTGCGGGCGCCCGTGACCTCCGGCGGCAGGATGTGCCCCATGGCCTGGCGAAGCACGTTTTTGCCCGACTGGATCTTCTCCTGGTACACGTACTTCTTCCGGGGCAGGTTCTCGTCGATGCGCTCCAGGTGGTCCAGGCCGTCCACCTTCATCGTCACGGGGACCCGGCAGGCGAAGTCCACCAGTTCGTTGTCCAGCAGGGGCACCCGCGTCTCCAGGCCGTGGGCCATGGAAAGTTTGTCCTCCACCACCAGCAGGCCGTGCAGGAACGTCTTGCATTCGAAGTACAGCGACCAGCGGACCTGCTCGGCCGGCGTGTGGGCCTGGACGTCGTCGCCGAAGACCCGTTTGAACGTGGTGAGCGTGTGGCTGCGGAACGGCACGGCGTCGTCGCCGTCGCGCATCCGGTTCAGGCGGTCCGCCACGTCGCGGTTGAAGAGGCGGGGCTTGTCGCGGTTGCGGACCAGCCGCTTCCAGTAACGGTAATAGTTTTGAATATATCCCTCGTGTCCGTGCGAGACCGCCGCCGCGTACCGCCAGGGGTATCCGCCGAAGAGTTCGTCGCCGCCGGCGCCGCTCATGACGACCTTGACGAACCGGCTGGCGAGGCGTGCCATGTAGTAATTCGGATAACACTGGCCGACGCGGAGGTCCTCCAGGTGCCAGACGAGCCGGTCCATGACGGCTTCCATGTCGCCGGAATGGAGGACGCACTCGTAGTGCTCGGTCTGGAAGGTATTGGCCATCTTCTCGGCGAGTTCCCGCTCGTCGAACGTCATCTCGTGCTCGGCGGCCTCGGAGAGGTCGAAGCCGCCGGTGAAGGTGAAGATGCGCCCGAACTGGCGGGCGGTCAGCGCCGTAATCGTGCCGCTGTCCATCCCGCCGCTGAGGTAACTGCCCACGGGCACGTCGCTGACGCACTGGCGGACGACGGCCTCCCGGATGAGCGTGGCGAGGCGGCGCTGGATCTCTTCCTCCGGCTCCCGGAGGTCGCCGCGGAAGTCGAAATCCCAGTAGCGGGTCTGCGTGATCTCCCCGGACGCCGCGTCCACCGTCAGGTAATGGCCGGGCGCAAGGAGCCGGACGCCCTCGAACAGCGTGCGGTCGCTGAAGGTGTTCTGAAACGAGAAGTACTCGTTCAGCGCCAACAGGTCCACGCCGGGCCGCCGGGGCAGGTAGGCCAGGATCGACTTGATCTCCGAGCCGAACACCACCGCCCCGTCCGCCTCGGTCCAGTAGAGCGGCTTGATGCCGCAGCGGTCCCGCGCCAGGTAGAGCCGCCGGCGCGGCGCGTCCCACAGGGCGAAGGCGAACATGCCGTTGAACCGCTCGACGCACTCGATGCCCCAGGCTTCGTAGGCGTGGAGGATGACCTCGGTGTCGCTGCGGCTGGCGAACGTGTGGCCGAGGCCTTCCAGTTCCTCGCGCAACTCTCGAAAGTTATAGATCTCTCCATTATAACTGACCCATGCGGCGGCGTCGCGGCCGGTCATCGGCTGGTGGCCGCGCGGAGACAGGTCGATGATCGAGAGCCGCCGGTGCCCCAGGAACAGGGTCCAGCGTCCCTCGGCCAGGAGCCGGCGGCCTGCCTCGGCGTCGATGACGGGCAGGTGCGGCGAGATCGAGCGGAACTGCGGGTCCGCCAGCGCCACGTGCCGGCCTTCGGTTCTGCTCGCCGTCCCGCCGGATTCCCACAGGAGATACCCCGCGTCGTCCGGACCGCGATGGGCCACCACGTCGACCATCGGTTTCAGGGCCTCGGCGCGAAGTGGCGCGCCCGAGAGCGAAATGACTCCGGCTATGCCGCACATGAGGAATCAGTCCAGGGACCGGATGGCCTCGACGACGTACGCCACGTCCGACTCGTCCATGCGGTTGTGCAGCGGAATGGCCATGCTGAGCCGGTCGGCGTCCCGGGCTGCGGGGCAGTCGTCCGGCTTCCATCCGAACCGGTCGCGGTAGTAGGCCAGCATGTGGACGGCGTGGGTGCCCGGCCGGGTGCTGATGCCCTTCTGCTGGAGCGTCTCCATGATGGCGTTCCGCGGCGCCGGCGAGCGCGACTCGTCCACCATGCACACGTACGACTGGTAGGAGTGCTCGCAGCCGTCCGGCACGCGGGGCGTGCGGAGCCAGGGGACCTCGGCCAGGGTCTCGTCGTACCGTGCGGCCAGTCGTCGGCGCTGGGCGAGGAGGCGGTCGAGTTTCTCCATCTGCACCAGCCCCACCGCTCCCTGGAGGTCGGTCATCCGGAAGTTGAACCCCGGCAGATGGAACTCCGGCAGGATGTACGGCTTCGAGCCGTGGTGCCGCTGTTCTTCCGGGACGGTGGCGCCGTGGTTGCGGAGGGCGTTGATGCGGCCGGCCAGGGTGTCGTCGTTGGTGGTCACCATGCCGCCCTCGCCGGTCGAGATGACCTTCCGCGGATGGAAGGAGAAGCCGGCGGCCCGGCCCAGCCCGCCGGCGGGACGCCCCTTGTACGACGCCCCGACGGCGCAGGCGGCGTCCTCGACGATGGGCACGCCGGGGGCGGCGGCCGCGATGCCCTCCACGTCCGCGCACAGCCCGAACAGGTGGATCGGAATAACGGCCCGCGTGCGCGGCGTGACGCGTTCGGCCACCCGGGCCGGGTCGGCGTTGAACGTCTCGGCGTCGATGTCCACGAACACGGGCGTGGCGCCGCAGTGGACCACAACGTTGGCGGTGGCTACCCACGTGAACGAGGGCACGATGACCTCGTCGCCGGGACCCACCTCCAACGCCGCCAGAATCAACCGGAGAGCCGTCGTGCAATTGCAGGTGGCCAGGGCGTGGCGGACCCGGTGCCGACGGGCGAACGCCTCCTGGAAGGCGGCGACCTTGGGCCCCTGGGTGATCCAGCCGCTCTCGAGGGGGTCGCGGAGGGCCTGCCATTCTTCCTCGCCGGTGGCCGGCCGGGCGATGGGGATGTGTCGCGTCTCACCCATCCGTGATCCCTACCGCTGCGCGGCGGCGCTGGACTTCCTCGATATGGGCGCTGCGCCAGGCGATGAGGCGCTCCAGCCCCTCGCGCAGGGGGACCTCCGCCCGGAACCCCAACTCGGCCTCCGCCTTCTTCGGGCAGCCGACGCGGTTCCTGACGAACGTCGGGCCGCCCGGATCGTACTGGATGGCCAGGTCCGACCCGCTCAACTCGAGCAGCACCTCGGCCAGTTCCCTGATGGTGGTCTTGCGGCCGGTGCCGACGTTGTAGAACGTGTCGGTGGTGTCGGCCATCATGGCCAGGACGTTGGCCCGGGCGCAGTCGCCCACGTAGACGAAGTCGTACGCCTGGGACCCGTCGCCGTAGACGATGGGCGGCAGGCTGCGGTCCAGCCGGTCGAGGATCTTCATGATGACCGGCACGTAGGCGCCGCGGTAATCCTGCCGCGGACCGTACACGTTCATGTACCGCAGGCCCACGTAGTCGAAGTGCTTCTCGGTGTCCTTGTATCGGTGATAGAGGGCCCGGGCCATGTGCTCGCCGGCGATCTTGGTGGCCCCGTAGAAGTTCGTGTTGTTGTGGGGGTGGTCTTCGGTCATCGGTTCCTCGACGGCGTCGCCGTAGACGGAGGCGGAGGAGGAGTAGACGAGCCGCTTCACGCCGCTCGCGAGGCAGGTCTCCAGCACGTTGAACGTGCCGGCGATGTTGACCTCGAACGCCGACCGCGGGAACTCCCAGCAATGGAGCAGCCACATGGCGGCAAAATGGAACACGCCGTCCATGCCCTCCATGGCGGCGCGGAGGATATCGCGATGCATCAGTTCACCGCCCAGGGGGAAGACCTCCACCCGCGGGTCGCGGAGGGCGTCGGCCAGGTTTTCCCGCGTGCCGCGAGAGAAGTTGTCGTAGATGCGGACCTCGGCCACGTCCTCGGCCAGCAGCGCATCGACCGTGTGTGATCCGATCAGCCCGGCCCCGCCGATGACCAGAAACCGCTTGCCGTTCAGATCCATCCCGTCGCCTCCCTTTCCCGGTAAGCATCAAAGAGGGATTATAGAGTGGCTGCGGGGCGGCCTCAATGCAATTCCGCGTGGCGGCTCGCTCCCGGTCCGGCTTCCCGTTTGCTTGACAGATTAGCGCCGGAGCGGCATAATCGGCCCGCCCTTCGTGACGGTGACGGCTGGTTCGGTTCGGAACCATGACCCGCAAGACCGCCATCCTGCTCCTGCTGCTGGCCGGGCTGTACCTTTCGGCGGTCAACGACCATTGGGCGCCGAAGTCGGATTCCGCCCTGTACGTCGGTCTGGGCCGGTCGCTGGCGGAGGGTCGCGGCATGGTGTTCAACGGCCGGCAGGAGTGGGGCATCCCGCCGGTCCTTCCATTTCTGCTGGCCGGCTGCCGCCTGCTGGTAGGCGATCATTACTGGCTGCCGAACCTGTGTATGACGGTGTGCGGCCTGGGGGTGGTGGTCTTCTCGACGCTCTCCGTGCGGCGTCTGTCGGCGGACCTGCCGGCTTCCGTGCGCGGCACGGTGGTGCTGGGGACGCTGCTGGTCGTCGGCACGAGTGCCCGGCTGTTTATCGACACGACCCGTCTCATGACGGACGTCCCGTGCCTGCTGTTCGTGACGGCGGGGCTGTACGCGTTTCTCCGGGCGCGGTCGGGGCACTGGGCCTGGTATCTGGTGGGCACGGCGGTGATGGTCGTCGCCATTCTGACCCGCCTGCTGGCCGTCTTCTTCTTCGCGGGCTATGGGGTGGCGGCCGCGTTGACGGCGTGGCAGCGCGGGCGGAAGAGCGTGCTGGTGGCCCTGGTCGGCGGGACGCTCGCCGCCGCGGGCCTGTTTCTCCTCTGGATCCTGCTGTTTCGCAACCGGGCGGGGCCGGAAGCCGTCGACTACCTCTCGGCGAAGGTGATAGGTCGGCTCAGTCCGCTGATGCCGGGCAAGGGGGCCGAACTGCTGAATGCCCTCGCGAGGCTTCCCGATGCCGTCACCTCCACCATCGTGTACCAGAAACTCTCGTGGTTCGGCCTGGTGCCGCTGGCGCTGATGGCCATCGGCCTGGTGCGGGCGGTCCGGCTTCGACAGTGGTTCGCGGTCTTTCCGGTGGGCTTCTACGTGGGATTCCTGGTGTGGTGGGCGCCAGGATCGGTAGCGTCGCGGTATCTGCTGCTCGCCATGCCGATGCTCGTCTACCTGTTGCTGGCGGGTCTGGCGACGGCCGCGCCGCCCGTGCGGAAGGTCCTGGCCCGGGCAGCGCGGCGGCTGAGGGGGTCCGGACGCCGGACGCTGGCGTGCTGGGCTGCGACCACGACCGTTCGGGCCGGCCGCCTGGCCGCCATCTACGCGGTCTCCATCGCGGTAGCCATCGCCATGGCCATCTCGCTGCCCAAGATCGGCCGCGAGATCTACTGGATGCGGCACTCGCAATTCTACACCGTGTTCGACGGCGGCCGGTGGCAGGATTACAAGGCGATGGCCGATGACCTCCGCAACCACGCGGACCCCTCGGCCGATCGATGCCTGACACCCAAGGGAACGGTGGTTCACTACTGGTCGGGTGTGATCTGCCGGTCGCAGATTCGTTGGAAGGAAACGCGATACAGCCATCTGCACGATTTGCCGCCGAACGAGTTCGCCCGGATGGCGGCCCGGAGTCGATACACGTTCATCGCGGCGCCGATGGACGAAGGCGAATGGAGCCGCGCCATTGTGCCGGCGATGGAGCAGGTGGGCGCCTTCGAGGCGCCGCCCCGGCGTTTCGGCGACCTGGCGCTGTTCGAGCGGAACACCGAGGCCGGGTCGCCCTGCAACGGCGAGTGGCCTCGAGGTCAGTCGGCGGGATCCTGGTCCGGGACGGGGCGGCCGACCGGTGGCGAAGGCGCTGCCATGTTGCGGTTCAGGTGCCGATTCATCTCCATATCGAACCACATGGCGAACAGGCCGAACTGGGTGCTACTGATGGCCGTCAGCGCCCACACCAGGGCGTTGATCTCGGGAATCACGCCCGTCGTGATCCAGACGTAGAGGAGCCGGACGAAGAACCCCACGCTCATCAGGCCCGTCAGCATGGCCGCCCCGTAAAAGAGCACCAGCGGATGGAAGTCGCGGATGACGTACTTCTCCTTCATCCGCCACAGGAACCGGGTGAAGAGGAGCCACGTCATCCGCGGGATGACGCGCCAGGCCCGCATCTTCGACTGCTCGCCCACGTTGTACACCGGCCGAAGGTGCACGTCCGCCACCCGCAGGTCGAACAGGTTGAGCCGGACCAGCAGGTCGTTCGGATACCCGTAGCCCGGGTAGACGGCGCCCAGGTCCATCAGGTCGAGCGCCGCCAGGGAGATGGCGGTGTAGCCGGTCTGAGAGTCGGCCACGTGCCAGTACCCGCTGGCGATCTTGGTCGTCATCGAGAGGAAGGCGTTGCCCAGGTACCGGTGCCGGGGGATGGTGCCCCACGCGCCCTGGTAGAACAGGCGGTTGGCCTTGGCGTAGTCCGTCCGGCCCTGGGCCACCGGCGCCACCAGGACCTCGAGTTGGTCGGGGTCCATCTGGCCGTCGCCCGCCATGACGGCCGTGACGTCGACGCGGCGTCGGCGGGCCTCGGCGTAGCCGGTGCAGATGGCGGCGCCGACGCCGCGGTTCCGCTCGTGGCGGAGCAGACCGATCTCCGGCTCCTCGGCGTCCCGGCCGGCCGCGTGCCGTTCGACCACGGCCGCCGTACCGTCCCCGCTGGCGTCGTCCACCACGAGGACCAGGTCCACGAAGTCGGGCATCGTCTCCAGGACGCGGGCCACCTGCGTTTCCTCGTTGTAGCAGGGGACGACGACGGCGACGGTTTTGCCTTCGAACATGGACAGACTCCCCCGTGCCCGCGGCAGATTGGGGAACCGGTTGACGGTGCGACGTCCGTCGGTTGCGGGCCGTATTCTCCTCCCGTCGGAGGGGGGTTGCAACGGGTTTCCCCCGAAAGGGTGACGGAGCCGGCGACCGTCGAACCTTCCTTGTTCCCCTTCCATGGCGGCGTGGTCGTCGACCGCCGCATCTCCCGGGGCAGCCGCCCGCCGCCGGGCCGGGACAGGAACACTTGAACCCGCGGGGTTACTCCTTGGCCCGCATCTGGTTCGGATGTTCCTGTTTTTGCATGATCCAGGCCAGGTTGAAGCGCGCCATCCAGTCCTTGTTTGCCGCCAGGTAGATCATGCCCTCGCTGGGCGTGCCCTTTCGTCCCGCGGCCAGCCAGGTGTAGTTGCCCGGCCCTTTTTTGACGAGGCGCTTGGCGGGCCAGGTTTCGCCGCCGTCGAAACTGACCCACACCGTGATGTCGTGGCGTTTGTCCCTGCGTCCCGGGGAACTGAACACCAGCACGTCCCGGTCCTCGTGCGGAAGACGGACCAGCGCGGCCTTACAGCCGTAGACGTCCGGCGGGCCGTTCCACAGTTCGTCGTCTTCGTGTTCGTCCACCCAGGTCTCGCCGCCGTCGTGGCTGTAAGCGATGCGGCGGTTGCCACCGCGGCAATGGGTGCGGGAGTTGTAATAGATGCGGCCGTCGTGGAGTTCGGCCAGTCCGGCCTCGCCGGTGCCGCCCAACGGAAACGGGGCGCTCGGTATCCACGTCTTGCCGCCGTCGTCGCTGTAGAGCGCGTTGCTGTAGTGCTTGTCGAAGTACTTGCGATTCTTGCCCTTGTTCAGGTAATGCACGAAGACCCGCGAGGGTACCAGCAGGCGGCCTTTCTTCTTGCCGTAACGGAGCGTAATCCCCGGGTCGCACGCCGCATTTGGAGAACTCAGCCAGCCATTGACGTCCGGCTTGATAGTGATTTTTTCCGTCTTCCAGGTCTTGCCGTGGTCTTTGCTTCGATACAAAATCTCGGCGGGCTTCAAGTTGACGGCAAAAACCATGATATCGCCCGTGTTCTCATCAACGATGGTGCTGCCGAGACAACTAAACTTGGTGCGAGGACCGCTGTATCTTCCGTCGTCGGACATGTCTTCGTTGATCCTGACCTGCTTGCCGACCTCGATCGGCTCGCCCCAGGTCTTGCCTCCGTCCTCGCTGCGTTTGACCTCGACGATGCCTTTGTCCCATTGCTGCTCGAACAGCAGGACGGTTCCGTCCATGGCCACTACAAGACTACAGTGTGACATGTCTTCATCCCACGTTTCGAAAAAGGGCTTCGGTCCGGCCTGCGCTTGGGCGGCGCAAGCCGCCGGCATCACAACGAATGCCATCGCGAGGATCTGCAGACGCCCCCTCATTGAAACTTCGTCAATGCGTTTCATTGTCCTCTTCCCCTTTTTGTTTCAGGGCACCCGTATTGTGTGTTGGTTGCTTGCATGGTCACCGGGCCCAGCAGGCCGGAGGGCAGCAGCGCGGCGGGCTTGTTGTTCTTGGGATGATAGGTCTTGACGTTCGTCACCGTCAGCCGCTTCTCTTTCTCCAGCAGGCCGTCACCGATGAGCCGGTTCGGCCAAAGGTTGGCCACTTCGATTTCGAGCGCGTTGCCGTTCTGCCGGACCGCCCCGGTGACCTCGACCCGCCAGGGCGCCGTCCAGACAACGCCGCAGTCCTGGCCGTTGATCTTCACCCGGGCGACGTTCTCGACCTTGCCGAGATCGAGATACAAGCGCCGCCCGCTTGCCGACGGCGGCAGGTCGAACCGCTTGTGATACACGGCCGTGCCGCTGTAATAGCGGATTCCTTTTTCGCGCCGTCGGGTCCAGTCAACCAGGGTGTCGAAGACGACCTTTTCCGGCCCGCCCCATGTCGGGTTGAACGACACGTCCCAGGGCCCTTCGATCTCGATAACGGTGCCGAGGTCGGGGAAGTTCGCCCCGCTGCCCGCCGCCTCGGCCGGCTCATGGAAGATGACGAAGAGGCTCTGGCGCGGCGCGAATGCCATCGGCACGGCGGTCAGGCCGTTCCGGTGGTGAAATTGCGGCAGGGGACGCATGGCACCGGTCACCGGGTCCCAGAGTTCCGGCTGTTTCCCCCGCACCCGGAATACCGCTTCGCAGGCCGACGGGCGCGGGGCCTGGTTGCTGACGAAGTAGATGTCCCACTCTCCGCGGCGCCGGTGAATCCAGTCGAACCTGGCCTTCGACGTGGCCTTGCGGAACCGGACGTCGGGCGGGATCCCGTCGCCCCGGAGTATCTCCTGCAGGGAGCGGCCCCAGAGGATACGCCCCTTTCCCAGGGTCCGCTTTCCCTCGTCCGGCGGATTCGCCCCCCACATCGTTGCCGACAGGGTCCGCACGTCCTCGTCGCACCGGGGGAAATCGGTCAATCCCACCGCCCGCTCCGGCGGAGGGCCGACGACGGTCACGCCGGCCTCGACCAGCGCCCGGACCTTCCGCAGCACGGCCGGCGAGACGGCCCATCCCGGTCGGTGCGGCAGCACGAGGTAGCGGTAGCCCATGCCGTCGGGCAGGACCAGTCGGCCGTTGCGGGCGTCGGCCCGCTTGAGCAGGACCTCGGCATTGAGCACGTCGTAGTCAAAGCCGGGCGGCAGGGCGGGCTGCTGATGCTTGCGGGCGGCAATGAAGCCGGGCACCGCCTCTTCCTGCAGGTAGGCCACGTCCGCCACGAACAACCCCTGCCGCAGCATGTGCTGGCAGCGGGACAGGTACCTCAGCCACGCCCCGCTCATGGGCCACCAGGTCAGGTTGCAGTCGAAGTGCGTGCCGACGTGGGGCCACTGGAATCCGGGCTTGGCGTCCAATCGCGGCTGGTGGACCCAGAAGCAGAGCACCATGCGGGTCAGGCCGTGGCAAAAGGCCTCGTCGCCGATGTCCTTCATGTTCCACGGGGTGGCGGTCCAGTCGCGGGCAAACGAGGTGAACGCCTCGGCCTGACAAACGGCTTTGCCGTAGATGTGGGCCGCGCAGGCGGCTTGTTTGACGCTCGGGTTCTTGTGGGGCGGCCAGGTGATGGGGCCGGCGGGCTCGGCGTTGCGTTTCCAGAACTCGCCCATGGGAATGTCGTTGACGCCCTCGCACTGGAGCGGGTCGATCCAGTGGCGGAAGAACGGACCGCCGGATTCCGGATGGATGCCGCGAAGCCCGCCCCGGACGGCCATCTCGCGCAGCCGCCCATAGTAATTCGCGGCCACCAGGTCCGCCGCCGTGCGCCGGAAGTCGGCCAGGAATCGTTGGGTGGTTTGCGGATCGTCCACCGTGCGCTTGAAGAGGGCCGGCAGGTACGGGAGCGGGTCGTAGCCGCGGCGCTGGCGGAACGCCCGGCGCATCTCCGGCGTCCAGGTGGGCTGGCCCAGTTCCCAACTGTCGATGTGGAGGTACTGGAGCGTCTTGCCGGCCAGGGGCCCGGCGTCGGCGATCAGTTTGGCGCCCGTCCGGTCGAAATGGGCTTCCATGGCCTCGGCGCTCATCGTGTCGATCTCCAGCCCGCCCGGGCCGGAACCCACACACTTGGTCATTTTGCCGTGCAGCGTATAACCGATCCGCAGGACCTCCCACGAGCCGGCCGGCGCCTCCCAGGTCAGGCGTCCTCCCTCGTCCACGGAGGTCGTCAGGTCGAGCGTCTCGCTGCGCGTCCACAGGTCCGGCGGGGCGGTTGGCGGCGCCTCGCGCTCCGCGCGGGTCAACAGTGCGATCTCCGCCACCTGCACGTTCCACGAGCGTTCGCCCCGATAGGGATACGAGGAGAGAAAGACCACGCGGAAATGCTTCGCCTTCACGGGCTCGAACGGCACCGTAATCTCCCGGCCGGGGGCGACGGTCGCCCGTTTGATCGTGCGGTACGTTTGCTTGTCCCGGGAAACCTGGATCTCGATCTCCTTCGGCCCGCAATCGGGGTAGGGCTGCAGGTACAGGCCGGCGGCCGGCCGGGGTTGGTCGTAATCGAACTGGAGGGACTCGGGCTTCTGCGGCGTGGGGCCCATGCCCGGTTTGTCGCCGTCGGAGATCCAGCGGGTCGAGGTGCGCCGGTCCCGGGCAAGGGATGGACGGTACTGGCGATAACTCGAACTGGCCGTCAGCATCGGCTTCGGGCCTTTGCTGCCCGCTTGGGGGTGGGCCAGGACGGCGATGTCGCGATAGAATCCTCGCTCCCGTTTCGGCTTCGGCAGGTTCACGGTGACGCGGCCGGGGCCCTTGACGACGGTACCGGCGGCCACGATCTTCTTCGCGGCGTGCTCCGGCGTCACCCACGGGCCGCCGGCATTCCAGCCGCTGCACAGGTTGACGCTCAGGGCGATGCCGCAGCGGTCCGCCTCGCGCAGGGCGTGCCTGTACAGTTCCCGCCACGGGGGACTCATGAAGTGCGCGCCGCGAGGCGCGTCGGGGCCTGCCTTGCCGGCGTCGAACAGCAGGGCGCCGGCAATCCCCCGCTTCTTCATCTCCTCGAAGTCGCGAGTGATGCCCTCCCTGCTGGCCGCTCCGTTGAGCCACCACCAGTAACACCACGGTTCCGCACTCTGGGGCGGGGCGACAAACTGCTTCCGCAGTTCCTCCCCGCCCGCCGCGGTTTCCGCGGGAAGGACCATCGCCATCAGCCCGCCCAGAATGACGGGGATCGTCGGCATTCTCGGTTTCACCGGTAGATCCTTCCATGGAAACGCTTGTCCAGGGAATCTCCGTGTGTGCCTCCGGCGTTCTGCCGCCTCACCGTGGCTTCTTCTCGGCGATGCGGATGGTGATGGGGTTGGTCTGCACCTTGCCGGTCCACCACCGGTTGGCCGAATCAGCCTTGCCCTGCCCGTCCTTCCCGGACCGTTTGACGGCGTAGGTGGCCGAGATCCGGTACGTGCCCGGTTCCGGGAAGCCGAAGAGGTTCCGGCCGAAGCGTTCGTAGCGGAGGCTCTTGGCGTCGGCGAGTTCCGCCGGGGTGGGCGCCTCGATGGCGTCCAGTTGCTTGCCGAAGAGCGTGTTCAGGTTGAGGGTCCGTCCCCAGAAGGCGTCCTTGCGCAGGTAGGCCCGCTCGGACGGCGGGCCGGCCTCATCGTCCGGCCAGGGGATCACCTGCCGCACCATCAGCGGCTGGGGACTGCCGTTCACGGCCTGGACCGTCACCGTCAGCGTCCGCTCCAGCCGCGTGTCGATGGCGACGGTCCGCGGCCCGGCGTTGATGAGCCGCAGTTGCACCGTCACGGGCTGGCCCAGGGGATAGACGGACCGGGTGGGCCGGAGCAGGGCGGCCAGGCCGAAGGAGGGCTCGCCCGGCGTGTAGGCGTGGGGGTGGGGCAGGTCCTCGGCCGAGGCGGTTTCGCCCGGCGCCTCGCCCGCGGCGCCGCGCGGGGTCGTCTCCGCCGGCGTCTCGGTCGGCGTCTCGGTGGCCTCGGGGACGGTCGGCTCCCGGTCGGCGGTCGTCGTCTCGGGCGTCTCCGGCAGGTCGACTGCCCCCACCTGGAACGAGAACCCGTTGGAGGTGATGCGGCCCTGGCCGTCCGGCGTGGCCAGGAACATCGCCAGGGTGTACCGGCCGGCCGGCAGCGTGTAGTATTTGTCCAGATCGACCGTTTCGACGTAGGCGGCCCCCGGCAGGATGAGGGCGGGCTCCGGGGGCGGCGGCGGGACCATGCCCGTCGCCACGTTGCCCTTGTCGGGCACGGCCTCGCCGGTGGTCCGGCGGATCTTGATGCGGCCCTTGCCGGGCAGGTACAGTTTGCCGCCCTTCTCCACGATGGGGGCCTGGATGTAGGTGGCCGAGTCCTTCCCGGTGTTCGTCAGCCGGACCTCGACGGTCTTCGCCCCGTGGACCGGAAAGACCTTCTCCACGGGTTCGACCGTCAGCCTCAGGGTCCCGCCGCCGGTGCCGGTGGCGACCTGGGTGTCGGCGAGTTTGCGGAGGCGGTCGGCTTGGCGGGAATCGGTGGGCCAGACCCGCCGGCCGATCACCTGGAACCGCCGCCGGGCCGCCTGGCCCAGCGGCTTCAGCGGGGCCACGAACCGCTTGCCTTCGACCTCGGCGCGCGGCGTGTCGAAGACCCGCACCACGCTGTCGACGTGGACGGAGATCTCTCCGGCCAGGAGTTTGCCTTTCAGGACCTCGAGCAGGGCGGCGCGGGCCTCCCAGACGAGGCGGGCGTCGACCGTCGGGTTCGCCTGGACCGTATCGACCTGGAACTCCACCACGAGCGGCGCCCGGCTGTAGACCTCTTTGAGCGGGTCGGTCTCCTCGGCCGGCACCTCGGAGGCCGGCGCCTCGGAGGCCGGCGCCTCGGAGCCTGGGGCGTCCTCGGCCGGGGCCTCCTTGGCCGGTGCGTCCTTGGCCGGCGCCTCGGAGGCCGGGACGTTCTCGGCCGGCGCCTCGGAGGCCGGCGGGCCGGCTCCCCTTGCCCCCGCGGCCGCCGCCAGCATCACGGCCAAGGCGATGCACGTCTGCTGCACCATGGGATTCTCTCCACGCGTGTCCCGCTCCGCCGGACGGACGCCCTCCTTCCCCGTGCCCCGTAGGATGAGGCCGATAAGCGTAATGATGCGGCCGGGGGAACGCCGGTCGGCAGCCGGGATGTCGGTCACAAGCGCGGGTCCCTATCGCATGAACCCGAGTCGGCTCCCAGTGTACCGTGAGGGGTCGCCCGCGTAAAGTCGCGACCGGCCGAATCTTGGGGGTGTGCCGGTCGTTGGAACGGATGCCATCGTTGAGCCGCCGACCGAAGGTCGGCGGTCATTCACACAGCCGCCGACGTGCCGTCGGCGGCTCAACGGCGATGCAAGCAGGAGCAGTTTAATCCCGGGTTGTGGCGCGGCGGTTCTCCGTAACCACCGCGCCATCCCGCGTCCTGTGGGGCGCGCAGCGGGTGCGGAGACCCGCCGCGCACCGGTCAGCCCCGCGTGGCCCGGTGGGCGGTCTCAGGGTCGATGCCCAGGGCGGTCAGGATTTTCAGGTCGGCCGCCGGCAGCGGCAGCGACGGGATATCCTCCACGCGCATCCAGCGGGCCTCGTCGGCGGCGAGGGTCTTCACCCGGCCGCGCGGGGCCCGGCAGTGGTAGCACCGCAGGGTCACCTTCAGGTGCGAGTACGTGTGGGTGACGTCCACCAGGTGCTCGCCGACGGTGACGTGGAGGTCGCACTCTTCCTTCAGTTCGCGGCGGATACATTCCCGGACGGATTCGCCGTCGCGGCGTTTGCCGCCGGGGAACTCCCAAAGGCCGGCGAGCATCTTGCCCTCCGGTCGTCGGCACATGAGCACCTTGCCGCGGCGCCACACGATGCCGGCGCCCACCTCGATGTGCGGGATGCGCCTGCGCCGCCGCCTCGCGGGGACGCGGTCCTGGATGCCTCGCCGGGCCGCCCGGCACAGCGTCCGGACCGGGCAGACGGTGCACGCCGGCGCCCGCGGCGTGCAAAGTCGGCTGCCGAGCTCCATCACCGCCTGGTTCCACTCGCCCGGCGCGGCGCGGGGCACCAGGTCCTCCGCCAGCCGCCACAAATCCTTCTGCACGGCTCCGTCCGAGACGGGCCGCTCGACGGCGAACCATCGGGCCAGGACCCGCGCCGCGTTGCCGTCCACGGCCGCCAGCCGATGGCCGAACGCGATGGACTGCACCGCCCCGCACGTGTACCGCCCCACGCCGGGCAGCCGCGCGAAGGCGTCGGGGTCATCGGGCACCCGGCCGCCGTGGTCGCGGACGACGCGCTTCGCTGCCTCGTGCAGATGAATGGCCCGGCGGTAGTAGCCGAGCCCCTCCCACGTCTTCAGGACGGCCTGGCGCGGCGCTTCGGCCAGGGCCCGAACCGTGGGGAAGCGTTTCAACATGGCCTCGTAGTACGGCAGCGCGGTCGGCACCTGCGTCTGCTGGAGGAGGACCTCGGCCACCCAGACGGCGAACGGGTCGCGGGTGCGGCGCCACGGCAGGTCGCGGCGACGGGTGGGGTACCAGTCGAGCAGCCGCCGGCGAAGGCGGCGTTTGCGCCCGGGCGAGGGCAGGGGCGTCGGGTTGTGGGTCGTGGGGGACACGAAAACCCCTTCTATCTGCGCAACGTTGAGCCGCCGACCACAGGTCGGCGGTCGTTCAAACGGCCGTCGATGCGCCGTCGACGGCTCAACGCTTCGCCGCCACCTTTTCCAGCGCCGCGTCGAAGGCCGGCGCCCGGTTCGACCAGTCGAACCGCTGGGCCTCCTCGGCGAGTTGTCGGGCGCGGTCCCAAGGCCCCTGGCCGCGGAGAAGGGCCGCCAGTTTCCGCCGAAGCGACGGGTCGTCGTCGTACAGGAACGTCTCGTGCCACGGCTCCGGCACGAGTTCCGGGTAACTCAGGCGGTTGGGCATGAGGGGGAAGCACCCGGCCGCCATCGCCTCGACCATCGCCAGGCCGAAGCGTTCCTGGATGGCCGTCGAGACCGCGATGTCCGCGGCCCGCACGTGCGCCTCGTAGGCCTGGCGGTCGGGCATGTAGCCGAAGCGGACGATGTGGTTGGCCAGGCGTCGGCGGGCCTCCTCGAAGACGGGCGGCCACTTGCGGAACGTCTCGCCGAGGATGGCCAGGCGGAACGGCAGCCCCTCCTCGGCGAGGAAGAACAGGGTGCGGAAAAAGCCCTCCGGGTTCTTGTCGTACTCCCACCGGTGGCTCCAGAGGATGGTCAGGGGCGGCTCGTGCGGCGTCTCCTGCCGCCCGGCGACGAGCGGCCTCAGGTCCGACCCCAGATACATGATGCGGCTCTTGTTGTCGATAGATTCCGGAAGGCCCTCCGGCACGTAGTCGGGCATCTTGCCCAGGAGCCCGGCGGCGGCGTCCAGGAACTCCGTCCGGTGGTAGGCGGAGTTGAACCAGACCTCGTCGGCCGCCAGGCAGGTCGTCAGGTTCGTGAAGCCGAACTGGTAGTCCCGGGTCTGGCCGGGTTCCAGCGGGTAGGCCAACTGGTTCTCGTGGAAGAACGCCACGGTGGGGAGGTGCGCCAGCGCCGCGGGCGCCAGGGCCCGCCAGTCCGCCAGGTTCAGGAAGTCGCTGACGAAGACGGCGTCGAACGTCTGCCGGCGCGAGAGCGGCGCCGCCTCGCGGGCGAAGTGGATGGCCGCGCCACGCATCCGCCACTTCCATTTCCGGGCCGGCAGCGCGAGCAGCGTCCACCGATGCCGGGACGCCGCCCGCAGGCCCTCCAGGAAATCCGCGTGCGAGCCGCCGAAGTACGGCTCGATGGCCAGAATGTGCAGGGGCCCCGCCACGGCCCGCTCCTTCTTCGCAAGGGCGGGGTGCATCCTACCCGCCGGCGGCAGGATGTCAACGCAGAGACGGCGGCGAGGCGGCCCGGAAGGGGAAGCGGCGAAGCCGAGGCCCCAGCCGCGCCGGCGACGAAACGCCGTCGGCAGGCCCCCGGTCGAGAGAAACGTCGCGTCCCCGGCTCCGGCACGAGGTAGTAAAAACGGTGGACCCGAAGACGGCCTCCCCCGGCGCCTCGGGCGGAGATGACCTTTGCCGGGCCCAGGGAAAGGGCTACGTCCGTCACGTCAGGCCGAGCAGGATCTCCGTCAGCCGCTGGTCGATTTGCTCGTAGAGGAGTTTGCGCTTGGCAAGCGTGTCGGGCTTGAAGGTCTTCTTGCGGAGTTTCTCGGCCCCCTTGGCGGAGTAGCCGGCCAGCACCTGGGTCCAACTCGCTCCCGGCGTCTCCTGGAGTTCCTCCAGCATCTGGCAGAGGGTGGCGTCGGCGCTGACCTGCTCGGCCTTGACCTGGTACGCCTTGTAGGCCCGCATGCAGCGGTCGACGAAGTCCCACGGGTCCGCCTCCGTCCGGTACGGGTGGGCGTCGAAGGTCTTGGTCCCCGCGTAGCCGTAGTCCTCCAGGAGTTTGACGACCAGGAGGGCCTCCTTCGGGTTGTCGCAGCCGAAACTCATGTCCTGGTCGTAGCGGAGGGGCTTCTGGCCGTTCAGATGGATGTCGACGAGTTTGCCGGCCTCCAGGGCCTGGGCGTACTCGTGGAGCGGGTTCAGCCCCGCCATCTTGACGTGGGCCAGTTCCGGGTTCGTGCCGACCATCTCCGGGTGGTCGAGCGTGGCGATGAGCGCCAGGGCGTGGCCGGCCGTGGCAAGGTACGTGTCGGACCGCGGCTCGTTGGGCTTGGGCTCGATGGAGAAGACGAGGCGGTATCCCTGGTCGATGACGTATTCGCACAGGAAGTTGAGGCACTCGCGGAACCGCTTGAGCGCCTCGACGGGGTCCTTGCCGATGTCGACGTCGGCGCCCTCCCGGCCGCCCCAGAAGATGTACACCTCGGCGCCGAGTTCGGCGGCGACGTCGAGGTTCGCCATCACCTTCTGCACGGCGTAGGCGCGGACGCGCGGGTCGTGGCTGGTGAACGCCCCGTCCTTGAACACCGGGTGCGTAAAGAGGTTCGTCGTGGCGGCCGTGCACCGGATGCCGGTGTCCTTGATGGCCTTTTGGGCCTGGCGGACGGCGGCCCGCTTCTTCTGGGCGGAGGCGTCGATGGGCCAGAGGTCGTTGTCGTGGTACTCGAAGCCATAGGCGCCCCGCCGGCCCAGGCCGCGGATGGCCTCGACGCCGGTCATCTCCGGCCGGGTCTCCACGCCGAACGGGTCCGCTCCGCGGTTCATGACGCACCAGATGCCGAAGGCGAACTTGTCCTTCTTCCGCGGCTTGAGGGAGGGTTTGGATTGCTTCCTGGCCATGAGGATTCCTTTCGGGGGCTCGGGGATCGTCGACGGTAGAGATGATACCCCGGCGGCGGCGGGGGGTCAAGAACGGCGCCGCGGCAAACCACAGCCTATTTGCCACGGCGTTTCTGAATCCTTGCCCATTCGTCCCGCAGGCCCACGGTCAGGTTGAAGACGGGGCGGCCGGGCGCCGAGTCCGGGTCCACGATGAAGTACCCCTTCCGCTCGAACTGGCAGCGGTACCCCGGCTCCGCCCCGGCGAGGGACGGTTCGACCTTGGCGTCGGGAATCACCTCGAGCGAGTCCGGGGCCAGGCCCGCCTTCCAGTCCTCGCCCTCCGGCACGTCCATCGGGTTCTCGGCGGCGAAGAGCCGGCCGTACATGCGCACCTCGGCCTCCAGGGCCTCTTCGGCCGAGACCCAGTGGAGGGTGGCCTTCGGTTTCCGGCCGTCGGGCGCGTCGCCGCCGCGGGTGGCCGGGTCGTACGTGCACCGCAGTTCCACCACGTTCCCCTGCTCGTCTTTCACCACGTCGGTGCAGGTGATGAAGTAGGCGTACCGGAGCCGCACCTCCCGCCCCGGGGCGAGGCGATAGAACTTTTTGGGCGGGTCCTCCATGAAGTCATCGCGCTCGATGTATAACACCCGCGAGAACGGCACCTGCCGCGTGCCGGCCGAGGCGTCCTCCGGGTTGTTGACGGCCTCCAGGTGCTCGACCTGCCCCTCGGGGTAGTTCTCGATGACGACCCGCAGCGGCCGCAGGGCCCCCATCACCCGCGGGGCGACGGCGTTCAGGTGATCGCGGACGCAGTGTTCCAGCAGGCGGACGTCGACCGTGCTCTCCGTCTTGGCCACGCCCACGCGGTCGAGGAAGTCGCGGATGGCCTCCGGCGTGTACCCTCGCCGACGCATGCCGCACAGGGTCGGCATCCGCGGGTCGTCCCATCCGGCGACGCGGCCGTCGCGGACCAGTTCCGCCAGCCGCCGCTTGCTCATCACGGTGTGGGTCATCGCGAGCCGCGCGAACTCAATCTGCTGCGGATGGTGGACGCCCAGGGCATCGAGGAACCAGTCGTACAGGGGGCGGTGGTTCTCGAACTCCAGCGAACACAGGCTGTGCGTGATGCCCTCGATGGAATCCTCCAGCCCGTGGGCCCAGTCGTACGTGGGGTAGATGCACCAGGCGTCGCCCGTGCGGGGATGCGGCGCGTGCAGGATGCGGTACATGACGGGGTCGCGCAGGTTCAGGTTGGGCGAGGCCATGTCGATACGAGCGCGCAGGACGCGGGCGCCGTCGGGGAACTCTCCCGCGCGCATCCGCGCGAAGAGGTCCAGGTTCTTCTCCACCGGGCGGTCGCGGTAGGGGCTCGGCCGGCCGGGTTCGGTCAAGGTGCCGCGAAACCTGCGAATCTCCTCGGCCGAGAGGTCGTCCACGTAGGCCTGCCCCTGGCGAATCAACTGGACGGCATACTCGTACATCTCTTCGAAGTAATCGGAGGCGTAGCAGAGGCGGTCCCACGCATAGCCCATCCAGCGGACGTCTTCCCGGATGGCCTCGGCGAACTCGGCCTCCTCCTTCATGGGGTTGGTGTCGTCGAAGCGGAGGTTGCACGTGCCGCCGAACGCCTCGGCGACGCCGAAGTCGATGCTGAACGCCTTGGCGTGTCCGATGTGGAGGTAGCCGTTCGGCTCCGGCGGGAAGCGGGTGCGGACGGCCCCACCCCATTTGCCGGCGGCCTGGTCGCGCGCGACGATCTCGCGGATGAAATCCTTGGGCCGCTCGCTTGCCGTCTCGCTCATCGTTGCGTTTCCTTGCCACCCGCTCGGCTGCGCCTCGCGGCTAAAATGGCGCAGGTAACCTGACGGCGCGGGGCACCTGGCTCTGCCGCGCCTGTGTTACTGCGTTACTCCGTCACTTCGTTACTGTCCGGCAGCGACCGTGCCTTGTCGATGGCTTCATCCAGCCGGGCCAGGCATTCGTCGCGGCCGAGGATGGCCATCGTCTCGAACAGCGGCGTCGAGACCCGCCGGCACGTGACGGCCACCCGGAGCGGGGCGAAGAGTTCTCGCGGTTTCCAGCCCATCTCCTCGGCGAGGGCACGCAGCGCCTGCTCCAGCGCCTCGGCGTCGTACCGGCCTGTGCCGGGCGGCCTGCCGGGCGAGGGCGGCCCGACCTCGGCCCCCAGCAGCGGGTTCGCGATCACCTTCTTCATCTCCTCCAGGGCGGCGAGCACCTCCGGGCCGGTGCGCGTCGGTTTCTTCTTCTTGCCCTTGGTGGGAACGAGGAGGTCGGCCTCGTACGGTTCGCGATGGACGAAGAAGCCGACGCCGGGCGCGAACTCCGAGAGCCGACGCATCCGCTCCTGCATCAGGGCGACGATGGCCTTCAGGCCGTCCTCGTCGTACTTTGCCTCCAGCGCTTCCGGCATGAACTTCTCGGCGCGGAGGCGGTCGAGCAGTTCCTCCACCGACAGCCGGCGGATCCACTGCCCGTTCAGCCATTCGAATTTATCGAAATCAAAGACGGGCCCGGACGTGACCAGCCGCTCCGTCGAGAACGCGGCCAGGAACTCGTCCTTCGAGAAGATCTCCCGCCCCTCGGGCATCGAGTGGCCCAGCAGGCCCAGGTAGTTGAGGACGGTTTCCGGTAGGAAGCCCTCCGCCCGGTACCAGCCGACGCTGACCGGATTCTTGCGCTTGGAGAGTTTCGACTTGTCCGGGTTCCGCAGCAGCGGCAGGTGCAGGAACCGCGGCGGGTCCCAGCCCAGGGCCTCGTGCAGCAGGACGTGCTTGGGGGTGGAGACGATCCACTCCTCGGCCCGGACCACGTCGGTGATGCCCATGAGGTGATCGTCCACGACGACCGCCAGGTGGTACGTGGGATAGCCGTCGCTCTTCAGGAGGACCTGGTCGTCAATCTCGCCGTGGTCGATGGCGACCGGCCCGCGCAGGCCGTCCGTGAAGCGGGTCACGCCTTCCATGGGGACGGCGAGGCGGACGGTGTAAGGTTCGCCGGCGTCGGCCCGTCGGTCGGACTCCTCGGGGGACAGGCCCCGGCACTTGCGGTCGTAACCGGTGGCCCGGCCGGCCTTCTGCCGGGCCTTTTGGACCTCGGCCAGCCGCTGGGGCGGGCAGAAGCAGCGGTACGCGTGGCCCTCGGCGAGGAGGCGGTCTGTGTGTTCGCGGTAGAGCGACAGCCGCTCGCTCTGGCGGTACGGGCCGACGGGGCCGCCGACGTCCGGCCCTTCGTCGTGGTCGAGGCCGAGCCATTCGAGGGCGTCGAGGAACGTCTGCTCGGCCCCCTGGACGAATCGTGCGCGGTCGGTGTCCTCGATGCGGACGACGAACCGCCCGCCCGCCTGCCGGGCCAGGGCCCAGTTCACCAGGGCCACGTACAGGTTCCCGATGTGGGCCTCGCCCGTGGGGCTGGGCGCGATGCGCGTGCGGAGGGTTGCGGCGTCGGGTGTGCTCATCGAAGGGGCTTCCTGCAGGAATCGCCGGGCGCCACCGCCGGGGGCAGGCCACCCCCTCACCCTGACCCTCTCCCACCAGGGGAGAGGGGATGGTCGTGCGCCGTGCCGTCTCGGCGGTTACGGTTCGGCCGGGGGCTTCTTTTCCGTCGATGCCTTCTCTGGCGCGGGCTTCTTCTCGGCCTCCGGCGCCGCCTTGGCCGGTTTGTTCTCGGGTTCGGCTTTCTCGGGCTGTTTCTTCCCGGCGGGCGTCGTTTCTGCGGCGGGCTCGTCAGGCGGGCCGGTCCCGGAGGCTTTGCCATCGGCCCCGGAGGCCTTGGCTTCGCCCTCGGTGACCGTCTCTGCGTCCCCCTCCGTTTCGGCCGCCTCGGGTTCGGTCCCGGTTTCCGATTGGCCGCCCTTTTCCACCTTGACGGGCTTGGACCATCGTGCCACCTGCCGGCGGATGGCGGGCTGGTCGGGATTCGTCTCGAGGCTCTTGTGCCACTGCTCCAGGGCGCTCTGGCGGAGGCGGTCCTGGTCCGGGTGGCGAAGGTAGAGAATCATATAGATGGCGGCGAGGCTGTTGCGGGCCTCCCAGGCGTCGGGATCGTCGGCCAGGAGCGGCTGCAACTGCTCGATGGCCGCCCCGTACCGCTTCTTCTTGCTGTAGACGAACGCCAGGCGCCTGCGGACGATGGGGTCGTCGGGGGCGAGTTCGGCGGCCTTCTTGAGTTCCTCCAGGGCCTCGTCGTATCGGCCCTGCTTCAGATAGGCCGTGCCGAGGTTCACGTGGACGGGCGCCTGGCCGGCGTCCAGGTCGATGCTCTTGCGGTAGGCCGCCACCGCCCGGTGCATGCGGTTCTGGGCATCGTAGACGGCCCCGAGGTTCGACCAGGCGAAGGCGTGGTGGGGGTCGAGTTCGGTCGCCTGTCGGGAGTGGGTCTCGGCCTTCCCGAGGTCGCCCAGGCGGAAGTAGACCACGCCCAGGTTCACCCGGGCCGGCACGTAGTCCGGGTTCAGGTCGACGACGTCCTCGTAGGTGTCGGCGGCCTGGGTGTCGCGATCCAGGGCCTGGTACACCCGGCCGAGGCGATAGTGGAAGGTATACTCGCGGGGCTGCTCGGCAATGGCCGACCGGTACGGGGTAACGGCCTTCTCGAACTGGCCCTTCTCGCGGTAGGCGTCGCCGAGGCCGACGTAGGCCAGGGAGAGGTCCTGGTCCAGTTCGAGGGCGGACTCGAACTGGCGGATGGCCTCGTCCAGTCGCCCCGCCTCCAGATGCAGGTATCCCGTTCCGTAGCGGCGCATGGCCTCTTCTCGTTGGCAGCCCGCCGCCAGGCTGCCCGCGCACACCGCCAGCAGGGCCACCGTCGCCAAGCGTTTCATAGGCGCAGTCCTCCCGGCTCGGTCCTTTCCAGTCGGCACGCTGTGTCCCGCGGAGCCGTACCATACCGCGCGGCCAGAGGGGTTTCCAGCCGAAATCAGGTTCACCGCGAGCGCCGGGTGGATCAGGCAGGCATGGGCGCAGTCGAGAAGGGGAGGTGACGGGGCACCGCCGACGGGCGCCTGCCGCCGACGGGAGTGTGGTTTCCGGCAAACCCGAATCCGAACCGCCGGGGCGGCGAAGCCGCGGCGCAGGCTCAGTGATCGCAGAGGTTGTCGCCGGTCTGGAGCGTGCCGGCCATGTACGCCGCCACGAGATCCTCCGGCGTGCGGGCGGGGGCGCCGATGACCGTCCGGATGCCCTGGTCGGCGAAGAGGCCCTGGGCCCGGCTGCCCATCCCGGCCGCGATGATGACCTCGGCGCCGTGGTCGGCCAGCCACTTCGGCAGGACGCCCGGCGCGTGGCTGGGCGGCTCGGCCGTCTCGGTCTTCCGGATGGTGCCGGTCTCGGCCTCCACGTCGACGAGGGCGAACTGCTCGCAGTGGCCGAAGTGCTCGGCCAGTTTGCCCTCTTCCAGCGGCATGGCGATGCGCATGGTGCGTGCCTCCTCGTCGGTCTTCGGCGGCGCCTCACCGGCCGGGACGGCATCGGCGCCGGCGTCCAGGGCGAGCAGCGGGCCGACGATGGCCTCGAACGCCTTGGCCGTCGGCCCCTCGGCATCGTGCTGGTGGACCGGCACGCCGGCGTCGCCGGCCTCGACGACCTTCGGGTCGATGGGGACGCGTCCGAGGAAGGGCACGCCCATCTGGCTGGCCATCCGCTCGCCGCCGCCCGTGCCGAAGACGTGCGTCACCTCGCCGCACTTCGGGCACGCGAAGCCGCTCATGTTTTCCACCACGCCGAGCACCGGCAGATTCAGTTGCCGGCAGAAGTGGATGCACTTGCGGACGTCCGCCAGGGCGACCTCCTGCGGCGTGGTGACGATGACCGCGCCGTCCGCTCCCTGTACCAACTGGGCGACCGAGAGCGGCTCGTCGCCCGTGCCGGGCGGCGAATCGATGACCAGGTAATCCAACTCGCCCCACGCGGTGTCCGCCAGGAACTGGCGGATGACGTTCATCTTCATCGGCCCGCGCCAGATGACGGCGGCGTCG